>Ga0157369_10004211_pt1 | contig 17030 bp, 18 predicted proteins | sample C25metaG_FD_113461 | JGI IMG/M metagenome (GOLD analysis project Ga0157369, IMG submission 113461) | Corn rhizosphere microbial communities from Kellogg Biological Station, Michigan, USA - C2-5 metaG | ecosystem: Host-associated > Plants > Roots > Rhizosphere > Soil | place: USA: Michigan... | reverse complement strand
CGGTTCGAACAGCGCACCTTTCTCGCCTACGGGATCGGTCTGCTGCCGTTCTTCGTGTTCGATTATTGGTTTTATGTGGTGGTGCCAATGCTGACTTGGGTCGGGCTGCTCGACGCGGTCGGCAACGTCGTGATGATGGCGGCGTGCGTCGCGGGGTGGCGGGCCGCCGGAACGGACATTCAGCAATCGGTCAATCCTGCACATTAGTACCCTTGCACGGCCACTATCAGGAACGCCGGCGTTCGCTGGAAACTGCCATTCAGCTCTTGATGGGGGAACGACCGCTTTGTCCCAATAAAGGCCGTTCAATCAAGTGTCTCAATTAACGTATCTTGCTGGTTAGTTCGGCTTGGTATTGCCCTTTTAAGTTTGAGGGCAAGAGCGTCCTGCGTGATGGAACTGGATGTCCTCAAACGTCGTCGTACGTCCTCGGATTTCAGCCAGAAGAACACTCGAAAGTACCGTCTAGTAGATTGTTTTTAATTGATAATCCAATGTGATTTTTCACCGGTACCCAGTGCGATACCCTGGAAAAATTCGGGGGGCAGGTTCGAGTCCCGGACGGTTTCGAGGTTGCAAAAATCGCGAACTGATTCGGCTTAATGAGTGCGAGATTTAACCTTGCAGATATGGAATTACAGTCCATAAATGCATGAATGATTGAGCGCCGCATTGCATTGAACTTGACCGAACGGCTGGACGAGACGCCAGCGGTCGCGCTCCTTGGGCCGCGTCAGGTGGGCAAGACGACGCTCGCGCGGACGATCGGCGAGCAGCGACCATCGCTTTACCTCGACCTCGAATCCGATGCGGATCGGGCCCGGTTGACCGAACCAGAACTCTATCTCGCACAGCACGAAGACAAGCTCGTGATTCTCGATGAGGTTCACCGGCTGCCCGGTCTGTTTCAGATCCTGCGCGGTCTGATCGATGAAGGCAGGCGCAAGGGGCTCAGGACCGGGCGCTTCTTGCTGCTTGGCTCAGCCTCGCTGGACTTGCTGCGCCAGTCCGGGGAAAGCTTGGCGGGACGGATCAGCTACCTTGAAATGGGACCGGTGGACGGATCGGAAGTTCCGGCGGCTGAAATTCCGAAACTTTGGAACAGGGGCGGATTTCCTGACAGCCTGTTGGCTGCGGATGATCGTCGCAGCCAGCGTTGGCGACAGGACTTCATCCGCACCTATCTGGAGCGCGATGTGCCAATGCTTGGCCCCCGGATAGCGGCCGAAACGCTGAGGCGCTTCTGGACCATGCTGGCCCATCATCAATCGGGCCTGCTCAACGCGGCGGAATTCGCCCGGTCGCTTGGCGTCGATGGCAAGACCGTTGCGTCCTATCTCGATCTCCTGGTGGATCTGCTGCTGGTCCGTCGCCTGGAACCTTGGCATTCCAACGCTGGCAAGCGACTGGTCAAGTCGCCGCGCGTCTACGTTCGCGACAGTGGACTGGTTCATACGTTGCTTGGTCTTGCGACACTCGAGGATGTGCTCGGGCACCCCGTCGCAGGAGCAAGTTGGGAAGGCTTCGTAATCGAAACGCTGATCGCCGCCGCTCCGGAAGGAACGCAGGCGAATTTCTATCGCACGGCCGCCGGCGCCGAAATCGATCTGCTTCTGAGATCGCCTCGCGGTGAGTTGTGGGCCATCGAGGTCAAGCGGAGCCTTGCGCCTTCGCTGGAGCGCGGTTTTCATCATGCGTGCGCGGATCTGAAACCGCAAAGGCGCATCGTCGTCTATCCAGGAACGGAGGCCTATCCTCTCAGTCAGGACGTGGAGGTCATGCCCCTGCAAAAAGCCAGTGCGGCCATAGCCGAAATTGGCTGATTCAAGCACGCCCTCGCCAATAGAGGGCACCTGTCATGTGTTGGCTTCAGCTAGAGTCAGCGCTGTGGCGCTGCCCGGCTACTCGGATTGGCATCTGGACGGAACCGCGTCAGGGCGGTGTCATCGCCCCATCGACACCGAAGACCGTCAGAGCTGTTCGTGGTCGCCTTCGAGCGTCAAGGTCCGCGCCGACCAATATCCCTATTCTGTCCCGATCAATTGCGCGCGCAGTTCAGCATTTTCGGCTTCGAGTTCGGCAAGGCGCCTATGTTGAGGGCGAATTGCCTCCGTGATCTCATCTTCCGTGAAGCGCGGCCTGATATGCTGCGGGCAATTCCAGTCGAAGCCTTCCAGCTTTAATTTCATGATCCGCTCGACTTTAGCCCGATAGGCCGGATCGACAACCAGTTCGGCTAGTGCCGGTTCTTCGTCGAGCGGCACCAGTTCAACGCGAGCGAAGATTTTCAGCCGGGCCCGGCGGGCATAATCGACCATAAACAGGCAGGCGCGATCGTCGACACTCAGATTTCCGACGCTGACATACTGGCGATTGCCCCTGAAATCCGCGAAGGCGAGCGTCCGGTCGTCGAGGATCTTCAGGAAGCCCTGCGGGCCTCCGCGATGCTGGAGATAGGGCCAGCCGGTTTCGGAGACGGTCGCCATGAAGAAGCTGTCACGCGCCGCGATGAAGGCGGCCTCGCGCTCTCCGAAGTGGTCCGGCGCATGGGCGGCATCCCGCTTTCCCCACATTCCATCTGTACCCATGCTTTCCTGCACGGCACGGACGCTTGGCGTAACCGAGATATTCAGAAAGGCTTGCGTCATCGTGCATGTCCAAACTGCAAATGGGTCGTGCGGGACGTACCCGGCACCTGCTTTGCAGATTAGCTGGGGCACGGTTCACGGGTAGCTGGTGGATTGGGAAGACAGTCTTCCGCCATGCGGAATAAAGCGGCTCCGATTGCCATGATGGCAGCCCAGTTTGCAACAATGAGACGGGTCGCCTAGTGTCCGAAACATCCACTCCTGATCCGGTGAACCGATGGACCGTATAGACGCGATGAAGGTCTTCGTGGCGGCGCTCGATGAGGGCAGCCTCGCCGGGGCCGGGCGCAAGCTTGGCAAATCGCCCGCTGCGGTCAGCCGGGCGATCGTGTTCCTGGAAAACCATGTCGGCGTCGAACTGCTCCACCGCACGACACGATCGCTCAAGCTGAGCGAAGCAGGCGAGCGCTATGCCACCGCCTGCCGCCGCGTGCTGACGGACCTGGAGGAGGCCGACATCCTAGCTGCGGGCGACCGCGCGGCGCCGCGCGGCGTGCTGACGATCACCGCTTCGGTAACGTCCGGCGAAGGCGTGCTGGGGCCGATCATCGATGCCTTCATGGATGAATTCCCGACGGTCAGCGTGCGGCTCCATCTCCTCGACCGGCCGGTCAACCTGATTGACGAGGGCATCGATCTAGCCCTGCGCATCGCGCATCTGCCCGATTCAACCCTCATCGCCGTCCGGGTGGGCGAAGTGCGGCGGGTGGTGGCTGCTGCCCCCCGCTATCTCGACGCCAATCCCGTGATCCGCGAACCAGCGGACATTGCCCAGCACCAGATCGTGGCGATGACCCATTTCGGCATCGATAGCTGGACGTTTCCGCCCGCACCGGGCCAGGCCGCCGCCCGCACTGTCCATTTCACGCCCCGGCTGACGGTCAATAGCATTCGCGCTGCAGTGGACAGCGCCGTCAGTGGGCGCGGCGTAACGCGAATGTTCTCCTACCACATTGCGCCCGAACTGCGGGACGGGTCGCTCCGGCTTCTGCTGACCGGGGATGAGCCGGAACCGATCCCGGTGCATCTGGTCGCGCCGCATGGCCGGCTGCAGGTGCCCAAGGTGCGCGCCTTCGCCGATTTCGCGGTTCCGCGGCTGAAGGCGCATTACGCGCGGCTGGGCGTTGCCTGCGGCGGCGAGAGCATTCAACCGAGAAATGGAAGAGTATCTTCCACCTGACGGCTATTCGCTCGATTTTCGAACAGGCCTAGATGACGGGTCACCGGCCACGAGCCGGGGTTTCAACCCTATTCATCGAGGTTTGTCATGAGCAACGCAAAGAAAGTCGCCGTCATTACCGGCGCATCTCAGGGCATCGGTGATGCCCTCGTAAAAGCCTATCTGGACCGCAATTATCGTGTGGTCGCCACCTCTCGGTCGATCAAGCCGTCCGCCGATCCGGACGTGCTGGCGATCGCGGGCGATATTGGCGATCCCGCCACCGGTCCGCGTGTCATCGCCAAGGCGCTGGAGCACTTCGGGCGGGTGGACACACTGGTGAATAACGCGGGCATCTTCGTCGCCAGCCCGTTCACGAAATACACCGCCGAGCAATATGCCCAGGTCATCTCGACCAACGTCAACGGCTTCTTCTTCATCACCCAGGCGGCGGTGGAGGCGATGGAGAGGCAGGGCAATGGCCATATCGTCAGCATCACCACCGCGCTGGTGCAACATCCGCTGAGCCAGGTGCCCTCCGTCCTCGCTTCACTTTCAAAGGGCGGGATCGCCGCTGCCACGCGCAGCCTCGCGATCGAATATGCGGCTCGCGGCATTCGCGTGAACGCGGTCGCTCCCGGTATCATCAAGACGCCGATGCACACACCCGAAACCCATGACTTTCTCGCCGCGCTGCATCCGGTCGGCCGAATGGGCGAGATCTGCGACATCGTCGGCGCCATCCTCTACCTTGAAGGTGCTGGCTTCGTGACCGGCGAGACGATCCATGTCGATGGCGGCCAGCAGGCCGGGCACTGACGTTCACTTCAGCGAAGGAGGTTCGTCATCATGCCGATCGTTACTGTTCAGGTCACTCGCGAAGGCACCGAGCCCGGCGTCGGCCATGTCACGGCCGAGCAGAAGGCTGCGATCTACCGGGGCATGAGTCAGGTGCTGTTCGATGTGCTGGGAAAGCCGCCCGAATGGACCTGGGTCGTGTTCCAGGAAGTCGAAATGGAAAACTGGGGTTGGGGCGGCATGCCCGTCGCTGACTACCGCAAGGTGCTCGCGGAGAAATCCGGTTGACGCACCGTCGGAGCGTTACTGGGCGGCAATGGCAGCCGCCCGGTCTCCACCCGAAACGAAGGAATGAGACATGTCTCACGGTAATTTTCCCTCGCTCCAGACCCGTCCTCTGTTCACCATGACGGTCGCGGTTGAGACCACGCACGCGCCGGGCGGTCCCGATGGTGCGGGGCTGCGCGTTGCCAATATCTCCGGTGGTTCGTTCACCGGGGACCGACTGCGCGGAACCATCCTGCCCGGCGGTATTGACTGGCTGACAGCACGCGGCGACGGGGTAACGCTGCTTGACGCGCGCTTCGTGCTCCAGACCGATGACGGCGCGCCCATCGCAATGGCCTTCACCGGCAAGCGTCATGGCCCTGCCGATGTGATGGCGGCCCTTGCCCGGGGCGAGGCGGTCGATCCGGCATCGTATTATCTGCGCATAGCGCCGACCTTCAGCACTGCGGACCCGCGCTACGCCTGGCTGAACGGCGTGTTGGCCGTCGGCACCGGTGATCGCCGGCCGGAAGGGCCAGTCTATCAGATCCATGAGATTCTTTGAGACCGCTTCGGTCCAACCAAGGAGAACAGTCATGACCAGTCCTTTGACCCGTGGCATTCATCATCTGGGCCTTGCCGTGCCGAACCTGGACGAGGCCGAGCGCTTCTTCGTCGAGGGGCTCGGCTGGAGCGTCGCTGGAAGGCGACCCGATTATCCCGCCGCCTTCGTATCGGACGGCGCGATCGTGCTGACCCTTTGGCGCATCGCCAATCCGGCAAGCGCCGTCGCTTTCGACCGGCGCGCGAATGTTGGCCTGCACCATCTGGCGCTGGCCGTCACGGACGAGGCGGCGTTGATGACGGTTTTCGATCGGGTGCGTCAGTATCCGGGCGTCGAGATCGAGTTCGCGCCGGAACCCAACCGTCCGGGGTCTTCCACCCTCCATTTCATCTGCTCCATGCCGGGAGGCATTCGTGTCGAATTTGCAACCCTCAACGGGTGAGCCGATGAGCCTCGCGTCGGCGTCGACTGACTCCCGGGCCATCTGGCGCCTCCTGCTTCCGGGCCTGTGCGCCAGCCTCATCGGTATTGGTCTCGCGCGCTTTGCCTACACGCCAATGCTGCCGGCGCTGATATCCGGTGGCTGGTTCAACGCCGGTCAGGCCGGCTATCTCGGTGCCGCCAATCTTGCGGGCTACCTGATCGGCGTCGTTGGCGGCGCGCTGGCCATGCGCCGTGTTGCCGCGCCCCGGCTGCTGCGCGGTGCCATGGTGGCTGCCACCCTGTCGTTTCTGGCCTGCGCATGGCCAGCCGGGTTTTCCTGGTTCCTGGCCTGGCGCCTGCTTTCAGGGGTTTCCGGCGGGATCGCCATGGTGCTGGCAGCGCCGGCGATCCTGCCGCACACTCCGCCCCATCGGCACGGCATCGTCAGCGGCGCTATATTCTTAGGCGTCAGCCTGGGGATCGTGCTTTCGGGCACCGTCGTTCCCCATCTACTGCACCAGGGGCTGACGCAGACATGGCTGGGGCTGGCTATACTCTCGGCATTGCTGACCATCGCGGGCTGGAACGGCTGGGTCGAGCCATCAGTCAATGTGCCTGCACCTGCCGCGATCACGCCTCGACCGCTTCCCTTGCGGCAATTACGCCTGCTCTACCTGACCTACGGCCTGAACGCCTTCGCGCTGGTCCCGCACATGCTGTTCCTGGTCGATTACGTCTCGCGCGGGCTCGGGCGCGGATTGGCGAACGGCACGCACTTTTGGGTGATATTCGGCCTCGGCAGTCTCGCCGGTCCTTTGATCGCGGGCCGGACGGCGGACAGGAACGGCTACCGCAGCACGCTGTTGTCCATGCTGGCGATCGAAGCGGTCGCGATCGGGTTGCCCGCGTTCCTTTCCGCATCGGTTGCCCTGGCGATCTCCAGCTTCGTGACGGGTGCCTGCACGATCGGCATCGTTCCGGTGGTGCTGGGCCGCACGCGCGAGATACTGCGCCGCCATCCCGAGGCACAGACGGCGGCATGGCGAAGCGCGACGACCTCCTTCGCGCTCTTGCAGGCAGCAGGCGCCTATCTGTTTTCGTTCCTGCTCGATTGGTCGGGCGGCGACTATCGGTTGATCTTTGCTCTCGGATCGGCCGCTATGTGGACTGCGTTCCTGGCGAACGTGTCGAAGCGCGCGTCCGCCGATGAGCAGCCGACGCTCTCCTGAAGACTTCCGATCGTTCAAGCCGCGCGTCCGTTATCCGCAGATCACTTTCACCGTATCGCGCGCGAGCTGTCTGAGTTCGTCGCAAGACACACCGGCGCGAGCGCGGATGGCCAGCGTGTGCAGGGTGGCGGTTGCCAGCTTTGCGAGCGTCGCGACATCCGCACCTTGTGCAAGCTCGCCGGCCTCGCGCGCCAACTCGAAACGCGCCTTGAACGCGGCATCGAGCATGGCGGTCCCCGCGCTGATCGTGTCCCGGATTTCGGAATCGTCCACGGCCTCGGTTATCGCGGTTCCGACAACGAAACACCCGCGCGCGTCATTGTCGCTGGAAAAATAGAGCGATAGCGAGGCGTCATAGGCGCGCAGCAGCGCCTGCTCCAATGTTCCACCTTCAAGTGCTTTGCGCATCAGCGCGGACTTGTATTCCCAATAGCCGCGAAGCGCCGCGAGATAGAGGGCGTGCTTGTCGCCGAACGCCGCGCTCAGGCTGGGGCGGTTCATCCCTGTCGCGGCAGAGATTTCATCGAGCGACGTGCCTGAATAGCCGTGCCGCCAGAAGACGTCCCTGGCCTGCCGCAAGGCCTCGACCGGATCATAGGCGCGGGGCCGCCCTCTGCGCTTCGTTTCCTGGGATTCCTTTTTTTGTACCATTTCGCATAAAATCCTTGACGCGGGGTCCTGATCTCCATATTTATGCGACATAGTACAAAATTCAACCCCAATGGGAACGACCTATGCAACTCGATATGGCAGATAGCCGACCGGCGGCCGACAATGCCCCGATTTCGCAAAGCCAATTGGCACACCATCCCCGGGAAGAAAGCGCCGAATCGGCAGCGGCGATCCCGCCCAGCGGGGGCCTGCACCATCGTCTTCGCCGGCCTTTGCTTATCGCCGTTCCCGTGCTGATGGCTTTGGCGGGCGGCGCCGCCTATTTGGCCGACAAGCCCTATGTCTCGACGGATGACGCCTATGTCCGCTCGACCAAGGGCTCCATCAACGCGCGCGTTTCCGGACAGGTCGTGGAAATCGCGGTCAAGGACAATCAGTTGGTCCGCAAGGGCCAGTTGCTGTTCCGGATCGACCCCGAGCCGTACCAGGTCGCGGTTGCGCAGGCCGAAGCGCGCCTCGCTAGTGCCATGCTCGAAGTTCGGGGTCTGAAAGCCAACTACCGCCAGCAACTGGCGGACCTCCAATCAGCGAGGGACGCGGCGGCATTCGACGCACAGGAATATGACCGCCGGAAGAATCTGCTCGCGTCGGATTTCACCTCGCGAGAGGACTTTGAGCGCGCCGAAAAGGACTTCAAGGTCGCCCGCCAGCACATCGTTGCGGCGCAGCAGCAGGTTTCCAGCACGGTCGCCGCGCTGAACGGGAACCCGGGCATTGCACCAAGCGAGCATCCGACGGTTCGCGAGGCCAAGGCTGAACTCGACAGGGCCAGGCTGAACCTCTCCTACACCCGGGTCGTTGCGCCGGAAGACGGGATCGTCACCAAGGTCGACGATCTGCAACTGGGTGATTTCGTCAATGCCGGAGCGCCGACTTTCGCCATGATGTCGGCCCGTCACATCTGGGTCGAAGCGAACTTCCGCGAGACCGACCTCACCGACATGCGTCCCGGCCAGCCGGCAACGATCGATGTCGATGCCTATCCGGGTCATCCCTTCAAGGCGCATGTCACGAGCATGAGCCCCGGCACGGGCTCGCAATTTGCGCTGCTCCCGCCCGAGAATGCGACGGGCAACTGGGTCAAGGTTGTCCAGCGCCTGCCTGTCCGGCTGGAATTCGACGCCCCCGATCCCAAGCGGCCGCTCTACGCGGGCATCAGCGTCACCGCGCGGATCGACACTCGCGAGCGCCCGCTGCGCGTCGCATCGGCGGACGGAGCGGAGCGGTGAGCACCGCACCCGCCCCCAGTTCCACAGCAGAAGGCCGGCGCACGGTTGCTGCTGCAGCGCTGCTTGCAACCTATCTGCAGGCGGTAACGATTTCGATCCCCAACGCGGCGGTGTTCCATATCGGCGGCGCCTTCTCGATGCAGGACGATGAGATCGGCTGGATGTTCACGTCCTACATCACCGCGAGTGCTGTGGTCTTCCCAATGACCCGCTGGCTTGCGGGCAGATATGGCTGGAAGGCCGTGTTCCAGACATCGATTACGGTCTTCGCGGTGGGCCTGCTGCTTGCCACGCAGGCGACCACGCTGATGCAATTCCTCGGCGCGCGGATCATCCAGGGCGCGGCTAGCGGTACGCTTGCCCCGCTGTCCCTGACCATTCTTGTCAACGACCTTCCGCCGCACCGGCATAATCATATTGGCATGGCCTCGACCTTCACAGTGCTGCTGGGCATCCTCAGCGGCCCGGCCATTGGCGGCTGGCTCAGCGAATATTACGGCTGGCAGTCGATCTTCTATGCCTGCCTCGCCGCCAGCGGCTTGGTCTTCCTCGCCATGGGCCTTTCGCTCGGTGAAATGAAGGCGGCGAAGAACTCGCCGTTCGACTTCTTCGGTCTCGTGACCCTGTCGCTTGGCTTGGTCGGACTACAGATGGTTCTCGATCGGGGAGAGCGCCTGGACTGGTTCGCCTCGAACGAAATCTGGCTCGAAGCGATCGGCTCTGCGCTCGGTTTCTGCCTCTACGCTGTCCACATCCTGACCACGCGCGCGCATTTTCTCGACAAGGCGCTGTTCAGGGACCGCAACTTCGTCCTGTCCACGGTCATGTTTTTCGCTTTCGGCTTCGTTCTGCTGCCGACCGTGGCCCTGACCTCGCCCATGCTGGAGGAACTGCTGGGGTATCCGGCGGACACGACGGGCTACATGACGATCCCGCGCAGTCTGGCGCTTCTGGGGGGCTTGGCTCTCGCCTGGCTGATGCCCAGGCGGATCGACAGCCGGCTGCTGCTGGTCATCGGCGCCGCGCTCGTCACTTACGGCAATTGGCGGATGATCGGATATTCGCCGCTGATGGACTGGTGGCCGGTAGTCGCGGCGGGCATGTTCCAGGGGGCCGGACTTGGCCTGCTGATGCCCACGCTGACCAAGACAGCATTCAGTACGCTTAGCCCGGCGCTGCGTCCCGAAGGCACGGCCCTGTTCAATCTGGCGCGGCTATACGGAAGCACAATTGGCGTCGCGATCGTCCAGCTCTATTTCTTCAACAATACCCAGGCGATGCACCTGGCGCTCGCCAGCCATGTCACGAGCCACGTCGTTTCCGCCCATGCCCCCGGTTTCCTTTCCGGCGCCGGTCTTGGCATTCTCAACGAAATGATGACCGGTCAGGCGGCGGCGATCGCCCTGTTCGGCCAGTTCAAGCTTCTGATGATCGCCATGCTGATCGCGAGCCCGCTCGCCTTGCTTCTGCGCAAGCCCCGAGCGGCCGCGACCCTTTCCGGAGCAGGCAAATGACACACAAGGTTCCCGTCCCGCAGAGCAAAATGGCACACTCGGCAATCGCTGCCGCCACCACGCTCCTCATGCTGTCGGGTTGCATGGCCGGGCCCGATTTCACCCGGCCCGCATCCGTCTCCTCGCAGCACTATGACCAGCAGGCGGAGCAGCAACTCACGAAGGGCAATGCCCAGCACATCAGCCTTGACCGGGCGGTCGAGGGTGACTGGTGGTCGAACTTCCAGTCGGCCAAGCTCGACGCGGTGATGCGCAAGGCCATCAATGGCAATCAGGACCTCGCTGCGGCGGATGCAACGATCGCACAGGCTAACGAGGCGATTGCGGCGGCCCGTGGCGGACTGCGTCCGCAGGTGGATTTCGGCGCCGAGGGCGGCCGTCAGGGCGCGGGCGGACAGGCCGCCAACTTCTATTCCGTTGGCCCGACCGTCAGTTTCGATTTCGATGTCTTTGGCGGGAAGAAGCGATCCGTCGAGGAGAAGGTCGCGATCGCCGATCTGGAGAAGCACCGGTACGATGCCGCCTATCTGACCCTGACGGGCGACGTTGCGAGCCAAGCCTTGCTCCTGGCATCGGCGCGCGCCCAGATCGCCGCGGTTCAGACCCTGCTGGCGAACGACCGGAAGAATCTGGAGATCATTCGCGCCGGGCACCAGTACGGGAGCGCAACGAGCGTCGATGTCGCTTCGGCGAGGACCCAGTTGGCGCAGGACGAAACCTTGCTGCCGCCACTGGCGCAACAGCGCGATACTGCCCGCCATGCCCTGTCGGTCCTCGCCGGGAAGGGCCCTGCAGACTGGATCCCGCCGGACTTCGACCTCGCCGACTTCACACTGCCGATGGACGTGCCGGTCAGCCTGCCTTCCGAGGTTGCCCGAAACCGGCCGGATATCCTGGAGGCCGAGGCCCAGCTTCACGCCGCCAGCGCCGCGATCGGCGTCGCAACCGCCGACCTCTATCCGCACCTTCAGCTATCGGGATCGCTCGGCACTGCCGGCCCTGGCATCGGCACGATCTGGAGCCTCGTGGCCGGCCTTACCGGGCCGCTCTTTCACGGCGGCACGCTCAAGGCCAATCGCCGCGGGTCGATAGATGCCTATGATGCCGCGCTCGCCCGGTACCGGCAGACCATCGTCAGATCGCTCGGACAAATTGCGGACCTGCTCCAGGCGATCAATCACGACGCCGACGAAGCCGACGCGCAGGATCGAGCCCTGAACGCCGCCGAGACAAGCCTGCGGCTCAGCCAGGCGGGCTACAAGGCCGGGGCGACCGGCTCATTGCAGGTTCTCGATGCCCAGCGTGCCTATCAGCGCGCCTTGCTCGGGCAGATCCGGACAAGGACGGCCCGCCACCTCGATACCGTGCGGCTGTTTGTCGCGCTGGGCGGCAATGCCAACGGTGCCTTTGCGCAGAGGGTGGCTGCCAGAGATCCCGAATGAGACCGGCCCCGTTTCAGGAGTAAGGCCATGCCTGCCAACCACGCTTTCCGCCAAACCAGTATCCCGCTCACCGACTCAAGCGGCTCCATGCCGGCGATCGGCTTCGGAACCCTGATCCCCGATCCGGTCAAGACAAAGCAGGCCATCAAGACAGCATTGGGGGTGGGGTTCCGGCATTTCGACTGCGCGGAGCGCTACGGCAACGAGGACATCGTCGGCGAGGCCATGCACGAAGTGTTCGCCGCAGGCACGGTGCGCCGAGAGGACCTGTTCGTCACTACGAAGCTTTGGAACACCAATCATCGCCCCGAGCGTGTCGAGCCGGCGCTTGACGCGAGCCTGCGCCGCCTGCAGCTCGATCATGTCGATTGCTATCTGATCCACACGCCATTCGCATTCGTGCCCGGGGACAACCCGCTGCCGGCGGACGAACGCGGCCAGCCCCTCTATGACCCCGAAGTGACGCTGCTGGAAACCTGGCGCGCCATGGAGCGTCTGGTCGATCTCGGTAAATGCCGGTCGATCGGCCTGTCGGACGTTGGACTGGACACGCTGAAGGAGATATACGCGGCAGCGCGGATCAAACCGGCGGTGGTGCAGGTGGAGGCCCATCCCTATCTTCCAGAATGGGAATTGCTGGAGTTCTGCCGGAATCGTGGAATTGTGCTGCTGGCATTCGCACCCTTGGGGCACGCGATGGAACCCCGCATGACCGACGATCTGGTGATCAAGGCGATCGCGCGGCGCACCGGGCAGTCGCCGGCCCAAGTTGCCTTGGCCTGGGCCGTGTGTCGCGGCACGGCCTTCCTCACCACCTCCACCAATCCCGACCATATTCGGGAGAACTTCGAGATATCGCCGCTGCCCGATGGCGCCATGCAGGAGATGCGTGGGGGCATCGCGAAAAACATCAGGTTCAACTCCGTAGTGAAGACCGGCGTGCCGGGTTTCATTCCTCGCGGTGATTGACCGGACAGGCGCAGCGGGCGCGGGGCCTTACCCGCAACACGATAATCAAAAGGAACTTCCAGCATGGCAGATAACGGTCCCGATCGGGGTAGCAAGGCAAGGTGGATATTTCGCTGCGGCGTCAAAGGCCTTTGCCCGCGATGCGGTGAAGGCAAGATGTTTCGCAAATGGCCGAAGCTGCATGACAGATGCCCAAGCTGCGGCCTCGATTACAGCTTCGCCGCGCCGGACGACGGCCCGGCATTCTTTTCTCTATGTATCGTCGCCTTCCCGCTGACGTTCTTCGTCGTGTGGCTGCAGGTCCGCTTCGACCCGCCGTTCTGGGTCCATTTCCTGATTTCGTTTCCGCTGATGGGCATCGGATGCGTCGTGCCTTTGAAATACATCAAGGGCTGGCTCGTTGCCTCCCAGTACGTCAACAAGGCGCAGGAAGCCGGAACCGAGAGGCTATGGGCTGACCTCAATGCACGGGCGCCGCGCGATCATCGTTGATATATGTCGTATCAGACAGTGCTGGCGGGATGCGTTCCCAATCTGGAGGCTGGACTTTCGACGATTATCCCGCTGGCGGCGACCGAAAAGTGACTATGCGTGAAATCTTTTCTAGGACCGATGTAAACGGGGCCTTCTCAGCATCATTCGAGGAACGAAATGCACAGAGATTCCCCGAGTGTGCCACCGAATGCCTCAAGGCCGGACGTTCTCGGACATGCTCGGACGTCCTCGGATTTCAAGCAGAAGAGGACTCGAAAATGCCATATTTATCTTTATAATTCAGTGCCTTACTATGAACGGCGCCGGTCGATACCATAATCGATACCCTGGGACTTTTTGCTTCGGAGGTTCGAGTCCCTCGGCGCATGTTCAAGCGCGAAATTGAGTCCGTCAGCGGCGTGATTCGCTCCAGGCGTTGGTCGGCACGAAAACCTAATTTCCGCGCAGCACAATAACCTAAAATCCGAACGCCCCAGACAACTCGACCCAAGTCCAGAGGCTGGCCGAGTCATCCCGCCTTGATGAGCAAGCGCCTGGCCCGATCAGCAATCAGATCGGCAAACCTGACAAAGTTCTCACTACCTGGCAGCCTCCGTTTCAGGCTGCTGTCGGGCGCATCCAATTGCGCCAAGGTCGCTTCGCACAACTGCCGTATGCGACGCCGAAGATAAGGGGCACCAATATTGACGTCCTCCGCGAACTGATCCCAGTGGCGCGACTCGATCTCTTCCAGCGTTGCCTTCTTCGCAATTTTCATCGCCAGCTTGGGCGACAGATCGCGATAGGCGACCGTGGAAAGTAGGTCATAGAGCGGCGCAAGCCGGATTGCCCCATCGATGTACAGCAGGCTGAAATTCTTGGCGTGCGCATCGGCATTGCCGATGATCAGATTGAAGATGGCCGCATCCGCCAGCTTCAATATGTCGCGCGCGGGGCGGGTGGCTGCCTGGCGTAGCAGAGCGAAGCTGTCCTTGAACGTAGGACCGCCTTCGCTGGCATATTTGCGCTGTGACGGGACGCCCAACGCCTGGGCAAAATCCTCCTGATGAAGGCGAACCAATCGGCCGTCGGCGTCCCGAGTTCGGTCGTAACGCTCGATCAGCAGGAAGGGTTGATCCCGGACCCTCCGCATAGTGACCGACGCCACGTCCAGCCCGATCTCTCGGGCCAAGGTCATGCAGTAAAATTCGTTCTCGGTCGTCTGCTCGAACCGCGCGATCGGTGGCTTGAGAATATGGCTGGTGGGCTGCCCCGGTGCCGGGAGCGCGATATGATCGTCGATCAGCAGGACGGGCAGCTTGGACTGCGCGCCCGCCAGGGATAGGCGCAGGCCGCCTTCACCGGCGAGCATGGGTCTCATCGGCAGATGCTGCAGCAATTGCAGCAAATGCTCATCATCAAGAATGTCAGGCGCTCCGCTCGCAGGTGCTGGTGGAAGCTGACCTTCCGGCAACAGCATCAGTGCGCCGGCGACTTCGCCACCGAGATGCTCCAGCAACTGGAATTCATTTCCGGCCGAAACGCCTAATGCCCTGGCGATCGCGCTACGCTGCCCCTCTTCCGGCAGGATACCGCCGAAGAAGGAATGACATACCCGTCTGCCAAACGGCTCCACCTGCTTTGGCAACGAGAAAGACAGCGCTGGCGCGTCGGCGTCTTCGAGCCATTCGGGTGCGTAGCTGAACCCCATGTCGCCATAGTCGTTGAGGTGCAGGAATCCGGCGACCTTACCGCCCCACCATATGGAAAGCTGCTTGCTCATTTGATGCTTGCCGGCGTTGCAATGGAAACATCGCAGCCGAGGGTCGCAAGAACCTGCAATGCCTTGCCCAATTGCAGCGTCGGCTTGCCTGCCTCCAGATCGACGATGAAGCGCACTCCGACGCCGCAAGCTGCGGCGAGCTCTTGCTGCCGCAACCCTTGCGCCTTGCGTTCTTCCCGAACGATCCTGCCAAGTGCGTTGCTATCCATATTCCCGATCGGGAATATAACGCATCCCACCCGCCTAAACAAGGCAATTATTCCCGATCGGGAAATTATCTAACGAACGGATCTTCGACGGGCCGAATTATTCCCGCTCGGGAATTTCACGACAACTCTACCAAATCAGCCGGGAAAACCCATGTGACAAAACCTCTGACATATTCTAATTTTGCCATAGGAATTGTCACATGACCATTAACACCACGAACCAGCGTGATCGCCTGACGCGCTTGCTCCAATGCAGCACCCTTCTGCGTGCTCGGGAACTTCGCGGCGCCGGAATAGCCTCGGAAACGATCGCGCGTGCGGTGAAGGCCGGCGAGATCGAGCGGGTCGCGCGTGGACTCTACCGGCACCCGGACGCACCGATTGATGCCGCGCACACACTCGCGAAGACCGCGAAGAAAATCCCCAAGGGCGTGATCGCCATGGTTTCGGCGCTCGCATTCCACGAACTCACCGACCAGATGCCGCGCAGAGTGTGGGTTGCGATCGGCCGCGGAGACTGGTCGCCAGTCGGTTTCTATCCTCCCACGCGGATTATCCGGCCCAGCGAGAAATATCTCCATCAAGGCGTCGAGCATCACATGATTTCGGGCGTCAGCGTCCCGATCTACTCGGTTCCGAAAACGCTCGCCGATCTGTTTCGAAACTCCAGGCTAGTCGAACGCTCCATTGCGGTGGAGGGGCTGCGCGCGGCCCTTGCCCAGCGCAGAGCGACCCCGGGCGTGATCGCGCAAGCGGCCATCGCCGGCGGCGCATGGCGTATCATGCGGCCTTATCTCGAAGCTCTCACCTGCTAGCGCTCTACCAATCGTTTGATGCATCGGTAGGGGATGAACGTGGACCGCCCGATCTTAACGGTTTCGATCTCGCCGGATTGGATAAGCTCATAGAGGGTCGAACGGCCGATACCCGTCAACTTGACTGCCGTCTTGATCCGCACGGTGAGCGGTTCCATCGGCAGTGCATCCTGCTCGACTATAGCCTCGAGCGCCTGCTTGCGACGCTCGTCGTCACTCAACCCGCGGGTCATGATCTGGTCCGCGAACGCGCAAACCCGCGATCGCTTTCGAGGAATGCCGTCAGCATCGCAGGGATGAGTTCTGCAATCGATTCTTCGCGTCCGTAGCTTTCTGCATATAGGGCGGCATATTCCTGTAGCATCTGGTGCAGGTCGGGTGTGACGGTGATCGGCAGTTTGATCGGCGTCCTGTCCGGCAACTTGGGAAGCTTGAGTTCCGGCATGTGTTCCTCCTAACCGCGCCACGGCGCAAGAATGAGATCGCGATGTACTATGAGCCGGACGGGCGCGCCGGGCCGGATGGTGATGGTCGGTTGGATCTGCAGATTGCGGGATGTGATCTGGTCGCCGGCGCGCGACACGTTCTGCTGCGTCGATTCCCGGATCGCCTGGACGAGATCGCTCTCGCCGGAGAAAGTCACGTTCGCGCCCACGCCAAGCAGAGTCGAGATCGCGACGCCCTTGAGCAGCGCCCAGGTGTGGAAATCGACACGAGCACATGCGCCAACGCCTTTGGCCGCGAACGGCTTGGACATGCGCGTCGGCCACCCGGCCGCACGATGGCGGATCCATTTCATCTCGCACGAGGTTCTCACGCCTCGGCGCCATGCAT
>Ga0157369_10004209_pt1 | contig 17035 bp, 20 predicted proteins | sample C25metaG_FD_113461 | JGI IMG/M metagenome (GOLD analysis project Ga0157369, IMG submission 113461) | Corn rhizosphere microbial communities from Kellogg Biological Station, Michigan, USA - C2-5 metaG | ecosystem: Host-associated > Plants > Roots > Rhizosphere > Soil | place: USA: Michigan... | reverse complement strand
TCACAGCTCCGGCAGCGCACCACCAGCCCGGGCCCGCGCAGGTAGACGGCTGTCTCCGCGAGCGGCCCGCGGGCGCCGCAGCCGCCGCACGTCGAAACGACGAGGGTCATGTCGCCGCCGAATACGGCCGAGAGCGTGCCTGCGATCGCGTTTCCGTCCAGCATCGATCCCTCCTATCTGCCGGTCGGCCCGAAACGCTCGGTGCGGATCCGCCCCGGATCGTGACCGAGCGACACCAGGGCGTCGGCCGCAACCTCGACGAACGCCGTCGGGCCGCAGACGTAGGCGAGCGGCCGGTCGGCCGGCGCCCAAGCCGCGTCGGCGATCAGGTCCCGATCGACGCGGCGATCGTAGCCGTCCCATCCGTCCGGCTGTTCCCGGGTCAGGGTGAAACGGACGTCGACACCCGGCTCCTGCGCCGCTGCCAGGAGCTCGTCCTTGTAGATCACCTCCGCCAGCGTGCGGGCCGAGTAGAGCAGCCGCACTGGCACCGCGCCGGCCGCTGCAACCCGGTGGCGGAGCATCGCCCGCAACGGCACGATCCCGGACCCACCGCCGATGAGCATCAGCGGGCCGCCGAACGATCCATCCCAGACGAAGTAGCCGCCGATCGGCCCGCGGAGCTCCAGCTCGTCCGCCGCGCGCAGCTCGCCGGCCAGGTAGGGGGAGACCTCGCCGTCGTCCAGCCGCTCCACGGTCAGAACGAAGGCGTCGTCGTCGGGGGCCGACGCGATCGAGTAGCTGCGCTGCGCCTGGTATCCATCCTCCGCCGTCAGCCGCACGTCGACATGCTGGCCGGCGCGGTGTCCCGGCCAGCCCGGGACCCCGAGGACGATGCTCACCGTCCGGTCGGTCTCGGCCAGCACGTCCACCACGGTGGCGATCGACCAGTTCAATCGCCCGCGTAGCGCTGCTCGCGCCATGGATCGCCGTAATTGTGGTAGCCGTAGCCCTCCCAGAACCCGGGCTCGTCGTCCAGGCGCAGCTCGATGGCTCGCACCCACTTCGCGCTCTTCCAGAAGTAGAGGTGCGGGACGAGCAGCCGGACGGGGCCACCGTGCTCCGGATCGAGCGGATCGCCGTCGTAGCCGTACGCCAGCCACGCCCGGCCGCCGGTGATGTCCTCCAGCGGCAGGTTGGTGGTGTACCCGCCGTCGCAGTACACCAGCACGTGCTCTGCCGCCGTCTCGACGCCCTCGAGCAGCGTGTCCAGGGAGACCCCGGCCCAGTCGGTGTCGAGCTTCGACCACTTCGTGACACAGTGGATGTCGACCGTGACGTCCTCGCGCGGGAGCGCCTGGAGGTCGGCCCAGCTCCAGCTGCGCGGCTCGTCGACCTGCCCGCGGATCGAGAACGTCCAGTCGTCCGGCGACACGCGAGGAGTCGGACCGGCCGACAGAACGGGGAAATCGGACGTGAGGTACTGGCCCGGTGGCACCCGGGACGGGTCACCCTGCTCGCGGCCACGCCCGTGGAACCCGCGCGAGATGTGCATGCAAACCCCCTCCGTGCGACGAGCTATGAGGGTACTGAACCGGGCCGGCGCCTGCAGGCGCGGGCCCGGTTCGGGTTCCACCTGTCAGCCGGTCGCGCTGGTCATGCGGACGGCGACCTGGTACTTGCCGACCGACGCGCGGGTGCCGGGCGTCTCCTCAGGAGACATCGCGTTCAGCGTCCGGTCGGCGGTGCGGTAGTCGTCCTCGTTCTCGAAGAAGAGGATCGCGAGCGCAGAACCCGCCTGTGCGTCGTGAAGCAGGAGCATCTCGCTGGCCGGGAGGTCGTCCGGCCGCGGCTCGCTGGCCATCCGCTGCCGCAGCTCGGCAACGCGTTCCTCGGTGACGCCGTCGAACGAAACCACTCGTGCCAATGCCATTGCTGCAACCTCCTCTGCTCGGGGACGGGTCTCGCATCGTCTGCCCGCAGGCTCGATCGTTACACCTCGCTCTAGGCGACGACGACGAAGTCTTCGCCCTCGACGCGGCCCTGCTCGCGGGCGAGCTCGCGCAGGCGGGCCCGGGCCGCCTCCCCCGCGACGGCGCCGAGCACGACGCCGTCGCGCGGGCCGGCGTCGTGGGCGACGACCGGGATCCCGTAGATCGTCCTGCCGATCTTGCGTTCGTCGACGTCGACGAACGCGGTGATGGCAACCCCGGCGTCGAGCAGCGTCCGCGCGTGCAGCTTGCCCACGGGCCCCGATCCCCAGACGACGGCCGGCCGCCCCCGCAGCACATGCCAGTGCAGGTAGTGGACGCGGCACCGGGCGAATGCCGTGAGCGAGTAGCGCTCGTCGGTTCGCGCGAGCCGGGCGGGATGGTCGCGCCAGTCGAGAACGACCTCCTCCACGTTGCGGAACCGGCCGCCCGCGGCCCAGAGGCGGAGCACGAGGTCGTAGTCCTCCGGCCAGCCGACCTGGCGGTACGAGATCGCGCTCGCGCGCGCGAAGAGCGTGGGATGGCCGATCGGGCACTCGACGAACACGTCGTGCCGGGCGCGCTCGACCGTGGTCAGCGAGTTCAGCCAGCGCTCGTACCGGCGCAGGCCGTCGGTCGCCTCGGGGAAGTATTCAACCCCGCCGCCGCACGCGTCCAGCCCCTCCTCCTCGAGCGCGGCCAGCTGCAGTTCGAGCCGGTGCGGCCGGGCGACGTCGTCGCCGCCCATCGCGGCGACGTACGCGCCGCGGGCCTCGGCACAGGCGCGTTGCGACGCCGCGACGAATCCCCGCGGCTCCTGGCGCACGGCGCGGAACCGCCGGTCGCGCCGCGCCCAGTCCTCGGCGATGTCGCCGGACGAGTCCCGCGAGCCGTCGTCGACGACGATCACCTCGAGCTGCTCGTGCGTCTGCGCGGCGAGCGAGCCGAGTGCCTCGTCCAGATAGGCCTCGCCGTCGCGCACCGGGACGAGCACGGAGACGAGTGTCGAAGGGTGCGCTCGTGCCGCTTTCACGGAGCCAGGGTATGCGTACCGCGGGCTGCGGCCGGTGGCCGAACGGGCGAGCCGGTTGAAGCTCAGCCGAACGCGACCGCCGCACACCGGGTCAGACGATCCATCGGCCGTTCTCCTGAACGACCGTGCCGTCAAGCTCGATGCGGCCGCCGGGGCGCATGTCCTTCACGATGTCCCAGTGGATGGCCGACTCGTTCGTGCCGCCCATGTCGGCGAACCCGAAGCCGAGCGCGAGGTGGACGGTTCCGTCGATCTTCTCGTCGAAGTAGACGTTGCCCATGTACCGGGTGATCCCCGGATTGCAGCCGATCCCGAGCTCGCCGATGCGGCGCGCGCCGGCGTCCGTCTCGAGCGTCTGCAACAGGAACTCCTCCCCGCTGTCCGCCGACGCATCGACGACACGGCCGGCGGAGAAGCGCAGGCGGACGCCCCTCATCTCGCGACCGGCCCAGACCGACGGGAACTCGGTGAAGGCGATCGTCCCCTCCGCCGACGTCTCGACGGGACACCCGAAGAACTCCCCGCCGGGCATGTTGCCCATGCCGGCGTCCACCTCCATCCGGCGGCCGGCGAGCGACAGGCGCAGATCGGTGCCCTCGCCGACGATCCGCACCTCGTCGCACGCGTCGAACAGGTCGGCGTAGCGCTGCAGCCGGGCATGCTCCGCCTCCCAGTCGAGCAGCACCGACCCGTACAGGAACTCCTCGAACGCGGCGAGCGTCATCCCGGCCTCCTGCGCCAGCGCCGGGGTCGGGTACCAGCACATCACCCACGGGAAGGTCGCGGCGTTCACGCGCTCGAGCGCCGGTCGGTACGCACGGCTGACCGCGCTCGTCCGCTCCGGCGGGATATCGCTGCCGTCTCGGGTGTTCTCCGGCGCCGAGACGGCGATCAGTGCATCGCAGGTGTTGAGCACGTGCAGGTCGAGCGGCGCCGGCGCCTGGATCAGTTCGAGCGGCGCGGTGCGCAGCCACTCGCGGTGATACACCAGCCCGCCGCCGAACGTCAGGCGCAGCAGCGGATATGCGCCGCGGCGGCCGAGGCGGCGCATGATCTCCTCGAGCAGCGGCCGGGCGGCGGGCATGCCCCACACGAGCACCTGCCAGCCCGGCTCCACGCGGGTGCAGGTATCCACCAGCAACGTCGCATAGCGCTCGATGCGCGGGTCGGTCACCGGCGGACAGTACTGCGCTACAGCCGGAGCGCGGCGGCCGAACGGGCGGCGCCGAGGAGCGGGAGATGGAACGCCCGCTCGACGCCGGCGAGCGCGTCGTAGGCGTTCAGCGTCCGGCCGTCGGCCCGGCGAGGGACGCCGTGGCCCACCAGCACCGCGTACACATGCCCGCCGCCGTTGGTCGTGTCGGGGTTGCCCGTGTCGTAGGTGATGAACACGTGAGCGCCCTGGCGCAACCATGCCGGGACATGCCCGGCCAGCCAGCGGTCGCCGGCGGGCGGCGGGCAGTCGTGGTCGTCGTTGCACATGTTCGGGGTCACCCAGAGGAACGCGGGCAGCCGGCCGGGCTCGACGGCGGTGACGCGGTTGCAGAGCGATGTCTCGGCCACGTCGGCGAAGAGCAGAGGCGCGACGTGGCGCAGGGCGTAGTTCGGCGCAGTGGGCACGAGCGAGCAGTGACCGGGGCCGCCGGGATAGCTCTCCGCCCAGGCCGCCCAGTCCACGCCATGCGCCGACATCTGCGCGAACACGCTCTGCCCGGAAACGGGCGGGAGCGGATCGTCGCTGCCCACCTGCCCGAAGGTGCCGCCGCCGCCGAAGGCGAGGTAGTTGGGCTTCGACGGGTAGGCGACGCCGTAGAAGTGGGTGAAGAGCGTGCCCTCGTGCGCGAGCCGCGTCTCGTAGGGGCAGCACGGGTTGCCGACGACGTCCGTGTAGCCGTGGTTCTCCATGAAGACGACGACGATCGGCGCACGCCGCGGCCCGGCCGGCGCAGTCGCGGGGCCGCTCGTCGGAGGCGCGCTCGACGATGACGGCGAGGGCGTGGACGGGACGGACGGTACGGACCGCCCGGAGCTTCCCCCGCTCCCGCCCGCGCACGCGGCGCAGAGCCCCGCCACGCACACGATGAGTGCCGCCGTGCCCCGCACGAGATGAAGCGTGGCCCGAGGCGATTGGGGGGTGGTTGGCCGGCGCGCTAGCGAGGCGTGCGCACCGAGCCGCGGCGGCGAGTGCGACCGTTCGCCCACCAGCGTCCCCACCGGCTCGGGGCGGTCGACCAGCCGATGATGCCGCCGAGCGCTCCGCCCACGAGGGTGAGCGCGATCGCGGCGATCACGGTGGTGCGCGCCGACGCGTGGAACGCCCAGACGAGCGTGACGATGTTGAGGAGCACCGCGCCGGCGACGGCGTACCGGAGGACGCGCCCGCGGATCGTGTTGGTCGTTGCGATGGTCATCGGGGCGTTGATGCCCCGCCGCGGCCCGGACTAACGCGCTTTCGGCCGTACCGGCGCGAGTGTCACGAACGGGTCATGTTCGGCCGCGTTGCCGCATGCGGCGATTCGGGTAGTAACAGGTCGCATGGGGGCGTAGGACATCGACGTGGCAGGAGGCGGTGCGATGGCGGGTGACTCGCAGTGCGAGAGGGCGCAGCAGGCGGACACGAGTTCCGGCCGTCGCCCGCCACGCCTGTATCTGCCCTGGCCGCTGGTGCCGGTCGCCGTCCTCGTCTACCTGGTCATCATCATCGTCGCCGCGCCGTTCTGGCTCATCGAGAGGCTGTTCGGCCCAGGTCGCCTGCGCTTCCCCGGCTGATACGGAGGGCGTGCACAGGCCCTGGACGCGGTTGAGAACCGCCGCTGTCGGGGTATCTCGAGCGGCGTAGAATCCTGTTCGAGGCGTCGAAACCGGCGCGCCCGGATCGCAGCTTCGGGAGGGCTGCCCGGTGTTGTCCGTCTCGCCACAGATCGTCACCCGGCACATCACCACTCCGCCGACGCGAGTGGTCACGGTGTCCGGCGAACACGACCGTTCGACCGTCCAGGAGCTCGAACGTGTGCTGAGAATCGCCGTGGCGAGCGGCGATCCTGCCATCGTCGACCTGCGCCGGACGACGTTCGCCGACTCGGCGATCCTCGCCGCGGTCGTCCGTGCACATCATCGTGCGGGGCGACGCCGCTTCGCCGTCCTCGTCCCGCCCTCCGGTGAGGTTGCGCGGCTGTTCGAGCTCACCGACGCGCGGGCGGTCCTCGTGACGCTCCCGGCGCTGCGCATGGCCATCGATTGGTGCTACCCGACGGGGCGGCCAGAGCTGACGGGCGCGCGCCGCTACGGCCTCTGGCCGGAGGATGCGTAGGTCGGCCGCACCGCCCCTGCGGGCGGCGGAGCGCGCTGACGAGCGCGGGCTCGCCGTCGTCTTGCCGGGCGGCGGCGAAGCCCGCCGGCTGTTCGACCTCGTCGGCGCGCAGTCGATGGTCTCGACGTTTGCGACGCTGCACGACGCGTTCGGCTGGTGCAACCTGGACGAGCGACGCGCCGGCGGCGATGAGGCCGAGGAGCAGGAGGAGGAGCCGGCCGGCGAGTAGATCGCCATCGTCGTCTTCGGTGCGATGCCGCTGGTACTCGTCGCAAACCCGCTCCTCACGCGGGGATTCGAAGTCGCGTGGGCCGGGTACGTTCCCACGCGTACCGCGGTCAAGCCGTCGGCCGGCGCCACCTACCGGGGCTGGTCGCAGACATCGGCGGACCCCGGATAGTCGAGCCGGCGCCGGCCGATGGCCGCGACGCCGCGGCTCACATCGAGCTCTCCGGACGGGACTCCCTCGGCGCCCGACTTCCGTGCGCCTGAGGATCGGGGAAGCCGGCCCTGGCGAGGACCGCCTTCAGCCGGCGCAGATCCGCCGGTCCTCCTGCACCGTAGGCATAGTCCGCCGCCACGCCGAGCGCCCGCTCCAGCATGCCGATGCGGGCAGTCGCGATCCGCAGCTGATTCCGCAGATCGTGCTCGCTGCGGACGTGGCCCTCGACCCGCGGCGGTGCGTCGTCGGCCACGCTACGACTCCACGGCTACCGCGGCGACGCGCGTCAGTACCACTTGCCCCGCGCGAACCCACCGAATGCGATGAGGCCGATGAGGGCGATGATGATCCCGAGCCAAAGGTTCCACACGATGGCAACGATGATCCCGATGATCACGATGATCCCGCCGGTCGTGATCCCGCCGATTCCGCTCCTGCCGCGCGTCGTCATGCTGTTCCCTCCATGTGTTCGGGCGTCTGGCCCCTTCGCAGATGGGATGCCCGTCAGTGCGGAGTTTTCAAACCGCGTCAGGTGGTTGGCGGCGGGCTCGACGTCGGCGGCGACCAGGTCGAGGTGCCCGTCCGTGGCGCCGCCGCTGTGTCGGCTTGCGTACTCGTCGGGACGCGAATCATCTCCGCCACGGTAGATGGGATGTGAAGACGATGCTCGTCACGCTCGTCGCGGTGGTGGTCACCGGCTGCTCCGGCACGGCGTCGAGCTTCCCGACCGTGTCCGCAAGCAGCACGCCGGCCGCAAGCACGACCACTGCGCCTGCCGGAACCGCCGGCTCGGTCACCGCGACGGCGCATCGAGCGGCGCGGGGCGGACTTGCCGCCGTGGTGACGGCCGAGATCGAGCACGCCGTGCTCGAGGTGTCGCCCGTCACGGGCCGGGTGCTTCGCCGCGTCGCGGTCACGGGCGATCCAACGACGCTCGCCGCCGCACCGACTGGCCCCATCGTCGCCTGCAGCCCCGCCGCCGGCACCGTGACGCTTCTCTCCTGGCCCGGACTGCGGCCGGTCGCTGCCCTTCACCGCTTCCGGACACCGGAGATCGCCGCCATCGCTCCCGACGGTGAGTGGGCGCTGGTCAGCGACGCCGCCGGCACGGTGTCGGCGATCCGACTCTCGAGCCATCGCATCGCGGACCGCGTCTGGGTCGGACGCGGCGCCCACCACATGGCCATCAGCCCCGACGGGCGGGTCGCGTGGGTCGCCCTCGGTGAGACGGCACACACGATCGTCCGGCTCGACATCACCGACCCGAAGCACCTACGCGTTGCGGGTCGGGTTCACCCCCGAACGGCCTCGCACGACCTCGCCTTCTCCCCAAGCGGCAAGACCGTCTGGGTGACATCGTCCGACGCCCCCTATGTGACCGTCTACACGGCGGCGACCGGCCGACCGGTGGCATCGGTCCCTGCGGGCACGGCACCCCAACACGTCGCCTTCAGCCAGTCCAGCCCGGCCCGCGCCTACGTCGCCAGCGGCTACGGCCGCAGCCTCGAGATGGTCGACATCGCGTCCGGACGGATCCTGCACCGCGCCGCACTGCCCTACGGCTCCTTCAACCTCTCCACCGCGGGATCCATCGTCGCAACGACCTCGCTCCTCGACGGCAAGGTGACTATTCTCGAGGCCGGCAACCTGCGGCCGCGTCTGTCCGTCACCGTCGCCCCGGAAGCCCGCGAGATCGTCCTGCTCCGGACACCCGGACCATCGGGCTAGAGCCGTGCGCACTGACCCCGCTCCAAGCGCCTGTCGTGTGGCGTGTTCGAGCTTGGCGATCTCGTCGAGAACTTCTCGCATTGGAACCTCGCCGCGGCGCACGGCGAAGACGCGGGACGGTTGACCCGCATCTGACCGAGGCTTCCGCCGAGGCGTTCGCGCTGACTGTTCATGTAGCCGAGAAAGTTGACCACGGCAGGCTGGCTGGCGAAGTACCGCCTCCGAACGGGATTTACGGATCCACCGCGAAGCGCCGATAGAGTCGCGGCGGGCAATGCTCCTTACGATTTCCACCACCCACCGACCGGCAACGGATCTCGGCTTCCTGCTGCACAAGAACCCGGCGGAGCGAAAGTCCTACGAGTTTTGGTTCGGCGGCGCGCACATCTTCTATCCAGAGGCATCCGAGGAGCGGTGCACGGTGGCGGTTCTGGTCGATGTCGACGCGGTCGGCTTGGTGCGCGGGCGGAAGCCGAGCGGCATCACCCGCTACGACTACGTGAACGACCGGCCGTACGTCGCCTCGTCGTTCATGAGCGTCGCGCTCGCGAAGGCGTTCTCCACAGCGATGGGAGGACGGTCGAAAGAACGGCCCGACCTGGCCGCCGAAGCCCTGCCGTACGAGGTGGAGATCGCGGCATTGTCATGCGGCGCCGGCGGAGATGACCTCGTGCGGCGGATGTTCCAGCCGCTCGGCTACGCAGTGCAGACACGCGGTCACCCGCTCGACCCGGCCTTCCCGGAATGGGGCGAGAGCCGCTACCTCACCGTCCGCCTGGCCGCTCGGTGTCGCCTGGCCGATCTGCTCAACCACCTGTACGTCCTGATCGGCGTGCTGGACAACCAGAAGCACTACTGGGTGGGTCCGGAGGAGGTCGAGAAACTGCTGCGCCGCGGCGGTGAGTGGCTGCGGGCGCACCCGGAGCGGGAGCTGATCGCAAACCGGTACCTGAAGTACCAGCGGCCGCTGGCTGCGCGCGCGATCGCTCGGCTGGTTGCCGAGGAGCAGCCCGATCCCGACGAGCACGACGAGGAAGCCGCTGCCGAGGAGACCGTGGTCGAGGAGCGCATCCGACTCGTCGACCAGCGGATGGGATCGGTCGTGTCCGCGCTGCGCTCCTCGGGTGCGACGAGCGTGGTCGACCTCGGGTGCGGCGAGGGCCGCCTGCTGCGCGAGCTGATGGCCGATCGCCGGTTCACCCGCATCGCCGGCATGGACGTGTCGCACCGAGCGCTGGAGATCGCCTCCCGGCGGTTGCGCATGGAGCGCCTGCCACCACTGCAGCGTCAGCGGATCGAGCTCTTCCAGGGCTCCCTCCTCTACCGCGACGAGCGCCTGAACGGGTTTGACGCGGCGGCCCTCGTCGAGGTGATCGAGCACCTCGACGACGATCGTCTGTCCGCATGCGAGCGGGTCGTGTTCGAGTACGCCCGGCCTCGGTCGATCGTCGTGACGACGCCCAACGCCGAGTTCAACGCAAACTGGGAGTCGCTGCCGGCGGGCGAGTTCCGCCACCGCGACCACCGCTTCGAATGGACGCGCGACGAGTTCGCCGCGTGGGCCGATCCGATCGCCGAACGCCACGGCTACCGCGTCCGATACCTGCCGATCGGCCCAGACCAGGCCGACACGGGCGCACCGACGCAGATGGCGATCTTCGACCGGAGCGACGCGTGAACCTCACCATCCCCGAGCTGTCGCTGGTCGTCCTCGTGGGGGCGTCCGGGTCGGGCAAGTCGAGCTTCGCCGCCACGCACTTTCTCCCCACCGAGGTGCTCTCCTCGGACGAGTGCCGGGGCCTCGTGGCCGACGACGAGAACGACCAGGCCGCGACCAACGACGCGTTCGATGTCCTGCACTACATCGCCGGGAAGCGGCTCGCCCTGGGACGGCTGACCGTGGTCGACGCGACCAACGTCCAGCCCGAGGCGCGAAAGCCGCTCGTCGAGCTCGCCCGGAGGTACCACTGCCTCCCGGTGGCCATTGTGCTCGACCTTCCCGAGCAGCTCTGCCAGGAGCGAAACGGGTCGCGACCGGATCGGAGCTTCGGGCCGCACGTCGTCCGCCGCCAGACGAAAGCGCTGCGCCGATCGCTCCGCAGTCTCAAGCGCGAGGGATTCCGCACCGTGCACGTGCTCCGCTCACCCGAGCAGATCGACGCCGCGACGATCGAACGACAGCCGCTCTGGAACAACCGGACGGACGAGCACGGGCCGTTCGACATCATCGGCGACGTCCACGGCTGCTACGACGAGCTCGTGGAGCTCCTCACGGCGCTCGGCTGGATCGTCGAGACCCGCGCGGACGGGCCGCGGGCGACCCACCCCGAGGCCCGCAAGGCGATCTTCGTCGGCGACTACGTCGACCGCGGACCGCGCATCCCCGAGACGCTGCGGCTGGTGATGCGCATGGTGGCAGACGCTGTCGCCCTCGCCGTGCCGGGAAACCATGATGTGAAGCTGGTGCGCAAGCTGAACGGCCGCGACGTCCAGATCACCCACGGACTGGCCGACTCGCTCGAACAGCTCGAAGCCGAGGGCGACCAGTTCCGCGAGGCGGCCCGCGCGTTCCTCGACAGGCTCGTCAGCCACTACGTCCTGGACGACGGCGAGCTCGTAGTCGCACATGCGGGCATGAAGGCCGAGATGCAGGGCCGCGGCTCCGGAAAGGTTCGTGACTTCGCGCTCTACGGCGAGACCACCGGCGAGACCGACGAGCTCGGTCTGCCGATCCGCTACGACTGGGCGAGCGAGTACCGCGGCCGAGCAATGGTCGTCTACGGCCACACTCCGGTACCCGAGCCCGAGTGGGTGAACCGCACCATCAACATCGACACGGGGTGCGTCTTCGGCCACCGGCTCACGGCACTTCGCTACCCGGAGCGGGAGCTCGTGTCGGTGCCGGCCCACCGCACCTACTACGAGTCGCCGAAGCCCTTCATCAGCACGGCAGAACCCCAATGGGAGGCTCGCCCGGATGCCCTGCTCGACATCAAGGACGTGCTCGGCAAGCGGATCGTCTCCACTCGCCTCCATGGCAACGTCACCGTCCGCGAAGAGAACGCGATCGCCGCCGTCGAGGTGATAAGCCGGTTTGCCGCCGACCCCCGCTGGCTGATCCACCTGCCTCCCACCATGTCTCCCTCGGAGACGAGCCGCCGCGACGACCTGCTCGAACACCCCGCCGAGGCGTTCGCCTACTACCGCCACGCCGGCCTCGAGCGAGTCGTCTGCCAGGAGAAGCACATGGGCTCGCGCTCGATCGTGATCGCCTGCCGCGACGCCGAGGTCGCGGCGCGCCGCTTCGGCGTCCGCGACGGTCGCGCCGGTGTCTGTCTCACCCGTACCGGCCGCCACTTCTTCGACGATCCAGCCCTCGAGGCGGCGCTCGTGGCGCGAGTGGCCCGGGCTGCCGCGGCCGCCGACCTCTGGGAGGAGCTCGGAACCGAATGGCTGTGCCTCGACTGCGAGCTCATGCCGTGGTCGGCGAAGGCCGTCGAACTGCTCCAACGCCAGTACGCGCCCGTCGCGGCCGCCGCGGGCGCTTCGATGCCCCCGGCCCTGGCCGCGCTCTCCTCGGCGGAGGCGCGCGGCGTCAACGTCGCCGACCTCCGTGACCGCTTCGCGAGTCGCCGCGACGCGGCCAGCCGCTACGGCGATGCGTACCGGCGCTATTGCTGGCCCGTCACCACCATCGACGACCTCCGCCTGGCACCGTTCCACCTCCTCGCCACCGACGGCGCCGTCCACACCGACCGCGATCACCGCTGGCACATGCAGACGCTCGCGCGCCTCTGCCAAAGCGACGCGCCCGTCCTCCACGCCACGAACCACGTCGAGGTCGACCTCTCCGACCCGCGTAGCGAGGCAGATGCCATCCTCTGGTGGGAGGAGCTCACCGGCCGCGGCGGCGAGGGCATGGTCGTCAAACCCCTCGAGTTCATCGCCAAGGGCCAGCGCGGCCTTGTCCAGCCGGCCGTCAAGTGCCGCGGCCCCGAGTACCTGCGCATCATCTACGGCCCCGAATACGCCGCTCCAGGGAACGTCGAACGCCTCCGCTCCCGCGGCCTCGCCGCCAAACGCTCCCTCGCCCTACGCGAGTTCGCACTCGGCGTCGAAGCTCTCGAACGCTTCGTCCGCGGCGAGCCCCTCTACCGCGTCCACGAATCTGTTTTCGCGATGCTCGCGCTCGAGAGCGAGCCAGTCGATCCGACTCTCTGACCCTGTCGATGGACCGAAATGGTGCAGCGCTCAGTCAGCCGGCACGCGTGACAAGAGCGACGCCCGCGATCACAACGACCAGCCCGAGCGTCGCACCGGCGCCCGGGAGGCTGCCTTCACCTGCCTCGATGGCGACGGCCACGGCGGGTGCGAGGAACGTCCACGAGAAGACGCGGGCGCTCGTCCACCAGCGCAGGGCTGCGTAGAAGCCGATGTAGGTGATGACCTGGGCACCGACGACGAGGAAGACGAGGCTCGCCCAGAGCCTGGCCGACGACCAGTCGGTCGGGGTCGGGCGCGTGGTGAGCAGGTACGGGATGAGGAGGATCCCGCCGGCCAGGAACTGGGCAGTGGTGGCGCCGTACACGTCGAAGCTCGGTTCGCGGATGCTGAGGTAGCGCATCGCGAGCCCGGCGGCGGCCCAACCGATCGCGCCGGCCAGGCAGATGAGGATGCCTGCGGTGACGTTGGAGCCGGAGCCGCTGGGGGAGCCGACGATCAAGAGGATCCCGGCGAAGCCGACGACGAGGCCGGCGACGTGGCGGCGCGTGAGTCGCTCGCCAAGCAGCAGCCAGGCGAAGACGGCGGCGAAGAACGGGGCGCTGTTCAGCAGGACGGAGGCGATCGCGGCCCCGGCCAGGCGCGTGCCCTCGGCGATGCCCGCCAGGGTGAGGACGACGTTTCCGACCGAGATCGCCGCCGCCCAACCCCAGCCGCGCACGCGGCGCGGGAGCGACGAGCCGACCAGACGCAGCACCGGCAACATCAGGAGCCCGCCCACCAGCGCGCGCGAGGTGGTTATCACCGAGGCGCTGGTGAAGCGAAGAGCGGCGGCCGTAACGGGGTAGGCGGCACCGGCGAAGCACACCGCGATACCGAGGATCGCGGCGACGGGCGGGTCCGGCGGTGGAGTGTCGTCGGCTGGCATCGCGGCCACCCTACCGAGCCGTGTGCTGAGACTCCCTGGCGTTGATCGACGATCTTCGATACATTGACTCTCGTCGATATGAGGGAGATGACTGGATGATGCAGATGGCAGAGCCGGTGGCGTGTTGCGCGCCGCTTTCGGCGCCCGTGCTGTCCGCCGAGGAGGCCCACGCGACGGCGGAGGTGTTCAAGGCGCTGGCCGACCCTGCGCGGGTGCGGATCCTGAACGTGCTTGCAACGAGCGGTGGCGAGCCGGTCTGCGTGTGTCACCTGATCGAGCCGCTGGGCCTGTCCCAGCCGACGGTCTCACACCACTTGAAGAAGCTGACCGACGCCGGCTTGCTCGAGCGTGAGCAGCGCGGCAAGTGGGCCTACTACACGTTGAAGCCGGAGGCCGCCGAGAAGCTGGCCGCCGTAGCCGACCTGAAGGGAGTGTGTTGCGATGGCGACGTCAGCTGAAGAGCTGCGCGAGCAGGTGCGGGAGAAGTACGCCGAGTCGGCACGCGCGGTCACCGCCCAGGGCGACGGGTGCGGCTGCGGTAGCGGTGGATGCTGCGCGGACACCGCGGAGGGCGGCAAGTTCGGCGAAGCGCTGTACGCGGCCGAGGAGCGCGGCGAGCTGCCCGACGCCGCCGTGCTGGCCTCGCTCGGCTGCGGCAACCCGACCGCGGTCGCCGACCTGCACGAGGGCGAGACGGTGCTTGATCTCGGCTCGGGTGGCGGCATCGACGTGATCCTCTCCGCCAAGCGGGTCGGCCCCACCGGCACCGCCTACGGCGTGGACATGACCGACGAGATGCTGGCGCTGGCGCAGCAGAACGCCCGAGATGCCGGCGTTCGAAACGTGCACTTCCTGAAGGGACTGATCGAGCAGATCCCGCTGCCGGCGGACTCGGTGGACGTGGTCATTTCCAACTGCGTGATCAACCTCTCGACGGACAAGCCGGCGGTGCTGACCGAGATCAGCCGGGTGCTGCGGCCGGGCGGCCGGGTCGGTGTCAGCGACATCGTCGCCGAGGACACGCTCACCGCCGAGCAGCGGGCGGAGCGCGGCAGCTACGTCGGCTGCATCGCCGGCGCCTTGTCGAAGGCCGAGTACGAGGCCGGACTCGAGGCGGCCGGGTTCGAGCAGATCGAGGTCGTGTATACGCACGAGGTCGCCGACGGCATGCATGGTGCGATCGTGAAGGCGGTGAAGACGACCCGTCCGGCCGAGCAGGGCCTGCCCGTGATCCAGCCGGCCGCACACGCGGGCTGCTGCTGATGACGCCGGCGCTTGCGCGGTCACTGGTGGCCGAGGTCATCGGTACCTTCGCGCTCGTGTTCGCGGGATGCGGCGCGATCATGGTCGACGCCGAGACCGACGCGCTCGGCCATGTCGGCGTCGCCATCAGCTTCGGCCTGGTGATCATGGTGATGATCTATGCCGTGGGCCATATCAGCGGCGCCCACTTCAACCCGGCCGTCACCTTCGCGTTCGCCCTGAGCCGACACTTCCCACGCGAGCGTGTGCCGCTCTACTGGGCGGCGCAGCTGGCGGGCGCGCTGGGGGCGGCGCTGGTGCTTCGCGGGTCGCTTGGGGATATTGCCGATGTCGGTGCGACTCTCCCCTCGGGCACCGATCAGCAGGCGTTCCTGTGGGAGGGCGTGCTGACGTTCTTCCTGATGTTCGTGATCATGGCGGTCGCCACTGATACGCACGCGGTGGGCGAGGCGGCGGCGATCGCAATCGGCGGCACGGTCGGCCTGGACGCCATGTTCGGCGGACCGATCACCGGCGCCAGCATGAACCCCGCGCGCTCCCTTGGCCCCGCGATCGCCGCCGACGATTACCGCGCGATCTGGGTGTACCTGCTCGGCCCGCTGGCCGGTGCTGCGTTGGCAGCGGTCATCTATCAGTTCCTGCGTGGGGAGCCGTCGGCGGCGGCCGCACCGGAGGTGGAGCGGAAGGAGGTGGCGGCGTGAGCCATGTCCTGTTCGTCTGCATCCAGAACGCCGGCCGCTCGCAGATGGCGGAAGCGCTGTTCATGCGCGCCACCCGCGGGCATCATCAGGCCCGAAGCGCGGGCAGTCGCCCGGCCGAGCATGTCCATCCGGCGGTCGTTGAGGTCATGCGTGAGGTCGACATCGACCTGTCGGGCAACGTCCCGCACCGGCTCGACCGCGCCGACATGGAATGGGCCGACATCGTCGTCACCATGGGCTGCGGGGATGAGTGCCCGTACATCCCCGGCAAGCGCTACATCGACTGGGAGCTGACCGACCCGGCCGGTCAGCCGGCGGATGTGGTGCGCAGCGTCCGCGACGAGGTCCGCCGGCGCGTCGAGGCGCTGCTCGCCCAGGAGCTCGCCGCCTCGACGCCGTGAGAAATGCGGTCGCTTGACCAACCCGGTGGTCCAAAGAGGAAGGTACTCGAACGAGCAACACCCCCGTACGACGATTAGAGAGCTCCATGAGCGCATGTCGCCGAAAGACCGTGATCGCGGCGTTGACCGGAGTCTGGAAGACGGCTAGCAGAGGTTCGAGGGCCCCAGCGCCGTCATTCCTTGCGAACCGACGGCGTCGCGGCGCTTGTCGTGGCCGTCGCGCCAGCTCCATGCAGCCAGCGAGGCTGTTGATCAGATAGCGGGACTGAAGAGCAGCCGCCCGCGACCGGTACTGCTCACGGGTTGAGCGGCACGATCCGCAGGTTTGCGTTGGGTAGGTGACCCAGGCGTGGTTGTTTCGGATGCCGACGACTGATCCGCCTGCTAGAAGGCTGGTCCGCGATGTGAGGCTTCCGCTGGACGGATCGAGCTGCGCGATGCTGCGACCGTGTGGGCTGGTGATCCACAGGTGGTTGTCGCCGGTGACGAGGGACGGCGTGCGCCGGATGAGGCGTCGCCTTCCACGACGGCTTGGTCGTTGGTGACCTGGTAGTCGGCGTTAGCGGCCGCGTCGATAACCGGTTCCGCCCAGGTTCCACTGACGTCAATCACGGGGGGCCGGCGAGCAGATGCCGCGCTGTCGGGTGCAGCGGTTGATGCGCGCCAATGAGCTGCGACTCCACCCAGACGCTCGCCGACCATGACGTCTTGGCCTCGGTCGTATCGGTCGGAGACGCCTACGACAATGCGCTCGCCGAGTCGTTCGTCGATGCGCGCGCTGCCGGCGAGCCTGCTGGGAGGGATGGTGCCCGTGGCGCATGTGGTGTTGCCCGTTTCAGGATGCTGTCGCAGGCGGGAACGCAAGGTCGGCTCGATATTCCTGACCCTGAAACGATGGAAGGGCCCGTGATGCGGGCCCTTCCAGGGTGATGCGATCGGCGTGGCGATGGCTTACATCATGTCCATTCCACCCATGCCGCCGCCCATCGGAGCCTTCTCCTTCTCCGGGGCCTCGGCGACGACAGCCTCGGTGGTGAGGATGTTCTTGCCGATGGAAGCAGCGTTCTGCAGCGCGGAGCGCGTGACCATGGCCGGGTC
>Ga0157369_10004208_pt1 | contig 17036 bp, 13 predicted proteins | sample C25metaG_FD_113461 | JGI IMG/M metagenome (GOLD analysis project Ga0157369, IMG submission 113461) | Corn rhizosphere microbial communities from Kellogg Biological Station, Michigan, USA - C2-5 metaG | ecosystem: Host-associated > Plants > Roots > Rhizosphere > Soil | place: USA: Michigan... | reverse complement strand
TCAACGACAACGCCGCCTGGTGTTGGTTCCAGGACGAGCGCGCACTCGTCGATCCAACGTCGAACCTGCTCGTCGTCGGCTCGATCGCGTCAACGGGCGGCGTCGACGGCGAGCAGCGCGGCGGCAACGTCGAGGTCACCGTCGTCGACCTCAGCACCGGCACGGCCGACATCGTCGTCCTGCACGCACGCCTCGAGTCCGACGACCACGATGTCCCGGCTCTCTGGCGGCGGCGCGACGGGCGCTGGCTCGCGATGTACTCCCGCCACAAGACCGACGACCTCACCCGCTGGCGCGTCAGTGAACCGCACGACCCGCGCCACTGGGGGCCCGAGCACACGTTCGACTGGAGCGCCCACACCGGTGGACTCGGCGTGACGTACTCGAACCTCCACGAACTCGACGGCCGCCTGTACTGCTTCGCCCGCGCCGTCAACGACGACCAGTGCGCGCTCGTGTCGGACGACGACGGCGACACCTGGACCTACGCCGGCAAGCTCTTCACACGGCCGAAGGTCGGTTACGTCAACGGCTACACGCGCTACGTCTCCTCCCCCGGTCGCATCGACCTGATCACCACCGACCACCACCCGCGCGACTACGACAACAGCGTCTACCACGGCTTCCTCGACGCCGACGGGCTCCACCGGACCGACGGCGCCGTCGTCGACCCGCATCCGTTGCGTGGCGACGCACCCTCGCAGGTCGAGCTCACCACCCTCGTCGCCGCCGGCTCACGAATGCCCGACGGCGCCAGCTGGGCCGGCGACCGACTCTCCCACTGCTGGACCGTCGACGTGCGACGAGCCCCCGACGGGACCGTGGCCGCCGTCGTCTCCGCCCGCGCCGACGACGGACCAGCGCATCCAGACGAGGCGACCGAACGCCTCCGGCCCGTCCAGGACCACCGGTTCCTGTTCGCCCGCCTCACGCGCGGCGGCTCCTGGCAGGTGCACCCGCTCGCCCTCGCCGGCCCCGGCCTCCTCCCGCACGAGCAGGACTACACCGGACTCGCCGCCATCGACCCGGACGACCTCGACTCGCTCTACGTCTCGACGCCGATCGATCCGCGGAACGACCAGCGGCTCGCCCACCACGAGATCTTCCACGGTCGCACCGGCGACGGCGGAGCGACCTGGACGTGGACACCGCTCACGGAGGACTCGGACGTCGACAACCTGCGTCCGATCGTCGCACCCGGTGGCCCCTCGACGGTCTCGCTCCTCTGGTTCCGCGGGGACATGGCGAGCTCGCAGGACTACAGGTGCGAGGCCGTCCTGCTCAGGCTGCCACGCACCGAGTGACGACCGGTCACTGGGCCAGGACATCTCGCCGCTGAAGTCCGAAACCTTCCGGAGCTCGGCCCGGATGAACGGCCAGCTCACGCCGCATGACGACCGATCACTCGGGCCAGGACACCTCGCCCCTGAAGTCCGGATGCTTCCGGAGATACGCCTGGATGAAGGGGCAGTACGGGACGATCGTCAGTCCTCGCTCGACCGCATCGTCGAGTGCCGCGGCGGCGAGGACGCTGCCGAGCCCCTGTCCGCCGAAGTCCGGATCGATCTCGGTGTGGGTGAAGAGGATGCGACCGGGCTCCTCCCGGTACCCGGCGATCCCGGCGACGCGCTCCCCCACCCGGATCTCGTACTCGTGGCTGTCATCGTTGCGGACGACCTGCGGGCCGTCCTCGGGTGTGCTCGATGTCGACATCGGGGCTCCCTTCCGTTCGTTCCCCACTGTACGTCGAGCGATCCGTCATGTGCTGTTTACGCAGGGGCCGATTCCGCAACGTGCCGGAAACACGCGCACAGGCCATCGGAAACACGCCGGTGTCACGCTGGGCGCACCCGACGCGCTCCAGCCGCGTCCCTGCGGAGAGGCACCTCGAATGGATCAAGGAAACACAGCGTTCATCCTGATATCAGCGGCACTCGTGCTGCTCATGACACCAGGGCTCGCGTTCTTCTACGGCGGCCTGGTCAAGGCGAAGAGCGTCATCAGCATGATGATGATGAGCTTCGGCGCACTCGGCCTCATCGGCGTCCTCTGGGTGCTCTACGGGTACGCGATCGCGTTCCCCGGCTCCGAAGGCACCGTCGCCCCCTGGGCGATCGACACGGGGAACATCGGCCTGACCGCCGCCCTCGAGACGCCTGAGGGAGCGGCCTACCCGCCACTCGCCTTCGTCGCCTTCCAGGCCACCTTCGCGATCATCACCGTCGCCCTCGTCTCCGGCGCCATCGCCGACCGCGCGAAGTTCGGCTCCTGGATGATCTTCGCCGGCATCTGGGCGACCGTCGTCTACTTCCCCGTCGCGAGCTGGGTGTTCAACTTCGGCCTCGCCGACGACGGCAGCTTCGCCTACGGCGGTTGGATCACGCACGGCCTGCAGGACGTCTTCGGCGTCGGCGTCATCGACTTCGCCGGCGGCACCGCGGTCCACATCAACGCCGGTGCTGCAGCCCTCGCCCTCGCGCTCGTCCTCGGCCGCCGCGTCGGGTTCAAGAAGGGCGTCCACGTCCCCCACAACCCGCCGTTCGTGCTCCTCGGCGCCGGTCTGCTCTGGTTCGGCTGGTTCGGCTTCAACGCCGGTTCGGAACTGGCGGCCGACGGCACCGCTGCACTCGTGTTCGTCAACACCATCGCGGCGCCGGCAGCAGCCCTGCTCGCCTGGCTCATCGTCGAGAAGATCAAGGACGGCAAGCCGACCTCGGTCGGTGCCGCATCGGGTGCCGTCGCCGGTCTCGTCGCGATCACCCCGGCGTGTGGTTCGCTGCACCCGATCTGGGCCATCGTCCTCGGCCTCGTGGCCGGTGTCGTGTGCGCCCTCGCCATCGAACTGAAGTTCAAGCTCGGCTTCGACGACTCGCTCGACGTCGTGGGTATCCACCTCGTCGGTGGCCTCATCGGAACCCTGTACCTCGGCTTCTTCGCCAACGGCACCGGCCTCTTCATGGGTGGTGACGCTTCGCAGCTGCTCGTCCAGGCGATCGCCGCGTTCGCCGTCCTCATCTACTCCTTCGTGCTCGCCTTCATCATCGGCTTCGCGATCGAGAAGACGATCGGCTTCCGCGTGAAGAACGAGGACGAGATCGCCGGCATCGACACCGTGGTCCACGGTGAAGAGGGGTATGTCCTGGTCGACACCAAGGCCTGATCCACCGGCCTGAACGACCTGCCCGACCCGACCCGACGAGGACGAGATGCGCGGAGCAGCTGGACCCGAACCGGCTGCCACCCCCGCTCATCTCGTCCTCGTCGACGTCGCGTCACGACCACCGGCCGACCCGGGCCCGCCCCGGCTCGTCCGGTTCGCCGACCTCGTGCGGCAACCACTCGACCGTGGCCGTGGCAGCGTGCGAGACGTCTGGACGAGCACCGACGTCGACCGCCTCATCCGCTGGCGACTGCAGATCGTCGAGCTCCGTGACGCCGCCGGACTCATCGCCGCTCCCGACGACATGAACCACGCGATCGTCGGCTTCGCCGGCCCACAAGTCGCGGTCCGCGCGGGCGGGAACGAGCTGAACGGCCCCGGGCGCATCCTGCACCGCGACGAGGTCCTGACGGTCCGCGAAGCCTCGGTGCGCCTCTCGAGACCACGGCTCCGGGCCTCGGGGTCGAGTTCGATGATCCTGCTGAGCTACAGCACTTCGGAGGACCCGCCGACGCTGAGCTTCGAGCAGCCGGACGCCGCGCACGATCCCGCCGACGGCCTGCGGATCACCCTCGCCCTGCGCGGTCCGATCCGGCGCGGCGATGGCGAGGTCCCGCAGGGCGCCGCCCTCGTCTCCACTCCCCTCGCGGTTCCGCCGCGCTACCGCTGATCGCTAACGCTGACCGGAGGTCCGGCCGTCGGCGAACCGCTGGCGCGCGTGCTGCTGCCGCGACCCGACGGGCACCGCCTCGGTCGCCGCCGGGAGCCCCATGGACGGGGTCGACACGTAGATGCTCTCGGCGCGATCGACGAGGAACGTCTCGTGCCAGACGCCGACGGCCTTCGGCGCGGACCGGGCACGCTTGTTGAAGCGCGACCAGGCGGGCCGATGGGCGGAGGCCGGAGCCGACGCGTAGGCGTAGAGCTTGTCGATCGACGACCAGTACTGGACGAGGTACGGGCCACTGGAACCGAGCAGAACGTGCGAGCCGAGGAGCCCGGACTGTGGATCGGACATGAGCTCCTGCAGCATGCGCGGCATGTCACCGAAGATCGGGAGCCACTTGTCCACCCGCCACCACTGGTTGATGGTCATTCCGATGTGGAACACTACGAGCTCCCCCTCGTGACGATGGGTGATTCGGCCGACGACGACGCGCGACATAGACTGCTCCTATTCGATAGTGACGCTATCCAAGTTGGATAGTAGCATTATCCAGAGGGAGAGGACAGGATGAGGATTTCGGAACTCGCGGCGGTGTCCGAAGTGCCGGTGGCGACCATCAAGTACTACCTGCGCGAGCAACTCCTCCCGGAGGGCGAGCGCATCTCGGCGACCCAGGCGAGCTACGGCGACGCCCACGTGTCCCGGCTCCGCGTGATCCGCGCGCTCCTCACCGCCGGCGTGAGCATCGCGGAGACCCGCCACGTCGTCGCCGCACTGGACTCGCCGCCGGCGGGCCCCTACGACCTCCTCGGCGTCGCCCACACCGCCGTCACCCCGCGCCCGAGCGGTCCGGTCGACACGACCCGCGCACTGGAGCTCTACGAACGACTCGGCGGGATCGAGGCGCAGTGCGACCCCGGACTCCTCGCCGGCCTGGCCGGGGCCCTGGACACCCTGGAGCGAGCGGGCTTCGCCGTGCCACCCGCGGTGCTCGACCGCTATGTCGACGCAGCGCGCAGCATCGCCGAAGCCGAGATCGACGGCATCCCCGCGGACTCCCCCGAGCTCGCGGTGCAGTACATCGTGCTCGGCACCGTGCTCACCGAACCGCTGATCCTCGCCCTCCGTCGGGCGGCCCAGCAGGTGGTGTCGTCGGAGCGCTTCGCCGGGACGGAAGCCCCGGCGTCCCAGCCGTCCTGACGCTCAGGCGCCCGGCGCCTCAGGCGTCGAGTTCCGCCGAGGTGGGCGGGTTCGCCCCCGGCCGCGACACCGTGATGCTCGCGGCCCGCGCGGCGCGGTCGAGCAGCTGCTGCAGCACCTCGTCGGACACCTCACGAAGTCGCTCCTCGGCCCCGGGCCCAGCGATACCGGCGGTCAGCAGTCCATCGATCAGCGCACCCATGAACGTGTCGCCGGCACCGACGGTGTCGGCCACCTGCACCCGTGGCGTCTCGATCTCGAGCACGGAACCGTCTCGCACCGCGACAGCCCCGTCACCACCCATCGTCACGACCACGAGTCCCGGCCCGGCCGCGACCCACTCCCGAGCGGCGTCGACCGGCGCCACACCGGGCAGCAGGAACGCGACGTCCTCGTCACTCGCCTTCACGACGTGTGCGCGCGCGATGCAGTCGAGCGCCGCCTGACGGACGCGGGCCGCGTCGTCGATGAGCGACGGCCGGATGTTCGGGTCGTAGGTGATGAGCGCCGAGGGACGACGCGCCTCGACCAACTCGCGGAGGCGGTCGGCACTCGGCTCGAGGACCGAGGCGATCGAGCCGGTGTGGACGACGGCGGCGTCCGGCGCACCCGAGGCCTCCAGATCGAGCGAGAGGTCGAACTCGTAGGTGGCCGCGCCTTCGGCGTCGAGGGTCGCCTGCGCCGTGGACGTCCGGCCGGTCGGAGCCGACACGAGGGTCACCGCGGACGCGTCGAGCCAGGAGCGGATCGCCGCGCCTCGCTCGTCGTCGCCCACATGGGTCACCAGGGCCGGGGCGCGGCCCAGCCGACCGAGGGTGATCCCGACGTTCGCCGGGCTGCCGCCGGGGCTCTCCGCCTGCGTCCCGTCGAGTCGCCGGACGATGTCGATGAGGGTCTCGCCGGCGATGAGGACGTCGGTCGTGGGGGCTGCGTGCATGGCATCTCTCTCTGCTGGATCCGAGGGTCGGGTGGCGTCAACCGGCGTCGGTCGACACCGCGGCGATGAGCGAGTCGCGCTCGATGATCGGCATGGTGACCAGCTCGTGCCCGAGGGCGTGCTGACCGAGGAGCATCGAGGCTCCGAGCGCGCCGATCTCCTGGTAGGGCAGCCGTGCGGTGGTGAGGCCCGGGCGCAGGTAGCCGGCGAGGATCTCGTCGTCGAAGGAGACGACGGAGACGTCCTGCGGGATCCGACGTCCCTGTTCGAGCAGCACCTGGTAGGCACCGAAGGCGACGCCGTCGTTCGCGGCGAGGATGGCCGTGACGTCCGGGTGGCGCTCGAGGAGCGTGGCCGTCGCCTCGTAACCGGGTTCCGGCTGCCACTCGACGATGTCGACCCGAGCAGGTTCGATCCCGGCCTCCGCGAACGCCGCGGCGATGCCTGCGAAGCGGAGTGCCACCGTGGCCGTCTGTCGCGGATCGTTGATGACGTCCTGCGGCAGGTCGCCGACCACGCCGATCCGCCTGTGGCCCGCGTCGACGAGCCGTTTCGCGACCGCGTACCCGGCCGCGCGCTCATCGGGGAGGACGTTCGCGTGCCCCGAGGAGGACGCTCCGTTGAGCACGACGACGGGGACACCGGTCGAGGTGGCGGGGAGGTCGATGAGGCGGGCGCCGAGGAGGCCGATGAGGATGCCGTCGACCCGGTGGTCGATCATCGTCTCGAAGGCGCGGGCGAGGCCGCCCTCGATCCCCTCGGTCTCCGCGATGAGCATCGTGTGGTCGTGGGCCTTCGACACCTCGAGCGCACCGCCGATGAGCCCCGAGGCGTGCCGGGTGAGCGTGACCTCGTCGGAGATGAACCCGATCGTCCTGGTCTTCCCGCGGCGCAGCACCTGGGCCGCGGGGTTCGGGCGGTAGTCGAGCTCCGCCGCGGCGGCGCGTACCCGCTCGACGGCGTCCGCGGACAGCCGGGAACCGGGGCGGTCGTTCATGATCATGCTCACCGCGGCCTTGGACATGCCCGCGCGCTCCGCGACGTCCGCGAGGGTCGTGCGGCGGCGTTGCGTGGACATGACACTCCCTCGTGCGGTTTGCTGAATCAGTTCAGCATATCGCTCGGAGCTGTGTTATGTTTCGTCTGCTGAATCCGTTCAGCACCTCCATTCACGGCTCATCGTCCGCGCCCTGCGAACGGTCGGCCCCGATTTCGCAGGAGCAACAACGTGGTTGATCTGAGTCGCAGGGCGGCACTCGCCCTGCTCGGTCTCGGTCTGGCGGGCACGGCCATCTCCTGGCCGCGCCTCACCGGCGGAGACATCCCCGGCCGAGGTGACGACGCCCTCACCGTCGCCCTCTTCGGCACCGCCCAGGACGCCGCCGCCCGGCAGTCGCTCGTGGACGGCTTCCAGAAGCTGCACCCCGACATCCCCGTCCGGATCATCGCGATCCAGGGCCAGGACTGGGGTAACTTCTTCGCCAAGATCCTCACGATGGTCGCGGCCGGCACCCCGCCGGACATCGTGTCGGTCGCCACGGAGGGCTCGCAGCTGTTCGCCGAGCGACTCGCCCACCCGATCGACGAGTACGTGCAGCGCGACGCCGCCGAGCTGCAGGAGTACTTCGACGACGTGAACCCCTCGCTCATCGAGTCGTTCATGTACAAGGGCAACCTGTTCCAACTGCCCGACAACTTCAACGCGGCGAACATGTACTACAACACCTCCGCGTTCGAGCGGGCCGGCCTCGAGCGCCCGCGCGACGACTGGTCGGTCGAGGACTTCTTCACCGTCGGCCGCACCATGCAGGCCAGTGCCCCCGGCTCGTTCCTGCCGTACTTCTGGAACAACCGTCTCTGGGGCGGCGTCGTGCCCTGGTTGTACATCAACGACACGAGCTTCCTCACCGAGGAGAAGGCACCCGGCGGCGACTGGATGTGGTCGAAGTTCTACCCGGACGAGACCCCGCGTGGTGGCGGGTACCTGTGGGAGAACGCCGACGCACTCAGCGACCGCACCGTCGAGAGCTTCGAGGTCCTGCAGCGCATGGTCTCCGAGGGCATCGCCGCGAACCCCGCCCAGGGCGGCGGCAACGAGCTCGTCTCGCTCTTCTCCCGCGGCTCGGTCGGCATGACGCCGGCCGGCGGGTTCTGGGTCAAGGGCCTCAACGACGCCGGCCTGGGCGACGACGAGTACGACGTCACCTACTTCCCGAAGATGCGCGGCCAGCGCCACCAGTTCGGAGCCGGCGGCTACGCGATGATGCAGACCTCCGAACGCAAGGACGAGGCGTGGGAGTGGATGAAGTACTGCATCTCCGTCGAGGGCATGTCGATCGCGCACAGCCAGCCCGACTCGTCGCTGCCTCGGCGCTCGCTCAACGCCGAGCTGTACGGCGGTGACATCGGCCCGAAGCACTGGGAGGTCTTCTACGACACCCTCGACCGGTTCCCGACGACCGGCCCGATGCCCGCACCGCCCCAGCAGGCGGCCGTGGAGTCGGCCCTCATCAAGAACGTGGTCGGCACGATCACGAACGGCCCGAACGGCGTCCGCCGCGGCCTCGAGACGATGCAGCGGGACCTCGAGCTCGCGCTGAAGGGACGATGATGGCACTGCAGTCACCGACGGCGACCCGGGCACTGGTCGTCCCGCCCGAAGCCGAGACCGGACGGCGCAAGCGTGCCCCTCGCGGCAGCCGACTGCTCGTCTGGGTGTTCCTCGCCCCGACGCTCATCGGCCTCGGACTCTTCAGCTTCGTCCCGATCATCGGGTCGTTCGTCCTCGCCTTCTTCCGGTGGGACATCATCTCGGCACCCGAGTTCGTCGGCGTCGGCAACTTCGTCGACCTCGCCGCCAACCCCACGGTGCGCGTGTCCTTCCTGAACACGGTCGGCTTCGTCATCGTGGCGGTCACGCTGCAGCTCGCCGTCGCCCTCCTGCTCGCGATCCTCGTGCAGTCGCGGATGCCGGAATGGCTGCGTACCTTCTTCCGCTCCGCACTGTTCTTCCCGTTGGTGCTGTCGGCCGCGTCCGTGTCGCTCGTGATGTCGTACCTGTTCAACCAGGAGTTCGGCCTCGTCAACGAGTTCCTCGGACTCTTCGGCGTCGGGAACATCGGCTGGCTGACGACCGGGTTCGGCGCGAAGATCGTCGTCCTCCTCGTCTACGTGTGGCAGAACTTCGGCTTCACCTTCCTGCTGTTCATCGGTGGACTGGCCGCGATCCCGCGCGAGGTCTACGAGGCGTCGTCGCTCGACGGCGCGTACGGCTGGAGCCAGTTCCGGAACGTCACCTTGCCCCTCGTGAGCCCGACCATGCTCGTCGCGTCCGTCATGGCCATCATCAGCGCCCTGCAGATCTTCGACCAGCCGTACGTCCTCACACGAGGTGGGCCGGGAGACGACACCCGCACCGCGGTGATGGTGATCTACGAGTCCGCGTTCCAGCAGCTCGACTTCGGTCTCGCCGCAGCGATCGGCATCGTGCTGACGCTCCTGATCATGCTCGTCACCGCCGCACAGTTCCGACTGAGCAAGCGTTTCGTCTTCTACGGATGAGGTCCCAGATGTCCATCGCAGCAGTCACCCCCGACTCATCACGCCGCCGACTCGCCACGGCCGGGAAGTTCCTCGTCCTCGTCATCGCCGCGTTCCTCACGCTCGCGCCCGTCGTGTGGACGCTCATCACCGCGCTCACCCCCGCGAACGTCGACACCGGGCAGACCGAGTTCGGCCCGGGCGCGTTCATCGACGTCTTCCAGAAGATCCCGATCCTGCTCTACACGTGGAACAGCGCACTGGTGACGCTCCTCATCGCGGCCGGACAGATGCTCAGTGCGGCGATGGCCGGCTACGTGTTCGCGCGCTTCGACTTCGGCGGCAAGCGCATCCTGTTCGGACTGATCCTCGCCACGATGATGGTGCCGATGCAGGTGACGATCGTCCCCGTGTTCATGCTCATCCGCGGCATGGGACTGTCGGACACGCTTCTCGCGCTCATCATCCCGATGATCCCGACGGCGTTCGGCACCTTCCTCATGCGGCAGTACTTCATGGGGTTGCCGCCGGAGCTCGCCGAGGCGGCGCAGATCGACGGGGCGGGACCGTGGAAGATCTTCTTCCGCATCTACCTGCCGCTCGCCGCCCCGGGCCTCGCGATCGTCGGCATCCTCGCGTTCAACTACCACTGGAACGAGTTCTTCCGACCACTGATCCTCACGATCAGCGAGCAGAACTTCACCCTCCCGCTCGGGCTCGTGACCCTGCAGGGCAACCTCGGCACCGGGTCGGTCGCGACCGTCCTCGCCGGTGTCGTCCTGTCCATGATCCCGGCTGCGCTGGTCTTCGTCCTCGGCCAGAAGCCGCTGCGCGAAGGGCTCACCGCCGGCGTCAGCAAGTGACCGGCACCACCGCCCTCCCCTCGATCCGACCGATCTCGAACCGAAAGGAAGCCATGACCGGCCTCCACGCAACGCACGTCCTCGACCGCGGCTTCCCGCAGCTGCACCCCCGACCCGAGGCCGGGTGGTTGAACGACCCCAACGGCATCATGTTCGTCGACGGTCGCTGGCACGTCTTCTTCCAGTACAACCCGGGGTCGGCCAGGCACGAGGACATCCACTGGGGTCACGTGAGCTCGCCGGACCTGCTCGCCTGGGAGGAACACCCGGTGGCCCTGGCACCCCGCCCAGGCACCACCGACGGCTTCGGCTGTTGGAGCGGCGTCGGGGTCGTCGATCGGGGCCGGCCGGCCGTCGTGTACTCGGGCGCGCGTGATCGACACGGGTTGTCGGAGGTCGTCGTCGTCCACGGCTCGGCGGATGCGCAGGACTGGAGCGGCGAACGTGTCGTCGCGGCCTCGCTCCCCGCCGATGAGCGCGTGACGATGGTGCGCGACCCGTTCGTCTTCGAGCTGGGTGGGCGCCGCTGGGCGATCCAGGGCGCGGGTCGCTCCGACGTCGGTGGCGCACTGCTCCTCTACGGCGTCGACGACCTCGACGCCTGGACCGAGGAGGGGTACCTGCTGACGGCCGAGGCGCCGGTCGTCTCGGAGCTCGCTCCGTGCGAAGGGTGGGAGTGCCCCCAGCTCGTGCGCGTCGGCGACGACTGGGTGCTGCTGGTCTCGCTGTGGCTCGACGGCCGTCCGCACCGCGGGGTGGCCTGGGTCCTCGGCTCGATGGAGCTCGACGAGGCCACCGGGCGACCCGTGTTCAGCGCCCGCCGGACCGGCATCATCGACGAGGGGTCGAGCTTCTACGCGCCGCAGGCCGTGCAGTCCGACGGCTCGGACGGACAGTCGGAGCGGGTACTGCTCTGGGGCTGGGCCCAGGAGATCGCACCCGAGGGCGTGCGTGGCCGGACGCAGGCGGACACCGACGAGCAGGGGTGGTCGGGCATGCTGACGTTCCCGCGCGAGCTCGTGGTCCGCGGCGACGAGGTCGAGCTGACGCCGGCGCGGGAGCTGACGAGGCTCCGTGCCGAGCTCGTCGACGCGGCGGAACTCCCTGATCAGGCGGAGGTGCGACTCGCAGGCGCAGGCACGGCCTCCCTCGAGCTGGAGGGCTCGGACACGCAGCTGATCTGGCGGGGCGAGCTGATCGAAGGCGACGAGGTCCGGATCCTCATCGACGCGTCCATCGTCGAGATCCACCACACCGGGCACCCCGCTCGGACCTTCCGCGCGTATCCGGCCCATGGCGAGCGGTACGCCGTGCGGCACGACGCGGGGGTGCGAGCCGACGCCTGGTCGCTGGCCCTCCCCGTCGCGGGCGGCGTGTCGGCGTCCCACTGACGCGGAGACGCGGTGACGCGCAGCGCTGGGTGCGCCGCGCGTCACCGCATGCGGTTGCCGGACCTACTTCGCGAGGAACTCCAGGACGGCCCGGTTCCATTCCTCCGCGTGGCTGACGTTGACGCCGTGCGGCGCACCCTCGACGACGTACAGCGTCGACGACGGGATCGCCGCGTGCGTCCGTGCACCGGAGCCCTCGAAGGGGACGGTCGCATCGCTGTCGCCGTGGATGACGAGGGTCGGGACGGTGACGTTCGGCAGGTCGTCGCGGAAGTCGGTGTTCGCGAACGACGCCATGGCCTCGAGCGCGGCGGGCTTGAACGCCTGGTGCGCGAGCGCGAGAGCCTCCTGACGCTGCTCCTCCGTGACCTTCAGCTCGCCGTCCACCGAGAAGAAGTCGGTCGTGAACTGGTCGTAGAACGCGTCCTGATCCGCCGTGAGCCCGGCCGTCATCTTCGCGGCCTCGGAGACCGGGAGGGGCCCGTCAGGGTTTCCGGCCGTCTGCAGCAGGTACGGCGGAACCGCGGAGGCGAAGACCGCGCTGTGGATGCGCTCCGAACCGTGGCGGCTGAAGTACCGGGCGACCTCACCGCCACCCATCGAGAACCCGACGAGCGTCACGTCGCGCAGGTCGAGCGCTTCGAGCACCGCCTGCAGGTCGTCGGTGAGCCGGTCGTAGCCGTAACCGGTGAGCGGCTTGTCGCTGCGACCGAAGCCGCGGCGATCGTAGGTGATGACGCGGTAGCCTGCGGCCTCGAAGGCCGGGACCTGTTCCTTCCACGACGCACCGGACAGCGGCCAACCGTGGATGAGGACGACCGGGCGTCCCGTGCCACCGGTGTCGTCGACGTGCAGGTTCGTGTCCTTCAGCAGGCCGTGGTGTGCGGTGATCTCCGTCATGGTGCTCCTCTCCCGGGCCGCGGGTCGCGGCCACTCAGACCAGCTTCGACGGAGGCGGTGCGAGCGGATGGGGGCTTGCGAACCGCGAGGCGATGTCCTATCCGCTGAAGACTCCGGCGACGTGGCGACCAGAGACGTTCACCGCTCGGTCGGGAGCAACCCCAACCGCCGCGCGGTGGCCAGCGCGTCCTCGCGGGAGTCGACGCCGAGCTTCCGGTAGACGTTCCGGAAGTGGAACTTCACCGTGTTCGCGGACACGTACAGCGCCTGTGCGATGTCCTGCCTGGTCCGGCCCTCCGCGGAGAGCTGCAGGATCCGGCGCTCGGTGGCGGTGAGCTCCACGAGCTGCACGGTCTCCGGCGTCGGCTCGGGACTCGAGGCGAGCGTCCGCTCGATCCACGCGTGGGTCGCACTGGGCGACATCGTGCCGAGGAGGTGTCGAAGCGGCCTGCGTGGCGCGACCACGAAGGGCGTGAGCATCCCGGTCCGCGCCGTCGTGGCGATCGCCTGGAGGAGGTGCCGCCGACCGTCCTCGTCCGAGTCGTCGGCGAGCGCCGAGGTGATGAGCAGCTCCGTCTGCGCACCGGCGTCAATGTGCTCCTCCGCGAGCCCGGCGGTGGCGAGTTCCCGCGCGAGGGGTTTACGGTCGGTCAGGAGCGCGAGCCGCGAGGCGACCGCCGCGGTGTGGGCGTTCCGGTCACGACCGTCGAGGAGGACGCTGGCCTCCGTCGGGCGGTCGAGGGCGAGGAGGAGTGACGCTTCCACGGCGTCGAGGAGTCGCTCCGATCCGGCATGACGCAGGCTGCGACCGGCGAACACGCGGGTGCGCTCGATGAGCTGCAGCGCCGCCCGTCGATCGCCCCACAGGAGTGCGTGCTGCGCTTGCGCGTAGGTGATGAACGGGGCCCAGGACCGCTCACGGTTGACCTGGAGCTCCAGCGTCGCGAGCGCGGCCTCCGCCGCCGCACGGTCGACGCGGGCGATGGCGATCAAGGCGCGGGCGATGGACCCGGACAGTTGGACCAGGGGCACCATCCACCCGTGCGCGCCGCCCCCGTCGTCGTGGCGCTCGAGCCAGCGGTCCGCCTCCACGATCTCGCCGCGCACCGCGTAGAGCAGGGCGAGCTTGCCGGAGGCGTCCCCACCGTTCCGGCCGTCCCAGGACTCGTGCCGGAGCTCGTACGCCTCGCGCAGCACGAGGCTCGCCTCGTGGAGGTCTCCCACGAGCAGTTTCGTGATCCCCACCTGCAGCAGGGCGGTGGGGACGCGGGGCGCGAACTCGGTCGGGCGGTGCACGCGGGCTCGGCGAGCGAGCTCCTCGGTGATCCGCGCGTAGTGCAACGCCCGCTGGTGCCGGCCGTGCACGCGGTAGGCGATCATGAACGCCGTCGATGCGCTCAGGCTGATGCGCGCGAGCTCGGAGCGGGCGCGGTCACGGATGTCGTCGGGATCAGTCGGGAGCTGGAACCGCCCCACCGACTGGTCGAGTGCGTCGGTCTCCCCGCGGATGTTGAGCCGGATCTCGCGGACGGCGAAGACGATGGGGTGGTTCGAGAGCACGCGCGCCGGCAGCGCCTGCAGCGCGCGGTCGAGCGTCGCGAGGTCGAGCGCCATGAGGATCCCCCACTCGTACTCGATCACCGAGACGACCGTGTCCCAGTCCTCCTCCTCGATGGCCGTGGTGAGGAGACGGGTGACCGGGGCGACGTCCGTGGGGTGGAGGAACCCCGCCCCGAGGGAGGGAAAATACCTCTTCCAACCGGTGTGCACGGGTCAACCCTAAGTGACCGCCACCTGTCGGGGAACACCCGGGGCAGGATGCGGGGTGGTCTTTGGCCGATCCGCCCGGACCGCGTCGGGGTTGCCGCTCTACTGATCCTCGGCCCCGCAGCTGGGGCCAGGTTTTCGGCGGGCGCACCGCCGCTTCACGGGGAAGGCGACACACATGCAGCAGCACACGGGTCGAAGGAGTCACCGCGCTCGGTGGCGGAACCGGTGGGGGGCACCGTCCGCCGGTCGCGCGACCATGGGGATCATCGGGGTGACCGTCCTGTCGGCGCTCTCGCTCGTCGGGGTCGGCTCGAGCGCGCAGGCGGTGCCGGGGACGCCGGGGACCCCGCAGTCGGGCTCGGTGGTCTACTCCGAGGACTTCGAGAACGGCGTGACGTCGCCGACGTACCTCGAGGACTACGTCGGAGCCGACGGCACGCGGTACACCGCGGACGCCTCCTGGCGCGACCACACCCAGTGCAACGGGAACATCACGAGCTTCGCCTCGTCCGCGGAGCCGCAGTGCCTCGCGGCGTCGGCGTCCGGTGAAGGGCGCACGCGGCAGCTCGCCTGGGCCCTCGGCGCCGGCGACACGGCCAACCACTCCGTGAGTGCCTGGACCTCGCAGCAGACCCTCACGATGAACCCGCCGAACGCGGTCGAGTTCGCGACCGTCGACCCGATCGCGCTCACGAGCGCCGGCCGGTACCTCACGACCTCGGTGGATCTCGCCGCGGTGTCCTGCAACGCGTCGCAGCAGCCCGTCCTCGAGTTCTTCCTCACCGACGACCAGGGCGGCGCGCACTCCGTCGGGGCCGTCAACGGCTGTACCGCAGCCGGCTCCCGGTCCGTCACCGCACCGGCCACCGGCGCGGCCGGGGCCGAGAACGTCCGTGTCGGCACCTACGTCTCGCCGGGAGCGGTCCTGCTCCCCGGGGCGACCGTCGGCATCGTCGCCCGCAACCTGACCGGTGGCGGCACGGCCGGCAACGACCACGCCTTCGACAACATCCAGGTGCTCGACGTCTCCCCGCAGTTGGACAAGTCGTTCAGCCCGGCGAGCGTCGTCGCCGGCGAGACGTCCACGCTGACCCTCACGATCACCAACACCGACGAACTCGCGGCGAAGAACGGCTGGTCCTTCACGGATGCGCTGCCCGCCGGCCTGACGATCGCCGACGGCGACGCGTCGACCACCTGCCCGTCGGGTGTCGTCACCGCGCCCGAGGGCGGCTCGTCGATCGACGTCACCGGGAACCTCAGCCAGGGCATGACCTCCTGCGCCGTGACCGTCGAGGTCACGTCGCCCGTCGCCGGGACGTTCACGAACGGGCCCGACAACATCACGAGCGTGGGCCTCAACCCGCCGGCCGACGCCACGGTCGAGTTCGTGCCGCAGGCTCCCGCGATCACCGTCGTGAAGTCCGCGTCCCCCGTTGCGGCGGAGTACGCCGTCGGCGACGAGATCACCTACTCCTTCCTCGTCACCAACACCGGCAACGTCCCGCTCACCGACGTCCAGGTCGACGAGGGCACGTTCACCGGGACCGGTGAACTCTCCGACGTCGTCTGCCCGCCGGGAGCGGCGACGCTCGCACCCGCGGCGGCGGTGACCTGCGAAGCCACGTACACGATGACGCAGGCCGACATCGACGCCGGTACCGTCTCCAACTCGGCCACCGCGACCGGGACACCGCCGCAGGGCCGGCCGCCGGTCTCACCGCCGTCCGAGGTCACCATCCCGGGCGTGGCCCAGGCCCCGGCGCTCACCGTCGCGAAGTCGGCGACGCCGACCACGGGCGCGAACGCCGGCGAGGACGTCACCTACTCGTTCCTCGTCACCAACACCGGCAACGTCACCCTGACCGACGTCTCGATCGTCGAGGGCGAGTTCACCGGCACCGGCGAGCTCTCCGACGTGGTGTGCCCGGCCGCCGCCGGCTCGCTCGCCCCGGCGGCGACCGTCACCTGCGAAGCGAGCTACACGGTCACGCAGGCCGACGTCGACGCCGGCTCCGTGACCAACTCGGCGACCGCGACCGGCACCCCGCCGGCGGGCGGCACTCCCCCGGTCTCACCGCCGTCGGAGACCACGGTCGCGTTCCCGGCAGCGCCCGCCATCACGGTGGCGAAGTCCGCGACGCCGACCACGGTCGCGAACGCCGGCGAGGAGGTCACCTACTCGTTCCTCGTCACCAACACCGGGAACGTCACGCTCGCCGACGTCTCGGTCGTCGAGGGCGGGTTCACCGGGACCGGTGAGCTGTCCCAGGTCGTCTGCCCGCCCGCGGCAGGCTCGCTCGCCCCAGCGGCGACCGTCACCTGCGAGACCACCTACACGGTGACCCAGGCCGACATCGACGCGGGATCGGTCACGAACAGCGCGACCGCGACCGGCACCCCGCCGAACGGTGGCACGCCCCCGGTCTCGCCGCCGTCGGAGACCACGGTCGCGTTCCCGGCGACACCCGCCATCACGGTCGTGAAGTCGGCCGATACAGTGGCCCAGGGCGGCCTCGCGGTCGGCCAGGTCGTCACCTACTCCTTCCTCCTCACCAACACCGGGAACGTCACGCTGACGAACCCGACGGTGGTGGAAGGGGAGTTC
>Ga0157369_10004206_pt1 | contig 17041 bp, 15 predicted proteins | sample C25metaG_FD_113461 | JGI IMG/M metagenome (GOLD analysis project Ga0157369, IMG submission 113461) | Corn rhizosphere microbial communities from Kellogg Biological Station, Michigan, USA - C2-5 metaG | ecosystem: Host-associated > Plants > Roots > Rhizosphere > Soil | place: USA: Michigan... | reverse complement strand
TACGCCAACTTCTCCGGCTGGGATGTGTACCGCTCACAGTTCCAATTGCTTACCTGGCTCGACCCCACACTCGGCAGCGACATTGCACAGAGCCTCTATAACCAGTCGCAGCAGGACAACGGTCGCTGGGATCGCTGGACCCACATGAGCGGCGCGACGCACGTCATGAACGGCGATCCCGCAGCCGCCGCCATTGCCGACATCTATGCCTTCGGCGGCCGCGCTTTCGACGCCCATGCCGCGTTGCAATCTCTCGTGCACGCTGCGGATGTGCCCACCAAGGAAGACCTCAGCCACGACGGATGCCCGGTCGAATGCGTCGGCCAGCGTCCCGGCCTCGATCAGTGGCTCAAAGTCCACTACATCCCCGCCGGCGCGCCTGCGTGGGGCCCCGCCGCCGACACACTTGAAGACGTCTCGGCGGAATTCTCCATCTCCGCCCTCGCGGGCCATCTTGGTGACACCGACCTCCAGCACCGCTTCGCGGAACGTGCGCAATATTGGAAGAACATCTGGAACCCCAACGCAGCGCCCGACGGCGGCTACTTTATGAACCGCAATGCCGACGGCACCTGGCCCAAAGTGAAAGACGACAACGACAAGGCGCCCCACGACTTCACTCCATCCACAGAGGACGGCTTCGTCGAAGGAAGTGCTGCCCAATATGTCTGGATGATTCCCTTCAACGTCGCCGGCCTCTTCGATCAGATGGGCGGGCGCGACAAAGCTGCCGCGCGTCTCGACCGCTTCTTCTACAACGATAAAGGCGCACCTGCAGTTACAAAATCCGGACCCCTACACGCAGAGCTCGACAACGAGCCTTCGATCGAAACCCCATGGCTCTACGACTTCGCTCACGAGCCCTGGAAGACCCAGCAGCTTGTCCGCCAGGTACTCAACACCATCTGGAAGAACGCACCCGACGGCATCCCCGGCAACGATGACCTCGGCGAAATGTCCTCATGGGCCGTCTTCGCCATGATGGGCTTCTATCCGGAGATCCCCGGTCGCGCCGAGCTCGTCCTCGGTAGCCCGCTCTTCACTAGCGTCACCGTGCATCGCACCAATGGAGACGTGCACGTCATCGCTCCCGCCGCGGGCACCGATACTCCCTACGTGCAAGCACTCAAGGTCGACGGAAAACCCACGTCGAAGACGTGGCTCCCCGAAAGCTTCGCTCTCAAAGGCGGCACGCTCGAGTTCGATCTTGGCAGCACGCCCAATAAGAGTTGGGGCATCAACCCCGGCGACGAGCCACCCTCCTTCGGAGCGCAGTAGAGCTTTTCGTTATCGGGCAACGCCCGCGTCACTCGCAGCGCAAGGCATCGACCGGATTCAGCCTCGACGCCTTGAATGCCGGCAGCAGGCTCGCCAGCACCGCGATCACAGCCAGAAGCAGAATGGAGAAGACCAGCGTCGCCGCGTCATAGGGCTTCAGTCCGAATAGCATCGTGGTAGCTGCCCGTCCGGCCACTAACGCAAGTACGGTTCCAACGACGACGCCAATCGCCAGCATCCACACGGTGTCACGCAGTACCAGGCCGATCACCCTCCCGCGATTCGCGCCCAGCGCGACGCGGATACCAATCTCATTGCGGCGCTGTGCAATGAAGTAAGACAGCACGCCATACAGTCCCACCACAACCAGCAGAGCGGCTAACACGCCAAAGAAGCCGGAGAGCATCGCCATCATCCGGTCGCCCACAAGGTTGTCGCGAATCCCTTGCCGGAAGTCGAAGAATTGCAGGATCATCTCCGGATACCTGGCTGCGATCGTGCTCCGAACTGCTGCAACTGTCGCCGGTCCATTTTCGGACGCGAACATAATCGCAGCAAACGGACCCTGCGCCGTCTCGGGAACCTGGTCGATCGGAACAAATGCTTCCGGGTCCGTTGTTGCTTCTCGTACGCCGTTGTATTTTGTATCGGCAACCGTGCCGACGATCTGATACGTCCGCGCCGGGTATTGCGGTTCGGGCAACACCTGCACCAGCTGGCCGATGGGATCGGTCGCGCCAAAATACCTCCGCACAAAGGCCTGGTTCACCATCAGCACGTGCGGCGCGTTGGTTGTATCCATCGCTGTGAAGCTGCGCCCTCTGACCAGAGGAATCCCCATCGTGGCGAAGTAACCGGGTCCCGCATAGGTAAAATGGCTGCCCCCGTCCTGCGTGCCTACATGGACGCCGTGCCCCCAGCTGCTGCCGCCCATCGGAACATGGGTTGTCGCAGCGGCATTCTGGACTCCATGTACGCTCTGCACCAGCTCCACAAGCTGCCGTTTGAATGCAGCTTCATTCTCCTGCTTGATGTGCATCGTGGAGAAGCCGGCATAAAAACCGCTGATGCCTGCTTCGCGCATCCCCGGACTGGCGGTAATGAGATTGCGATAGCTGTGGACAAACAGCAGCGCGCCCACCAGCAGCACCATCGACACTGCAATTTGCGTCACCACCAGCAGCCGCTGGACGGAGAAACGCTCGCGGCTCCCCGCAACGCCCCGTTCGCCGGACTTGAGTGAGCTTATGGGGTCGACACTGGTCCCACGCATCGCCGGAATGGTTCCGAAGACAATGCAGGTAAGCACCGCGACGCCTGCGGCAAACAGCAGCACGCGCCAGTCTGTCACGATCGAAAGCTGAATCGAACCTTGGCTGGTGCTCAGCGATGCCACCAGCAGTCGGCTCAGCGGCTGCGCCAGCAAAACGCCAAGCATCGCTCCACTTAGGGCGAGTAGGCTGCTTCCGATCAGCAGTTGTCGCAGAAGCTGGCGCCGCGATGCACCCAGCGCCATCCGGATTGCCATCTCCCGCTTCCGCGCGCTGGCGCGGGCCAGCATCAGGTTCGCAAGGTTGGCACAGGCAATCAGCAACACCAGCCCGGTGATCGCAAGCAACAGTTGGAGCGATGAGTCATAGGCATCGCGTAGATAGCTCACGCCCCCACCAGCCGGATACGCGGCCAACCGGTACGCCTTGAATATCTTGACCGCATCGGCACTATAACCGGTGGGCATCGCGTTCTCGAAGAGGCCTGGGCTGAGCGACCCGAAATACGCTGATGCGCGCTCCATCGTCCATCCCGGCTTGAGCCGGCCCATCACGGTGAACAGGAACATTTCACGGCGCACGTTCGGCGGCGTGCAGGTGGGAAACGCCAGATCAAACCTGTCTCCCACGACCATGCCGAAAAATCCCGGCGGCGTTACCCCCAGCACCTGCACCGTGCGCCCTTCTAAGATGATGGTTGTATTCGGCGTAATCGTCGCGCCCCCCATCTGCGACTTCCAGAAGGAATAACTAGCCACCACTTTCGACATCTCGCACGATCCCTCGTCCTGCGGTTCGATCAGCCGGCCCTGCCACGGCGCCACCCCAAGCACGTTGAAGAAGTTTCCGCTTACCTCCAGCCCATTCACATGCTTTGCATCTGTCAGCTTCCCCACCAGAACACCATTCGAGCGCCATGCCATCACGTCAGAGAAAGGATCGTGATGCCGCCGGACTTCCTGCCACATCGGGATGGTGAAGTTTGCAAACGGACTGTCGTTAACCCCAAAGCCCTTGTTGCCGCCGACGATACGCAGTTCCGCCAGATCCTGCGGATTTTGGATCGGTAAACTCCGCAGCCGCACCGCGTCCAGTATTTGAAAAACGGCGGTGTTTGCGCCAATGCCAAGCGCCAGCGTAAGCACCGCCACGATTGTGAAGCCAGGACTCTTCACAAATCCGCGCACAGCATAACGCGCATCGCGGAAAAAACTTTCAAAACCAAGCGCCGCGTCTTCTGCGTCCACGCGCTCCTTCACCACCGTCGGATTTCCAAAGCGCAGCCGCGCCCTGCGGATCGCCTCATCCGGAGTCATGCCTTTGGCTACATCGGCATCCACGCGCAACCGCATGTGCTCGCGCAGCTCTTCGTCAATCTCACGGTCCAGCTTCGAACGTCTGCCCAGCGCCCACATGCGACGGAAAATACCCATGCCTCACCTCACGCAAAGCGCAGAATCGCCTGCACACCCTTCACTACCTGCTCCCAGTTTTTCTCTCGAGCGGCAAGCTGCTTCTTGCCAGCTGCTGTCAGTGAGTAAAACTTCGCCTTGCGGCTGCTCTCCGTCACCGCCCATTCCGCTCGCAGCCATCCGCTCTGCTCCATGCGGTGCAGCGCCGGATACAGCGATCCCTCTTCCACCGTAAGCAGTGCATCGGAAACCTCTTCGATATGCACTGCAATGCCATAGCCATGCATCGCGCCAAGCTGTGAGAGTGTTTTCAGAATCAACAGATCGAGCGCTCCCTGCAGATCGTTCTTCGCCACGTATATCTACCCCTAGACAGCGATGGTAGAGAGAACCTACCGGGTCCTTACCCTAGCTGTCAAGGGATACGGCCGCGAAGCACGGCTTGTTCCATCTCATTTGGAACGTAACGGAAGGTCGAGTGAGGCACCTGCTGTACCTTCCGTTCAGATCGGCACGAATCGCGCTAAAACGCCAGCTACTCCTCGCGCAACAGCATCAGCGGATCGGCCGCCAGAGCGCGCTGCGCCGGAATCCACGCTGCCACCAGCCCCAGCAGCAGCATGATCAGCACCACGCCGCACAGCACCAGCGGATCGCGTGGCGAGGCTTGGTACACGATCAGTGACAGCAATCGCGTCGCGGCCAGCCCCAGCGCCAGGCCGACCCCGGAGCCGAAGACCAGCAGCCGGCACGCGCGTCCCAGCGCGGCACGCAGCACCTCGCTCCGCTGTGCCCCCAGGGCGATGCGAATGCCCAGTTCGCGCAGCCGTTTGCTCACCGAGTACGCCGCCATCCCGAAGATTCCCGTCACCGCTAACATTGCGCCCAGCAGTCCCAGCACGCCCAGCGATATCGTGGCCACTCGCGAGGCAAACAGCGCGCTGTCCATCTCCTTCGGCCAGGTTTTAATCGCAAAAGGCAGACCCGGGTCCAGCTTTCGTAGCGTGTCGTTGAGCGCCGTCACCGTTTGCTGTGGATTGTCCTTGGACCGCACCACGAGCGTTGTCGAGCTCGTTGGTGACTGCAGTATCGGAAAGAACATCGCCGGCTGCTGATCCTCAGTCAGCGTCTTGTACTTCCCGTTCTCCACAATGCCCACCACCTGAATGCGCGCGTCGCTTGTCTTGAAGTACTTACCCACTGCATCCCCCGGGGAGCCGAACAGCTTGCGCGCAAATTCCTCATTCACGATGGCCACACGCGGCGCTGCCTTGTCGTCATCCCACGTCAGCGATCTTCCGGCCAGCAGCGTCGTCTCTGCCGCATGGAAATATCCCGGAGAAACACAGTACTTCATCGCCTCGGCTGCAGCATTCGACACCTTTGTGTCCGTCGTGCCGTCTTTGAAAACGACGTCGCTGCTGAATCCCAGGCTCAACGGCGACCGGTCGATGATGGCCGCAGCCGTCACCCCGGGAATCGCCGCCACCGCATCAATCGCCCGCCGCTGCATGACCGGCACCTGGTCGCCGTTGTAGCCGGCCATGTCCAGATCGGTATCCACCAGCACCGCACCCTGCGGCGTAAAGCCAAAGTTGCTGTGCAGCGAGCGCACCAGCCCGCGAACTGCCACCAGCGACGATGTCACCAGCACACCGCAGATCGCAATCTGCATCACCAGCAACAGATCGCGTGCCGTCAGCCGTTGTCGAGTCCATGCCGCCGAACCCGCTTTCACCACCTCATACGGATTCGCGCGCAGCACCTGGCGCACGGGCACCACGCCGAACAGGATTCCGCTTGCCACTGCCAGCAGCAGCGCCACGCCGTACACGTGCGCATCCGGACTCACCGGCAGACGGATGGGAAAATCCGGTACCGGCCGCCACGCGCTCAACCAGCGCAGCAGCAACATGCTGCCGAGCACTCCGGCCGCGCCTCCCATCAGCGAGACCAGCACTGCCTCGGTAAGCAGTTGCCGCAGAATCCGCCGGCGGCTCGAACCCAGAGCCAGCCGCAGAGCTATCTCCTTCGACCGGTCCGCCGCCCGTGCTGCGAATAAACTGCCCAGGTTCGCGCACGCCGCCAGCAGGATCAACGCAGACAGCGCAGTCAGCCCTCCAAGAAACGCCCGAACCGGGGCCCCCAGCATATCTCCGGCCAGCCCCGGCCGCGCCAGTTTGAAGCTCGTTCGGTCATCGTCTTTCGGATATGTCTTCGATAGATATACAGCGACCGAATTCAAATCCGCGGTCGCCTGCGCTGGAGTCACGCCGGTCTTCAAGAGTCCTATCAGCTCGGCGTCGCGTGTGCCGCGCGACTTCAGCGTGCTCCAGCCGTCCACGTGTTCCTGGTCAATCATCGGTACCCAGAAATCCGGCGCGAAGAATAACTCCGTTCCCCGGAACTCCTGCGGCGCAACACCCAGAATGGTGTACGGATGCTTATTCAACTGGATCGTGCGTCCCACCGCCGCGCGGTCCCCATCGAAGTGGCTCAACCAGTACGCGTAGCTCAGCACGATATAAGGACTGCTGTTCTCGCCATGCTCATCGGATCGGTGAAAGAAGCGCCCGAGATACGGTTGAATCCCCAGCGCGTCAAAGTAATTCCCGCTCGCCTCGTAAACCCACGACGGAATCGCAGTGCGTCCCGTGTTCAGCCCCGCGCGCGTGATCTGGTAAGCAATCACATCGTCAAAGCTGCGATTGCGCTCGCGCAAGTCCAGGTAATCGGGATACGACTGCATCGGTACACCGTCCCTTTGCCCAATCGCGACAAGGCTCTGCGAGCGGGGCACATTCAGCGGACGGAGCACCAACCCGTTCAGCATGCTGAACACCACCGCATTCGCCCCGATTGCAAGCGCCAGCGTCACCACCGCGACCACCGTAAAGCCCGGCGACTTCGCCAGCACGCGTGATCCATAGCGCACATCCTGCCGCAGCCTCTCGAAGAAATGGCCGCCTGTCGCCTCATACGACTCCTGGCGGTATCGCTCATACCCGCCGAACTCGATCCGCGCCCGCCGCTGTGCTTCTGCCCGCCCGACACCTGCGCGCTCCAGATCGTCGGCGCGATGCTCGATGTGCGAGCGAAGCTCCTCCTCCATCTCGCCATTCGTAACCGGACGACGAAAAAGCTTTCCGCCAATCAAGCGCAGAGAATCGAGCAATCTCATATCTCTCTCCAGTGCTGCAGTCGGCCGAGCGAGTTACTCCTCGCGCAGCAGGATCAATGGGTTCACCGATAACGCCCGCTGGGCAGGGATCCACGTGGCCAAAAGCCCCAGCAACAGCATCGCCAGAACAACACAAGCCAGGACCAGCGGATCGCGCGGCGTTGCCTGATACACGATGTAGGCCAGCACCCGGCTCGCCAGAACTCCCAACACCAGCCCGGCCGCCGAACCGAAGGCCAGCAATCGCAATGCCCGCCCCAGCGCAGCTTCCAGCACCTGCTTCCGCTGCGCGCCCAGCGCGATGCGGATGCCCAGCTCCCGCAGCCGCTTGCTTACGGAGTAAGCGGCCATCCCGAAGATGCCCGTGATAGCGAGCACTGCGCCCATCAGCCCCATCACGCCCAGCGAGATCGTCGCCATTCGTGAGGCAAACAGCGCTCCCTCCAGCTCCCGGTTCCATGTTTGAATGTCAACGGGCAGCGCCTGATCCAGCTCGCGCACTTTGCTCTTGATCTCTGCCGCCAGTTGGCCGGGATCCCGCTGCGAGCGCACCACCAGGCTGGTCACAGGCGATGGCGATTGCAACAGGGATAAAAACATCGCAGGTTGCAGATCTTCGGTAAGCGTCCCGTATTTTCCGTCTTCGACAATACCCACGACCTGGATGCGCGACCCGTCTCCTGACTTGTAATAGCCGCCGATCGCCGCGGGCACCGAGCCAAAGATCTTGTTCGCAAACTGCCGGTTCACCACGGCTACGCGCGGTGCGTTCTTATCGTCATGCCAGTTGAGCGCTCGGCCAGACAGAAATGCCGTGCCCGCCGCGTCGAAGTACTCCGGAGATATCCTGTACCTCGCCGCTTGAGCAGCAGCATTCGCTGGCTTCAGGTCGGTCGTCCTGTCGGTAAAAACATTCGCGATGTTCGCGCCGTAATGCAACGGCGGCCGATCCACCGATCCGACAGCCTTGACCCCGGGAATCGTCTCCAAAGCATCGATCATGCGCTTCTGCATGGCCGGTACTCGATCGCCCATATAACCGGCCATGGTCAGAGTTGTCTGCAACAACATTGCATTCTGCGGCTCGAAGCCGAAGTTGCTCTCGAGCGAGCGCATCAGTCCGCGCACTGCCACCATCGACGAAGTCACAAGCACCGCGCAGATCGCGATCTGCACTACCAGCAGCAGATCACGCACCGTCATCCGCTGCCCCATCCGCGCCGAGGATCCCGACTTGACCACCTGGTAGGGATCCGTGCGCAGTACCTGCCGTACCGGCACCGCGCCAAAGAGGAACCCGCTCGCTAAAGCCAGCAGCAGCGCAACCAGGTACACATTTGCGTCTGGATTCACGGCCACTTGCAGAGGAGACGACGATAATGGCCGCCATGCGCTCAGCCAGCGCAACAACGCGACGCTGCCCGCGAGCCCGACCGCACCTCCGGCGAGCGAAATCAGTACAGCTTCGGTAAAGAGTCCTCGCAGAATGCGGCAGCGGCTCGCTCCCAGCGCGAGTCGCAAAGCGACCTCTCGCCCACGGTCAGCGGCACGTGCGGCAAACAGGCTGCCGAGGTTGGCGCACGCGGCCAACAGAATCAGCCCCGCCAGCAACATCAAGCCCACAAGGAATGCTCGCAGCGGACGGCCGAACCAGTCGCCGGCAAGGCCGGGACGCGCCAAAGTGAACGTCATATCGCCGTCTTCTTTGGGATTGGTCTTCTCCAGGGACGAGCCAATCGAGTTCAGGTCGGCAATCGCCTGCGCCGGTGCAACTCCCGCCTTCAGATGCCCCAGTACCATCAGAAGTTCGCGGTGGCCGCGCTCATTCAGGACGCTCGATCCCTCGATCTGCTCCTGATTGACGATCGGTGCCCAGAAATCAGGAAAGATAAATGCCAGCGTGCCGCGAAACTCCGGCGGCGCAACGCCGAGAATCGTAAACGGATGCTTGTTCAGCTGAACGACACGGCCCACCACGCCGCGGTCGCTCTGGAAGCGGCTCTGCCAATATGCGTGGGGCAGAACGATATACGGAGCGCTATTCGCGCCATGCTCGTCCGAGGCGTGAAAGAAGCGGCCGAGATACGGATGAATGTTCAATGCATCGAAATAGTTCCCCGTCACTTCGTAGATCCACGCCGGAGTTGGATTGTTCCCCGTATCCAGTCCCACCGAAGCCAGGTTGTATGCAGTCAGCCCATCGAAGCTGCGATTGCGATCGCGCAGATCGCGATAGTCGGGATACGAGTGATTGATGGCCTGATCGTTCCCGCGCTGGATCGCGTAGAGGCTCTGTGGCTCGGGCACACGTATCGGGCGCAGGATCAGCGCATTCAATACGGCAAACACCACGGCGTTTGCGCCGATCGCTAATGCCAGCGTCAAGACCGCGGCAATGGTAAAGCCGGGAGACTTGCGCAGCATGCGAAGAGAGAAGCGCACGTCCGCAAGCACCGTCTCGAAAAACTGGCCGCCCGCCGCCTCGTACGACTCCTGCCGGTATCGCTCATAGCCGCCAAACTCCACGCGCGCGCGCCGCCGTGCCTGCGCACGATCCAGTCCCGAGCGTTCCAGATCGTCCGCGCGATGTTCGATGTGCGAGCGAAGCTCCTCTTCCATCTCCGCATTCTTCGGCGAACGATGAAAGAGCCTCTCCCAAAGCGAGCCCAGAGAATTGAGAAATCTCATATCTCCTCCGGCTGCACAGCCAGCGCCGTGCCGATCGCCGTCGCCAGCCGGTTCCAGTTGTCGGTCTCTTCCCGCAGACGTCTGCGGCCCGCGGCGGTCAGTTCATAAAACTTGGCCCGGCGATTGTTCTCCGATGTTCCCCAGTTCGCCTTCAGCAGCCCCTGCCGCACCAGGCGAAACAGCCCGGGATAGAGCGCGCCCTGCTCGATCAGTAGCGCATTGCCTGAGATCTGCCCGATGCGCAGCAGGATGCCGTAACCATGCAGCGGACCCAGCGAGACCGCACGCAGAATCAGCAGATCCAATGTGCCGGGAAGCAGTTGTGCCTGATCGCCCACGCGCCCCTCCCTAAATTGCTTAGGAGTCTAGGCCGCTCTCTCCTAAGCTGTCAAGGGGAAGTTCGGAGTGAGACATGAACACGCATTCCTGCACTACACCTCGCGCGCTTCGCACCCTGCAAGCACAACCGCCGCGCCGCCTCGCAACGTGTTATGAATCTCCGCCACCGTGTCCGTGTGCTGCATCAGCGCCAGCACCTCGTCTCGCGGAGCCTTCGCATCCACCGACGCACTGTATCGGATCTCCCGCGCGCCTTCCCCTTCGCCGCCGAACTCCCCCGTCACTTCCACTTGCACTCCCTCCACCGTGACTCCACGCCGCTTCGCCTCGCGATAGATGTCGTTGCAATAGCAGGTGGCCAGCGCAAGAAACAGCAATTCGCCACCGTTCGTGCTCGATCCCGAACCTTCCGCCTTTGCAGGAATCGTGAGCGAGTGCTCTCGCCCCTGCGTGCGAAGAGATACCGTGTGCTCCCCGCCGCGATTCGTCACTCGTGCCGAGATCTTCATAGACTCGCCTTTCCCCCGTTTCAAAATGCAGTATGTCGAAACCAGTCAGTATCGCGCTGACCGCCGCCCATTTGCCGGTCGCGAGTTCGCATTCACGGTTTTGCTCCCGGTTTCCCAGCCCCCAAGTTCGAGCGCCACTTCCATACACGCATCGCGCAGCTCATCTGCAACTTTTCGATTGTTGATCGCCCGGGCGACCACCATGCCACCCACGCACAACGCTGCCGTAGCCTGCGCCGTCACTCGGCGAGACCGGCCATTTTCCCGCGAGCTGCGCTCCAGCACATTGACCATCGCCTGAAACACAGTCTCAAAGGCTCGCTTCGCACTCTCGCCACTGCGCGCCACATCGGTCGGCAGCGCCACCATCGGACACGAATTCTCCACATCCTCGAAGTGTTGGCGAGACAGATATGCGCGCACCACCTGCGGCCCCACATTCGCGGAGGCCAGGTCCACCTCCACTCCCTCCCAGCAGCTCTTCCATTCGGGATCGGTGAAGAAGCACCCCAGCACCTCGGCATACAGATCGCTCTTGCTCTCGAAATAGCTGTAAAAGCCGCCGCGCGTCAGTCCCGCCCCGGACATGATCTCGTCGACCGAGATATTTTCGAAACCGTGGCGATTGAACAACCGTCGCGCGCTCTCCACAATCTTTCTCCTCACTTCAATGCGATGACCAGCCGGATAAGGCATAACTTCCCTCGCTTCCGCTGCAGTATTCACCCGCCGCTATCCCTCTGACGAGCAAAAGATGTTCTTGAACATATTTTGTCTGGATGTTCCGATGCTCTGGGCCGACCTTCGAAGTCTTCGAGGATGCCATGAACGCACAATCCAATGCGGCTGCGTCACGCCATCGTCTCACCCGGCGGCAGCTCGTCACGGCTGCTGCCATCGCGATGGGCGGCATCGCCTCAAAGGCCACTCTACTTGGGGAAGCACCTCAGCAGCCCTTGCCGGAGAAGCCCGGAACCACCGCCACTTCCAACCGCACATCGCTGCACGACGAGGTCATGGTCAAGACGTCCCCGCAACGCATTTACGAGCTGCTGCTGGACGCAAAGCAGTTCGCGGCGCTCACCGGCGGGCCGGCCGAGATCGACCCCAAAGCCGGAGGTGCCTTCTCGATGTTTGGCGGACTGATTGTCGGACGAAATATCGAGCTCGTTCCCAATCAGCGCATCGTCCAGGCATGGCGTCCCTCCTCATGGGACCCGGGGATCTATTCTCTCGTCAGATTCGAATTGAAACCCCACAGCTACGAAACTCTGATCGTCCTCGATCACTCGAGCTTTCCCGAAGGTGACTTCAAACATCTCGAATGGGGATGGAACGCACATTACTGGGAACCAATGAAGAAGAGGTTCTCTTAGTCAGCGCGGCTTGGGCGTCCCATCCTACATAAAGCTACGTAGGTTATTTCTCGATCGGCGTGAGGGTTACTTTGTTGCCGCCACTGCCTCCCTCACTTCAAACCGCTCCGCCAGCATCAAGAGCACCAGCGTCCAGCCATCCTCGTGCTGTGGCCCCATCTCATCGCCCGGCACGCGCAAGTAGTCAGCGTCAATCTCGCACTCATTGATTCGGGGTAACTGCTTTGTTAAGGTCGTCGTCATGTCCGAGCATTCCACGGCACAGATACGCGAATTGCTCGACTCCCTGTATCGCGTGGATTCCGGACGGATCCTGGCAACACTGATCCGCTTGCTCGGCAATTTTGATCTTGCCGAGGAGGCGATGCAGGAAGCCTTTGCGGCAGCGCTGAGTCTGTGGCCGAGGAATGGCGTACCAGACAACCCCCGACCCTGGTTGATTTCAACCGCCCGCTTCAAAGCAATTGATACTCTGCGTCGACGCGCACGATTTGATGCGTCTCAAGACGAGCTGGCGCGATATCTCGAAGCGCAATCGAATTCGGCAGAAACGTCCTATGAAGAGGAAAGCGTCGAGGATGATCGGCTGCGCCTGATCTTTACCTGCTGCCACCCATCTCTCCCGCCGGAAGCGCACGTTGCGCTCACCTTGCGTGAGGTATGCGGGCTGACGACCGAGGAGATTGCGAAGGCCTTTCTCACTACTCCGCGTACGTTGGCGCAGCGCATTGTGCGAGCAAAGGCAAAGATTCGAGACACACCGATTCGATACGAGGTGCCCTCGCAGCAGGAATTGCCAGAGCGACTGGACGCTGTGCTTCAGGTCATCTATCTCGTCTTTAACGAGGGTTATTCGGCTGCGGCGGGAGCAGAGGTAACGCGGGCCGAGCTGACCGGCGAGGCGATTCGGCTGGGCCGGTTGCTGACCGAACTCCGCCCAGAGCCGGAAGTCATTGGACTGCTTTCCCTGATGTTGCTACAGGAATCCCGTCGCGCCGCGAGAACATCGCCAACCGGAGAGCTAATTTTGCTGGAGTATCAGGATCGCTCGCTCTGGAACCGAGAGCAGATCGCAGAGGGAGTGGAATTGGTGGAGAGAGCCCTGAACTCCCGCCGCTTCGGCCCTTACACACTGCAGGCTGCGATTGCGGCCGTTCATGCGGAGGCCGAATCGGCCGCAATGACCGACTGGCGGCAGATCGTTGCGCTTTACAACCAACTGGTGCGGATTCAACCTTCGCCAATAGTGGAGCTGAATCGTGCCGTCGCCATTGCAATGCGCGATGGTCCGGAGGTTGGTCTGGCGCATGTCGACGCGGTGCTGGCACACGGCGAATTGGCAAATTATTACCTGGCGCATGCGGCACGTGCAGATATGTGCCGCAGGCTCGGCAGGACCGCTGAGGCTCGGGCTTCTTATGAGAAGGCGCTGGCGCTGACCCAGCAGGGACCAGAGCGGCAATTCCTGCAAGAACGGATTCGGCAGCAGCTGAAATAAAAATTGGAGTGGCTGTCGATTTTCCGTGTTCCCGACGACTATAGGGCAAAAGAACGATGAGCTACGGTTCCTGAGTGAACAGGAAACAAGTCATCGGAAACAAGCCGCAGGAACCAAGGAGAAAAAGTCATGCCACAGTATCTGGTTTGCAACTACCTTCCCGACAACTTCGACCCGTCCACCGTAACCGAAGCGATGATGGAAGAGATTCATGCGCTTAACCGCGAAATGATTGCTGCCGGCGTGAGGAAATTCGCCTGCGGTATTTCCCCGGCCCGCAACGCGAAGACGCTGCGGAGGCAGCCCGATGGCAAGGTGCTCGTCACCGACGGACCGTACACCGAGACCAAGGAGCACATGGGCGGTTTCTGGATTCTGGAAGCCGCCGATCTGGACGAGGCGTTGGCATGGGCGAAGAAGGGTGCCATCGCCTGCGATGTGCCCGGCGAGGTGCGCGAGCTTCTTTTCTTCCCGGCTCCGGAACAAGGACCCGACGGAAGCAAATAAACAACCTGGCCACTGCGGCCTCGGAACACGCACCGTAGTGACGAGATGAACGAGCCGGCGCAACGCTCTGCTGCCGGTTCCACCAATCCGCTATGAGGAGAAGAACAAATGAAATACATCTGTTTGGGGTACTACGACAAATCCAAATTTGATGGCATGACTGAGGGCGAGCGAAACGCCATGTTCGACACATGCTTTGAATACGACGACCATCTTCGCGCCAATGGGCACTGGGGTGGTGGTGAAGCGCTTCAGGGTCCGGAAACCGCCTTGACCCTGTGTCGGAAGAACGGCAAAGTGGCAACGACCGACGGTCCCTATGCGGAAACCAAGGAACAACTCGGCGGCATTCTCGTCTTGGAGGCGAGGGACATGAATCATGCTGTACAGCTCATCGGCCAGCATCCGGCGCTGACGTATGGCAACATTTTCGAGATCCGGCCAGCGGGCGACATGAACGAAATCATCAAGGCAAGTGAGCAGCGACGGCGACAGACCACTGCGCGCTGAAGATGGCCTGACAGAAAGTGGCTCCCCACCGAGAGGAGAAGAACGATGAAATACATCTGTTTGGGATACATCCAGCCAGGAAAATTCGAAGGGATGACCGAGGACGAGCGACACTCAGTGCTCGACGAATGCTTTGAGCACAATGACCATCTGCGCGCCAACGGACATCTTGTTGCCGAGATACCTCTTCAGCCCCCGGAGACCGCGTTGACCCTGTACTGGAAAAACAGCAAAGTCGCGACGACCGACGGCCCTTATGCGGAAACCAAGGAACAACTCGGCGGCATTCAAATCCTTGAGGCGCGAGACCTCAATCACGCCATTCAGCTTACCTCACAGCTTCCAGGCTTTAAGTATGGACTTGGACCGATTGAGATACGGCCGGTTGCGGATTTGAACGAGATGATGAAGGAGAGCGAGGAGCGGCGACGAAAGAACACCTCGCGATGAGGCAATCATTCGGTCCTCTTATCAGAAAGCTCTCGGGCTGACCCAACAAGAACCGGAGCGGAGGTTCCTGCAAGAGCGGCTTCGGCAGTTGACCTAAAAAAAATCAATAGCTGTCGATTTTCGGCCTCCCGAACGACTACCTGATAACAGGACGAAGAGCTGCGGTTCTTTGCATCACGGGGAATGAGGAGAACGTTATGAAATACATCTGTCTGGGATACATCCAGCCGCGCAAATTCGAAAACATGTCTGAGAGCGAGCGCAACGCCATGCTGGACGAGTGTTTCACCTACGACGACGAGCTGCGGAAGAACGGATATTTTGCCGCTGGGGAAGCTCTTCAACCCGCCAACACGGCGATGACCTTGTATTGGAAGAACGGCAAGGTTGCGGTAACAGACGGTCCGTACGCGGAAACGAAAGAGCAATTGGGCGGAATTCTGGTGCTTGAAGCGCGAGATCTGAATCATGCAATTCAGCTCATCTCGCAGCATCCCGGGGTGAAGTATGGTCCGTGGGAGATCCGTCCGGCTGCGGATTTGAACGAAATGATTCAGGAGAGCGAGCAGCGACGGCGAAAGAACACCACCCGATGAGGCAATCATGTTTTTCAACTGGCTCGGGCAGCTGACGCTGGTCCAGCTTCAGGCCAAAGCAACTCGAAGTTTCTGAGGAGAAGATCACGCATGCCAAAGGTTCGCGTCGCAGGATTTGGTGTTTCAATAGACGGTTTCGGAGCTGGGGTTGATCAGAGCCTCAACGATCCTCTGGGCAAGCGCGGTCCTGAGATCTTTCAGTGGTTCTTCCATACCAAAACATTCCGCGCCATGCACGGGCAGGAAGACGGATCCGTCGATCTAGACGATGAGTTCGCGCGAAGAGCGATGGAAAACTTTGGCGCCTTCATCCTTGGTCGCAACATGTTCGGACCGGTGCGCGGTGCGTGGCAGGACCGCTCATGGAAGGGATGGTGGGGCGACGATCCGCCGTATCATGCGCCAACTTTCGTTCTGACGCACTACCCGCAGGAGCCAATGGTGATGGAGGGAGGGACGACCTTCTACTTTGTCACCGGCGGAATCGAAGAGGCGCTGAAACTCGCGAAGCAAGCAGCGGGAGACAAGGATGTCAAAATCGGAGGCGGTGTTTCCACAGTGCGACAGTATCTGCAAGCTGGGCTGATAGATTCTCTGCACTTCGCGCTTGCACCGGTCGTACTCGGTCAGGGAGAAGCGCTGTTTGCCGGTCTCAACCTCCCTGCGCTTGGATTTTCGGTGACGGAGCGCAAGGCTACGGAGCACGCGACACACGTCGTGTTGGAAAAACTGCGAAGCTGAAACTAATCGGGTCCAATCTCGCTTTGTACGGCGTCACGCGATCCCCTGGACCAATTCTCTCCGACAAGCCGGCGCCGACGCCTGCCAGCGCGCAATGAGGGCTTTACGTATTTGTTCCTGTTGCATGGACTGCTCCAGGTGCGGCTCGGCCTTCATGTTCATCTACCTTGGGCAATGAAACCGGGACTGCCCGTCTTCACCACTTCGTTGAGCCTCTGCCTGTCTGAATTCGATTGATCTCGTCAAATGCATCTTCCGGAAGGGCGGAGATGTTGAAATTCTCTCGCGCGCGGGCTGGAGTCTTCGGCGTGGTAAGCAAAGCCGTGCCGCGCTGCACTGCCCAGGCCAGCAGCACCTGTGCTGGCGTCTTTCCAACTCGTGCAGCTATTGCCGAAATGACTGGATCTTCGAGCAGCCCCGGCCTCAATCCGTGGCCCAATGGCGCAAAAGCCAGGAACACCACGCCCTTGTCCTTGCAGAAATCCAGCAGCTCGGTTTCCGGCAGATACGGATGCGCTTCGACTTGCACCACGGCTGGCTTGATCCTTGCGGATTCGTAGATGGGCAACAGTTCATGCAAACCAATGTCAGACAATCCGATAGCCCGGCATCTGCCCCGGTCCACCAGACTTTCCATCGCCCTCCAGGTGTCAAGCAGAGTCACGCCACGGTCGTAAATGACGTT
>Ga0157369_10004205_pt1 | contig 17049 bp, 14 predicted proteins | sample C25metaG_FD_113461 | JGI IMG/M metagenome (GOLD analysis project Ga0157369, IMG submission 113461) | Corn rhizosphere microbial communities from Kellogg Biological Station, Michigan, USA - C2-5 metaG | ecosystem: Host-associated > Plants > Roots > Rhizosphere > Soil | place: USA: Michigan... | reverse complement strand
TCCCAGTTCTTCTGGTTGGCGCCGCCGATGTTGATCCAGCCGTCCTTCGCCTTGAACGCCTGGTAGGGCGCGGTGAGGATGTGCGCGCTGCCCGTGGGCGGGGGCGAGACGCCCGTCGCCAGGTAGATCGCCGAGTGCCAGTAGGTCTGCTGCAGCGCCGCTTCCATGAGCGAGGTGTCGACGACCTGGCCTTCGCCGGTCTTCAGCTTGTGCGCGTACGCCGCGATGACGCCCATCGCGGCGAGGAGGCCCGCGTTGATGTCCGCGACCGGATTGCCGGGCTTCACGGGCGGGCGGCCCGGCTCGCCCGTGATCGACATGAGGCCCGAGAAACCTTGCGCGATCAGGTCGAACCCGCCCTTGTCGGCGAAGGGACCGTCGCGCCCATAACCCGAGATCGCGCAGTAGATGAGTCCCGGGTTGACCCGCGAGAGCACGTCATAGCCCACGCCCAGCTTCTCGAGCGTGCCGCGGCGGTAGTTCTCCGTGAGCACGTCCGCATCCTTCACGAGCCGCATGAGGATCTCGCGGCCGTGCGGGTTCTTGAGGTTGAGCGCGACGCCCCGCTTGTTGCGGTTCATCATCAGGAAGGGCGCGGATGCGCCGTTCACCTTCGGGCCGCCGAAGGAGCGCGTGTCGTCGCCGCCGGGGAGCTTCTCGATCTTGACCACGTCGGCGCCCATGTCGGCGAGCATCATGCCGGCGGTCGGGCCTGCCATGATCTGCGCGAGCTCGAGCACGCGCATTCCCGCGAGCGGACCGGCCGCGCGCGAGGCTTGGGGCTGCATCTGGATTCCTCCTCCTCCTCTTTCGGTCATTACAAGCCGCGTGTGCGATAACTGTCCAATGAAAAGACGGCGGTGTGCGATAACCGCCGGTTATACTGGATCCCATGGCGATCCCCTCGCGCCGCTCCGGCGCCGCGCGCCGCACGGCACGCCATCCGGCGCCCACCCGCCGCCTCAAGCTGAGGCAGCTCGAGCTGCTGACCCAGCTGGTCGAGCACCAGTCGCTCGCGCGCGCGGCGGGTGCCATGAACGTGACGCAGCCCGCCGCCACGAAGCTCCTGCGCGAGATGGAGACCACGCTCGGCGTCGAGCTCTTCGAGCGGCTGCCGCGCGGCATGCGCGCCACCGCCTTCGGCGAGATCATGACGCGGCAGGCGCGCACGGTGCTCGCCGCGCTCGATCGCGCGCGCGAGGAGATCGCGGTGCTCACCGAGGGAGCCAGCGGGACGGTCGCGGTGGGCAGCGTGCGCGGGGCGACCGCGGCGCTGCTGGCACCCGCGCTGGCGGCGCTGCACGAGTCGCGCCCCGGCATCCGCATGAGCGTGCTGGTCGACGCGGCGGAGATCGTGATCCCGCGCCTGCGGGAAGCCCGGCTCGACGTGGTCCTCGGCAACGTGCCCTCATCGCTCGCGGGCCCCGACCTCGTCTTCGAGCCGCTGCTCGACGAGCCGCTCGCGGTGGTCGCGGGGCTGCGCCATCCGCTCGCGCGCAAGCGGTCGCTGCGCTGGAAGGATGTCGCCGGATCGGAGTGGATCGTGTATCCGCAGGAGACGGCCCTCAGGCCCCTGCTCGAAGCGCTGGTGCCCATGGGCCGCGCCGAGGCGCCCAACGCGATCGAGACCGCCTCCGTCGTCGCGACCACGATGCTGCTCGAGCGCACCGAGATGCTGGCGGTGATGCCGCGCGACGTGGCGGAGCATTATTCGCGCGGGAACACGGTGGCGATCCTTCCGCTCAAGGTCCCCATGACCCTCGGGATGATCGGCGTCGTCCGCCACCGCGACCGCGAGCTCTCGCCCGCGGGCCTCGCATTCCTCGACGAGGTTCGCCGCATCGCCTCGCGCCGCCGCTGATGCTGCGACGACCGGGGTCAGACCACGGTCGGCGGGTGATAAATGCCTTTCCGTCGATGTGTAATCTGGCGCAGGCTTGGCCCCGGCGGTCGTCAACCGCTCGCAGCGGTATCACCTCCGCGAGGGTCCAATCTCACCGCGCGTAACGCGCCCTCAACTCCCGCTTCAGCACCTTCCCGATCGCGCTGCGCGGCAGCTCCGCCACGAGGTGGACCGCCGCGACGCGCTGCATGCGGCCGAGCCTTTCGTTCGCCCATGCGCGAATGTCGTCCGCGTTCTCCCGCGTGCCGGCCTTGCGCACCACGAAGGCGACGGGCGTCTCGCCCCATTCTTCCGAAGGCATGCCGACCACCGCGACCTCGGATACCGCCGGGTGCTCGCGCATCACCGCCTCGAGATCGCCCGGGAAGATGTTGAAGCCCCCCGAGATGATCATGTCCTTCTTGCGGTCGACGAGCGTGAGGAAGCCGTCCTCGTCGAAGCGCCCGACATCGCCCGTGCGGATGAAACGCTTGCCTTCGCGATGCCACTCTGCGGCCGCGGTCGCCTCGGGCCGATTGTGGTAGCCGGTCATCATGTTGGCGGGCGACCAGCCGACGACTTCCCCGGCCCCGCCGCGTGCGACTTCGCGGCCCGCATCGTCGATGAGGCGGATGTCGTGGCCCTCGGCGGGGAGTCCGACCGTGTGCAGCTTCTCGCGATGGACGTGCGCCTGGAGCACGCACGTGCCGCCGCCCTCGGTCATGCCGTAGAACTCGGTGAGGCCGCCCGGCCAGCGCGCGAGCACGTCGCGCTTGAGCTCGGCCGCGAAGGGCGCGCTGGTGGAGAACTTCGCGCGGAAAGCCGCGAGGTCGTAGCGGCCGAAGCCGGGGAGGGCCATGATCCGGTGGTACTGGACCGGCACCAGCATCGTGTGCGACGCGCGCACGCCCTGGGCGAGCTCGAGGTAGCGCTGCGCGTCGAACCTGGGCATGAGCACGATCGCACCGCCCGTGGCGAGCGTCGGGAAGACCGACACGAGCGTCGTGTTCGAGTAGAGCGGCGTGGAGATCAGCGTGACGGCGTCCGCATCGTAGCCGTGCGCGGGTCCGCGCTGCATGTGCGTCCAGCGCATCGCGTAAGGCTGCACGATGCCCTTGGGCGCGCCCGTCGTGCCCGACGAATAGATGATGTTGAAGGGCCAGTCCGGGCCGGGTGTGACATGCGCCGGGGCTGCGCCGGCCGGTCGAAGCCAGCTTTCGAAAGAAGGAGAGCCGTCGAAGAGGGTGACCGGCACTGAGAGCGGCCCGTTCGCGGCGGCGAGCGCTTCGGCGTTGGCGCGATCGGCGAACACGCGGCGCGCCCCCGAGTCGGCGATCATCGCGACGATCGCTTGCGGCGTGAGCGACGGCGAGATCGGCGCGACCGCCACGCCCGCCCGCATCGCGCCGAGAAAGGCTACGAGGTACTCGATCGACGTGGCGGCGCAGATCGCGATCGGCCGCGTGGGCTCGATCCCCTCGTGCTGCAGCGTCGCCGCGACGCGATCCATGAGCGCGTCGAGCTCGGCCCAGGTGATGGAGCGATCACCGCAGGCGACCGCCACGTGCCGCGGCCGCGCGCGCGCATGCGCGCGCAGCACCTCGGCCGGATCGCCGAAGGCAGGGGTCAGACCACGGTCAACATGTGGAACATGAGTCGGTTCCACATGTTGACCGTGGTCTGACCCCGGTCGTTGGTTCGTCATTCGTGCTTCGCAAGCTCCAGACGCCCGATCTGGTTGCGGTGCACCTCGTCGGGGCCGTCGGCGAGGCGAAGGGTGCGCGCATTCGCGTAGGCGTGCGCGAGCCCGAAGTCGTCGCAGACGCCGGCGCCGCCGTGGGCCTGGATCGCCCAGTCGAGCACCTGGCAGGCCATGTTCGGTGCCGCGACCTTGATCATCGCGATCTCCGCGCGTGCCGCCTTGTTGCCGACGGTATCCATCATCCACGCGGCCTTGAGCGTGAGCAGCCGGCATTCGTCGACCATGATGCGGGCGTTGGCGATGCGCTCGAGGGTCACGCCCTGCTCGGCGATGGGGCGGCCGAAGGCGACGCGCGCCTTCACGCGCTTGCACGTCTTTTCCAGCGCGCGCTCGGCCACGCCGATGAGCCGCATGCAATGGTGGATGCGGCCCGGCCCCAGGCGGCCCTGGGCGATCTCGAAGCCGCGGCCCTCGCCGAGCAGCATGTTGGAGGCGGGAACGCGCACGTTGTCGAAGTCCACTTCCATGTGCCCGTGCGGTGCGTCGTCGTAGCCGAAGACGGGCAGGGCGCACAGCACCTTCACGCCCTTCGTGTCGCGCGGCACCAGGATCATCGACTGCTGCTTGTGCTTCTCGGCCTTCGGGTCGTTCTTGCCCATGAAGATGAAGATCCGGCAGCGCGGATCGCCCGCCCCCGAAGTCCACCACTTGCGGCCGTTGATGACGTATTCGTCCCCGTCGCGCACGATCGAGGCCTGGATGTTCGTGGCATCCGATGACGCGACCGCGGGCTCCGTCATGGCGAATCCGGAGCGGATCGCGCCATCGAGCAGCGGCGCCAGCCACTCCTTCTTCTGCTCCGGCGTGCCGTAACGCTCGAGCACTTCCATGTTGCCCGTGTCGGGTGCCGAGCAGTTGAACACCTCCGGCGCCCACGACACGCGCCCCATGATCTCGCAGAGCGGCGCGTACTCGAGGTTGGTGAGCCCCGCGCCGCGCGACGACTCGGGCAGGAAGAGATTCCAGAGGCCCGCGCGCTTCGCGAGGGCCTTCAGCTCCTCGACGACCTTCGTCGGCTGCCACCGGTCGCCACGCGCCACCTCGTCGTGGAAGCGCTGCTCGTTCGGGTAGACGTGCGCGTCCATGAAGCCGGTGACGCGCTTCTGCAGGTCCTTCACTTTCGGCGAGAAGTCGAAGTCCATGTCAATCAGGGACGTACCCCATTTCGTTTTCGAGAGTGGCGCTTGGAAACAGGGTCCGTCCCTATTTCAACGCCTCCACCTGCTTCCATCCCAGCTCCGCCATCGGCCGCGCGCGCTTGCCCGTTTCCACCGCCTGCGCGCTGGCGGCATTGCCCGCGACCGCGCGCGCCATCACGCCCTGGAAGATCGCGGCCGCGCGGAACATGTTGTACGCCATGCAGAAGTTCCAGTCCTTCTCGCTCCAGGCGCTCATGCCGGTGCGCTCGAGATAGCGCGCGACGTATTCCTGCTCGGAAGGAATGCCCATCGCCTGCAGGTCCAGGCCGCGCAGCCCGCGGAACTCGCGCGAGGAGAGCCGCCACGCCATGGCGTGGTACGAGAAATCCGCCATCGGGTGCCCGAGGGTCGAGAGCTCCCAGTCCAGCACCGCGAGCACCTGCGGCTCGCGCGGGTGGAAGATCATGTTGTCGACGCGGAAGTCGCCGTGCACGATCGAGGTCGCGTCGTCCCGGGGAATGTTCGCGGGCAACCATTCGATGAGCCGGTCCATCGCTTCGATCTTCCCGGTCTCCGAGGCGCGATATTGCCGCGACCAGCGGTCGACCTGGCGCTGGAAGTAATTCCCCGGCCTGCCGTAATCGCCGAGGCCGATCGCCGCGAAATCCACGCGATGCAGCGCGGCGATCACGCGGTTCATCTCGTCGAAGATCGCGGCCCTCTCGCCGGGCACCATGCCGGGGAGCTGCGGATCCCAGAGCACGCGCCCCTCGACGTAATCCATGATGTAGAAGGCGGTGCCGATCACGCTCTCGTCGGTGCAAAGCGCATAGGTGCGGGCGACGGGCACATCGGTCGCGGCGAGCGCCGTGATCACGCGATACTCGCGGTCGACGGCGTGCGCGGAGGGCAGCAGCTTGCCCGGCGGCTTGCGGCGCATCACGTAGTGCTTGCCGCCGGCGCAGAGGCGATACGTGGGATTCGACTGGCCGCCCTTGAACTGCTCGACCTCGAGGGCGCCGGAGAAGCCCTCCACGTTCGCGCGCATGAAGCGCTCGAGCGAGTCCACGTCGAAGCGGTGCGCCTCGGCGACCGGACGGGTTCCGACGTAGGCGGTGAAGTCGGTCATGGCGCCACTTTAACCCACGCGCTCGCGCCCTCAGACGATGGTGGCGCCCCCGTCGACGACGATGGTCTGGCCCGTGATGAAGGACCCGGCGTCGGAGGCGAGGAGCACCGCGAGGCCCTTCAGGTCCTCGGGGCCGCCCACGCGATTGAGCGGCGCCTTGCTCGCCGCCTTGTCGCCGAGGATCTCCATGAGCCCTTTGGTCATCCTGGTCGGGAAAAACCCCGGCGCGATCGCGTTCACGTTGATGTTGTACCGCGCCCACTCGGCGGCCACCGTGCGGGTAAAGCTGATGACGCCGCCCTTGCTCGTGTTGTACCCGATGGTCCCGGGCCGCTCGCGCTCGGCGCCCGCGATGTAGCCGAGGATGGACGCGATGTTGACGATCTTGCCGCGCTGCCGCGGCACCATGCAGCGCCGGCCGACCTCCTGGGTCGTCACGAACATCGCGGTGAGGTTCAGGTTCATCACCTTGAGCCACGCCTCCAGCGGATGGTCGACGAGGTCCGCGCCCCACGTGGTGCCCGCGTTGTTCACGAGGATGTCGATGGGTCCGAGGGTGTCGATCGCCTCCTGCACCATCGCGGGAATCGCCTGGGCGTCCTGCATGTCGCAGGGAATGCCGACGGCTTCGACGCCGATCTTGTGCAGGTGGCGGCAGGCGTCCTCGAGCTCCTCGAGCTTGCGCGCCGTGAGCGCCACGCGCGCGCCCATCTCGCCCAGCCCTTCGGCGATCTGCAGCCCGAGCCCGCGCGATCCGCCCGTCACGAGCGCGGCGCGGCCCTTGAGCTCCAGCAGCGCCTTGAGGCTCATGCCTCGGGCTTCACTCCGGCGACCTCGATCACCTTGCCCCACTTGGCGATCTCGTCCTGCAGGAATTTCGCCGTCTCCGCGGGCGTGGTGCCGGCGGGGTCGATGCCGAGGTCCTCGAGCCGCTTCTTCATCGCGGGGTCGTTGACGATCCTCGCGGTCTCTTCCGACAGCCGGTTGACGATCGATTGCGGCGTGCCGGCGGGGGCGAGGAACATGACCCACGTCGAGCCCTCGATCGGCGGGCCGCCCGCCTCGACGATGGTCGGCACTTCGGGCGCTCCGGCCACGCGGCTCTTCGAGTAGACGCAGATCGCGCGCAGCCTGCCCGCACGCACGTGCGGCATGAGCGCGGAGGGCACGTCGCCCTCGACCTGGATGTCGCCGGCCACGGCGGCCGCGATCCCCGGTGCCGTGCCCTTGAACGGGATGTGCACCATGTCGATGCCGGCCGTCTGCTTGAGCAGCTCCATCGTGAGGTGCGTGGCCGAGCCGATGCCGCTCGAGCCGAACGACACCTTTCCGGGGTTCGCCTTCGCGTACGCGATCAGCTCCTTCATGTCCTTCGCCGGGAAGCTCGGGTTCACCGAGACCATGAGCGGCGCCACCGCCGCGAGCGAGATGGGTGCGAAGCTCTTCACGGGATCGAAGTTGAGCTTGCCCTTGTAGAGCGTCGCGTTCGCCGCGTGCGCCGCGATCACCGTGAGGATCACATAGCCGTCAGGCGCGCTCTTCGCCACGTAGTCGGCGGCGAGGATGCTGTTCGCCCCCGGCTTGTTCTCGACGATGATCGTCTGCCCCAGCCTCTCCGAGAGCTGCTGCGTCACGTAGCGCGTGACGTTGTCCGTGATGCCGCCGGGCGTGTAAGGCACGATCCACCGGATCGGCTTCGTGGGCCATTGCTGCGGCCACGCGGGGGTCGCGGCGAGAAAGGCCGAGCAGAGCCCGGCCAGCAGGAGCTGGCGTTTGCGCATGCGGAGGATCGCCTCCATCTCGATCTCGATCTCGATCAGAAGAAGTGCTGGATGCCCATGCCGTAGACGACCACTTCCGCGCGACCCGGGCCGCAAACAAGGGAAGCGGCCAATGCCAGGAGCACTTTCGCTTTCATTGCCGTTCCCCTGCGGGCGTCTCGTACGGCCGAACGCGTGCGCGCAGTTTACGCCGCGACGGGCGCAGGTCAAACACGTCAGAATGGCGCCTTTCCTTCGCCCCGGAGATGCCCGATGGCCGCCAACCGCCAGGTCCTGCTGGACAATCGCCCGACGGGGGCCGTGACGCGCGACAACTTCCGCATCGTCGAGGTGCCGATGCCCAGGCCTGGCGAGGGCGAGGTGCTCGTGCGCAACGAGTGGCTCTCGCTCGACCCGTACATGCGCGGGCGCATGAGCGACGCCAAGTCGTACGTGAAGCCCGTGCAGGTGGGCGAGGTGATGGTGGGGCAGACCGTGGGCGAGGTCGTCGACTCACGCCACCCCGGTTTCCACAAGGGCGACAAGGTGCTCACCCAGCTCGGCTGGCAATCGCACGGCGTCGCGAAGGGACCGGAGCTCACCATCGTCGACGCGACGCACGTGCCCGCGTCGTATTACCTCGGCATCCTCGGCATGCCGGGCCTCACCGCCTGGTTCGGGTTGCTCGAGCTCGCGAAGCCGAAGGCGGGCGAGACCGTCGTGGTCTCCGCGGCCACGGGCGCGGTGGGCAGTGTCGTGGGACAGCTCGCGAAGGCGAAGGGCTGCCGCGCGGTCGGCATCGCGGGCGGGCGCGAGAAGTGCGACTACGCGGTGCGTGAGCTCGGCTTCGATGCCTGTGTCGACTACAAGGCGGGACGGTTATACGAAGACCTGAAGGAGGCGTGCCCGAAGGGGGTCGACGTGGACTTCGAGAACGTCGGCGGCGGCGTGCTCGACACGGTGCTCAGGCAGATGAACCTCTTCGGCCGCGTCACGATCTGCGGCCTCATCGCCGAGTACAACGCGACCGAGCCCTACGGCTACAAGGCGATGCGCTCGATCCTCGTGAACCGCATCCGCATGCAGGGCATGATCGTCTTCGACTGGAAGGAGCGCTACGGCGAGGCGCTCGCGGACCTGGGCTCGCGCGTGGCGACGAAGCAGCTCAAGTACCGCGAGTCGATCGTCGAGGGGCTGGACAATGCGCCGCAGGGCCTGATCGATCTCCTCGCGGGGAGGAACTTCGGCAAGCAGCTGGTGAAGCTCTGAGCCCGACCGCTATGCGCCCGCCGCCCGCGCGGGCCGTTCGGTGATGTCGGCGCAGATGCCGTAGAAGCGGCTGGCGCGACCGTCCTGGCCGTAGACGGCCTCGCCGCGCGCCTCGAAGCGGCGCCACCCCCCGCCCGCGCCATGGATGCGGAACTCGGCGCGCAGCTTGATGCGTTGCGCGATGGCATCCGCCAACGCCGAGCGGAAGGCCGCGCGGTCCTCGGGATGCATGAGCTCCATGAAGCTCTCGACGGACCAGTCGTCGGTCGCCGAGACGCCCATCAGCTCGGCGAGCTCCGCGCTCAGCCGGACCGTGCTGCTCTCCGGCTCGCCGATCCAGTAGCCCATCTTCGAGCCCTGCAGCGCCAGGTGCAGCACCGCGGCGCGCTCGCGCAGCGCCTCCTGCGCGAGCCAGCGGTCGGTCACGTCGCGCGTGAAGCAGCGCGTGGAGATGAACTGGGCGCCCTGCATCTGCGCATTCGAGCTCACCAGCACGTGCCGGAAGGAGCCGTCCTTGCAGATGAGCCTGCATGCCTCGTCCTTCAGCGGCGCGCCCGACGAAAGCGTTCGCAGCATGCGCGCGATCTGCACCTTGTCCGCGTGGAATTCGGAGATGTGGTGCCCCACATACTCGCCGCGCTCGTACCCGAGCAGGCGCAGCTCGGCGCGGTTGGCCCATGCGATGGTGCCGTCGGCCGCCACCCGGTGCAGCGCCATCGGTGCGTTCTCGAAGAAGTCCGAGAGATCGGCCTCGCGCTCCGCCAGCTGGGCCTCGGCCTGCTTGCGCAGCGCGAGCTCGTGCTCGAGGGCGGCCGCCTTCTGCGCGAGCTCCGCGAAGAGCCGCAGCTGGTCGGCCTCGGTGGCGCGGCCGAACGCCGGCTTCGGCGGCACGACATGGCTGTGCGCCTGGCAGACTTCGCGGAACGAGTCGGCCGCGTCCGCCACGCCGACGTCGCGCATCGAATAGGCGCAGTAGAGCGTGAAGCGATGATTCGCCGCGAGGCCGTTCCACAGGTTCTCGAGCCTGATCGCGGACTTGCGCTTGCCATCGGCCCACATGAGCGAGACCATCTCGCCGAAAGCCACGACGTCGCCGCAGCGCCGCAGGCTGGCGCGAACCATGTCGCCCACGATGCGATCGAAGCGGCCCTCGTCGGGCTCGCCGTCGCGGCACAACGCCACGAGCGTCTCGCGGGCGTCCAGGAGGACCAGCTGCTCGCGCTGGAGCGCCGGGAGCGGATCGAACCCGCCTGCTCGCCATTGCGCGAGCACGGCGTCGCGATGCGCTTGCGTCGCGATCATGATGGCGCCGCAGCCGGACTCGAGGCCCGTGCGCAGGAAGCGCGCGACCTCGTCGACGAGGACGTCGTCTTCCTCGTAGAAATGCACGAAATGGTCGCGCGCGGCGGCGACGGGAGGCGTCACGGTGGACATCGGAGAGCGCCTTGCTGGAAAGCCTGGAGCAAGTCTAGGCGCCCGAATCCCAGGAAGATGTAAGAAGTTGCCTACAAGCTCCGTCCCAGGATCGCGCCCACCGAGGCCTCGAGGTCGCGCGCCGATCCGGCGATGCGGCGGCGCTCGTCCATCAGCCAGCAGGTGTCGCGCTCGACCTCGGCACGCGCCGCGGCGAGGAGGCGATCGACTTCCGCCGGCGCCACGCTGCCGAGCGTCACGCGGGTCTCCACGAATCGCTGAGGGTCGAGCGCCTCGCGCACCTGCGTGTCGGTAAAGCCGATGGCGCGCCCGATCGTCTCGATGCCGGCCTCGTCGAGCTGCGCGGCGGTGGCGTGCCGGGGCCCCATCTCGCGCTCCACGCAGTTGCGGACGAGCCGCGCGACCACGTGGTGGACCTGCCGGAACGAGAGTCCCTTCGCGCGCACGATCTCGTCGGCGAGGTTCGACGCGGTGCACCAGCTTCCCGCCAGGGCCGCCTGCATGCGCTTGTCGTGCACGGTGAGCGTCTCGAGCACGCCGGCCATGAGGTCCACCATCGCGGCCGTCGAGGCGAGCGCCTCGTCGATCAAGGGCAGCTCGCGCACGGCCTGGTCGCCCGTGCCCTCGGCGCGGAACATGGCGAGCGCCGTGGCGCCCCACGTGACGGCGTTGCCCGCCGCCTTCTTGATCGTCTCGAGCGCGGTCGGATTCTTCTTCTGCGGGAAGATGCTGCTCGTGCCGCAGTAGGCGTCGTGCGTCTCGACCATGCCGAACTCGAAGCTCGACCACACGTGCAGGTCGGTCGCGAGGTCGTTGAGGTCGGCCATCACGAACGAGAGCGCGCTGATCGCGTCCGCCGCGTAATAGGCCTCGCGCCCGAGCTTCGAGTTCTCCAGCACCGCCGAGAAGCCGAGCAGGTGCGTCGTGCGCTGCCGGTCGAGGGGCCAGGAGGTGCCGGCGAGGCCCACCGCGCCGAGCGGGTTGCGGTTCACGCGCAGGTACGCCTGCGACAGCCGCTCGAAGGCGTCGTGGAAGCGCGTGGAGAAGCTGAGCAGGTAGTGCCCGAACACCCACGGCTGCGCGTGCTGCATGTGCGTGTAGCCCGGCATGATGGTGCGCGAATGCGTGCCCGCGACCTTCAGGATCACCGCCTGCAGCTCGAGGATGCGCCCGAGCACCTCCAGGATGCGATTGCGCTTGTAGAGGCGGCGCACCGTCGCGCCCTGGTCGATGCGGCTGCGGCCGGTGTGCATCTGGCCCCCGACGTCCTCGCCGATCAGGCGAAAGAGATAGGCCTCCACCTGCAGCAGGAAGCTGCCGCGCGACACGTCGATCGGGAAGTCCGCGGCCTCGACGTGCTCGAGCTTCACGAGCTGACCGAGGATGGCGGCACCCGTCTCGCGCGAGAGGATGCCTTGCTCCACCAGCATCGCCGTGTGGGCGAGGTCCACGGCGAGGAACTCGCGGAACATGCGTTTCTCGCGCTCGAGCTGGGGCCAGTCGTGGTACTTCACCATGCGCTCCGCGGGCGGGGCGCTCAGCCGCCCCTCGGCGAGGGCGAGCTCCTTGTGCTCGACGGTCATGGCAGCGTCGCTCCGGTCATGTCGACGACCTCGTCGGGATAGATCACGATGCCTTTCACGCCCTTGCGCACGCCGACGAGTTGCACCTGGTCGAAGAGCGGGATGGAGTAGGGCGCGTCCTGCCACACGATGCGCTGCACCTCGCCGTACTTGGCGATGCGCTTGTCGTAGCTCATCTCGCTCGAGGCCTCCTTCATCAGCGCCTCCACCTTCGGGTTGTTGTAGCCGGTGAGGTTGGACGAGTCGCCGGCGACGAGCTTGCGGCGCAGCCGCGTGTCCGCGTCGGTGATGCCGGTGCCGAGGAGCCAGAGGTTCGCGTCGTTGCTGCCCTTGCCGGTGCCGCCGGGTTGCGCGCGATAGAGCGTCTTCTGGTACGCGGCCCATTCCCACACCTTGAACTCGGTCTTGAGCCCCACGTCGTTGAGGTAACCCTGCACGGCCTCGGCGACCGCGCGATCCTTCTCGTAGCGGCCCGACGAGGTCCACAGCACGAGCGTCCCGTCGAAGCCCCTGGGATAAACCTCGTGGATGAGCTTGCGTGCCTGCTTCGGATCGAACGCGTAAGGCGCGAAGCTCTGGCTCGCCTGCACGCCGGGCGGGATGAGGCTCTGCGGCACCTTGCCGTAGCCGTTCAGGATCTTCTCCACGATCGCCTTGCGATCGATCGCGAGGTTCACCGCCTTGCGCATGCGCACGTCGTCGAACGGCGCCTTCGCGGTGTTGAGCTCGAAGAACACCTGGTAGGAGCTCGGCACGACCTGCAGCTCCGCCTTGCCGGACTTGCGGATCTCGTCGGCGGACTCGGGCGGCAGGTGCGTCACCACGTCGGCGTTCCCCGTCTCGAGCTCGATCACGCGCGCCGAGCCTTCGGGCACCGGCCGGAACTCGATCGATTGCGGCTTGCCGGGCTTGCCGTAGTAGTCGGGATTGCGCTCGATCACGACCTTCTCGTTCTGCACCCAGCTCTTGAAGCCATATGGGCCGGTGCCCACCGGATGCCGGCCATACGCCTTGCCGTACTTCTCGATCGCCGCCGGGCTGTTGATCGACGACCACGGCTCGGCGAGCACCTCGAGCAGCGTCGGCATCGGCTGCGAGGTCGCCACGACGACCGTGTCATCGGAGGGCGTGCTCACGGATTCGATCGGCCCGTAGTGCGAGCGGTTGGGCGAGCCGAGGGCGGGGTCGCGCAGCCGGTCGAGGTTCGCCTTCACCGCGGCCGCGTTGAAGGGCGTGCCGTCGTGGAACTTCACGCCGTGATGCAGCCTGAAGGTCCACGTCTTGCCGTCCGCGGAGAGCGTCCACGAGTCGGCGAGCTCCGGCACGATCTTCTGCAGCTTCGGGCCGTCCCACGCGACGAGGCGATTGAAGACGTGGCGCAGCACGATGTGCGAGGGCGTGCTGCGCGTGACCGCCGGGTCGAGCGTATCGAGGTCGGTGCCCTGCACGAAGCGCAACGTCTGCGCGGGGAGGGCGAGCGGCAGCGCGGCGAGCGCCGCCAGGGCGAGCGCGCGGCCGGCGCGCCATGCGATTGCGGGGAACGAACGAACGGACATCGCGGGTTTCTCCAGGGTCAAGGGCGGCCGCGCGAGCGCGGGTCGACGTAGTCTCGCAGCGCGTCGCCGACGAGGTTGAAGCTCAGGATGACGAGGAACAGGGCGCAGCCGGGTGCCAGGATCACGTGCGGGTGCGCCACGATGTGGGCGCGGGAGCCCGCGATCATGACGCCCCACTCGGGGGTCGGCGGCGGAGGACCCAGGCCCAGGAAGCTCAGCCCCGAGCCGATCAGGATCGCCTCGGCCAGCGAGAGCGTGGACTGCACGATCAGGAGCGAGAGCAGGTTGGGCAGGATGTGCGCGAGCAGCAGCCGGGTGTCGCTCGCCCCGATCGCGCGCGAGGCGAGCACGAATTCGCGCCGCCGCATCGCCATGACCGGCGCATAGAAAAGCCGTGCGTACACCGGGATCGTGGAGATGCCGATGGCGAGCACGAGGCTCAGGATGCTGTTGCCGGCGACCGTGACGAGCATGATGGCGAAGAGGGTTCGCGGGAACGCCAGCATGAAATCGACGAGCCCCATGCCGAGCGAGCTCGCGCGCCCCGGATAGAAGCCGCACACGGCGCCCAGCGCCACGCCCGCGGCGAGCGCGATGGCGACGCTGCTCACCGCGACCACGAGCGTGATGCGCGCGCCCCACACGACGCGGGCCACGAGATCGCGCCCGAGCTCGTCGGTGCCGAGCCAGTGAGCCGGCGACGGCGCGAGGAGCGCCGATCCCAGCTGCACGCGCGTGGCCGTCTCCCAGCTGTAGAGCCAGGGCGCGACGACGGCCGCGAGCGCGAAGAGGACGAGCGCCAGCGCGGCGATCGAGGCGAGCCAGCGTCCTTCGCGCAGCAGGTACGCCGCGAAGCCGGGGCGCGCGCGCGCCGCGCCGTCAGGAATACTGGATGCGGGGATCGAGGAAGCCATTGACGACATCGGCCGCGAGATTCACCACGATCACCAGCGCCGCGAAGACCAGGATCGTGCCCTGCACCACGTAGAAGTCGCGCGCCATGATGGCCTCGATGAGGTAGCGCCCCATGCCGGGCCACGCGAACACGGTCTCCACGATGACGGCGCCGCCCAGCAGCCGGCCGAAGTCCATGCCGAACGTGGTCACGGTGGGGATCGCCGCGTTCGCGAGCGCGTGCTTGTAGACGACACGCCGCACCGGGAGCCCTTTCGCGCGGGCGGTGCGGATGTAGTCCTCGCTCAGCACGTCGAGCATGCTCGCCCGCACGAGCCGCGCGAACGAAGCGACGTAAGGAAGGCCCAGGGTCACGGCCGGCAGGATGAGCTGGCGCCACGTGCCGCGGCCCGTGGGCGGGAGCCAGCCGAGCGTGCCCGCGAAGAGCAGCATGAGGAGAAGGCCGAGGAAGAAGCCCGGCATCGAGATGCCGAGCACCGCGAGCGAGGTGAGGGCGCTGTCGGCGGCGCTCCGTGGATGCAGCGCCGCGAAGATGCCGATGGGCACGCCGAGGCAGACGGCGAGGAGAAGCGCCGCCGTGGTGAGCTCCAGTGTCGCCGGCAGCGTGCGCGCGATGCCCTCGCTCACCGGGGCCAGCGTCGCGAACGAGTCGCCGAGGTCGCCGTGCAGCACCTTGCGCGCGTAGATCGCGTACTGGACGTAGAGCGGGCGATCGAGGCCGTAGTTGGCGCGGATCTGCTGGACGTCTTCCTCGGAGGCGTCGGGCCCCGCGGCCATGCGTGCGGGATCGCCCGGGATGAAATGCAGGATGAGGAAGATCGCGATCGAGACGCCGAAGAGCATCGGGACCAGCCACGCCAGCCGTCTCAACGCATAACGCAGCATCGGGCGCCGCTCCTCGCCTCCGGGACCCGACGATCATGCGTCGGCGGCGCCCATAACTCAACCGCTCGCGGGTTGGACGCGCATAAGGAAATGTTATGGTAGCGCCATGGACCTCAACCCGCGCCAGCTCGAGGCGTTCCGGCTCGTCATGATCGGCGGCAGCATGACCGTCGCGGCCGAGATGCTGAAGGTCTCGCAGCCCGCCGTGAGCCGCCTCGTCAAGGACCTGGAGACCGCGGTCGGCATGCGCCTCTTCCGCCGCGAGGGCAACCGGCTCATCGCGGGCCGCGAGGCGCAGATCCTCTTCGCGGAGGTGGACCGCTTCCACGTCGGGATGGAGCGCATGGCTCGGGTCGCGCGCGACCTGAAGAGCGCGCGCGCCGGGTCGCTGCGCATCGCCTCGATGACCGCGCTCGCGCTCACGTACATGACCGACGGCCTGCGGCGCTTCCGCGCGGATCACGCGGAAGTCGAGATATCCCTCGAGGCGCTCAACTCGCGCTCGGTCCTGCAGGCGGCCTCGACACACCAGGTCGACATCGGCTTCCTGCAGCTCGGCGGCGACTATCCGGGACTCGACGTGATCCCCGTGCCGAACCTCCACGCGGCCGTGATGGTGCCGGCGCGGCATGCGCTCGCGCGCAAGGCCGCGGTCCGGCTGCGGGACCTGGAGGGGCAGAGCGTCATCACCCTCGGGCGCAACAGCCCGCTGCGCACCCGCGTCGACCTCGCGCTCGCGAGCGCCAAGGTCCAGTGCGAGCGCCCGATCGAGACCTCGCTCGGCTTTTCCGCCTGCGGGCTCGCCGCGGGCGGCCTCGGCATCGCGATCGTCGATCCTTTCACCGCCGCGCATTGGGCCGGTGAAGGGCTGGTGCGCCGGCGCCTCGTCCCCGCGATCCCGTTCGAGTTCTCGATGGTGCTGCCCGCGCACCGCCCGCGCTCCGCGGTGGTGAGCCGGTTCATCGACGTGATGGCGCGGCTCTTCCGCGAGAAAGTCGCTGGGCACGCATGAGGCACCGTTGCTAGACTCGCGCCTTTGCCTCCGCCGACGATACCGACATGTCCCGAGTCCGCGTCCTGAGCTTCGCAGTCTCCCTCGACGGCTTCAGTGCCGGCCCCCGCCAGTCGCTGCAGAATCCGCTCGGCGAGCGCGGTCCGGAGATGATGCAGTGGTTCATGCACACCGACGTCTGGAAGAAGATGCAGGGACTGGGCGAGGGCGAAAAGGCCGTCGACAACGACATCGCCAAGCAAGGCTTCGAGAACGTCGGTGCCTGGATCCTCGGGCGCAACATGTTCGGGCCCGTTCGCGGTCCCTGGCCCGACGAGAGCTGGAAAGGCTGGTGGGGCGAGGAGCCGCCGTATCACGTGCCCACGTTCGTGCTCACGCACCATGCGCGCAAGCCGCTCGAGATGAAGGGCGGGACGACGTTCCATTTCGTGACCGATGGCATCCACGCCGCGCTCGAGCGGGCGAAGGCGGCAGCCGGGGCGCGCGACATCCGCATCGGCGGGGGCGCCTCCACGGTCCGCCAGTACGTGCAGGCGGGATTGGTCGACGAGCTGCACCTCGCGGTTCGGCCGATGCTCCTCGGTGAAGGCGAACCGCTCTTCGCCGGCCTCGACTGGCGCGCCGCGGGATACGAGTGCTACAAGCACGTGGCCGGCGAGCGTGCGATGCACGTCTTCCTTCGTCGCAGGGGCTGATGTTCTTGGCCGGTTGCGCCGTTTGCGC
>Ga0157369_10004204_pt1 | contig 17052 bp, 19 predicted proteins | sample C25metaG_FD_113461 | JGI IMG/M metagenome (GOLD analysis project Ga0157369, IMG submission 113461) | Corn rhizosphere microbial communities from Kellogg Biological Station, Michigan, USA - C2-5 metaG | ecosystem: Host-associated > Plants > Roots > Rhizosphere > Soil | place: USA: Michigan... | reverse complement strand
TACGCGCCCGCGTCGAGGCCATGATCGGCAGGCTGAAAACCCTGGAGCATGGCGCATGAGCAGTCAGGATCAGGCACGCGTCAGCGTGCGCATCATGGAGAAAGAGTACGTGGTTGCCTGCCCCTACGACGAGCGCTCGGCGCTCCTCGACGCGGCGGAGTACCTGAACGGCCGCATGCGCGAGATCCGCGACAGCGGCAAGGTCGTCGGCCTCGACCGCGTCGCCGTCATGGTGGCGCTCAACATGGCCCACGAGCTGCTGCAAATGCGCGGCCGCGACGCCAAGGTCGAGAGCGAGGCCGGCGGCAAGGTCCGTGCGCTGCGCGAGCGGGTCGAGACCGCGCTCGAGAGAGCGCAGCAACTCGAGCTGTGAGACACGCCACTGCCCCAAGCGGCCGGCGTTGGTGTAAAGTGGTTCCCGGCGTCGCCTGCGGTGTTCGACAAGCGGGCCGGGTTACCTCGGACCCTAATTGAAACACCCACGGGGCAGGGCTCGAGGGCAGCACTGTGCAAGTCCGCCATGAGCGGAAAGCCTTACCTGTCACAGCTCGTCCCACTTTGTTGCTCTGGTTCGAGAGCAACGGTCCGCACCGGCACAGGCGGGTGGCGCTTTCTGATTCCAGCCTGACTGACGCCCGCAGATCGCTGCGGGCGTCACTCCGGGCGAGGCGCCGCGCCATACCCGCCGCAGAGCGCATGCGTGCCGCCAGCCTGGTTGCGCGCCATGCCGATCACGCCCTCAATCTCCGTGCCGATCAGCGCATCGGCATCTACGCGGCAACCGCCGAAGAGCTCGATACCTCCTGCCTGATCGCGCTCGCGCTACGCCGTGGCTGCCGCGTATATCTGCCGCGCATCGACCGCCGCGCGCGAGTACGCGCCATGCGCTTCGTTGAAATCACGGAGCGGTCCTTCGCGATGGCGCGCTCTCATCGCATGAATCGCTTCGGCATCATCGAGCTTGAAGGACCTGCACTCGCGAGCGCTCGCCTGCTCGATGTCGTGTTCCTGCCGCTCGTCGGCTTCGATCGTCACGGCATGCGGCTCGGCATGGGAGGCGGCTACTACGATCGCGCGTTCGGCTTCAGGCGGCTGCGCACCGTCTGGCATGCGCCGTCACTCGTCGGAATCGGTTACGCGTCGCAGGAGGTGGAGAGCATCGCACCCGCTGCGCACGATGTGCCGCTCGACCTCGTGATCACTGAGCGCGGCGTCACACGTTGCGTGCGCAGCTAGCACATCTCCTCCGCCCTTGCTTGTATTTTTGTTTCACCTGTATATACTCCGACCTCGGACTAACCCGACAACTGGAGAGCCAACATGGCGAAGGCGAAAAAGAAGGCCAAGAAGAAAGCTTCGAAGAAAAAGTAAGGCCTTTGCTCGGCGGCCGCTTCGGCGGCCGCCGAGTAAGACGAATCGAGATTCTCGTGCCCGCTCCGGCGGGCACGTTCATTTCCGGAGGGCGGTTTCACCATGGCCGCGTCAATGGCCGATGCGAAGAAGCGGCGCGCCGCTGAGGCCGCTCTGGCGCACATTCCCGCAGGCTCCGTACTCGGCGTCGGCACCGGCTCCACGGTGCGCTTCCTCATCGAAGCACTGGCAGCACGTCCCGGACAGGTGCGCGCCGCGGTATCGAGCTCCAACGCCAGCACTGCACTCCTCGATGCAGCAGGCATTCCGGTCCTCGACCTCAACGATGTCGCAGACCTGCATCTCTACGTCGATGGAGCCGACGAGGCGACCCGCGCGCGTCACCTCATCAAGGGCGGCGGCGGGGCGCTCACGCGCGAGAAGATCATCGCCGCTGCCGCGGCGCGCTTCCTCTGCATCATCGATGACAGCAAGCTCGTCAGCGCGCTCGGCGCCTTCCCGCTGCCCATCGAGGTGATCCCGATGGCGCGCGCGCTCGTCGCACGGCAGCTCGAGAAGCGGGGCGCGCGGCCGATCTGGCGCAAAGGATGCATCACCGACAACGGCAATGACATCCTCGATGTGCACGGTCTTTCCATTCCCGACCCGCAGGCGCTCGAGGGTGAGCTCACGAGTCTCACGGGCGTGGTGACGGTGGGGCTATTCGCGAGACGTCCGGCGGACGTCCTGCTGGTCGGAACCGACCAAGGGACGTTGACGCTGTGACTAGCGCTTACCCGCAGCTAGCGTAAGCGTCGGCCGCGGCGGCTCTTCCACAAGATCACGTAGCGTCAAGTCACCGCAGCGAGTGCGGCGCGCCTCGTCTATCGTCGCTATGAGACGGTCCACGGGCGGAATGGAAACCGTGCGCGGACTGAAGTGGCCGCTACGTTGATTGCGCGCGATGTCCAATATCTCGCTGACCGGAATGCGGCCGATATCGCGCGCCGGCAGGAGCTCATCCTCTTCGGTCACCACGAGCAGGCCTGCGCTCTCCAATGTCGTCACCATCTGCGCGAGAGCAATGCCCGGCAGGCCGAGCTCCGCCGAAAGAGAGTTCAGGCTCCAGCGCTTACCGCCCGTGACGTACGTGCGCCCGACGAAATACATGAGCCGCAGCGCGAGCTGCTCGATTTCGTTACTGGAGAGCCTCAGCTCCGAAAGACCGAGCCGCAGGTACGTCGGATTCTGAATGTAGAAAGAGAGCTGGGCGCCGGCGAGCAGGATCAGCCAACCGAAATAGGTCCACAGCAGGGCTGCAACGATGAAGGCAAAACCGGCGTAGACGATCGTAAGCCGGGTCGAGTGCACCACGAATGCCGTGAATCCACGACCCACGGCCGCCCACACCACGCCTGCGACCAGGGCGCCGATGAGGGCAGGCCGCCATCGAACCCGGGTGTTCGGGACGAACAGATACAGCGCGAAGAAGAACGCGCTGACCATGACGTACGGCGCCAGCTTCAGCCCCGCCGCCGTGAGCATGTCGAGCAGAGGCAGGTGAGCGAGCACACGAATCGAAGCGCTGTCCAACGCACGGCGGGACATCCCGATGAAGACCACGAGGATGACCGGTCCGACGACGATGAGCGTCAGGTACTCGCTCACCCTCCGGGCGAAGCTGCGCGGCTGCTGCACCCGCCATAGGAAATTGAAGCTGTCCTCCACCTTCTTGATCGTGCCGACCAGGGTCCACGCCAGCAGCGCAAAGCCTACCGAGCCGACGACCCCGCCGCTCACGCTGTTGGCAAACTCCATGATGCGCGCAGTCACCTGGCTCGCACCGCTCGGCCCCAGTGCGCTGAAGAGCTCGTAGACCACGGGTGCCAGGTCGCGCCGCGCCCCGAAGATCTCGAGGATCGCAAAGCTGAAGGCGGCGAGCGGAATGAGCGACAACAGCGTGGTGTAGACGAGCCCCATGGCGCGCAGGTTGATGTCCCCGCGCGACAGGTCGCGCACGACCGCGTACGGGTAGCGTAAGCCGCGAAGCAGCCGCGCCCCTCTTCCGGCGCCGAGCGAAACGGGGCCGAAGAAGCCCCAGTCGAGAAAGGTCCAGAATCGCGCCCACATCGCCGACAAGGTTAACATTGTTGAAGCGCTGGATCCGGGCTCCTGCCCGGCCCAGCGCGCCGCGAGCACAAAATCGCCTGGAGCGATCTTGGACGACGCGCAGCGTCGGCCCCGAACGGGCGAGGCCCAGGATGGGCCGAGCAACAGCGTGGTTTTTGCCCGCGCCTCCGCCACCTGCGGCGGCCGGGCACGTCCATGTGCCTGCTATGATCCCGCGCAAGCAGCATGTCCACCATGGCCCACGGATTTCCCGAACGGATCGTCTGCCTCACCGAGGAGACGACCGAGACGCTCTATCTCCTCGGCGAGGAGGACCGCATCGTCGGGATCTCCGGCTTCACCGTGCGCCCGCCGCGCGCGCGTAAGGAGAAGCCGCGCGTGTCCGCATTCACGAGCGCGAAGATAGATCGCATCCTGGCGCTACAACCCGACCTGGTCCTCGGCTTCTCTGATCTGCAGGCGGACATCGCCGCACAATTGGTACGCGCCGGACTCGATGTACACCTCTTCAACCAGCGCAGCGTCGCCGAGATCTTCCGCATGATCCGCACGTTGGGTGGCATGATCGGCTGCGAGGCGCGCACGGCCGAGCTGGTCAGTCGGCTCGAGGACGGAGTCGAAGCGGTCCGTGCTCGCGCCAGCACCCTTGCGCGTCGCCCGCGGGTGTACTTCGAAGAATGGGACGGGCCGCTCATCTGCGGCATCCGCTGGGTCTCGGAGCTCATCGGCATCGCCGGAGGGGACGATTGTTTCCCGGAGATGTCCGTGCAGCCCCTCGGTCGTCAGCGGATCATTGCCGATGCGCTGGAAGTGCCCCGACGCGCACCCGACATCATTTTCGGTTCCTGGTGCGGCAAGAAATTCCGGCCGGAGGAAGTGACGGCACGGCCAGGTTGGAACTCGATTCCCGCGGTGCAGAGCGGCTTCGTGCGCGAGATCAAATCTCCCATCATCCTGCAGCCCGGGCCTGCGGCGCTCACCGACGGGCTCCTCGCCCTGCAGCAGACGATCGAGGAATGGGCCAGAAGGACGACCTAGATCCCCCGCCGCTCGCGAATGAGCTCGTAGGCCTCGATGATCTGCTGAGTGCGCTGCTTGGCATGCTCTACCATCGATTCCGGCAGACCGTTGGCCTTCAGCTTGTCGGGATGATGACGGCTCAACTGGCGGCGGTAGCTTTTGATGACGTCCTGATCGCTGTCCTGAGGGGCGACTTCGAGGACCTTGTAGGCCTGATCGAGCTTCTGCGCCTCGGTCACTCGCGGCTCGGCGCCGCCCGCAGCGTAGCGGAACGTGCCGCCGCGGATCCGCAGCACCGCCTCGATCTGCGCCAACTCGAACGGCGACACACCGAGACGGCTGGCGATGCGATTCATCAATGGCCGCACCGGGCCGTCGAGGTTGTTGCCGCTCAGCGCTGCACGCACCTGGATCTCGACGAAGACACGCACGAGGTCAGGCCGGCCACCACAGGCTCGGCCAAGATCGGTCAGCTCCGTGGCGAGATCGAAGCCGGACTGCTTGCCCGCGGTGAAGCAGTCGATGGCCTGCTGTACCCGCGCGGAATCGAGCCGCAGCTCCGCCATCACCGCGCGCGCCGCGGAGATCTCGTGCTCCGAGACCCGGCCGTCGGCCTTGGCGACGTAACCCATCACACGGAAAGTGGCGCGGAAGAACCGCTCGCCGATGGCAGCGAGCTCCTCCGGAGGCGGCAGCTGCGCATCCTGGCGGTCGAGGTGCTCATCGACCTGATGCCCGAGCAGCACGCCCGCCACGGCCCCGAGCGGCCCGAGGCCCGAGAACAAGCCGATCAAGCCCCCAACGACCTTACCGGTGTAGCGCATATGCGCTGCTATAGTAGCAAGCATGGATACGCAAACGGTTTTCCGCACCTCGCTGCGCGGGCTCGAGAAGCTCCACGAGGGCAAGGTGCGCGACATCTACTCGGCAGGCGCCGATGCGCTCCTCATCGTGACCAGCGACCGCTTGTCGGCCTTCGACGTGGTGTTGCCGGACCCCATCCCCGGCAAAGGGCACGTTCTCAACGAGATCTCAAACTTCTGGTTCGAGCGCACGCGCCACATCGTGCCGAACCATCTCACGGGCCGTCCCGTCACCGACCTGGTCAGTGACCCCGCTGAGCGCGCAGCGCTCGCAGGGCGCTCGGTCATCGTGCGGCGTCTGAAGGCACTCCCGCTCGAAGCCGTCGTGCGCGGGTATCTCATCGGCTCGGGCTGGAAGGATTACCGGAGCACCGCCCGCGTGAGTGGTGTCGAGCTACCGCCCAATCTGCCGCTCGCGGCACGCCTGCCGGCGCCCGTATTCACACCGGCAACGAAAGCGGCTGCCGGTGAGCACGACGAGAACATCTCTTTCGCCGAGGTCGAGAAGCTCATCGGTGGGCCGCTCGCCGCCCGCGTCCGCGACACCGCGATCGCGCTCTATGAGTTCGCCGCGGCGCATGCTCTGAGCCGCGGCATCATCATTGCCGACACCAAGTTCGAGTTCGGTGTCGATGACAGCGGCACGCTGACGCTCATCGACGAGGCGCTCACGCCGGACTCGTCGCGTTTCTGGCCCGCCGACACCTATCGTCCGGGCATGAGCCCGCCGAGCTTCGACAAGCAATTCGTGCGCGACTACCTGGAGACCCTCGACTGGAACAAGAAGGCGCCCGGCCCGAAGCTTCCGGCGGAGATCATCGCCCGCACCAGCGAGAAGTATCGGGAAGCCCTGACCCGGCTGACACGATGAGCGCGCCGCGCCATCCACGGGACGGCCGGTGTTCCTGATCGGCTCAATGAGCCGGGCTCGCCCCGATCTTCAGGCAAGGCGCATTCTCCTCACCAGACCAGCCGCGTAAACTCGCCCCATGGCTTCTCCGTGGATCGCCCCGTCCATCCTCTCCGCCGACTTCGCTCGACTCGGCGAGGAAGTCGATGCGGTGCTCGCCGCTGGCGCCGACCTCGTCCATTTCGACGTGATGGACAACCATTACGTGCCGAACCTCACCATCGGCCCGATGGTTTGCGAGGCGCTGCGCAAACACGGCGTGAGTGCCCCGATCGACGTGCATCTGATGGTCAGCCCCGTGGACCGGATCATTCCGGACTTCGCTGCCGCGGGCGCGAGCTACATCTCCTTCCACCCCGAGGCGACGGAGCACATCGACCGTACCATCGAGCACATCCGCGAGCAGGGTTGCCGCCCGGGCCTGGTATTCAACCCCGCGACACCGCTCGATTATCTCGATTACACCCTGGAGAAGCTCGACCTCGTGCTCATCATGTCGGTCAACCCCGGCTTCGGCGGCCAGAAGTTCATTCCGACAGCGTTGCGCAAACTCGCCGAGGCTCGCCGCCGTATCGATGCCACCGGCCGCGACATCCGGCTGGAGATCGATGGGGGCGTCAAGACGGAGAACATCAGAGAGATCGCGGCTGCGGGGGCGGATACGTTCGTGGCCGGGTCGGCGATTTTCGGGAGCAAGGATTACGCGGCGACCATCAAGGCCATGCGCAAGCAGATCGCCAACGGGTAAGCTCTCGATCCCGTTGCCAAAACGACGAGGCCCGCCGGTTGGCGGGCCTCTCTCGTATTGGCTGGGGGACTAGGATTGCTCGGCCCCTCCTGGGCCTCGCCGCCTTCGGCGGCCGCCAAGCGAAGACGCTTGTCGTCCAAATTTGCTCCCGGCAAATTTGTCGAACTTCGTTCTCATCCCAGTCCCGTTGCCAAAACGACGAGGCCCGCCGGTTGGCGGGCCTCTCTCGTATTGGCTGGGGGACTAGGATTCGAACCTAGGTAAACGGAGTCAGAGTCCGTTGTCCTACCACTAGACGATCCCCCAAGTGCTGCGGGATTGCTCGGCCCCATCCGTGCGCCGAGCCCTGCGGGCCGACGCTTCGCGCCGTCCAAAATCGCTCCGGGCGATTTTGTCGAGCCGGCAACAATTGAAGCCCGAACCGTTCCCCGCTGCAAGCTCCGGCTAGCGCTTCGAGTACTGTCCGCTGCGGCGGGCCTTGCGGCGACCGACTTTCTTGCGCTCGACTTCGCGGGCGTCGCGGGTGACGAAGCCCGCATCACGCAGCTGCTTGCGCAGGGTGTCGTCGTACTCGAGGAGTGCGCGGGTGAGCCCGAGGCGTATGGCGCCGGCCTGGCCGGTGATGCCGCCGCCGTCCACGGTCACGCTGATGTCGAAACGGCTGCCGAGCTGCAGCGCCTCGAGCGGTTGACGCACGATCATGCGGCCCGTCTCCCGTCCGAAGAACTCATCGAGGGGGCGGTCATTGACCGTGATGCGGCCGCTGCCCGGACGGAGATAAACACGTGCGGTGGCGGTCTTGCGCCGGCCGGTGCCGTAGTTCGTTTGCTGCGTTGCCATCAGTGCGATTCCTCAGATCTCGAGCGGCCGCGGCTGCTGTGCCTGGTGCGGGTGCTCGCCGCCCGCGAATACATGGAGCTTCCTGAACATGCGTCGGCCGAGCGGGTTCTTCGGCAGCATGCCCTTGACGGCAAACTGGATCGCCCGCTCCGGATGCTCATCGAGGAGCTTCTGCAGGGCGATCGATTTGATGCCGCCGATGTGGCCGGTATGGTGATAGTAGATCTTGTCGGTGAGCTTGCGGCCGGTGACGCGCACCTTGCCGGCATTGAGCACCACGATATGGTCGCCCATGTCGACATGGGGGCTGTAGTCGGCCTTGTGCTTGCCCTTGAGTCGATGTGCGATCTGAGTAGCGAGGCGCCCGAGCGTCTTGTCGGTCGCATCGACCACGAACCAGTCGCCCCGGACCGTACCGGAATTGGCGAAAACCGTCTTCATATGAGCCTCAACGAGCCGCCTCACGCGGCCCACGAATAAAACTAAAGCTGCACAGGCACAGGATGTGCCCCGCCGCCCGCAGGTGGCGGGCATTGAGCAAAAAACCACGCTTTTTTGCTCAATGCGCGCTGGGCCGGGCAGGAGCCCGGATCCAGCGCCTCAAATAAGGGCCGGCAAGTCTACTGAAGCGGCTCTTTGATTGCAAAACCGCCCTGGCAGAGCCCTTGGCCACCGCCGGGACAGCACGGAAGCTCACAGGTAGCTCAGCCACCATACGTGCCGGCGCTGCCGCAAGCCGGCATACCACCGGCAGAGCGGGTACAGCAGGACCAGCACCAGCGCCCAGACTCCGAATACGAGCGGCAGCCCGAGATCCCACCCCGGGGGCGCAGCGAAAGGAAAGTGCGCCAGGTCGGGCGACTCGAACACCTCCCGCACCGTTCCGTAGCGTGCCCAGCTCACCCCCACCGCGAGGAGGTGGATGAGATAAAAGTGCAGCACGAAGAAGAAGAGCGGCACCTTGCCGATCGTGTGGACCGGACGCAGCAGGCGGGGAATCCCCGCCTCGAACGCGCGGAGCAGGAGGAGCGCGGGGCCGATCGTCATCAGCAGGAACAGCAATGACGGCGGGTATTTGCTGGTATTGAGGAAGGAGAGCAGCGTCCACAGGGGAGTTTTTTGCCGGGACCAGAGAGCCGGATCCCCGTACACATTGACGAAGCGCAGGACGAGGAACCCGACGATGAGCCCCACGCCCAGCCATGAAAGGAGGCGCTGGCGCGCTGCTGCTTCCCAGCCGTAAGTCGTTCCCAGTACGTAGCCAAGTGCCGTGACCCCTGTCCATGGGATCAGCACATAGGCAACCAGCACCGTCGAGTGGCCGTTGTTGTAGATCACTCCGGGCTGGTGCAGCAGGAGCCATAGCGGCTCGAATGCGCCGAATGAGCCCGCTTGAACACCATCCAGGACATCGTGACCCAGCACCAGCGCCGCCCCGAAGGCACCGATTGCCCACATGGGCAGCCAGATGAGCCCTGCCAGAATGATCATCGCCCAGCCCAACGCCCACAGCACAGTGACGATCGTGACCTGATAGTCGAAATTGAACTGCAGTGCGAAGCGCATGACCACGAGCTCGAGAAAGATGAGCCAAAGTCCGCGACTGACGAGATAGCGTGCGAGCTCGCGCTTCGACATCCGCCCGAGGGTGAGATAGGCGCCGGTGCCGGTCAGCAGGAAAAACGTGGGCGCGCAGATGTGCGTGACCCAGCGCGTGAAGAACAGTCCTACCGTAGTGGTCGCGAGGTCGGTCGGGTTGGCGGCAAAGTTACCGAAGAAATCGTGCGAGTGATCGAGCGCCATGATCACCATGATCAGTCCGCGCGCGAGATCGATGGACGCGATGCGGGGCCGTCGGACGGAGCCTGGAGGACCGGCAGATTCTTGAGTCATGATGCTCTGGACTGGACCCGCTGACCCGGTTCTGCGCCACCGATGCACGGCTCGATGGCAGCATCCGAGGAGCTGAGGGGAGCTTATTACAGTGCCGCTTCAGCTCCCACACCGGTCGGGTCACGAACGCAGACTCTGGAACGTTGCCACCGCTTATAATCCGCCAATGGCGACCGCTATCCCTCCCGTGGAGAACGCGAACACCCTGGACGCCTGCATTGGTGCAGCCGATCGGGCGCTGCGTGCCCTCTTCGCCCCGGTGCATGCCTCCCGCGCCGTACCGCAGCCCAGCGGCCCGCGCGAGGGAGCGGCGCGCGACCTCTCTCCTGATGAGCAGCGGCGGGCGGCGGCCCTGATGCGCGTCAATCATGCCGGGGAGATCGCCGCCCAGGCGCTCTATCACGGCCAGGCGCTCGCCGCCCGGTCCGATGCTACCCGCAGGCTATTGCTCGAGGCAGCACGCGAGGAAACCGACCACCTCGCCTGGTGCGCAAGCCGCCTGAAAGAGCTCGACTCCCGTCCGAGCCTGCTCAACCCGCTCTGGTACGCCGGCTCGTTCTTCATCGGCGCGCTCGCCGCTCTGGCCGGCGATCGGGCCAGCCTCGGCTTCGTGGTGGAAACGGAGCAGCAGGTCGAGGGTCACCTCGGTGAGCATCTTGGACGCCTGCCGGCAGCCGACCTGCGCAGCCGCGCCATCGTGCAGCAGATGCGCGCGGACGAGGCGGCGCACGGTGCCAACGCCCGGGCCGCCGGCGGTATGGACCTGCCCGCACCGGTGCGCGCGCTCATGCGCCACACGGCCCGGGTCATGACGGGCGCCGCCTACTGGGTTTGATCGCCTACGCGCATGCGGCCAACGCCCCTATTGAAACAACGCGCTGCTCTGGTTTTCGCTGCACCGCGTGCGGTACGCTTGGCACGTGGGCGGGGTAAACGTATAAACACTCTCTAAAGCATGACCACACAAATTAGGGGAGCGGGTATGGAAGAGAACGTCAAGCCGTTGAGCGACATTCCGGCGATCAACCGGTTCTTGAGCTACTGCCGTATCCGTACCGTGCCGTCGAAGACGGTCGTCATCCACGCGGGTGACCTTCCGGACGTCCTCTACTACATCATCAGCGGCTCCGTCGAGGTGATGATCGAGGACGAGGAAGGCAACGAGATGGTGCTCGCCTACCTCAATCGCGGACAGTTCTTCGGTGAGATGGGGCTCTTCTTCAGCGACCAGCCGACCCGCAGCGCCTGGGTGCGGACCCGCAATCAGTGCGAGCTCGCGGAAATGACCTACCCGCGCTTCCGACAGATCGCCGCCGAGAGTCCCGGTCTGATCTTCGAGCTCGCCACTCAGCTCGCCACGCGCCTCGACCGTACCAACCGCAAGCTCGGCGACCTCGCCTTCGTCGACGTCACCGGCCGCGTGGCCCACGCAATCAACAATCTCTGCGAGGAGCCCGATGCGATGACGCATCCGGAGGGCATGCAGATCAAGGTCAGCCGACAGGAGCTCTCACGCCTCGTCGGGTGCTCGCGCGAAATGGCGGGACGGGTCCTGAAGGTACTGGAGGATCAGGGGCTGCTGCGCGCCACGGGAAAGACGATCGTCGTGTTCAATGCGCGGCCGAAGATGAAGACCCGGCCGGTCATCGTGCCGGCGAAGCCGATGGCGAAGGCTCCAGTGGCGCCGCAGTTCGACGACGACGATGACGATGATGACGATGAATGAGCTGAGCCGCTGACGCGGCCTCTTTTCCGGCCACATGAACAGGCCCGCCAACTGGCGGGCCTGTTCATTTTGGCTATAGTGCCTTGCGATGAATGAGGAATCGGATCTGCTCAAGACGAACCAGGAGCTGCGCGAGGCCGTGCGCGCGCGGGACGAGTTCCTGGCAATCGCTGCGCACGAGCTGCGCAGCCCCATGCACGCGCTCATGCTGCAGGTCGAGACCGCAATCGTGGCTGCGCGCCGCGCCGGCAGCGATGATCTGCTGCAGAGACTCGAGCGCGTCCGGCGGGTCCTCGACCGCTACGTAAAGCGCGCGACGCTCCTTCTCGATATCTCCCGGATCAACGCTCGCTCCATGGACCTTCGCTTCGAGGAGGTCGACCTCGTAGAGGTCCTGCGCGACGTCGTGGATACCTACTCGAGCGAGGCGGCTTTCAACCTCGTCGACATCCGCTTGGAGACTCCCGATGTCCTGATCGGCACGTGGGACCGGGCGGCGATCGAGCAGGTGATCGGCAACCTTATCTCCAACGCCATCAAGTATGGCGACGGCAGGCCGGTCGATGTCGACCTGACACGGGAGGGAGCGCGGGCTCACCTCGAGGTGAAGGATCGGGGCATCGGTATCTCGCCCGAAGACCAGGCGCGTATCTTCGGCCGTTTCGAGCAGGTCATGACGGGCCAGGCCCGCACCGGATTCGGGGTGGGCCTCTGGCTTGCGCGTGCATTGATCGAAGCGCATCGAGGCTCGATCGCAGTAGAGAGTGCTCCGGGCAAGGGCGCTGCGTTCACGGTGTGGCTGCCCCTCGATACAGCCGCGGCACTCCAGGAATCGAAATGACAGGCAACGGCAATCAACTGAAGCTCGAGCGGGTGCCGACCGGCATCGCCGGGCTGGATCAGATCCTGCGCGGCGGACTGCTGGGCGGCGGCGTATACATCATCGAAGGCGTCCCCGGTACGGGCAAGACCGTCCTCGCCAACCAGATTTCCTTCAACCATGTCGCTGCCGGCGGGCGTGTCGCCTTCGTCACCCTGCTCGCCGAGTCGCATACGCGGATGCTGCAGCATCTGCAGCCGATGAGCTTCTACCGGGAAGAGGCGATTCCGGACCGCCTCTACTACGTCAGTGGCTTTCGGATTCTCGAGAGCGAGGGGCTCAAAGGCATCGTCGATCTGTTGCGGCGCGAGATCGAAGGGCAGCGGGCGACGTTGCTGGTGCTGGACGGCTTTGCGACTACCGAGGAATCGGCATCATCGCCACGTGAGTTCAAGAAGTTCGTCCACGAGGTGCAGGCGCACGCCGCGGCTCTGGAATGCACCGTTCTCCTGCTGACCAACGGCAGTGAGCGCGCGGTCAGTCCCGAGTACACGATGGTCGATGGGGTGATCCAGCTCGAGGATACGTTGTTCGAGCAGCGGACCGAGCGGACGCTGCAGATCGCCAAGTTCCGCGGCAGCGATTTCCTGCCTGGCCGGCACCCGTTTCGGATCACGAACCGCGGCCACGAAATCTTTCCGCGGGTGGAGACAGCGTTTGCCGTGCCGACGGTACAGGATGCCTATTCACCACGCAGGCATTCGACGGGTATCCCCAGCCTCGATGAGATTCTGGGCGGTGGCGTGTTGGCTGAGACATCGAACGGAGTCTACGGTCCGACCGGTATCGGCAAGACGACCCTGGGCTTGCAGTATGTCGCCCTCTCGAGCCCGACGGAGCCGGGAACATTTTTCGGCTTCTTCGAGTCTCCGGAGCGGCTGCGCGCGCGCGCCGAAACCCTCGGTGTGGATCTGCGGGGACTCGAGCGCAATGGCTCGGTCGAGGTCATCTGGTATCCGCAGGGCGAGCACATCCTCGACGAGCTCGGCCATCGGATGGTCGAGGCGGTCCGTCGTCGTGGCGTGAAGCGGATGTTCATCGACGGCTATGGCGCGCTGGTCGAGTCGGCGACCAATCCGGAGCGCATGACTCGTTTCGTCTCTACGCTCAGCAATGAGCTGCGCGCCCTCAACGCAACCGTGATCATGAGCATGGAAAGCCGCAATGTCATGGGTACGGCCACCGAGCTTCCGAGCAAGGGCCTGTCGTCGCTGTTGGAAGGCCTGATCCTCATGCGCTACACGGAGATCGACGGGCGCATCCGGCGCGTCGTGTCGGTCACCAAGATCCGTGACAGTGGCTTCGATCCCCGTCTGCGGGTATTCGAGATCGGCCCGCGCGGCATCGAGATCGGCGATGCGATCCACGGCGTCGAGGGAGCGCTGAGTGGCTTCGCTCGCGAGCCCAGAGTAGTAAGGCCGGATCGGGTGCAGGGAAAAGGTCAGGAGGACTGAGGAGTGAGGACCGTCCTGGTCGTCGACGACGAATACGGCACGGTCGAGGTGCTGCTCGCCGCGCTGGAGGACGCTGGCTATCGCGTGCTGACGGCCGCCAACGGGCGGCGCGCCCTGGAGAGACTGGAGGAGAACAAGCCCGATCTCGTCGTCTCGGATTTCATGATGCCCCTGATGGACGGTGCGGCCCTGGTGCACGCCATGCGCTCCAACCCCGAGTATCGGGACATCCCGGTCATCATGATGAGTGCCGCTCCGGAATCAGCGTTGCGCAAGCACGTGGACGGCTACCAGGCGTTCCTGCGCAAGCCCTTCCGTGCATCGGCGCTGCTCGAGCGAATCGCCTCAATACTCAGTCCCCTGCGATCGTCATCTCCCCGATGAGCACCGAGCCGCAGCGGATGGAGCCGCGCGGATCGAGATCGCTCCCGAGCGCGACGATGTTGCGGTAGATGTCGCGCAGGTTGCCGGCGATCGTGATCTCATGGACGGGATAGGCGATGCCGCCGCCCTCGATCCAGAAGCCGCTCGCACCGCGTGAGTAGTCGCCAGTGACGCCGTTGACACCCTGCCCCATCAACTCCGTGACGAGCAGGCCCGAGCCCATGCGCTGCAGCAGTGCGTCGTATCCGGGTGACTCACCGGCAGCCTCCACGATCAGATTGTGGATACCGCCGGCGTTGCCCGTGGTCTGGAGCCCGAGCCGACGCGCGGAATAGCTGCCGAGCACGTATCCCTGGAGGATCCCGTTCTCGACGAGCTCCCGATCGCGGGTCGCCGCGCCCTCGTCATCGAACGCCGCGCTCGCGAGACCTTTGAGGATGTGCGGCCGCTCACGCATCTGCACGAACGCCGGAAACACCTGCTCGCCAGCCGCATTCAGCAGGAACGAGGCCTTGCGGTACTGACTCGGACCCCGGATCGCGCCGATGAAATGCCGGAAGAGGCCGCGGGCCATGTCGGGCGAGAAGAGAACCGGAGCCTTGCGCGTTGAAAGCTTGCGCGCGCCGAGCCGCGCAAGTGCCCGCCTCCCGGCTGCCGCTCCCACCGACTCCGCCCCCTCGAGGTCAACCGGATCACGTGCGGTGGTGAACCAGTAGTCCCGCTGCATCTCATCCGCCTCGTGCGCGATCAGCGAGCAGCTCACCGAGTGGCTGGTGCCGGAGAACCCGGCCAAGAATCCGAGCGAGTTGCCGTAGACGCCCGTGTGCCGCTGAGTGCTCACGGAGGCCCCCTCCGAGTTGGCGATGCGCGGATCGAGAGCCCGGCCCGCCTGCTCGCAGCGGCGCGCGATCTCGATGGCCGCCTCCGCAGGGAGCTCCCAGGGATGATCGAGGTCGAGGTCCGGTATCTCCCGGGCCAGGTATTCGGGCTCCACGAGGCCGGCGTAGGGGTCCTCCGCGGTATAGCGGGCGATGGCGCAGGCTTTGTCCACCGTGGCACGGACTGCCTCCCTGCCGAGGTCCGCGGTGCTGGCCGAGCCCTTGCGCTTGCCGAAATAGACGGTGACCGCGAGACCCCGATCGCGCTGATACTCGATGGTGTCGACCTCCCCCAGGCGGACCGTCGTTCCAAGGCCCTGGCTCAGGCTGGCATCGACCTCGTACTGCGAGGCTCCCTGGCGGCGGGCCTCCGCGAGCACAACGCTCACGGCGTCCTGGAGCAGGGAAGAAGAAGAATCCGCCGCCTCGACTGCCTGTGGCATACGCGTTCCGCTCGAATCCGGGAAATGGGGCAGAATTTGATTCTAGCAGCCGCAAGACCCGAACCGTTCGAGCCGCAGTGACCACCGATACTCCTGAAGACTACCCCGATCCGGATCCGTCCGAGCGGCCGAGCAAGAGTCAGCGCAAGCGCGCAGCCCATGCGGCCCAGGATCTGGGCGAGGCGCTCATCCGGCTGCGCGACACCGATCTCGAGGCGCTCGGCCTGCCGGAGCTGCTGAGCGATGCCATCCGCGAGGCGCGCCGGATCACGAGTCGCGCCGCCGGGGCGCGCCAGCGTCAGTACATCGGCAAGCTCATGCGGGAAATCGACCTCGACCCCATCCGCGCGGCGCTCGCCGCGCGCAGCGAGCGGGATGCGCTCGAGACTCAGCTCTTCAAGCGCGCCGAAGGGTGGCGGGAGCGGCTGATCAGCGAGGGGGATGCCGCACTCGATGAGCTCGCGCGCCTGCGGCCCGGGATCGAGCGTGCAGAATGGGGGCGCCGGATCGCTGCGGCGCGCACCGAGCGCAGCTCCGGGACCGGCGGACCGGCCGGACGGGAGCTGTTTCGGGCGCTGCGGACGCTGCTCGGCTAAAATGCCCCGATGAAAGCGCTGGTCGGCATCATCATGGGCTCCTCCTCCGACTGGGAGACCCTGCGCAGCGCCGCCGAGATGCTGGAAAAGCTCGGCATTGCCCATGAGGTGCGGGTGGTCTCGGCCCACCGCACCCCGGACCTCCTCTTCGAGTACGCCTCGAGCGCCCGCACCCGGGGAATCGAGGTCATCATCGCCGGCGCTGGCGGCGCGGCACATCTTCCCGGCATGACGGCCGCCAAGACCAGCCTGCCCGTCCTCGGCGTGCCGGTGCAGTCGAAGGCGCTGGGAGGCCTCGACTCTCTGCTCTCGATCGTGCAGATGCCGGCGGGAGTACCGGTTGCCACCTTCGCCATCGGCCCCGCCGGTGCGACCAATGCGGCACTCTGCGCGGCTGCCATCCTCGCCAACAAGTACCCGGCGGTTGCCGGGGCGCTCGAGACCTTCCGCGAGAGTCAGACCGCCGGCGTACTCGCCAATCCCGATCCGCGCGCAGCTGCCCGCTCATGACCGTCGGCATCGTGGGGGCCGGCCAGCTCGGCCGCATGCTCGCGCTGGCCGGCTATCCGCTCGGCCTCGACTTCCTGTTCCTCGATCCTGCCCGGGATGCGCCCGCCGGCCGGGTCGCGCCGGTCCTGCACGGCGCCTTCACGGACCCCGAGCTGCTCGGCCGGCTGGCACGCGAGTGCGCAGTTCTGACGTTCGACTGGGAAAACGTCTCCGTCCAGGCGCTGCGCGCCCATGCAGCATCGGCACACGGAGCGCGTATCTGCCCCTCGATCACCGCCCTCTCCACGGCCCAGGACCGAGTGGCGGAAAAGCGGCTTTTCGAGCGGCTCAGAATCCCGACGACCCGCTGGCAGGCGGTCGCATCGCGCCCGCAGCTCGAGCGCGCGCTGCAGCGGATAGGCATGCCGGGCGTGCTCAAGACACGGCG
>Ga0157369_10004202_pt1 | contig 17052 bp, 14 predicted proteins | sample C25metaG_FD_113461 | JGI IMG/M metagenome (GOLD analysis project Ga0157369, IMG submission 113461) | Corn rhizosphere microbial communities from Kellogg Biological Station, Michigan, USA - C2-5 metaG | ecosystem: Host-associated > Plants > Roots > Rhizosphere > Soil | place: USA: Michigan... | reverse complement strand
CTTCACGTCCACGCCGTACGCGCTCGTGTCCTGGGAGATCACGAGCAGCTCCTTCACGCCCGCGCGCACGAGGCTCTCGGCTTCCTTCATCACGTCGCCCACGGGGCGGCTCACGAGGTCGCCGCGCATCGACGGGATGATGCAGAACGTGCAGCGATGGTTGCAGCCCTCGCTGATCTTGAGATAGGCGTAGTGCTTCGGGGTGAGGCGAATGCCGTGCGCGGGCACGAGGTCGGTGAACGGATCGTGCGGCTTGGGCAGGTGCTTGTGCACGTGCTGCATCACCTCCGCCGTCGCATGCGGGCCGGTCACGGCGAGCACGCTCGGGTGCGCCGTCTGCACCACGCCTTCCTTGGCGCCCAGGCAGCCCGTGACGATCACCTTGCCGTTCTCGGCGAGCGCCTCGCCGATCGCATCGAGGGACTCCTGCACCGCGGCATCGATGAAGCCGCAGGTATTCACGACGACGAGGTCGCTGCCCTCGTACGACGGGGCGATGTCGTATCCCTCGGCGCGCAGCTGCGTGAGGATCGACTCGGAATCGACCAGCGCCTTGGGGCAGCCGAGGGAAACGAAGCCGACGCGCGGCGCGGCCGCGGGTCGCGCGCGGATGGAAGAAGCTTTCATCGGATTACTTGCTGGTGCGTCCGCGCGGCTTGCGTCCCGTGGGACGCGGGCGGACGGGTTCTTCGGCAGGCTCGGGCGGCGCGGCGCTCTCGGGATGAGGGCCGGGCGCCTGCGCGGCGCCATAGGGGAAGCCGGAGAAGAGCTTCAATGCCTGGTTGCGCAGCTCCTCCTGCATGTCGATCACGGCCTTCGCGCCCTTCTCGAGGTAGTCGCCCATCACGTTGGGCACCGCCTGGCCCGGCATGAACGGCATCTTCGGCAGCTCGCCGTAGATCGAGTGCGCCTGGTTCTGGAAGCGCTTCTGGGCCTCGTGGAACGCGCTGATGGAGCGCTCGAGGTACGAGCCCATGAGGCCCTGCATCGCGTGGCCGTAATAGCGAATGATGTTCGCGAGCATCGGCGTCGAGAACATCGGCACGCCGCCCGACTCTTCCTCGAGGATGATCTGCAGCAGGATCGAGCGCGTGAGGTCCTCGCCAGTCTTCGCATCCTGGACCTGGAAGTCCTTGTAGTTGAGGACGAGCTCCTTCACTTCCGCGAGCGTGATGTACGTCGACGTCTCCGTGTCGTACAGGCGGCGGTTGGGGTATTTCTTGATGATGCGGGGCGAGGCCATCGGACTCCTTCGTCGCTTGCTGCGCTACATCAATCCGGGTTTGTGCAAGGGCCGCGCAAGATATCACGGGCCGCGGCACAAGTCATTCATTTTAAAACACTTTGCCGATGTACTGCACTGCAATTGAAACGTCGTGGTGCAACGCACCAAAAAATCCTTGACAGGGGCGCCCGGCGCTTCCTAGAATGGAATTGTTGCGGCGCACAATGCACCGCAAGACCGCACAGCGCAACCGCACCGCAACCAGGATCCGAACATGGCCACGAACCTGAACCCGATGTCCGACATCACCAGCGCCGCGGTCGAAGCCGCGACGCGCTTCACCCGGATCTCCATGGACAGCGCCGAGCGCACGCTCGCCGTCCAGATGGAGTATGCGCGTGGCGCGCTGACCCAGGCCACGCTGAACGCGAAGGCCGTGTCGCAGGCCAAGGACTTGAACGAGCTCACGCGGCTGCGCTCGCGCATCGCCGAGAACGCGCTCGAGAACATCGTGGGCTACTCGCGCAGCCTCTACGAAGTCGGCGCCGAGGCGCAGGCCGAGCTCTCCAGGCTTGCCGAGGAGCGCATGAGCTCCTTCCAGAAGGCCGTCGCGGAGACCGTCGACCAGGCCGCCAAGAGCGCGCCCGCCGGTGGCGACGTCGCCGCGGCCGCCCTCAAGAACACCCTCGCGGCGACCACCGCCGCGTTCGACAGCTTCACCAAGGCCGCGAAGCACGTGACCAGCTTCACCGACGCGACCGTCCGTGCCGGCGGCAACACGAAGGCGAACAAGAAATAAGCCTCTGCGGGAATCGTATTCAAGGCTCCTCCTCCTTTATCGCAAGATAAAGGTTCGAAACCCCAGGGTCACACCTGGGGTTTTTTTTCGACAGGGGTCAGACCACGGTCAAGGTGCGAAACGGCCTTTCGCATCTTGACCGTGGTCTGACCCCAGACGTTGTCGTTGTTGCGAAGGAAAAACATGAAGAAAGTAGCGCTCGTCACGGGCGGCGTCGGAGGCATCGGCACCGCCATCTGCAAGAAGCTCGCGGCGGAGGGGCACTTCGTCGTGGCCAACTACGCCATCGCGGGCAGCGAGGTGCGCTGGCAGAAGGCGATGGCGGCGGCGAACCTCAACGGCGCGCATTCGGCGCTCGCCTTCGGCGACGTGACCGACTTCAAGGCGATGGGCGAGATGATCGCGAAGATCCGCGACGAGCACGGCGGCGTCGACGTCCTCGTCAACTGCGCCGGCATCACGCGCGACTCGACCTTCCGCAAGATGACCCCGGAGCAGTGGCACGCGGTCCTCTCGACCAACCTCGACAGCGTCTTCAACGTGACGCGCCACGTGATCGACGGCATGCTCGAGCGCGGCTGGGGCCGCATCGTCAACATCTCCAGCGTGAACGCGGTGCGCGGCCAGTTCGGCCAGACCAACTACGCCGCGGCCAAGGCCGGCATCCTCGGCTTCACCAAGTCGCTGGCCCAGGAAGTCGTGAAGAAAGGTGTGACGGTGAACGCCATCTCGCCCGGCTACGTCCAGACCGACATGGTGATGGCGATCCGCGAGGACGTGCGCCAGCAGATCGTGGCGCAAATCCCGGCCGGGCGCCTCGCGATGCCGGAGGAAGTCGCCGACGCGGTGTGCTTCCTCGCTTCCGACAAGGCCGGCTACATCACCGGGACGAACCTCTCGGTGAATGGCGGGCTGCACATGTACGCGTAGGCTCCCGCTCCCCTGGGAGAGGCCCGCGATGAGGGTCAGTTTTCCAGGTACTTCCCCACCAGCCGCAGCTGGTGCTCCCATCCGCCCTCGTTCGCGCGATACGCCTGCTCGCGACGCGCGAGCGGGATAGCCTCGAAGCCCGACTCGGTGATCGTGAGCCGCGTGCCGCCTTCCACTTCCTCGAGCGCGAACTCGATGAGCGTCATCGGCTCCTTCGAGTAGTCGACCTTCGGGTCGATCGCGAACGGGTGCCAGCGGAACGAGATGCGCCGGATCGGCTCGACGCGATCGACGCTGAAGGCAAAGGGCTTGCCGCGATGCGGCTCCTGCAGCTTCGCCACCTCGGGATCGACCGTCGTGGGCACGATGCGCCCGGTGAGCTCGCGCCCTTCGACGAACGGACCGTCGAGCTCGACGCCGAACCAGCTTCCGAACTCGCGCGCGTCGCTCACGGCTTGCCACACGCGCGCGAGCGGCGCGCGCAGCACGGCGCTCTTCTCGATGCGATCGCTCGTCGTGGCGCGCGACATCTCCTGCGTCCCTCCTGCATGCGGTGCGACCCGGCTGTCCGGCGCATCCCCACGAAAGCGGTGGGGCCCCTGCTTGGCAGCTCGGGGCGTTATTGCATGTGCTGCCCGCCGTTGATCGCGATGTTGGCACCCGTCACGAACGCCGCCTCGTCGCTCGCGAGGTAGGCGCACAGGCCCGCCACCTCGTCGGGCTTGCCCAGCCGCCCCATGGGGATCTGCGGGACGATCTTCGAGTCGAGCACGTCCTTCGGGATCGCGAGCACCATCTTGGTCCCGATGTAGCCGGGCGAGATCGTGTTGACGGTCACGCCCTTGCGCGCGACCTCGTAGGCGAGCGCCTTGGTGAAGCCGTGCATGCCGGCCTTGGCGGCGGAATAGTTGGTCTGCCCGAAGGCGCCCTTCTGGCCGTTCACGCTCGAGACGTTGATGATGCGCCCCCAGCCGCGCTCGACCATCCCGTCGACGATGGGCTTGGTCACGTTGAAGACGCTGTCGAGGTTGGTGTGCATGACCGCGTCCCAGTCGACCTTCGTCATCTTCTTGAACGTCATGTCGCGGGTGATGCCGGCGTTGTTGATGAGGACGTCGATCGGGCCGACCTCCTTCGTCACCTGCGCCACCATCTTCTGGCACGACTCGAAGTCGCCCACGTCGCAGGGATAGGCGTGGAATTTCATGCCTCTGCCTTCCATCTCCTGCAGCCAGTCCTTGTGCTTCGTGTTGCCGGGCGAGTAGGTCACCACGACCCTGTAGCCCATGCCGAAGAGCTTCTGGCAGATGGCCTCGCCGAGGCCTCCCATGCCGCCCGTCACGAGAGCGATTCTTTGAGCCATTTCTTGTCTCCTCCTAAGCTCGTTCCTTGACGTACCTGCCGGGCGCCGGCTCGATCGGCTTGTGGGCCGCATCGCCCAGGCGTTTGCGCGCCGCGACCTTCTTGCCGCCGTGCTTGGCGATCCACTTCGACCAGAGCGTCCACCAGCTGCCAGCATGCTCGGTGGCGCGGTCGAGCCATTGATCCGGATCAGGACCCATGGCAGCTCCCGGAGCGCGTTTCTTCGCCGCGCCGCTCGCCGCCCCAATCCAGTAGCTGCGCTTGTTCTTCGCGGCCGGGTTGATGGTGCCGGCGATGTGGCCGGAGGCGCCGAGCACGAACTCGGTGTCGCCGCCGAGGCAGAGCGCGCTGCGATAGCCGCCGCGCCACGGCACGATGTGGTCCTCGCGCGCGGAGAAGACGAACGCGGGCATCTTCAGGCGCTTGAGGCTCACCTTCTCGCCCAGCATCGTGAGCGCGTTCGGCTGCGCGAGCTTGTTGTCCTGGTAGGTGTTGCGCAGGTAATACGCGTACATCGGGCCCGGAAGGTTGGTCGCGTCCGCGTTCCAGTACAGGAGGTCGAAGGCCGGCGGCTGTCGCCCTTTGAGGTAGTTGTTGACGACGTAGTTCCAGACCAGGTCGTTCGCACGCAGGCTCGAGAAGGCGCCGGCGAGCTCCTGGCCGGGCACGACGCCTCCCTTGCAGAGCTGGGTCTCGCGCTTGCCCACGAAGTTCTCGTCGATGTAGACGCGGATCTCGCCCACGTCGGTGAAGTCGAGGAGTGTCGTGAGGAGTGTCAGGCTCGCGACCGGATTCTTCTTGCGCGCCTCGAGCACCGCGAGCGCGGCGGCCAGCAAGGTCCCGCCGATGCAGAAGCCGAGCGCGTTGATCGTCTTCTGCTTCGTGATCGCCATCACCTGCTCGATCGCGGCGAGCACGCCCATCTCGAGGTAATCGTCCCAGGTGAGCTTGTCGAGCGGCGGCTTGATGTTGCGCCATGACACCATGAACACCGTGTGGCCCTGCTCCGCGCCGTAGCGCACGAGCGAGTTCTCGGGCTGCAGGTCCATGATGTAGAACTTGTTGATGCACGGCGGCACCATGAGCAGCGGCCGCGCGTACACCTGCGCGGTGAGTGGCGCGTACTGGATGAGCTGGATCAGCTCGTTCTCCCACACCACCGAGCCCTTGGAGACCGCGATGTTCTGCCCGACGTCGAACGCCTGCTCGTCGGTCATCGAGATGCGGCCGCGCTCGAGGTCGCCCATGAGGTTGCGGGCACCATCCTGCAGCGTCTGTCCCTTGCTCTCGATCGCCGCCTTGATCGCCTCGGGGTTCGTGAGCAGGTAGTTCGAGGGCGCCGCCGCGTCGAGGTACTGGCGCATGAAGAAGCGCATGCGCTGCTTGGTCTCGCGGTCGAGGTCCGCCTCCTCGACCGCCTTCATCATCGTCTTCGCGGTGAGGAGGTAGGAATCGCGCAGGTAGCGGAAGACCGGCAGCTCGTCCCACTCGGGCGCGGCGAAGCGCTTGTCGGCCGCCGGCTCGCGGGAGGCGCCGTCGCCATCGGGCTGCAGCGTGTGCAGCCAGAGCTGCATCTGCTCCTGCATGTAGCGGGCCTGCATCTCGGCGAGCGCCTCGGGCTTCGCGCTGAGCGACTGCAGCCATGCGCGGTACGCCTCGGCGAAGCCTTGCATCACCGAGGAGCCGGCACCGCCGCCGCCCTGCATCGACGCGGCGAGCTTCTGGTGCGCGGCGTGCAGGCGCGACTCGAGATCATCCTTCCGGGGGCGTGCGGTCTTGGCCATCGTCGGGACGCAGGGGGAGAGCAGCGAATTATGCTCTCACACTTCCAGAGTGGCGTGGATGATCCAGATGATGCCGATGCCGAGCGCGATGAAGGCGCCCTGCACGGCGGCATCCTTGAGGCGCGTGCGCTTGTGCAGTCCCGGGATCAGGTCGGCGACCGCGATGTAGATCATGCTGGCCGCGGACACCGCGAGGATCTCCGGGATCCACGCCGTCACGTGGCGCAATGCGAAGTACGCGACGACGGCGCCCACAACGGTCGCGACACCCGTGAGCGCGTTGAGCCACAGCGCCCGCCGTTTGCCGAACCCCGAGTGCAGGAGGATCAGGAAATCCCCGATCTCCTGCGGGATCTCGTGCGCGATGATCGCGAGCGCGGTCACGATGCCGAGCTTCTGGTCGGCGAGGAAGGCGCTCGCGATGATCACGCCGTCGGTCACGTTGTGGAAGGCGTCGCCGGCGATGATCATGTAGCCCACGCGCTCGCCCTCGTGGCCATGCGCGTGCACGTGCGGCTCGTCGTGCTCGCCGTGGTGCGGCGGGGTGACGCCGCCCTCCTCCTCGGGATGGTGGTGGTGGCGCCAGATGAGCAGCTTCTCCAGGATGAAGAAGGCGAGGATGCCGGCCAGCAGGAAGCCCATGATGCGCGACGGGCTCTTCGTGGCCTGCAGCACGTCCGGGAGGATGTCGATGAAGACCGCGCCCAGCAGCGCGCCCACCGCGAAGCTCACGAGCGTGGGGATCCACGTGGCGCGCACGCGCAGCGCGACCGCTGCGGCGATGGCGAGCGAGAGCAGGCTTCCCGCCACGCATGCGATGAGGATCGAGCCCAGCACCGGCATGATCGTCAGCGCTCCATCCAGATGAAGGCGCCCATGCGGCCACTCTGCTGCACGCGGCGGTACGAGAAGAAGCGCTCCGCCTCGTGGTACGTGCAGAACCCGCCGCCGCGCACCGATCCCACGCCCGCGGCCGCGAGGCGCTGCCGCGCGAGCGCGTACAGGTCTGCCATGTACTTTCCCGGCTTGCCGGCGCGGAAGGCGGTGTGCGCCCCCGCGTCGCGCGCGAGGAATGCGTCGCGCACCTCGGTTCCGACCTCGAAGGCATCGGGCCCGATGGCGGGGCCCATCCAGGCCATCACGTGCGCGGGCGCCACCCCCATCGCCGCGAGCGTGTTCTCGAGGACGCCCGCCGCGAGACCGCGCCAGCCCGCGTGGGCGACCGCCACGCGCGTGCCCGCCGCGTCGCAGAAGAACACCGGCATGCAGTCCGCGGTGAGCACCACGCAGACCTGGCCCGGAGCATCGGCCACGCACGCGTCGGCCCTGGGCGCCTCGGGCATGCGGTATTCGCCGGTCCGCTCGGCCTCGATGCGGAAATGCCGCGCGGGCGCGACATCGGCGCCATGGACCTGGGCGAGCCACATCGGCTCCGCGGGCAAGAGGTCGCGCACGATGGCGCGGTTGCGCGCCACGCGCTCGGGGTCGTCTCCGCTGTGGCGCCCGAGGTTGAGCGAGGCGTATTCGCCTTGGCTCACGCCGCCCGCGCGCGTCGTCACGAACGCCTTCACGCGGCGCGGCGCGGGCCAGTCCGGGACGATCCAGCGCGGGTCGAGGGTCATGGCGCGCGTAGCCTTTCGAGGAGCTCCTGCAGGTCGGCGGGCAGCGGCGACTCGAAGCGCACGGCCTCGCCGCTCGCGGGATGCACGAACGCGAGCCGCCACGCGTGCAGCGCCTGGCGCGGGATGAGCTTCGGTCCGCGCCCGGCATAGGCCGGGTCGCCCTCGAGCGGATGGCCGATGGAGGCGAGGTGCACGCGGATCTGGTGCGTGCGCCCCGTCTCGAGGTCGCACTCGAGGAGCGTGTGGTGCGCGAGCTTCTCGCGCACGCGGTAGTGGGTCACCGCGGGCTTGCCGGAATCGACCACGGCCATCTTCGTGCGCTGCACGGGATGCCGCCCCACGGGCGCGTCGACCGTGCCATCGCGAACGATGCGGCCGCGCGCGATCGCGAGGTACGTCCGCTTCACGGTGCGCGCCTGGAGCTGGCGCACGAGCGACTGCTGCGCGGCCTCGGTCTTCGCCACCACGAGGAGGCCGCTCGTGTCCTTGTCGAGCCGGTGCACGATGCCCGCGCGCGCGAGATGCCCGGCGGAGGGCCCGTGGTGCAAAAGCGCATTCATCAGAGTCCCGGTCCAATTGCCGCTGCCCGGGTGCACCACCAGGCCCGCCGGCTTGTCGATCACGAGCACGTGGCCGTCCTCGTGCACGATGGAAAGCCCGATCGCCTCGGCGCGATGGGCCGTGTCCTGCGGGCGCGGCTGCAGCGCCACCTCGACCGACTCGCCGCTCTTCAGCTTCAGCCGCGGCGCGGCGCTGGCGCCGTCCACCTTCACGTGGCCCTCGCCGATCAGGCGGGCGAGGCGCGTGCGCGACTCCCCGGGCAGGAGCCGCGCCAGCGCCTGGTCCAGCCGCAGCCCCGCCAGCTCCACCGGAATCGTGAAGCGCAGCGCGCGGGGCGCGGGGACCTCCGCGGTATAATTCGCGCTTCGCGACGCAGGATTCGCCATGAATCGAAGTGTAACGGCACTCGCCGCCCTCCTCCTTGCCGCCAGCCTCGCCGGCTGCTCGCTCTTCAAGGCCGACGAGGACAAGAAGAAGGACTGGACCGCCGAGCAGTTCTACAAGGCCGCCAAGGAGGAGCTCGACAATTCCAACTGGGAGCAGGCCTCCAAGCTCTACGAGCAGCTCGAGTCGAAGTACCCGTACGGCCGCTTCGCGCAGCAGGCGCAGCTCGAGACCGCCTACGCGTACTACAAGCAGGGCGAGACCGCGCAGGCGATCGCGGCGGCCGAGAAGTTCATGAAGCTGCACCCGAACCACCCGAACGTCGACTACGCGATGTACGTGAAGGGCCTCGCCAACTTCAAGGAGGACCTGGGCCCCCTCGCGCGCGTCTGGAAGCAGGACCTCGCCGACCGCGACCCGAAGGCCGCCCGCGAGTCGTTCGAGGTGTTCAAGGAGCTCGTCGCGCGCTTCCCCAACAGCCGCTACGCCGATGACTCGCGCGAGCGCATGGCCTACCTCATCGAGGCCCTCGCGCGCCACGAGGTGAAGACGGCCCGGTATTACCTCGAGCGCAACGCGCCGCTCGCCGCGGCCAACCGCGCGCAGGAAATCCTCACGCACTTCCCGAACTCGCCCTCGCGCAAGGACGCCCTCGACATCATGATCGAGGCCTACGACCGCATGGGCATGAAGAACCTGCGCGACGATACGCGCAAGGTCCTGGTGATGAACTACCCCGACGACCCCATGTCCGCCGCGGGCAAGAACCGCAACAAGCCGTGGTGGAAGTTCTGGAATTAGGTCGACGACCGGGGTGACGACCGGGGTCAGACCACGGTCAACATCCGAAACGCTGCTCGACTCTCAGTCGCGCGTTCCGGATGTTGACCGTGGTCTGACCCCAGCCAGCTCCTTCAGCAACTCGCGCTGCGCCGTCTTCGCCTTCCCCCGCGGCGCCTTGGCGCGCCTGTAGCTCCCGTCGGGCTGCATATCCCAGGCCTGCGTATTGTCCTCGAGGTAGGGCTTGAGGCCTTCGTTCACCACGCGCCGCTGCAGGCGCGCCTCGAGCACCGGCACGCACACCTCGATGCGGCGGAAGAAGTTGCGATCCATCCAGTCGGCGCTCGAGAGGTAGACGCGCGGCTTGCCGCCGTTCCTGAAATGGAAGATGCGCGAGTGCTCGAGGAAGCGCCCGACGACGGAGCGCACGCGGATGTTCTCGGAGAGCTTCGGCACGCCCGGACGCAGCGCGCACACGCCGCGCACGACGAGGTCCACCTTCACGCCGGCCTGCGACGCCTTGTAGAGCGCCTCGATGATCTGCGGCTCGAGCAGCGCGTTCATCTTCGCGATGATGCGCGCCGGTTTCCTGCCGCGCGCGAGCCTCGCCTCCGCCTCGATCGCCTCGAGCACCTTCTGGTGCAGCGTGAAGGGCGACTGCCACAGGTGCTTGAGCTTGGTCACCTTGCCCAGCCCCGTGAGCTGCTGGAACACCTCGTTCACGTCATTGCCGATGTCCGCGTCGCACGTGAGCAGGTCGAAGTCCGTGTAGAGGCGCGCGGTGCGGACGTGGTAGTTGCCGGTGCCGAGGTGCACGTAGCGCTTGAGCTTGCCGTCCTCGCGCCGCACGATCATGAGCATCTTGGCGTGCGTCTTGTGCGCGACGACGCCGTAGACCACGTGCGCGCCCACCTCCTCCAGCTTCGCCGCCCAGTTGATGTTCGCCTCCTCGTCGAAGCGCGCCATGAGCTCGACGACGACGGTGACCTCCTTGCCGTTCTGCGCGGCGTCGATCAGCGTCTGCATGATCACGGAGTCGGTGCCCGTGCGATACACCGTCTGCTTGATGGCGACGACGTTGGGGTCGACCGCCGCCTGGCGCAGGAGCTCCACCACCGGCAGGAACGACTGGAACGGCCGGTGCAGCAGGACATCGCCCTTCGCGACCACGTCGAAGATGTCGCGGCCCTTGCCGAGCGACTTGGGCAGGCCCTGCACGAAATCGGGAAACTGGAGGTCCGGGCGGTTCACCTTGTCCGGGATGTCCATGAGCCGCACGAGGTTCACGGGGCCGGCGACGGCGTAGAGGTCGTCGCCCTCGAGCCCGAACTGCGTGAGCAGGAAGCGGGTCATCGATTCCGACATGTTGTCCGCGACCTCGAGGCGCACCGCATCCCCGAAATGGCGCTGCGGAAGCTCGCCCTGCAGCGCCTTCCTGAGGTCCTTCACCTCCTCCTCTTCCACGAAGAGGTCCGAGTTGCGGGTCACGCGGAACTGGTAGCAGCCGAGCACCGTGAGCCCGGCGAAGAGCTCGCCCACGTGCGCGTGCAGCACCGAGGTGAGGAAGATGAAGTCGTCGGGTCCCTGCGCCACGCCGCGCGGCAGCCGGATCGCGCGCGGCAGCACGCGCGGCGCCTGCACGATGGCCGCGCGCGAGTCGCGCCCGAACGCATCGCGCCCTTCCAGCTCGACCGCGAAGTTGAGGCTCTTGTTGAAGACGCGCGGGAACGGGTGCGACGGATCGAGACCGATGGGTGTCAGCACCGGCATCGTCTCGCGGAAGAAGTAGTCCCGGATCCACTCCTGCTGCGAGGTGCTCCATTCGCTGCGGCGCAGGAACCGGATGTTCTCCTTCGCGAGCGCGGGGAGGATCTCCTCGTTGAGGAGGCGGTACTGGCGCTCGACGATGCCCTGCGCGCGCGCCGCCACCTGGCGGAAGACCTGCAGCGGGGTGAGCCCGTCGGGACCGGTCGAGGCGGCGCCCAGCTTGATCTGCTCCTTCACGCCCGAGACCCGGATCTCGAAGAACTCGTCCAGGTTGGAGGAGACGATGCAGAGGAAGCGCAGCCGCTCGAGGAGCGGCATCGCGGGGTCCTCGGCCTGTGCCAGGACGCGGCGGTTGAACTCCAGCGCCTGCAGCTCGCGGTTCAGGAACTGCTCGGCGGAATGGGCCACTCGCTTGGCTTGTGCCTTCGGCTTCTTGGCCACGACGTTAGCGAGCCTTCATGACGGTTGCATGACAACGCCGCGCAGGACGAGTTGCAAGGCTACAATTGCCTCCTCGCGCGATCGAACGGACACCGGTCGCCGTTCATCGCGCTACCTCAATGGAATATAACACCCTCGGCGCGGTCGACCTCGGCTCCAACAGCTTCCATCTCGAGATCGGACGCGTCGTCGACGACCAGGTCTATCCCCTCGATTCGCTCAAGGAGACGGTGCGCCTCGCGGCGGGCCTCACTCCCGAGCGCGTGCTCGACGACCTCGCCCAGCAGCGCGCGCTGGCGGCGCTCAAGCGGTTCTCGGAGCGCCTGCGCGGCATGCCGCCGGAAGCGGTACGCGTGGTGGGCACCAATGCGCTGCGCGTCGCGAAGAACGCGGCGCCTTTCCTGCGCCGCGCGGAGGAGACGCTCGGCTTCCCGATCGAGGTGATCCCCGGGCGCGAGGAGGCGCGGCTCATCTACCTGGGGGTCGTCCACTCGATCCCGTCGAGCGCGCACAACCGGCTCGTGATCGACATCGGCGGCGGATCCACGGAGTTCATCATCGGCAACCGCATGAAGCCCAAGCTCATGGAGAGCCTCTACATGGGTTGCGTCAGCTTCAGCGGGCGCTTCTTCGCCGAGGGACGCATCGACAAGAAGGCGCTCAAGCAGGCCGAGCTCGCCGCGCGCGAGCAGGTGCAGACGCTCGCCACGCGCTTCGAGCGCGAGGGCTGGCGCGAGGTCGTGGGCTCCTCGGGCACCGCGCGCTCCATTGCCGAGATCCTCGAGAAGAACGGCAAGGCGGCGCGGGGCATCAACGCGTCGGGTCTCGCGTGGCTGCGCGAGCAGCTCCTCGCCGCGGGCGACTTCCGCAAGCTGGCCCTCGCGGGGCTGCGCGAGGACCGCGTGCCGGTGGTGACCGGCGGGGTCGCGATCATGTCGGCGATCTTCGACGAGCTCTCCATCCGCGACATGACGGTCGCCGATGGGGCGCTGCGCCAGGGCGTGCTGTGGGATCTGCTCGGCCGCGTGCACCACCGCGACATCCGCGAGGTGACGGTCGATCAGTTCGCGCGGCGCTACCACGTGGACTCGGTGCAGGCGCAGCGCGTGGGGGCCCTCGCGCTCTCGCTCCTGAAGAGCCTGCGCGACGAGGACCTCCAGGCCATGGCGCCGTTCCTCGAATGGGCCGCGCGCCTGCACGAGATCGGCATGTCGATCGCCCAGGCGGCGTATCACAAGCACAGCGCCTACATCCTCGCCAACGCCGACATGCCGGGCTTCTCGCGCCAGGAGCAGTCGTGGCTCGCGGCCATCGTGCTGGGCCAGCGCGGCAAGCTCGCCAAGATGCGCGCGACGTTCGAGGCCGACCCCGCCATCGCGGCGCTCGCGGCGTGCCTGCGCATCGCGGTGATGTTCTATCGCAGCCGGCGCTCGCTCAAGCTGCCCGCCATGTCGCTCGAGCGCCAGGGCAAGGCCTTTCGCCTCTCGATCGATCCCGCGTGGCTCGTCGACCACAGCCTCATCGCCCTCGCCCTCGAGGACGAGAGCGCGCAGTGGGAGTCGGTCGGCCTGGGATTCGAAGTGGGGGACGCTGCGCGGCGTTGACCGGGGACGAAACCAGGGACGCAGTCGGAATTCGACAGGCGAAACTGGTTGACCGGATCGAGACGGCGACTACTCGGGGAGTTTCGCTTGTCGAATTCCGACTGCGTCCCTGGTTTCCGCGGTGCGTCCCCGGTTTTCCGGTTCGGCTTCCAGCAGCGCGATGCGCTGGTTGAGCCTTCGCATGTCGCGTCGCAGCCGCGTCAACGCGATGTCGCCGAGCAGGCCCTTCAGCATCAGCACGATGATCGCGACGAGGAAGAGGAGCGTCGGCGGGTAGGCGACCCCGAGCGTCTCGCCGATATAGTCGATCGCCGTGGGCCAGGCGCCGAGCGCCAGCGAGAGCACCGCCACCACGATCCAGAAGAGCCCCTGCCGGATGTAGATGTGGTCGCGGCGGACGAGGTAGAGGATCCCCACCGCGAGGCCGATGGCCATGACGAGGACGGTGATCTGGTAGCTCTTCATTGGGCGGAGCGCGGGCGGTCGGCGGGAAGCGAGCGCACCGGCTGGTTCCAGCGCGCGAGGCACAGCAGCGTGGTCTCGGCCATGTAGCGCGCGACGGTCCACCACGACGAGAACACGCGCGAGGCGCCGCTCTTTCGCGGCTGCATCGCCACCGCGATCTCCGCGATGCGCAGGCTCGCGCGGCGCAGGAGCAGCAGCACGCCGATGTCCTGGTAGTCTAGCAAAGTCGCCTCTTCCCTCGCCAACAGCCGGCAGGCGCGCCCGTTGTAGTAGCGGAAGCCCGACGTGAGGTCGTCGAAGCTCAACCCGGTGAGGAAGCGGAAATAAGCCCACGCGACGTGGCGCATGCGGCTGCCTCGGCTCGGGCACGCGGCGATCACCACGTCGGCGCCGCGGGCGGCCTCGAGCATCTGCGGCAGGTAGCCCGGCTCGTGCTGGCCGTCCGCGTCCATGGTGATCACGCCCGAGTAGCCGCGGCGCAACGCGTAGCGGATGCCCGTCTGGATCGCGCCCCACGCGCCCTGCCAGAGCGGCGCGCGCAGGACCTGTGCCCCGTGCAGCATCGCGACGGCCGCCGTGTCGTCGGTGCTGCCGTCGTCGATCACGAGCACGTGCACGCCGGGGAAGCGATGCACGTCGTCGATCACCTGCCCGATGCAGTCGGCCTCGTTCAACGCCGGGATCACCACCAGCAGGCGCTCGTCGGCCGCCATCATGAGCTCACGGCCCGTCTCGGGCGCCTCGGTGAGCGGCTTCCAGTCCCGCGCCTCGAGCGGGGCGTCGCGCGAGGCAAGCCGCCGCGCGAGGCCGTAGACGCGATCGATGCCCGCGCGCACCGAATCGATGTCGAACTCGCGCTGGTAGCGCTCGAAGCCGAGCCTGCCCATGAGCGCGCGCTTCTGCGGCGAGCGCGCGAGCACCTGCAGCGCGGTGCGCCACGCGCCGACGTCGTCGGGCGGCACGTGCCACGCGTTCTGCCCGTGGCGCGCGACCCAGGTCATGCCGCTGCCGGGCAGCTCGCTCACGACGAGCGGCTTGGCATAGCGCATCGCCTCGAGGAGCACGATGCCGAAGGCCTCGGTGCGCTCGCGCGACGGCAGGCAGAAGACGTCGCAGCTCGCCATGAGCGCGGTGAGCGTGGCGTCGTCCACCTCGCCCAGCAGGCGCACGTTGTCCGAATGGCGCTCGGCGAGGATCGAGCGGATGCGCGCGCCTTCCTCGCCCTCGCCCACGAGGGCGAGCTGCATCGCGGGCTCGCCGGCCACCGCGCGCACCACGGTATCGAAGCCCTTGTAGTACGCGAGCCGTCCCGCCATGAGCACGCGCAGCCCGTCGCCGGGCCAGAGGCGCGAGAAGTTCACGCCGCGCGGCTCGGGCAGGCGCCCGGGCGCCACTCCCAGCGGCACCACCTGGCACTTCTCGCTCCACGGCTCCAGCGTGCGGCTCGCCCGGAGGTAATGCGGCGAGGTCACCACGATCGACTCGGCGGCCTCGAGCACCGCGCGCTCGAAGATCGCGTAGTGCGGATAGCCCAGCCGCAGCGAGAGCCGGAAGCGCGACGGCTCGACGTCCGAATGCCAATGCACCACCCACGGCACGCGGCGCGCCGCGCGCACCACGAGGGCCCAGAAAGCGCTCGTGTTCGGCATGTGCAAATGGATCACCTGCGGGCGCAAGCGCCGCACCACGCGGCGCAGGTCGAGCAGGAAGCGCGGGCTCACGGGCGCGAAGAAGAGTTTGAACCACACCGGAACGCGATGCAGCCACGGCGGGTCGCCCTCGGCGAGGCGGCGGCCGTCGTCATGCACCAGCACCTCGACCTCGTGCCCCGCGGCACGCTGCGCATCGACCAGGTCGGCGAGGAAGCGCTCCATGCCGCCGGGCACCGGCGGATAGTACTTCCCGATGTGGAGGATGCGCATCGCGCCTACGGCATCGCCCGGATGCGCGCCTGCCACTGGAGCAGGTTGGGATTGCCGGGCGCGGTCCTGAGGGCGGCCTCGATGTCGGCGAGCGCATCGGCCTTGTGGCCGAGGCCGTAGTTGGCCATCGCGCGTGCGTAGTAGGCCGGGCCGTAGCCTTGCTGCATGAGCAATCCGTCGAGCAGCGGCTTGGCCCTGTCGGGACGGTTGCCCTGGATGTACGCCATCGCGAGCAGGTAGCGGCCCTCGCGGTCCTGCGGGTCGCGCTTCACGAGCTCCTCGAGGGCGGCCACGGCCTCCTCGCGCTTGCCGATCTGCAGGCCCAGGCGTCCCATCGCCGCGAGGAGCTTCTCGCGCCCGGGCGACGGCGGGTCCATCGCGAGCGCCTTGCGGAACTGCTCGTACGCCTCGGGGAAGCGCTGCATCTGCGCGAGCGCGATGCCGCGCTGGAACGGCAGGTTGTAGAGGTCGTAGCCCTGCGCCTCGGCGCGATCGAAGGCGTCGAGCGCGGAACCGGGCTTGCCCGCCGCCACGAGGAGCGAGCCGCTATCCATCGCGCCCATGCCGCGGTCGCCCAGCGCGGACGATGCCTGGAAGTCGTGCAGGGCGCTCTCGAAGTCCTTGCGGTCGAGATACTCGTTGCCGCGGCTGAGGTACGGGAACCAGCGGCCCACCGCACGCGGATCGCGCGGCAGCTTCTCGATCGCGTCGGTCCACGCCGCGACCGGCGTCTCCATCGAGAACACGCGATCCACGCCCTGCCAGGTGAAGAGCGCGGCGACCACGACGCCCGCGGCCAGGAGCGCGCGCGGCGGCGCATCGTGGGCGAGGCACCACACGAGCCCGGGCACGCCGATCGCCCACAGGTAGCTGCGATAGAGCACGAACGGATCCTGCACCCAGACCGTCACGAACTCGGTGCCGAAGAGGAGCGCGGGAAGCAGCAGCGAGAGCCCCGCGAGCGCGCGCCAGTCGCGGAACTTCAGCAGCAGGTAGAACCCGCCCACGATCACCGCGAGGTATCCCGCGAGCCCCAGGCACTGCGGGAACGTGAGCCACGCGACCGGGAACGGCGGCCTCTGGTCGATCGACATCCATCCCGCGTACGGCAGGAACCATCGAACGCCGTACTCGAAGAAGAGCCACGCCTGGTTCAGGATGCTCAGGCCCCACGCGTGCGGCGCCGCGTTCGGGTCGAGCTGGCCGAGCTGCGCGATGTAGACGCGCGAATATTCGTCGAAGGGCTTGCCGATGATCTCGCCATAGCGCGTCCAGAGCGCCACGCCCACGAGGACCACGAGCACCGCGCCGCCCGCTGCGAGGAGTACCAGGCGCTTCGGCGCCGGGCGCGCGGCCAGGATGTACACCGGGATCGCCGCGAGCGGCGCCAGGATCGCGTACTCCTT
>Ga0157369_10004199_pt1 | contig 17053 bp, 18 predicted proteins | sample C25metaG_FD_113461 | JGI IMG/M metagenome (GOLD analysis project Ga0157369, IMG submission 113461) | Corn rhizosphere microbial communities from Kellogg Biological Station, Michigan, USA - C2-5 metaG | ecosystem: Host-associated > Plants > Roots > Rhizosphere > Soil | place: USA: Michigan... | reverse complement strand
ATGGCATCAGACAAGGAACTCGCCGATTTTCTGGCGGGCGCCGAAAGGCGCGCGTTCAAGCACACCGTCTACGCCGTGCGCGATGACGATGCCGCCCTCGACATCGTCCAGGACGCGATGATCAAGCTCGCCGAAAAATACGGCGATCGCCCCGCCGCCGAGCTTCCGCTGCTATTTCAGCGTATCTTGCAGAATGTGACGCACGATTACTTTCGCCGTCAGAAGGTGCGCAATACGTGGGTCAGTCTGTTTTCGTCGCTCGGCAGCGGCGACGACGAGGAATTCGACCCGCTGGAAACGATCGAAGCCGATGAGAGCACGAGCGCCGGCCAAAGCGGCGAGCAGCAGCTCGAGCGGGCCCAGGTGCTCGCGCTGATCGACGAAGAGGTCCAAAAGTTGCCGGCGCGTCAACGGGAGGCGTTTCTCATGCGTTATTGGGAAGATATGGATGTCGCTGAGACCGCCGCCGCCATGGGCTGCTCCGAGGGCAGTGTAAAGACGCACTGCTCGCGAGCGACGCACACGCTGGCGGCCGCGCTCAAGGCCAGAGGAATTACGCTATGAGCTCCGCTCCCGATAAAGAAATCGAGTTCGCGGGCAAGATCCGCCGCGCGCTCGACGAAAGCGCGGCCGGCTTGTCCGGCGCGACGCTCGACCGGCTTGCCGGCGCGCGCCGTCTCGCGCTCGCGCGCAAGAAGCCCGAACCTGTTCACGCCCCGGCGTTTGCGCCGGTGCTCGCCCACGCCGGCGCCTCGTTCGACGCGCCGAGCCAAAGCGGCCCACGCCGTCTGTCGCCGCTCGGCCGGCTGCTGCGCGTCTGGCCCGTCGTCGCGCTGATCGGCGGCATCGCGGTCATCGCTTATTGGGAGAACCAACAACGCGCCGCCGAGCTCGCCGATATCGATGCGGCCATGCTCAGCGACGATTTGCCCGTCAACGCGTATCTCGATCACGGGTTCAACGCGTATCTGTCGCGTGCGCGCTAAAGGCAGCGGGAGAGCGATCGGGTGAGCTATAAGCGCGGCTTGGCCGTTGTCTTCGGATGCGCGATCGCAACGGCGGTCGCGTTCGCGGCCACCTACCCTCGATTCTTCGGATCAACCCCCGCGCCGCAAGCGGCGGGTGCGCACGGCGGCGCTTCGTCGTCGCAGGCGGCGCTCTCGTCCGTCGTCGAATTTCCGCCGCTCGTCGTCGATAACAATCCGTTGTCCTGGGCGCACCTGAGCGCCTCCCAGCATGCCGCGCTCGCGCCGTTCGCCGCCGAATGGGACGGCTTTAGCGATGAGCGCAAGCGAAAATGGATCAGGTTCGCAGCACGTTTCGCGAAGATGTCGCCAGAAGCTCAAAAACGGCTGCAAGAACACATGACCGAATGGAGCCGCATGACGCCCGAGCAACGGCGCGTCGCGCGTGAGAACTACCAGGTATCGAAGGCGCTGCCGAAGGAAGCCCGCCAACACGCCTGGCAGGCGTATCAGCAGCTCTCGCCGGAGCAGAAGGCCAAGCTCGCAGCGATCGGACGCAAGCGCCGGCCGACCGTCGTCAGCGCGCCGCCTTCCGGGCAGCGCAGCGAAATTCGCGGTTTGAATGGGCTGGTCAACCCGGCGGCGGGCGCGAGCGGTGCGAATGTGGCCTCGGCGCCGAGCGCCGGCAGCGCGGCCTCGGCCGCATCGGCATCGGGCGCTGCGCCGGCGTCAGGCGCCGTCAACACGACCGTGCCGGTACCGCCGACGCCGATGTCGCCCTCGGACGCCCCGTCGATTTTCCGCGGGGCATGATGGACATCAACCACGCTCCCCGAGATAGAGGAGTCATGTCCGATCAAAACCTGCATCAGCCGCCCCTCGCGGACGCCACGCCTGCCACGCCTGACGCTGCAACCACTCCCGCCGCCACGGGCGTCGCCACGCCCACGATTCGGCGCCGGCTGGCCGCGCTGGTCTACGAAAGCGTGTTGTTGTTCGGCATCGTCTTCATCGCCGGTTATCTGTTCAGTACGCTGACGCAGCAACGCAACGGCCTCACCCACCACAATCTGCTCGCGGCCTGGATCGCCATGGTGGTCGGCGTCTATTTCGTCTGGTGCTGGACGCGCGGCGGCCAAACGCTGCCGATGAAGACCTGGCGGCTCAAGCTCGTGACCGTTCAAGGCGGCATGCCCCCGACGCCGACGCGCGCATTGGGCCGCTATTTGGCCGCCTGGCTCTGGTTCCTCCCGCCGCTCGCCTTGCACCCGCTGCTCCATCTATCCGTGCCGATCACCCTCGGCGTCACGGCCGCTTGGTTCGCGCTGTGGGCGGCGGCGGCTCGGCTCGACCGCACCCGCCAGTTCCCGCACGACCGTCTCGCCGGCACGCGCATCGTCCTCGTGCGCGGCTAAGCGCGCCCTCAGCTTCACGTCAGCGGCCTCTCGTCCGCCTCCCCGCGCTTGACCGGTACGCTTGACCGGTAATAAGAAGTTCTTGTGACTGTCACGCGGCAGTCATGCGCGCGTGGCGCAATGAGCGCCATGTTCAACTCGACGCGAGAAGCCATGGACCGCAAGACGTCCGCGACTTCGCTCCTTAGGCAACTCGGCGCAAGCGTCGATTCCGTCCCCTTTCAACCGGCGATGCCAAGCGGCGGCCCGGCGCTGGCCGACGACGATACCGCCTTCGATACGGCCGGCCGCCAGCACGACGATGGCGCCGCCGATTCCGTGCGCTACCGGACGATCTGGCTCTCGGATATCCACCTCGGATCGAGCGGTTGCCAAGCCCCCTACTTGCTCGACTTTTTACGACATAACGAGTCGGAATATCTGTACCTCGTCGGCGACATCATCGACGGCTGGCAGCTCAAGAAGGGCTGGTACTGGCCGCAAGCGCACAACGACGTCGTCCAAAAAATCCTGCGTAAGGCGCGCAAGGGCACGCAAGTCGTCTACATTCCGGGCAATCACGATGAAGGCGCGCGCCAGTTCTGCGATCTCGCGTTCGGCGATATTCACGTGCGCGGCGAGGCGTTTCATACGACGTTGACGGGCAAGCGCCTGTGGATCGTCCACGGCGATCTTTTCGACGGCGTGATTCAACACGCCAAGTGGCTCGCGTATCTCGGCGACACCGCCTACACCGCGATCTTGATCCTGAACCGCTGGTTCAACCGGGTGCGCAGCCGCTTCGGCCTTCACTACTGGTCGCTCTCGCAATACCTGAAGCATCAGGTCAAGAACGCCGTCAATTTCATCTCCTCATTCGAACATGTGATGGTCGACGAGGCGCGCCGGCGCGGCTGCGACGGCGTCGTCTGCGGCCACATCCATAAGGCCGAGATTCGCGATGTCGATGGCCTGCTGTACTGCAACGACGGCGATTGGGTCGAGAGCCTCTCGGCGCTCGTCGAAACGCTCGACGGCGAACTGAAGGTGGTCTACTGGACCGTCATGCGCTCGCCGGCGGAGCAGCCACGCAAGGCCAAGGCAACGGCTTAGCCTCTTTCGATCTTCGATACGGACCGACCGCATGAAAATCATGATCGTCACCGATGCCTGGGAACCGCAGGTCAACGGCGTCGTGCGCACTCTCAAGAACACGACGCGCGAACTCGCGGCGCTCGGTCATCGCGTCGAACTGATGACGCCGCTGGAATTCCGCACGCTTCCTTGTCCGACCTACCCGGAGATCCGGCTCTCGTTGCTGCCGCGCCGTCGCGTGCATCAGCGCATCGAAGCGTTTGCGCCCGACGCGTTGCATATCGCCACCGAAGGCCCGCTGGGCCTGGCCGCGCGGGCCTACGCTTTACGCCGCAAGCTGCCGTTTACCACGGCCTACCACACGCGCTTTCCCGAATACGTGCAGGCTCGCTTCGGCATTCCGACCTCGGCCACGTACCGCTTTTTGCGCTGGTTTCACGGCCCCTCGCGCGCGGTCATGGCGCCTACGCCCGTCGTCAAACGCGACCTCGAACAGCATGGCTTCGATAACGTCGTGCTTTGGACGCGCGGCGTCGATCTCGAGATTTTTCATCCGATGGATTCAAAGGTGCTCAATACGGCGCGGCCGATCTTTTTGTATGTCGGGCGCGTCGCCATCGAGAAGAACGTCGAGGCGTTTCTGAAGCTCGATCTGCCCGGATCGAAGTGGGTGGCCGGCGAAGGCCCGGCGCTCGCCGAACTCAAATCGCGCTACCCGGAGGCTAACTACCTCGGCGTGTTGAGCCAGGCCGAACTCGCGAAAGTCTATGCCGCCGCCGATGTGTTCGTCTTCCCGAGCCGCACCGATACGTTCGGGCTCGTGCTGCTCGAAGCGCTGGCTTGCGGCACGCCCGTCGCAGCCTATCCGGTCACCGGCCCGATCGATGTGCTCGGCGACGGCGATGCGGGCGCCATGAACGACGATTTGCGCGAAGCCTGCCTCGATGCGCTCAAGATCGATCGCGCCCGTGCTCGGGCATGGGCCGAGCGTTTCTCTTGGGCCGCGGCTTCCAGCGAGTTCGCTGCGCATCTGAAACCGCGTCCAAGCGCCGACGTGCGCGAACAAAGCGCCCCCGCATGAAACGCGATGAGCCGCTCGTCGACGACGAGCACGAACACGACCTCGATCCGCACGCGGGCGTCGCGCACGAGCCGCTCTCGCCCGACGATCCGCTGGCGCCGTTGCCGTTCAATCCCTACAAAGGCAATCGCGGCCTCACGCGCGCTTGGCACGCGCTGAAGAATTCGATCGCGGGCTTTCGTGTGGCGATACAGGAAGAGAGCGCGTTCCGCCAAGAGCTGACCTTGGCCGCCATCCTCGTGCCGTGCGGTGCGCTCGCCCCCGTCGACGCCGTCTCGCATGTCTTGTTGATCGCTTCGGTCCTGCTGGTGCTGATCGTCGAGCTGCTTAATTCAAGCGTCGAAGCGGCCATCGATCGCATTTCGCTCGAACGCCATGAATTGTCGCGGCGCGCCAAAGATCTCGGCAGCGCGGCCGTGACCGTCGCGCTCACGGCCTGCGTGTTGACGTGGGCGCTGATCGTCGGCCCGATCGTGGCCCGCTGGCTCGCGGGTTAGCGGCGGCGCGCTCTCGTCCGCTGACCGAAGCACGCCCGACGGGCCCGGCGCCCGTGCGCACGGCCCAGCGCTTGTCTCGAATCTGTTCTATCACCCCATATTGATACGACGAAATCGCGCCGAAGGCCGCCGCGTGGGGCGCTCGACGAAAACCCTATATCAATCTTCGGGGAACAGAACGACCGGTTTATAATCGCCCGACGCAGTAGAAAAGATACCAACCGAGCCGGGCGCAGCAACGCAGCGGAGCGCGAGCGCCGCGCGTGCCCGGCATCACAGGGCCGGACGACATGGAAGCCAAAACTCCCCGCCGCACCCGCGAACGGATTCTCGAGCTTTCGTTGAAGCTATTCAACGAGATCGGCGAACCGAACGTGACCACCACGACGATCGCGGAGGAAATGGAGATCAGCCCAGGCAATCTCTACTACCACTTCCGCAATAAAGACGACATTATCAACAGCATCTTCGCCCAGTTCGAGCAGGCGATCGAAAAGCGGTTGCGGTTTCCGGAAGATCATCGTCCGACGATCGATGAAACCTGGTCGTACCTGCAGTACATGGCCGATTTCATGTGGACCTACCGGTTTCTCTATCGCGATCTGAACGATTTGCTGGCGCGCAATCGCACGCTCGAAACGCACTTCAAGCAGATCATCAGCCACAAGGTGCGTTTCGCGAAGGAGATGTGCGAGCTGCTCGTCGCCGACGACGAAATGGTGGCGACGCCCGATGAAATTCAAGTCATCGCGACGAACATGGGCGTGATCGCCACGTATTGGCTGTCGTATCAGTTCGTCATGCATCCGCGCAAGTACAACGATCAGGAAGCGATTCGCGCCGAGCTGCATCAGGTCAGCGTCCATGTGATTTCAATCATGGCCCCGTATCTGCGCGGCCGCTCGCGGCAATTGTTCGACGATCTCGTCTCCGGCAAGCTGCCCAAGCGTCAATTCCACGATTATCTGCCGCCGCGCGATGCGGCCGGCCGCAAGGAAGGCGCTCAGCCATGAAGTCCGTTTGCGTCTACTGCGGCTCCTCGACCGGCACCCAGCCCATTTATGCGCAAGCCGCGCAGGGGTTCGCCCGTGCGCTCGTGGATGCTGGCTGCTCGCTCGTCTACGGCGGGGGGCGCGTCGGCTTGATGGGCGTGATCGCCGATGAAGTGCTCGCGGCGGGCGGCCGGGTGGTCGGCGTTATCCCCGAGCTGCTTCTGAATAAGGAAGTCGGGCACCGCGGGTTGACCGAATTGCACGTCGTACCCGATATGCATCAGCGCAAGCGCATGATGGCTGATTTGTCCGATGCGTTCGTTGCGCTGCCTGGCGGCGCCGGCACGCTCGAAGAGTTGTTCGAGGTGTATACCTGGGCGCAGCTCGGCTATCACAACAAGGCGATCGGGCTCTACGATATCGGCGGCTATTACGGCCCGCTCATGTCGATGCTCGAGCATACGGTGCGCGAAGGGTTTATGCAGCAAGCGTATCTAGACATTCTGCAGATCGATTCCGACGCGTCCGTGTTACTCGACAAATTGCGTCGATATCAACCGCCTGGCCGCGATAAGTGGGCCACGCAGCGGGAAGTCGTTTAAGCCGTTGCAGTCGCTGCAATCACTGGCGTCGCTAGCGTGGCTTGCTTGAATCGCCTCGGTCGTTCGAGGACGATGTGCGAACGCCGATGACGGCGGCCACCGGTGCTTGGCCGCCCCGCCCCCTTCGCTCTGCCGGAGAACATCGATGCATGCAACGCCACGTGTGGTTCTCATCACCGGCGCGAGCCGCGGTATCGGCCGCGCGGTCGCCGTCATGCTCGCGCGACAGGGCGCAGCGATCGGGGTGAACTACGTGCGCGATGTCGCCGCGGCAGAGCAAACCGCGGCCGATATCGAACGCGCAGGGGGCCGCGCCGTGCCGCTGCAGGGGGATGTCGCGGATGAACCGGCTGTGCTTGCTATGTTCGACGCGCTGGAAGCGGCGTTCGGTCCCATCGATGGTCTGGTCAACAACGCAGGCATCGTCGCCCCGCCTCTGCCGCTCGCGCAAATGGACGTCTCGCGGCTGCGGCGCATGTTTGACGTCAACGTGTTGGGCGCGTACCTGTGTGCCCGCGAAGCAGCGCGCCGCATGTCGACGGATCGTGGCGGGCGCGGCGGCGCGATCGTCAATGTGTCGTCGGCGGCGTCGAGGCTGGGCTCGCCGAACGAGTACGTCGATTACGCCGGTTCGAAGGGGGCCGTCGATACGATGACGATCGGCCTTGCCAAAGAACTCGGGCCGCGCGGCATCCGGGTGAACGCAGTGCGGCCAGGGTTGATCGAGACCGATATCCACGCCAGCGGCGGGCAGCCGCAACGCGCCGCGGTGCTGGGCGCGCAGACGCCACTCGGGCGGCCGGGGACAGCCGAGGAGGTCGCGCAGGCGATCGTCTGGCTGCTCAGCGATGCGGCTTCATACGTACAGGGGGCGCTGCTCGATGTGAGCGGCGGGCGGTGACGTGAGCAGTCGACGCTCGCGCGTCTTCGCGTGAAAGATGCCGCGCGTTTGCTATCGCAACGAGGCGAGCCGACCTTCCAAGAATCGTTTGAGGTCTGACGTACTCACCCGGTACCCGTCCCTTGTTCGCACAATCGAAACTTCTTTATTGAGTCGCTTGACGAATTCCTCCGGCGGATTCTTGATCACAAACCAAAACGCTTGCTGGCCTACCTCGTCCGCCAGCGCATGCAAAATGGCAGCGCCCGCCCGCTTCGGCGCACCTTGCCGCGGCATCTCCTTGAGATCGATAACCGCGGTGTTACCAGCTAAATCATTGACCGCAACCTTGGCCGTTACCGGATATTCCAACTCAGCTTTCTTGCCATCCTTCGCAAAGAAAAACGTTAATCGATGCTGTTTATCGACAAACCTCGCGTCCGGCTTGTCGTGCTCGAAAAATAGCCCTCCTGCCTCCTGATGAATAAACGCGAGCTTTGACTTCGGACGGCCTTTGAAAATGTCGACCGCATCGTTCGCGTCTTCTTCGGTGGGTCTGCGCCACAAAGAGGCGGACCTTGTATGAATCGCCGGCCCTCCCTCTCGATGCGTTCGATGCGCTCGATGCGCAGAGTCTTTGTCTTCGTCAGACGAGTAGCCCGTCAGGTCCGGACATCCTCTCCTTGTCATTTCGTCGATCATCCATCGGTCGACACTCTTTTTATCGAAAAAACCGTACAAAATATCTCTCCTGTGCAACAAACATCGCGTCGAATCAACAGGTGCATATCGCCGACTCCGCCCGGCCTGCCGCCCTAAGCTTGGCACGCGCCTGTAGCCCGTATCGAAGACATCCGGGCCGCCAACAACGAACAGCCAATGTGGACTGTGCCGAGTCGTGCGGAAGGCGCGAAAGGCGACATCTGCTTATTGACCGGGCTATACACTGCTAACCAATAAGCATCCCGCATCGCCATCGCAGGAGGTGTTTCAGATACGCAGATTGGCTAGCAGATGCGAAGTGTCGCTATCGTCCGCCAACTCACGTAGCGCGCTGCATGAGAGACAAAGCGTTAACTGAAACCGAAGAGGATATGAGCGGGCGCTACCCGAGACGCGTTCGAATGACTGCGTGTCGTCGGAGCCCGATGGCGCCGAAGCTAACGCGCGCCGCGGCGCCAGCCGGAATCTCAGAACGACGAGCCCGGCTCGCAAAGAAACGCCAATTCCTCATCGGTCGAGGAGCGACCCAGGGCGGCATTACGATGCGGAAACCGGCCGAAGCGCTCGATAACGGCCGCATGGCGATGCGCGTAATCTACGTAACTACCCTTGCCCGTTTCGCCCGTCTCACGCGCGTGCGCCTCGAATAGCCGCACCGATTCGCGCTGGGCCTCAAGCGATTCCGCATGCTCGAACGGCAAGTAAGCAAACACGCGATGCTCCGGCGTGGGCAAGTCGACATGCGCGCCCGACGCAACGAGTTGGCGAGCGACTTCGAGCGCCCGCGCATCCGCTTCGAACGCTGTGGGCCGCCCTCGGCAAGTGTTGCGCGAAAACTGATCGAGCACGATCACAAGCGCCAGCGCGCCGAGCGGCGTGGCTTGCCACGCGTCGCACTCGCCGCGCCGCGCGGCTTCCAACGTTGCGCCGAAGCACTGTTCGATCTGCGCGTCGAAGGCCTCGCCGCCGTTGAACCAGCGCGGCGATGCTTCGCCGAAGGCAGGCGTACCCGGCTCGCCGAACCAAAAATCGAGGACGGCGCGCGCAGCGGGATCGAGCGCCGCATAATCAGCGTCGAACGCCATGCGAGCGCATGAGGGCAGCTGTTGCAGGCCCTGTGCCGAACGGGCTGCGCTGCCGCTGTCCGCTTCGAGGTTGGATTCACTCATCCGTGTTTGTACGAGAAAAAAGAGAGCGTTAGCTGAGTTCCAAAACGAGCCGCCGTGTGCGCGCCGTCTTCTTTTCGATTTTGGCGACGCGCAGCGCGCCGATTTCCGACGTATTGCCGACATGGGTGCCGCCGCACGGCTGAAGATCGACTTGATCGATTCGCAACAGCCGCACACGCCCGAAACCCATCGGCGGTTTGACGCTCATCGTTCGGACGAGCTCCGGACGCGCCGCCATTTCGTCGTCCGTGATCCACTCGGTCGATACAGGGTGCGCCCCGCCGACGAGGTCGGCCAGCTTCGCTTCGACCAACTCGCGCTCGATCGGCTCGCTCGTGACGAGATCGATACGCGCATAGCCGGCCGTGATGCTGCAACCATCGACGGCATAGGGCAAAACGGCACACAGCAGGTGCGACGCCGTATGCAGCCGCATGTGCCGATAACGCCGATCCCAGTCAATCTCGGCGACCACCTTCTGCCCGGCCTGCAGACGAGCAAGCACCTCCTCCTGCCCCGGCGCCGGCACGTGTAGCGCATCGTCGGGACTCGCACCTTCGAACTTGGCTTTGCGCGTATCGGCGATGTGGATCAGCGTGCCATCGGCCAACGTCAGCGTGCCGGCATCGCCCGCTTGACCGCCGCCCAGCGGATAGAACATCGTCCGATCGAGCAGGATGCCGTCGGGCGTCGTCGCGCTGATCGTCGCCTCGGCGCGCGTGAGATAGGCGTCTTCGCGGAAAAGGGCTTGTGTCGTCATCGGGGTCCTCATCGATCGGTTTGCGGCGTTGCCGCCCACTGGCCTGATTAGCAGTCAGCGACGGCGTACGCTCAGTCAGACGTGCGGGTGCGAGCGGTCATTATGAAAACCGAGCGGCTTAGTCGAACAGAGCGTGCAGCATGAATTCGCAGCGGCGCTGTATCGGCGTTTCAACCAGGCCGGTTGCGCATCCAGTCGGCCGTATCGAAAAACGACGTCACGAGCCGCTCGCGCAGCGCCTGCGGCAGCCCGACCTCCTCCATCGCCCAGGCCATACAGCGCACCCATTGATCGCGCTCCGACGAGGCGATCGCAAACGGCAAATGGCGCGCACGCAAGCGCGGATGCCCGAAGCGCTCGATGTAGTGATCGGGGCCGCCAAGCCATCCGCACAGAAACCAGAACAGCTTATCGCGCGAGCCGTCGAGCGAAGCCGGATGCAACGCGCGGATGCCCGCGAAATCGGGTTCGAGGTCCATCAAATCGTAAAAGCGGTCGACGAGTTCGCGCACACGCGCTTCGCCGCCCACCAAATCGAACGCGCTCGGCTGTTGGCCTTGTGCGTCGTCGTCGGTCGAATCGGTCATACGGAGAAAGTCTAGGTAAGTCGATACATCTACTAGTCGAAAAAATCACGTGCCGCCGGTCTCATGACGCCCGCTCCAGCGGCGCACCGGCGCACCGGCGCAAAGGCGCCAAAAAGCGCCACCGCTCACGCATCGCGCAACGACTGCGCGGCAGGCCGCCGCAACACATGCCGCAAGCTGAGCCATCCGCCCACCCCGGCGCACGCCACCCCGGCCGCCACGCCGGCCGGCAACAGCCACGGATCGAGATCGAGGTGGAAATCGAATACGTGCGTCGCGAGTACGATGCCGAGCGCCTGGGCGCCGACGGCCGCCATCAGCCCGGCAAGCGCGCCGACGACGGCGAATTCCGCCACATGCACGGAGCGTACTTGCCGATGCGAGGCGCCGAGCGCGCGCAATAACGCCGATTCTCGCACGCGCTCGTCGCGCGTGCCGGCCAACGCCGAGTACAGCACGAGCAAACCGGCCGCGAGCGTAAAACCGAACAGAAACTGAACCGCGCCGATCACCTGGTCGAGCACATGCTGAATCTGGGCCAGAATCGGCGTCGTATCGATTGCCGTGACGTTCGGATGCGCCGCGATCAACCCGTCGAGCACGGCGCGATGCTCGGCAGGCAGGTGGAAGCTCGTGATGAACGTCGCCGGAAATCGTTCCAGTGCGGCCGGCGGCATCAACACAAAAAAATTGACCTTGAACGTACCCCAGTCGAGCTTGCGTACGCTCGTGACGGGCGCATCGATCTGCATACCGGTCACGTCGAAGCGCAGCACATCGCCCACCTTGACGCCGATGAGCTTGGCCAGCCCCGCCTCGATCGAAATCTCGGGCCGCGTCGCCCCGCCGTACCACTTGCCTTCCGCAATCCGGTTGTCCTCGGGCAGCGTGCTGCGATACGACAGGTTGAATTCGCGATCGACGAGCCGCCGTGCGTCGTCGTTCTTGTATGCCTCCGGCACGATGCGCTTGCCGTTGATCGACACGAGGCGTCCGCGCACCATCGGTTCGAGCGTCACCGCGGCGATCCCATGCGCGTGCAGATAAGCGACGACGGCCGCGCGCTCGTCGGACTGAATATCGATCAGAAATTCATTGGGTGCGTCGGGTGGGGTGGAGTTGCGCCAACCCGCCACCAGGTCGTTGCGCGTCATCGCAATCAACAGCAAACACATCAGGCCGATCGCGAGCGCCGTCATCTGCAGCGCGCTCACCCAGCCACGCCGCTCGAGCGAGGCCAGCGCGTAGCGCCAGCCGACGGCCGCCGCCATGCGCCGCCCGCCTTCGCTACGCGCCAAGCGTGCGCAGAGCCACAGCGCGAGGCGCGCCACCGCCGCGAACACCACTAACCCGAGCGCGAAGCCGCCCGCGACGATCCCGCCGAGCTTGAGTTCGCCCGCCGCCAGCACCAGCAAGGCGCCGAACAGCGCAATACCGACGCCGTAGGCCCACCAGGCCGAACGCGCCTGTCCATCCCACTCGCGTCGCAGCACGCGCAGCGGCGCGACGCGCGTGAGCGGCAGAAGCGGCGGCAATGCGAAGCCGAACAGCAGCACAAGCCCCGCCGCGATACCTTCAAGCGCGGGCAGCAAGCTCGGCTGCGGCAGCTCGACGGCGATCAACTGGCCGAGCCACGCCAGCAACGCAAAATGCCCCGCGTAACCGAGCGCGACGCCGATAAGGCCACCCGTCACGCCGACGATCGCAAATTCCAACGCCACCAGCGCGCGCAGCTCACGCTCGCCAAGGCCCAGACAGCGCATGACGGCGCAGCCGTCGAGGTGGCGCCGCGTATAGCGGTGCGCGGCCATGGCGATCGCCACGGCCGCCAGCAGCGCCGTCAGCAACGCGACGAGCCGCAGAAAATGCCCGGCGCGATCGAGCGTCGCGCGCACTTGCGGCTGGCCGTCGTTTAGCGATTCGAGCGCGACGCCGCGCAGCTTGCCGCCGTCGACACGCTCATGCGCAAACGCGGAGAAACGGGCGACGGCAGCGTCGTCGCCCGCCACGAGCAGGCGGTACGTCACGCGGCTGCCGTAACCGATGAGCCCCGTCGAGGCGAGTTCGTCGGCCCGCATCATGAGGCGAGGAGAAAAATTGATAAACGCAAAACCTCGATCGAGCTCGCGCGTAATCACCGCGCCGATCGTGAACCGGCGATCGCCGAGCGCCACCCTATCGCCGACGTGCGCATGCAGGGTTTCCAGCAGTTGTTCGTCGACCCACACGGTGCCTTTGGCCGGAATCGCTTGTGCTCGACGATCGGGGGCATCGACGCGGGGCGCGATGCGCAAAGCGCCGCGCAGCGGATAGTCAGACGACACCGCCTTGACGGCGGCCAGGCGTGCATTCGCCAGGCTCTGATCGCCGTCGCCCGAGTTCGACGCGCCCATGCGCGCCACCATGCTGGGGAAGATAGCCGTCGTCGCCGTGCGCAGGCCGAGCGTGTGGGCTTCATCGAAGAACGCCGCATCGACGGGATGATCGGCGCGCACGACGAAATCGGCCGCGATCATACGCTTGGCGTCGCGTTCGAGCCCTTGCTGCAGGCGATCGGCGAGAAAGCCGACGCTCGCAAGCGCCGCCACGGCCAGCACGAGGGCCAGCAGCAGCATCGTGAGCTCGCCGGCGCGCCAGTCGCGCGCGGTCATGCGCGCCGCTTGCCGCACGAGCCCCATGCGGTTATCGGGCGGCCGCGGCCCGGTCGTGCTCGCCCGTCCGCTCAATCGCGCTTACCCCCGATCGAACCCAAGCGAGAAACCATATGCGCCGCCATGCCGCGAAAGCCGCCCTGCACCCCGCGCCATAGCCGCGGCAAGACCCAGCTCGCGAAGGCCAAGAAGCCCGCCATCAGGACGAGGAAGGCGAGCGGGACAAAAAGGGCAAGCGTCAAGCCCACGCAGACGAGCACGTCCTCCATCGACGAGGCCACCCAGTTCGAGAAGGGCTCGGGGGACAAGTTGATGAGCGCACGCGTGCCGGCCTTCGCCAAATGCGCCGAGCCGGCCAGGGTGCCGCCCGCGAGCGCCGCGACGGTCAGCAGCGCCGGATCGGCGTGGCCGACGGCCCCGACGGCGAGCAGCGCGCCGGCGGGAATGCGAATGAAGGTGTGGACGGCATCCCAAAGCGAATCGAAAGCGGGGATGCGATCGGCGAGGAATTCGACAATGGAGAGGACGGCGGCCGCGCCGATGACCCAACCCGACGATAGCGCCGATAACGTGTCAGGCAAATGGACGATGCCGAGCCTGGCGAAGATTCCGACGAGCAAGACAGTCAGATAAAGACGCAAGCCGCTGGCCCATGACAGACCGGCGCCGAGCGAAAGTGCGTCTAGCATTGCCCCTCCCTGCCCTCGTGGCGACAGACGCCGCGTGCGGCGGCGGTCAGCCGGCCTCGCACGCCGCACGCGCACGCTGGCCGTGCGCGCTCACGTCCCATTATAGACAGGCGCATGGATCGGCGCGGCGCGCGCCCGCTGCGCCCGCGGACCGAACGATGCGCCCATTCAAATCACGGGATTAGGACAGTCGAGCCGGTGGTCTTGCGGCCTTCGAGCGCGCGATGCGCGTCGGCCACATCCTCGAGCGCATAGCGCTGACGTACGCTCGTCTTGACTTTGCCCGATGCGATGACGTCGAACAGTTCAGCGGCCATCGTATCGAGCCATTCGCGCTTGGCGATGTAGCTGAACAGCGTCGGCCGCGTGAAGAACAGCGAACCGCGATTCGCGAATTCCGCCGCTTCGATCGGCGGCAGCGGCCCCGAGGCGCTACCGAAGCTCACGAAGTAGCCGAGCGGCGCGAGGCAATCGAGCGAGCCCTTGTAAGTGTCCTTGCCGATCGAATCGTAGACGACCGGCACGCCCGCGCCGTTCGTAATCGCCTTCACGCGCTCGGTGAAATCTTCGCGCGTATAAACGATCGGATGATCGCACCCATTCGCCTTCGCGAGCTCGGCCTTCTCATCCGAGCCGACGGTGCCGATGACGGTGGCGCCGAGCGCTTTCGCCCATTGGCAGACGAACAGGCCGACGCCGCCCGCGGCGGCATGAATCAGAATGGTTTGGCCCGGCTCGACGCGAAACGTCCGGCGCAGCAAATACTGGGCGGTCAGCCCTTGCAACATCGCCGACGCCGCCGCGTCGAACTCGATCGCATCGGGCAGCTTGACGAGCGCATCGGCCGGCAGCACGCGCTCTTCGGCGTAGGCGCCGGGCGGGCGCGCCACATACGCCACGCGATCGCCGACTTGGAAACGGCTGACGCCGGGGCCGACATCGGTCACGACGCCCGCTGCCTCCATCCCGAGCCCGGCCGGCAAGGGCTGCGGGTAATGCCCCGTGCGGAAGTAAACGTCGATGTAGTTAAGCCCGACCGCATGCTGCTTGATGCGCACTTCGCCGACACCGGGCGCCTTGACCTCGACCTCCACCCACTGCATCACTTCGGGGCCGCCCGTGCGTTCCATCCGGATCGCCTTCACCATGCCGCTCTCCTTTCTCTCGATTCATCCGATGATCCATGCGGCCATCCGCGCGCCGCACCCTAGATTCGCTTCCTCTCGCCCGTCAACGTCGCTTTGATTCGTATTCGTTCAAGCCTTCGCGGCGATGCCCGCCGCGAGCGTATCGAGCAGCATGCGCGCGGTGGCCACGTTCGTCGCGCACGGCACGTCATGCACGTCGCACGCACGGACGAGCGCATTGATATCCGGCTCGTGCGGTTGCGGCGTCATCGGGTCCCGCAGGAAGATCACCAGATCGACTTTCCCTTCGGCCAGCAGCGCGCCGATCTGCAAATCGCCGCCGTACGGCCCGGACAACATGCGCTCGACCGTGAGCCCATGGGTATCGGCGATGCGCCCGCCCGTCGTTCCGGTTGCGATCAGCTTGCAACGGCGCAGCGTCTGCGCGTATTCGCCGGCGAGGGCGACGATGTCTTCCTTCTTATGATCGTGCGCGATCAGCGCAACGCAGCGGGTCATGGCGCCACTCCTTCTTGGGCAAGCGAATTCAACTTCAAACTATGAGATATCGTCGATCGGCGCGGGTGCCGCTCCTCGATCGAGCAATGCGTAACGTTTCAAAACGGTTTCAGAACGTGCCCGGGTAAGCGCCACCGTCGATGAGCCAGTTTTGGCCGGTGATATAGCTCGCATGCATGCTGCACAGGAACGCGCAGGCCTTGCCGAATTCGGCGCTCTGCCCGAGCCGCTGCGCGGGGATGCCGGCCGCCCGTTCGCGCTTCGCCTCGTCGACGCTGATTCCTTTCGCTTGCGCCTGCGCATTGAGCGTGGCGGCGATCCGATCGGTGTCGAACAAGCCCGGCAGCAAGTTGTTGATCGTCACATTGTGCTGTGCGACTTTGCGCGCAACGCCCGCCACGAAGCCCGTGAGCCCCGAGCGCGCACCGTTCGACAGCCCCAGCACATCGATCGGCGCCTTCACCGACGAACTCGTGATGTTGACGATCCGGCCGAAGCCACGCTCGATCATGCCGTCGATCGTCGCTTGCAACAGCGCGATCGGCGTCAGCATGTTGGCCTCGAGGGCGCGAATCCAGTCGTCATGGGTGAACTGGCGAAAATCGCCGGGCGGCGGGCCGCCGGCGTTGTTCACTAGGATATCGGGCGCGGGACAAGCCGCGAGGGCCGCCTCGCGCCCCTCGGGCGTCGTGATGTCGCAAGCGACCGTACGCACAGATACGCCCGTCTTCGCGCGAATCTCGTCCGCGGTGGTCTCGAGCGTCGACGCGGTGCGCGCCACGATCACGAGCGCCACGCCCTCGGCGGCGAGCGCCTCGGCGCAGCCGCGTCCCAATCCTTTGCTAGCCGCGCAGACGAGCGCGGTGCGTCCTGCAATTCCCAGATCCATGCCTATGACCCCAATTGAGATGGGCGATGGGGGCGATTGTAGGGGAATCGCCGCCACCGCGCCGAACGCGCCATCGCGAATGCGGCCGCCGGCCGGCGAGCACCGAACGACGTTGTTGCCGCGCATCACCTCGGCCTGCAACGAATCATTGCCGCGCCCGCTTCTTTCGGTAAACTTGCGCGGACATTCCATCCGCGCCGCCCCGCGCCCCCGCCATGAAACAAGACAGCCGCTTCCCGAAGCTCTTTATCCTCGATCACCCGTTGATCCAGCACAAGCTCAGCCATATGCGCGACAAGGACACCTCGACGCGCACGTTCCGCGAGCTGCTGCGCGAGATCACGCTGCTCATGGGGTACGAGATCACGCGCAATCTGCCGATCACGACGCGCCGGGTCGAAACGCCGCTGGTCGAAATCGACGCCCCGGTCAT
>Ga0157369_10004198_pt1 | contig 17054 bp, 18 predicted proteins | sample C25metaG_FD_113461 | JGI IMG/M metagenome (GOLD analysis project Ga0157369, IMG submission 113461) | Corn rhizosphere microbial communities from Kellogg Biological Station, Michigan, USA - C2-5 metaG | ecosystem: Host-associated > Plants > Roots > Rhizosphere > Soil | place: USA: Michigan... | reverse complement strand
CTCGCGCGAGAGCACCGAAAAGGCTCCGAGCGTTTACGCCGCGTCGCGCAGGCGGTCGACGGCGTGCTAGCGGATCGCGAGATCCTTCGCCAGGATGTGGATGCCATCGTTCGTGATTTCCTTGAGCACGAGCGGCATCACATGGCGATGGAGGATCGTCATTTCTTCCCGGCGGCAGCGAAGGCATTGAAACCTGACGATTGGGCCGAAATCGCTTCGGCGCAATCCGCTCACAAGGACCCGCTGTTCAGCGACGCCACGGAAACGAGGTTCGATGCGCTGCGCGCGCATATTTTCCAACTTGAGCAGGAGGCAGAATCCGAACGGGGCTAGCTATAAAATCCTTCGAAACAAATAGACCGGACCGCGGATGCCCTGTTCGCGTTTGCACTCGAGCATGCCGTCGGCTAGCAGGCGATCGAGGCGCGAGCGCGTCTTGCGATCATCGTCGGCGCCGATCAGCCGCGAGACCGCGGTGCCGGTCATCCATGTCCCGTGCGGCATCATCTCGAGGATCATGGCCTCGACCTTGCGCGCCCTCATCCCCTGCGGGGCGATGCTCGCGCGCACGGTCAACGGTTGGTCGGGATGCGCCACGTCACTTCTTTCTCGGCTTCAGCTTGTCCGCCGGCAGTGAGACCGCGATCCTGTCCTTCAAGTCGGTGCAGGTCTTGCGCGCCTCGGCCACCACGAGCGAGCAGGTTTCGATGTGCTCGAACACGCGCTTGGCCTCCTCGCGGTACCGCGCGGCGACTTGCTTCAGCTCTTCGGTCACCGCGATCGCATCGCGGGTCATTGCTTCGCATTCCTTGACGCGATCGAGGAGTTCCGCGCCCATCGACTCGATCTCCTTTGCCGTCGCCTCGTATTCGCGAACGACGGCCTCGGCCGACAGCTTGCCGATCTCGGTGGCACCGTCGCGATGCTCGACATAGTCCGGCATCGCAAGCGTTGGCGCGCCCACGTTTGGCGGATCGAGACGCGTGGTACGCGTCTCATGCAGCGGAGGCCTGTGCCGGAGTTCCGCCTGGATTTCGCGCTCCATGTCGGTGACGGGTCTTTCTGTCGTTGACACCATTTCCTGGCACTCCCTTTTTTCGGGTTTTAGGGTTGATTGCGCTGGTTGGTGCACGAAGCCTCAGTTGGCCTGCATCGGCAGGCAAGGCAATTTGCCGGTTAAGCTTGCTGATTCAGCTTAATGCCGGTGATCCCGGTTAATGCTGGTACTATCGGGCGACTGCGATGTCGCAGAACGGTATCGGCGTGCAGGTGTGCGGTCTCGCGGTTGGTTATTGTCTAGCCGCGGGCACGATCCGTCTCGTTCAGCGAATACCCCCTCGACAAAACCCTCCGGGTCTTCGCAGAACTCGCGCATTGTCTTGAAATGGTCGGTCTCGCGCAGAGTGGCCGACTCCAGGCCATATTTCGTCAACCGCAACAGCGTCGCATTGGGATAGGCCATCAAAATCGGAGAATGCGTGGCCATGATGACCTGGCAATGACCGATCTCATCCATGCGCCGCATCAGCTTGAGAAACTCCATCTGTCGCGTCGGCGATAGCGCCGACTCCGGCTCGTCGAAGAAGAATATGCCTTGCCTCTGACAGCGCTCATCGAAGAAGCGCAGGAACCCCTCGCCATGGGAATGCGACAGGAAGTCGGCATACCGGCTGCCGACGGAGTCCAGATATCGTGCGACAGAGAAGAAGCGAAAGAACCAGCCATTCGTGATCTTCGGCACCCAGCTCGCGCGCAGGGCGACTGACAACTCGTCACCCGAAACCTCGATGGCGTCAGAATGATCGACCGCCCTGTAGCCTTTGCCCCCGCCCCCACTGTCAAAGCCGGCCAGCGCGGCGACGCCCTCCAGCAAGGTCGACTTCCCAGTCCCGTTCTCGCCGACGATGATCGTAATCGCCCGCTCGAAGCTCAGCGAGAACTCATCCCGCAGAAACGGCAGGCAGAACGGATACGCCTCGCGGTCGGGCACGCGTGACGCGTCGATCCAGACCCGCTTCAGATACGGCGCAGGGAGGTTGATGTCGCGATTGCGCTTCGCCATGGCCCTATGTCTCAGCACTCAACGATAGGTCTGATATCCATGGCACAACCAATAGAACATAACAAGAACAATATCATAACCTGCTAGGCTCGCCGCAAACACCCCGACGCGATGGAGCGCGCCGATGCCCTCCTCCACCTACGCCCTCTTTCGCAAGGCCATCCTCGGCGAGCAGCAGGTGACCTGCACCTACGAAGGGCGCCATCGCGAATTGTGCCCGCACATCATCGGCGCCAACAAATCCGGCGAGGAGGTCGTGCTGGCCTGGCAATTCGGGGGCGAGAGCTCGGGTCCGTTACCACAATGGCGCTGCCTGCGGCTTGCCAATGTCCGAGACGCTCGCGTCCGCGGCGGACCATGGCACGAAGGCGGCTCGCATCGTTCGACGCAGACTTGCGTTGCCAACATCGATCTCGACATCAATGTGCATGTGCGCAAACGACGAAAGTGACGCGTTCGCAAGACGTTATGCGAGCTGATTTGCCCGTCGGTCTGACTTACCTGAATCCTGTCAAGCCACCGTCTCAAAAATAATTCGCTTTATCAGAAATATAAAATGTGTTTATGGTACGCCATCCCGCTTCCATCAGGAGGGGCGTATCGCGATCGTCACGGACGTAGGATGCGGGATGCGATGGACGTGTTTGCTTCGCCGGACGAGCGAGACAAGCGCGGATGGCAAAGCCGTGTGGTCCTGATCCCCCGACGCTGGGATCAAGCTCGCAATGACGAGTTGCGGGCGACGGTGGCTACAAAGCCCGGCACACCGGGGAGAGCGCGGGATAAGCCATAAACCATTGCGCAGGGAATGCCGGACTGTTCGGCGTGCCTGTGGTGACTACTCGCGTACTTTCTACCCTTGTACGCGAGGCTGCGGGTGCGATCGTGCATCCGGCATTCCCTGCGCCCTCCCATTTTCGAGGGCGATGACCAAAGCAAAGCTCGGGCAATCATGCCGCGAGAATGCTGGCGCACATGCCTTCGCCTAGATGAATTTCAGGTTCGATCACCGATTTGGCCGTCATTGCGAGGAGCGACAGCGACGACCCGTCTACGCTCGCTGCGCGAGCTTCGCCGGGTAGGGAGTCCGCCGAAGCGCCCTTGCGCGAAGGCGGAAGCAATCCATTCTGTCCACGCGGCGCGATGGATTGCTTCGCGGAGCCTGTCATCGGGCGCGCATTCGCGCGACCCGTTGGCTCGCAATGACGATTCAACCTCATCTCATCATGCTCCAGCCATGCATTGGCTCGCGCCCCGCCTTCCGATTGACCGGCGTGACCCGGCGAAAACGCTACGCTAGCCTGCCTGCTCAAGAACAAGAGGAAACGCAGAAGTGTACGACACCATCATCGTCGGGGGCGGCTCGGCAGGCTCCGTGCTGGCTCATCGTCTGTCCGCCAAGAGCGCCAACAAGATCCTGCTCTGCGAGGCCGGCCAGGACACCCCGCCCGGCAACGAGCCGAAGGAGATCCTGGACAGCTATCCCGGCACCGCCTATTTCGATCCGCGCTTCCACTGGACCGAGCTGAAGGTAACGACCCAGATCGTCAGCCACAACAATCCGCAAGTGCGGCCGCCGCTACGCAAATATGAGCAGGCGCGCGTGCTCGGCGGCGGCTCCTCGATCAACGGGCAACTCGCCAATCGTGGCGCGCCGACCGATTACGCCGACTGGGAAGCGCGGGGTGCGACGGGGTGGGGCTGGAACGACGTGCTGCCCTATTTCCGCAAGGTCGAGCACGATCTCGACTTCGACGGGCCCTTTCACGGCAAGGACGGCCGCATTCCCGTTCGCCGCATCGGAAGGGAGCACTGGACCGGGCATTCGATCGCCATGGGGAAGGCGTGCGAGCTCGCCGGCATGCCTTTCCTGCCCGATCAGAACGGTGAATTTACCGACGGCTATTTTCCGATCACGCACTCGAACCAGGACGAGCATCGCGTCTCGGCCGCAATGGGCTATCTCGATCGCGAGACGCGCAAGCGTGCCAACCTCACCATCTCGACGCACACGCAGGTCAGGGAGTTCCTGTTCGAGGGCACGCGCTGCGTCGGCGTGAAGGCGCTCGTGAACGGCCAGGAGCAGGAATTCCGCGGCCGCGAGATCATTCTGTCCTGCGGTGCGATCCATTCGCCAGCGCATCTGCTCCGCGCCGGCATCGGCCCGGTCGGCCAGCTCAGGGAGTTGGGCATTCCCGTGCTGATGGCACTCGAAGGCGTCGGCCAGCGGCTGATGGATCATCCCTCGATCTCGCTGTCGTCCTTCGTGCGCCGCGGCGCGCGCATGAACGACTACACGCGGCGCCACATCCACATGGGCTTCCGCTATTCCTCGGGCCTGTCGGGTACGCCGAAGGGCGACATGTTCGTCGCCGCGCTGACCAAATCGGCCTGGCATGCGATCGGCGCGCAGATCGGCTCCCTGCTGCTCTTCGTCAACAAGACCTACTCGGAGACGGGACAGGTGAAGCTTGCCTCGCGCGATCCCTCGGCCGAGCCGACCGTCGAGTTCAACCTGTTGTCCGACCGTCGCGACCTCGATCGGCTGATGAGCGGCTTCCGCAAGATGGCCGGCTTGCAGATGAGCGCTCCGGTCCGCGCCGTGACCGACAAGCCCTTCCCTGCCGCCTATACCGACAAGGTGCGCAAGATCGGCGTGGTCAACACCAAAAACAAGATCCTGACCACGATCGCCGCTGCGATGATGGATGGTCCCGCCGCGCTGCGCCATTACATCATCGATAATTTCGTGGTCGAAGGCTTCACCTTCGATCAGGTGATGCAGGACGACGAGGCGCTGGAAGCCTTCGTGCGCAAGGCCACGATCGGCGTCTGGCACGCCTCCTGTACCTGCCGCATGGGCCGCGCCGAGGATCCGATGTCGGTCGTCGACACCCAAGGCCGCGTCAAGGGATTGCAGGGCCTGCGCGTCGTCGACGCGTCGATCTTCCCCGTGGTGCCCTGCGCCAACACCAATTTCCCGACGCTGATGGCGGCGGAGAAGATCGCTGACGTGATGATGCGGTGAGATGCGGAGACTGTTGAAGCGTCGCATTACACCCTCCCCTGGAGGGGGAGGGTCGGCACGCATGAGCGTAGCGAAATGCGTGACGGGGTGGGGTGATCTCTCCGCACAAGCACTGTCTCGACGGAAAGACCGTCACCCCACCCCGCTCGCTTCGCGAGCGACCCTCCGCCTCGAGGGGAGGGTCAAGAGCAATCACCTACGCCGCGTATCCCGGCGCGAGCTTGAACGCGCCGTTCTTGAACGAGTTGGCTTCCACCATGACGACCTCGTCATCGGGATAGCCGTTGTGCTGCTCGGGCGTGAAGGAGATGTCGCCGTAGATGCCGGGATAGCCCTTCAGCTTGTTGAGGTAGTCGACGATCTGCTTCGGCTCGGTGCCCGCGCTCTTCATCGCCTGCGCGATCATCTGCGGCGTGTCGTAGCCGACCGCGACCCACCAGAGCAGCGTATCGTTGACCTCGATCTTGTTGCTCTTCAGGCGGTCGACAAAGGCCGCCGCGCGATCATTCAGCTTCCCGCCTGGCGAGAAGCAGACCGGCTTGAAATTGTTCGGATAGACTTTCGCCCAATATTCCGGCTTTTCCAGCAAGGCCGAGGTCTGGCCCGAGCCGAGCGTGGTCTGGCCCACGATCGGCACATCCCATGCCATCTGCCCTCGGGTGTTGATGATGCGCGACAGGAAGCCGGGATTGACGCTCCAGGGCATGATCGCCTCCGCGCCGGCGTTGCGCATGCGCAGGATTTCAGGCGTCAGATCCGGATTGGCCGCATCGACATTGCCCTGGTAAACGACTTCGGCGCCCTTCTCCTTGAGCATCGGCACATAGGCCGCGACCGAAGCGGTGCCGTAACCGGTGGTGTCGCTGATCACGGCGACCTTCTTTTTCTTGAGCACCTCCACGACGTAGCGGTTGGCCGCGGCACCGATCTGCTGGTTGGTGGAGGCATTGCGGAAGCACATCGGATATTTCTTCGGGTCGGTCAGGCTGTCGACCCAGCACGGATGCACCTGAGGCACGTTGGCGCGCGCGAGCAGCGGCACCACGGCGAGCGATTCACCGGAATTGACCGGGCCAAAGACGACGCTGACCTTCTCGCCATGCGCGAGCTCGGCAGCGCCGTTGACGGCCTTGGTCGGTTCGCTCTGGGTGTCACGGACGATCAGCTCGATCTGCCGACCATCGATGCCACCGGCTGCGTTGATTTCCTTCACGGCAAGCTCGGTCCCGCGATTGATCCCGATCCCGGTGGAGGACGAGGGACCGGTGAGCGCCGGAAGATAGCCGATACGGATCGGGTCTTTCGCGGCGATGGCGGGCTTGGCCAACGTGCTAGCGAGGGCAGCGCCGGCGGTTGCCAGCGCTTGACGGCGAGTCAGCGGCATGTGGATTGTCTCCCTAAGCGATCTTGTTTCACTCCCGAAACCTGCCGAAGTTTCTCCTTCGGCTATTTTTCACGCGGCGCAGTATACAAGCGGCCGGCTCCTGCGCCTAGCGCGCGAACTTTAATACTTAAGCGCGAGCATAGCGGCAGCGCGAAAAGGCGCGGCCTGACGCGGTTGATTGACTTTCGCTTCCACGTCATCCTCGCAACCGGGTCGAAAGGAAGCCCAGCAGCGGCCGGCGCGCGCAATGGCTTTGTCACGCGCGGCAGGCCGTTCCAGTTCGCGAAGGAGGAACGACAGTGAGTGACGGACCAACCAACGGTAGCGGGACCGCGCGGCCGAAGCTGTTCGAGCCGCTGACAATTCGCGGCCTTGAGTTGAAAAACCGCCTGGCTGTGCCGCCGATGGTCCATTATCGCGCCGAGGCCGGCAATACCTGCGGCGCTTTCCATCTGGTGCATCTTGGCCGCTATGCGCTCGGCGGCTTCGGACTCGTCTTCGTCGAGGCCACGGGCGTGGAGGAAATCGGGCTCATCAACGAGCACGATCTCGGCATCTGGAGCGAGGCCCAGGTCGAAAGCTTCAAGCCGCTGATCGCTTTCATGAGGCGACAGGGTACGGCGATCGGCATCCAGCTTGCCCACGGCGGCCGCAAGGCGTCATCGCAAACGGCCATGCAGGGCATGGGCCCACTCACCGAGGAAAACATCAAGGCGGGCGCCAAGGTATGGCAGCCGGTGGGACCAACCGCCGAGCCCGTCGCCAAGGGCTGGCTGACGCCGCGGCAGCTCACGACCGCCGAGTGCAAGGCGATGGTCGGCACCTGGGCGCATGCGGCGAAGAACGCGGTGAAGGCCGGCTTCGACACCATCGAAATTCATACCGCGCACGGCTATCTGCTCGCCTCGTTCCTGTCGCCGGTCTCCAACACGCGCAACGATGAATATGGTGGCGATCTCGCCGGGCGGATGCGGTTGCCGCTGGAAATCGTCGAGGCGGTGCGCAGGGAGATGCCGGCCGATATGCCCTTGTTCGTGCGCGTCTCCTCTGTCGACGGCACGGTGGAAGGCTGGAACATGGATGACACGGTTGCCTACGCGCGCGAGCTGAAGGCGCGCGGGGTCGATGTAGTCGATTGCTCCTCGGGCGGTATCGCGGGCGCGGCAACGGCGGCACAGGTGACGCGTGCGCTCGGCTTCCAGGTCCCCTTTGCCGCGCGGGTGCGCAAGGAAGCCGATATCACGACCATGGCGGTCGGTATCATCCTCGAGGCGGAACAGGCGGAAGCCATTTTGGAGAACGGCCAGGCCGATCTGATCGCGATCGGCCGGCAGTCGCAGTACAATCCCAACATTGCTCATCATTGGGCGCATGAGCTCGGCATCAACCGTCGTTTCGAGGACTGGTCGCCGGAATATGGCTGGTGGCTGGAAAAACGGATCAGAACAATGGAGGGTTTTGCGACGCCGACCGGCGCCGTCATTCGCCGCTAGCGAGCTAGGGCGATGGCTAAAGCACCTCGAGCACCAGCTCCATGGTCATCAGCACGGGATTGTCGCCGCGGATCAGCCTGCCCTCACCGATTCCGCCGGTGTAGTCGATCAGCGCGACGTCGAGCGCCGCTTCCAACGCGCCGCTCGCCGCGGAGGCGATGACGCCGGAGGTGATTGCAAGCTCGGTCGCGAACGGCTCGATCATGCCGCCATCGGCAAAGCGTGCGCCGATGGTCGAGCCGACGCCACCGTGGATTTTGGCGCTGACGATGCCGCGCTCGCGGCAGAAGGATTCGACGCTGCGGGCGAAATCCTGGTTTGGCCGCAGCCGCAAGGCAAACGCGCGGCCCGTCGTCGCGCTGCCCCTGGCTTCGGCCGGCACGGGCCCGAACAGCTTGAAGTTGGTCTCGGCATCGGGCTCGGCGCTGAACATCGCGCCATCGATGCCAAACGCTTCGACCTCGAGCGGCTCGGCGACAAAGGTTTCCTCGGGGAGCATGTGGCCGCCGCTGATGCGATCGTCAGCCTCCCGCCAGAGGCCATGGCAATGGAAGAACGGCGCGCCGTCGCGGCTGCCGAGCGTCATGGTCGCGAGCTTGAGCTTGGTGATGCCCTTTGGGCGAAACGTATCGCTGTAGAATGCCGCGTTCTCGCCGGTCTTGGACAGCGCCGGCATCACATAGCCGAACGGGCCGAGCGCGCCGCGGCCTATGTTCAGCGTGCCGCTGGCAAAACCCTGCGCGCCAAAGCCGCGGCGCGCGGCTTCGAGCAGCGGCAGGCCCGCTTCCAGCGTGAAGGAGAAGGCGCGCCCGCGCACCTCGACCCACTGGACGCGTTCGGAGGCGGGCGGACCGGGCTGCTTGATGCTGCGCATCAGGCGCCGGCCGGCTTCGACAGGTCCAGAAGCCCGCGCGCTTCCAGCTCGTCGCGCACCAGCCGCTTCGGGATCTTGCCATAGCCGGATTTCGGCAGCGCATCCCAGAAGAAGAACCGCTTCGGCATCTTGTAACGCGGCACCTTCGGCGCAAGGAACGCCGCCATGTCCGCCTCGCTCACCGCGGCTGCGCCCTCGCGCGCGACGCAGACGGCAACGCCGACCTCGCCCCAGACCGCGTCGGGCACGCCGAGGACGGCGACCTCGCCGACCGCGGGATGGGTCAGGATCTTCTCCTCGACCTCGCGCGGATAGATGTTGGAGCCGCCGGAGATGTACATGTCGGAGGCGCGGCCGGTGATATAGACAAAGCCCTCCTCGTCCATATGGCCGAGATCGCCGGTCCGGAACCAGCCGTCGCGAAAGGCCTTCGCGTTGGCTTCGGGGTTGTCGTAATAGCCGGCGAACACCGCGGGCCCGATCACGCAGATTTCCCCGGTCTCGAACGGCTTCAGCTCGCGGCCATTGTCGTCCTGGATCGAGACCTGCATGCCGGTCCGCTCGAAGCCGCAGGTGCCGATCCGCGCCAGGGGGCCGTCTTCTTCCTCGTGCAGCGCAGCCGGAAACACCGTGATGTTGCCGGTGACCTCGCCGAGGCCAAAATACTGCACGATCACCTTGCCGAGCTTCTTCAGCGCGAACTTCTGGTCCTCGCGATACATCGGCGCGCCGGCATAGATGACGTGACGCAGCGAGGAATGATCGAACTGGTCGACGGCGGGGTGCTCGACCATCATTTTCAAAATAGTCGGTACCGTGAAGAGATTGCTGACGCGGTGCTTGGCGATCAGCCGATAGGCTTCCGCGATATCGAAACGCTCCGTCGGCAGCAAAATGGTCGCAACCCCGCGTGCGGCCTGCATCAACTGATGCACGCCGGCGCCGTGCGACAGCGGCGCGACCACGAGCGAAGCGTCCTGCTCCGTGGTACCCGGCGTCAAATCGGCAAGATGATTATTGACGACAAAGGCCATCTGGCCGTGGGTCAAGACCGCGGCCTTGGAGCGGCCGGTCGTGCCCGACGTAAAGAAGAACCAGCAAGGATCATCATACTCTACCGCGACGTTGGCGACGGGTGCGCCGGCATGTTTGGCCATCGCCTCTCGCACCGAGCGTTCGCCGAACGCGCCTGCTTCGCCAATGCGCCAAATGAACCCGGCGTCGGTGACGGCCTTGGCATGATCGGGAAAGTCGCCGTGGCAAAGAAATCCTTTCGCGCCGGACGCGGTTGCGAGATACGCGACCTCATCCGGCATCAGGCGGAAATTGGTGGGCACCCAGACCGCGCCGAGCCGGAAGGCGGCGAACATCGAGAAGAACATCTCCTCGCAATTCTTCGAATGCACGAGGATGCGGTCACCCTTCCCGATACCGCGCGCGGCAAGCGCGGCGGCAAGCGCGGAGACCTGACCGTCGATCTCGCGCCAGCTCCAGCTCCGCTCGGCCCAGATGAAGCCTGGGCGATCGCCATGGCGGCGCGCATTCTGGGTCAGCATATGCGCCAGGTTCATGACCCGGCGCGACATCCGTGCCTGGCTGCCAAGCGGCTTCTCGGCGTTGAGCGGGGTCGCGGCCACGTTAGCGGCGCCCCATGAAGATGCCGGCCCCGATCAGCACAAGGCCGATCACGCCAGCGACAATGCCATGCTTGGTGTGCACGTGTGCCACGCCGGCCTCATGCCCCGGAAAGAAGCCCGGCAACTGGTCCGCGGGAACCAGGAAATAGACGGCAGCAACGACAAGCAGGATCACGCCGATCACGGTCAGCACGAGCTTCATGGGGCTTCCTCTTGAAGACAGTAGGTGATTGGGCGACGCCCGTTCTGGATCGGTCGGTTGCGACCTGTTTATCGCTTTCGGCCAAGGCCCCGCAAGGCCCGCGTCGCAAGCAACCTATTCCGCAAGCGGGAGCACATCGACGACCGCAACCATGAGCTTTCGAAACGTCATCGCCGTTGGTGCGCGCCAGCGGGAATGACGTTCGAGCGAAGCGCCCAGGGCTCGCAAAAATATAGTCGCGGCGTTTGCAAACATTCCGGTTTATACATGGCGATCATCAATCCGAGGAAATCCTTCAAACTCGACACCGAGAAACTCGACACCGGCAAGGCGCTGATCGCCGTAACGCTCGACGGACACCAAGGCAAGCGACCGAAACCCGCTGACGCCGTCATCCGCCACGAATTTGTGCGCGAGCCGAACGGATGGAAGATCGACGACATCAAGGGCTCGAGCGACGGCGAAGCATGGTCGATCCGCGCCATGCTCAATGACTCCCTGAAAAATTGAGGTATTGGGATGGGCGACATCGTCAACAACAAGACTGACCACCGCTTCGAGCTCGTGGTCGACGGCCATCTCGCCGCGTCCTTCTACAAGATCGACGGCAATGTCATCACCTTCATCCATACCGAGGTGCCACCGGAGCTCGGCGGCCGCGGCATCGGCTCGAAGCTGGTGCAGGGCGCGCTCGACCAGGTACGCGCCGCTGGAATGAAGGTCATCGCTGATTGTCCGTTCGTCAAAGCCTGGATCGGCAAGCATCCGGAATACAAGGATTTACTGAAGAGCTAGCTCCTCGTCACAGCGTCACGCCACGTCTCCGCGCCAAGCCGCGCTTGGTCGCCGGTTTGCATCGATGGGTTCACAGGCTTAGATGAGGGTCGGAAATTCCAAGGGAAGTACGACCATGCCCGGCGTTCGCGATAACAAAAGCCTGCATCGTTTCGAGCTCGACGTCGGAGGCCAGACCGCCTTCGCCAATTATCGGGAAACGCCACAGGCCGTGATCATCACCCATACCGAGACCCCGCGCGCGCTGCGAGGCCAGGGCATTGCCTCGCAGCTGGTGAAGGGCGCGCTGCGGATGATCCGCGCCGACGGTCACAAGGTGATCGCAGGGTGCGGCTTCGTAGTCGACTATCTGGACAAGCACCCCGAATACGCCGACCTGGTGGCGTAGTTATTACCCGTCATTCCGGGACACGCGCAGCGTGGGCCCGGAATCTCGAGGTTGAGCTTGAACGCTTCCGAGAGCTTTGCGACCTGCTCGGCCATCGTATTCCCTTCATTGTTCTTGGTTTGCGCAAAAAGGCCCGTGTCCGAAGACACGGGCCTTTAGCGCTGGAGTCTTAAGGAATCTGCTAGAGCGCGATGCGCTCTAGATTCTTTAGTGGAGCATGATCTTTTCGGAAAACCGACCTCCACTTTGCGCTAACGCGGCCCTGCGGGTCCGCATCATGCTCAGTGCTTGATCTCGGGCGGCAGCTTGCCGCCATTGGCGGCGAGCTTGGCCATCACCTGCTTGTGCAACCAGACATTCATGCTGGCGGAATCGTTGGTGTCGCCAGTGTAGCCCAATTCCTTGGCGAGCTCCTTGCGTGCGGCGAGGCTCGAATCGATGTCGAGCGCCTTCATCAGGTCGACGATCGAGGTCCGCCATTCCAGCTTCTCGTGCTTGGCGGCGACGGCCTTGTCCAGGATGGGCGCGACATCGACGCTCTGCGCCGGCGCTGTCGAGGGCGCGGCCGAAGCGCTGCCGGCTCCTGCACCACCGCCGCCCGCAGGCGCGGCACCACCACCAGCCGGCGTCGCCTCAGCCGAGTGGCCAAAGATCGCGCTCATGATTTTTCCGAAAATGCTCATCGATTGCTCCCCAAATGGACGTCGAGATTGTAACGGCCTTGAACGGCCTTTGTGCCCGGCCGCCGGATCCGGATCGCAACGTTCAGCTTAACCATGGTGGCCAAGCTTGCCAATGCAACCCCAACCACCGATGTGAAGCTTAGCCGAGGCGAAATGACGGCGGAATGACGCATTGGGGGGTTGCGCTGCGGCATTTATTTTCACCCAGGCGTGAGGGACGGCGGAACGATTTCGGAGTATGCTGAACGTTCAGCTCGCTACACGGCCAGAAGAAAGGTTCTCGCGTCTGGCCAAGATCGTGATCCATCGGCGGCCGCCCGCGCCCGAACTGGCGCGAACTCCGGCCGCTTAAGGCAAGGGAGTTTACGACCATGGCCTCAACCTACCACGACAATGTCGGATCGCAGGTGCAGGGCGCGCCAGAGGCAGCACCTGACATCCGCAGCATCGGCCTTTCCGATCTGCACCGAGCACTGAAACTTGGCTGGGAGGATTTCAAGGCGGTGCCGAGCCACGCTATTATCCTGTGCGTGATCTATCCGGTGCTCGGCCTGTTGCTGGCACGCGCGGCCTTTGGCTACGCGGTGATCCCGCTGCTGTTTCCGCTGGCCGCCGGCTTCGCCTTGCTTGGCCCGTTCGCAGCGCTCGGTCTTTATGAACTGAGCCGGCGCCGGGAAAATGGCGATGTGCCATCCGCCTGGGACGCGCTTGACGTGCTGCGTTCGCCCTCCTTCGGCGCCATGCTCGGCCTTGGTACGCTGCTGCTCGCGCTATTCGTCACCTGGGTCGCTACTGCGCAGGCGATCTATATCGCTGTATTCGGCTATGGCGGCGCCACCAGCGCCTCGGATTTTGCCACGCGCGTGCTGACCACGCCGCAAGGCTGGTGGTTGATCATCGTCGGCTGCGGCGTCGGATTCCTGTTCGCTCTGGTCGCGCTTTGCATCAGCGTGGTGTCGTTCCCGATGATGCTCGACCGTCATGCAACCGCGGGCCAGGCCATGGTCACCTCGCTTCGGGTCGCCGCCAAAAATCCGACAACGATCGCAGCCTGGGGCTTGATCGTCGCGGCCTTGCTGGTGGTGGGCTCGCTGCCGCTGTTCCTGGGCCTTGCGGTCGTGATCCCGCTGCTCGGCCACGCGAGCTGGCACCTCTACCGCGAGGCGGTTGCGATCGATCCCAATGCTCGGCCGATCCCCCCGCGCCCGCCGCACCAGCGCAAGCCGGCGGCCGACTTCCCCGCCAACCTGTTTCCGTGGCGGCGGAAGGATGACACTTGATCGACATGTCAATTAGCTAGAGAAATACCCAAACCGCCGGTTCAACCGGCGGTTTGGCGTTCAGGATGCAAGATATGCCAGCCTTGTTTTGGCCGCGGTTGACACGGACATTTTGCACTGCACGTTCAGAACATTTCGACTCGGAACCAGCATTCGTGACAGCAATCCACTCACGTCGTTTCGCGAGCATGGCGTTTGGCGCCGCGCTCTCCCTCGTTGCGGCACCGGCCTTCGCGGCTGCGCCCTGCAACACCGGAAATTTCGACTCCTGGCTGGCGGCGTTCAAAAGCGAGGCGGTCTCCAAGGGTATCTCGCAGCAGACCGTCAATACCGCGCTGACCGGTGTCACGCTCGATCAAAGCGTGCTCAACCGCGACCATTCGCAAAAAGTGTTCGATCAGACTTTCGACCAGTTTTCCGGCCGGATGGTGCCGCCGCGGATGTTGCGGGGCTCCAACATGCTCAAGCAATACGGCTCGGTGCTGTCGCGCATCGAGCAAACCTATGGCGTACCCGCCGAAGTGCTGGTCGCGATCTGGGGCCTGGAGACCGATTTCGGCGTCAACACCGGCAAATTCCAGACGCTGCGCTCGCTGGCGACGCTCGCTTATGATTGCCGCCGAGCCGACGAGTTTCGCGGCGAGCTGCTCGATGCGCTCAGGATCGTCGACCGCGGCGATCTCTCGCCGCAGGAAATGCGCGGCGCCTGGGCGGGCGAGCTCGGCCAGACCCAATTCATGCCGTCATCCTGGATGAAATATGCAGTCGATTTCGACGGTAACGGCCGCCGCGACCTCCTGCACAACGTGCCTGATGTGCTGGCCTCGACGGCCAACTACCTGGCGAATTACGGCTGGAAAAAGGGCCAGGACTACCAGCCCAGTTCGCCGAATTTCGCGGTGCTGCAGCAGTGGAACAAGAGTGAAGTCTACACCAAGACCGTCGCCTATTTCGCGAACCAGCTCGCGCACGCCCCGTAAAAGATCCCCCGAAACTACGAAGGGCCGATCGCGACTGCGACCGGCCCCCTGCCCCTCATTCTTTGCGGGCGAAGTTACTTCGCCACGGTATCGCGCATCGCCTTGTTCAGATGCATGGCACAGCCGCCCTTGTTGCTGAGCATTGCATCCTGAGCCGCGGCGATCTCCTTCTGCGCCGCCCATTTGTTTTGGCCGTCTGCCATGCTGTCAATCGCGCTTTCGGTCTTGGCGAAGCCAGCGCCATTGCAGCCAACGCCCATATGAGCCGCCTCAGCGGGAGCAACTGCGAATGCAACGGCCGCAACAGCGGCAACCCCGAGTAACGTCTTGAGCATGTTACTTTCCTTTTTTTGTTGCGCAGCCCGACGCCATTGCCGGATTCTGCGGAACAAATGTTTCGCTGATCATCCGAAAGTTGCAGAATGAAATCCGCGCGAGAAAAATGTGATCGGCACGCGAAGCAGGGCCTCATGCGCAACGGCGCGTTTTGATTACGACGGCGTAATGATCTGAGCGCGCGACCGCGAGCATAGTGCTCGAGCCGTTGGGTCGATTGACCAACTTCGTCACGCGCGAAGGGCGTTGAGTCACCGATCGACATGGTCCCCGGCGGGATGTGGCAATTCACCGGACTGGCGACACTTTATTCCATATTGCGATGCAAAATAGAAATGATCTTAAATTCAATTTTTATGGTGAAAATGCATGCGAATCTGCATGCGTCCAGCCGGCTTCATGCGCCCGCTCCCGTGCTCAAGACTTGAAGATTATAGGGTTTCAGCCCATTTGATCAGTCTGGTGGAACCCGCCACTTTTGCGACAATCCCGTGATATCACGTGGTTTTTACGGAGACAGCGAGCTTGGTAGGCAGTTTTGGGGCCTCTAAGCCGAAAGGTTAATCACCTCTTACCTGCGTCATGCATTTTCAGCTCAGCTGCACCGCAACATCGAAACTACCGACTCCTCAAAGCCTAATCTATATTCATTTCAACGATGAGGCTTCCTCCAAGGGCTGAATCGTTGATACTAAGGAGACTACCCATGTTGCTCTCGCTCATCCGCATGATCCAGGCGTTCCGGGATTATCAGCGCAACGTCAGTGAGCTCTCGCAGCTCAGCGATCGCGAACTGGCCGATATCGGCCTTGATCGCTCGGATATTCCGCGCGTTGCGGCTGGCTCCTATAACGGCTGATCCTCCAGCTAAAATGGAATGAACGGATAACGCCCGCGCCATCGCGGGCGTTGTCGTTTCTGGGGTTTCGACCCTTTGCAGGGATGTGCCGCGAACCAAAACGCGGTAACGCTGTCGCCATGACTGCGACCGCATCCCCTCCTGTACATATCATCGGCGCCGGCCTTGCCGGCTCGGAAGCCGCCTGGCAGGTCGCGGAGGCCGGCTTTCGCGTGGTGCTGCACGAGATGCGGCCGGTCCGGATGACCGAGGCGCACCGCACCGAGTCGCTTGCCGAGCTCGTCTGCTCCAATTCCTTCCGCTCCGACGACGCCGCCAACAACGCGGTCGGCCTGCTGCACGCCGAGATGCGCAAGCTCGGCTCGCTGATCATGCGCGCCGCCGATGCCAATCAGGTGCCCGCCGGCGGAGCGCTCGCGGTCGATCGCGATGGCTTTTCAGCCGCCGTCACGCGCTCGCTCCACGAGCACCCCAACATCGAGATCAGCCGCGGCGAGATCGCGGGCCTGCCGCCGGCCGAATGGGGCAACGTGATCGTCGCGACCGGCCCCCTCACCTCAGCGCCGCTGGCGGATAGCATCCGCGCGCTGACGGACGAGAATGCGCTTGCCTTCTTCGATGCGATCGCGCCGATCGTGCACAAGGATACGATCGACATGTCGGTGGCGTGGTTCCAGTCCCGCTACGACAAGGTCGGGCCCGGGGGTACCGGCGCCGACTACATCAACTGCCCCATGACCAAAGAGCAGTATGACGTCTTCGTCGCGGCACTGCTCGCCGGCGAAAAGACCGACTTCAAGGAGTGGGAAACGAGCACGCCCTATTTCGACGGCTGCCTACCGATCGAGGTGATGGCCGAGCGCGGCCACGAGACGCTGCGGCATGGGCCGATGAAGCCGGTGGGGCTCACCAATCCGCACAATCCGACGGTCAAGCCTTACGCGATCGTCCAACTGCGCCAGGACAACAAGCTCGGCACGCTCTACAACATGGTCGGATTCCAGACCAAGCTGAAATACGGGCCGCAGCAAGCGATCTTCCGTACCATTCCCG
>Ga0157369_10004196_pt1 | contig 17057 bp, 11 predicted proteins | sample C25metaG_FD_113461 | JGI IMG/M metagenome (GOLD analysis project Ga0157369, IMG submission 113461) | Corn rhizosphere microbial communities from Kellogg Biological Station, Michigan, USA - C2-5 metaG | ecosystem: Host-associated > Plants > Roots > Rhizosphere > Soil | place: USA: Michigan... | reverse complement strand
GCACCGTGCGTGATCGGGCGGATGCTGGTGTGTCGCTCGACCTCATTGAGGACCTCGTCAGAGGTGACCCGATTTCGCAACCATCGCTCACGCCACCATGCGCCGATTGCGGCCGTCGCCGCAGCACCTTCGTTGTCCGGTACCAAATACTTCGGGCGCTTGGCGACGCCAATGAGGTAGTCCCTTAGATTTTCAATCAGACTCACTGCGTAGACGACGCGGGGGCGGTGGTGGCGCAGAAGCGTCTCTGAGGGCAGGTTTAGCAGATCGAGGGCTTGCCTAACCTTGCGAAATTTCGGGCTCACGCCCTCGCCAAAAATGCTGTTCACGCGTTGGGCATCGGACTGTTGCACAAGATCGACGAGCGCATCGACAGTCTCTTCAGAATATTGCGATGTGCCGAATGCCTCCGAACGACCCAGTTCATCGTAGCGGATGACCTCTTCTGCCTTTCCTCCGAGGCGCTCCGCTGGGATCTTGATGCGGTTATATTGACTCGAGCCCACCCCGTATAGCGACGTTGTGCCTAGAAGCACGAGCTTCGATGGACGCACGATCGGTCGCCCAGCCATCGAGGACGCAATCTCACTCTCCGCGTGGGCATACCGTCGACGGTACTCACGCACGACTTCAGGGCTCGCCGCCATCATGGCTGTGAGTTTGCCGCCTAGGAGCGCGTTGTAGGGCTGTACCGCGCCGCACACAGAGATATCTGCAACTGCAATGCCGACGCGGTCGGCTTTTGCCTTCTTCAGTACCCTGCGGATCGCATCGTTACCGTACCCGGTCTTCGCGAGCGCGGCGAGTTTCTCACCTGTAGGCTTGCCGTCGAATGCGTCGTTGAAGACTGTTCGCGCACGGAGATATGTCGATAGAGCGAGTGCGCGCTTGCTGCGGAACAGGTGTGTCCTGGCCTTCGCGATCCAGTACTGCTCGTGCGGGAGATCGGAGTGCTTGTGTTTGTGGTCACGCGATCGCGCATAGCGATGATGCTTCTTGCGCGCCTCGGCACCCTCTTGTAGCAGGCGCCCGATAACTGCGACGGATGGCCTCCTCAGGTCTCGGGTCGAGAGGATGCCGTCCTCGATCAGGTCTGCTACGTAAATTTCATCGATCGCAGCGCAGAGCGTGTTGACGAGCCACTTCGCCAATTCCGTCGTCGGTGCGCTCCGCACTCGCTCGAGGAAGGTCTCAGGGTGCCACCCGATCCACGTGTCGCGCTCACGGATCTGCATAATCGGACTGCTTAGCGCTCCGATACCTATCACCGGGTGGTTGGTGGCAGCGCGGTCGCGAACGAGGAAGACCATCGTCCGGCCCGGCACGCTCGCGTACTGGTTCGTCCATGTGTGGCGGAAGTAGCGCCAGACATCCATGAGACGCAGTCCGGTGCACTTGCAAGCGGCATTCTCGGAGGTAATGAATTGAAGGTAGGGATCGACAAGCTTCGACAGTTCGTCGGCCCACCCGTTGCTGAGGTGCGTGCGCGCCTCACGCAAGCCTGCAGCTAGTTCACGCCCATCGCGCATGAGCGAGAAAATAGAGACGTAACTCCCATCGTGGATGCGCTGGCGTTCCATCGCATCCAGGAAACGCTGCACCGACGGTTGACGGAGTTGTGCATTGCGCTTGACCAACTCCTGACGACGGATTCGAGCCTTTTCGGCGAGCGGATCGGTGTTTTGTGCGGGAGGCTCCACTTCGGTTCGCTGGCCTCGCACACGGACGATCCATCCCTGTGTTACGAGGTCAGTAACGACGAGCCCTGCTGCGAGCAGCGCCTGTCGATCGCCGCGACGACAGGTCGTCACTTCAGCGACGAAGTTGCTGCGCGCTTTCTCTATTGCATCCTGAGCTTGTTCCTCCCGGCACGACTTTGCCAATTGGCGTGCGTACGCGACGAAGGCGTTCTGCGACGCCTTGCTCGGCAGCGCCGGTTCCAAAATAGTCCGGGTTTTGCCAGATCGCTGGGTCATTTGTCGTTCAAGAACGTGGCGAGGGTATTGCTCCACTCGCGCCGATGCTTGGCGAGTGCGGGAATCTTCCCCCGCGCCGCCGCTTCGCTCCGTGCCGCAGCGAGGAGAAGCAACTCGAGTTTGGCGCGGAGTTGTGGATCAGGAGAGGTTTCACCCTCGGAGAGCGGCTTGTAGATCTCGCGATAGAAGGGATGGTCCGGGTTCAACACGAGCACAAGCCGGTCCCCCTCGTGCGCAAGCGTGAAGAACGACGTGTCTTTCACGGAATGCTCGACGATGCTGTAACGGTCCGCGCCTTCGGCGCGATCCCGCAGTGTCGGGTGACTCGCCTCCAATTCACGCATTAGTGCCCGCGCTGTCGGATCAGCACTGCGCGGCAGGGGACGCAGGAGATGGTCCCTCTCGTTGGCGATGCGCTCCGCTTCGGAGAAGCGTTCGCTAGCCTTCGCGGCGGTGTGAGCTTTGCGAGCGCGGGTGTTGAGGGCGCGCGCGGTTGCCTCGAGGTCTGGCGAAAGCGCTTCTACCAGGTGCGCCTGGGGGCGGGTTTGTTGCTTAGTATGCGTAATTCCAAAAGCCTCATCGAGAATCGGATCGAACTGAATCTCGCAGCGCCACCAGTCATCGTAGTTCTCTCGGTGTTTGCTACCCATGAAAAACCAGCCGTAGTCAACCTCGCGCCCTCCGCGGACAATTGATATGCCAGCACCCTTCGAGAGACCCATGTGGCGCTTGTCCTCGTTCGAGAGCTTGTGCCACGCATGAACCGGTAGTTCCGTGAAGCGCACACTCACCCAACCAGTTTTTCGCGGATCGAGCGGATCGGCGCGGACTTCGAAGCGCATCTCTTCACCGAAAATCTTGGCACCAGAGATCTCTGCCTTCGGGTTTAAGTAAAGCGGATCAAACGCGTCGATTGTATCGCCATTGATGGTGATGCGCAGACCCCTCCAGATGAAGTGTCGGAAACGTCGCCCCAGTTCGACCTCAAGCTTGCGCACGATAGTCGATACACGGCGATGGTCGAGCCTGTCGCATCGCGACCAACAAACAAGGGTGCCCGAGTTCCCCTTGTACTCGCGGAGTGACGCCATCTCCACCTGCGGTTCGGGCACCTCGGTCATTTCGCAACGTACAATCTCGTCGACGTCTAGGTAGGACGAGTACACGTTCGGGGCCGCTCGCTTACGCGCGACGCTAGGCGACTGCCATGTGAAGACAGTGACACATCTCGCTTGGCTCAACGATGCATTGGGTAGACCCATGCCGTACCGCCCAAGTCCCCGGCGGTCCCCGAACCGGGTGCTACCGCCAAAGCGGAGCGCCTGGCGCAACGTCGGCGGATCCATCCCGCAGCCATTGTCCAGTACCGAGATCTCGATTGCCTTTTCCTGGTCGTCGGTGGCCTTGGTCGTGACGGAGATCGCGATGCGCGTCGCGCCCGCTTGGATAGAGTTATCGACGAGTTCGGAGATCGCGCTTGCGGTTCCCTTGTACCCAGAATCTCGGGTCGCTTGGATGAACTTGTCGAGCGCGATAATCGAGCAATCAGCGCGTTGAGCCGAGTGGGCCTTCTTCGTCATGGCGTACTCCCTGCTGCGTTGATCATGCGCACCCCGCCGTTGTGCTCGGGTCCTCGGGAGGCGGAATAGCAATGCCAAGCTGCTTGCAGTAATTGCCGACGGTTGACGCCACGACGACTTCCCTGAGGTCGCGCCGAGATCATACTCCAGTCGGCCAACTGAAAAATGAGACAAGACATATGACTGACCGATTAGCGTCGGGCCTCCGTCGCCGGTGACGCCTTGCGCATCGACGTCACGTTTGATCTGGGTTGCAGTGCCAGGAGCCGAGCATTCTCCATCGTCAGATGCAATATCTTTGCGTCAGCCTCCATCAGTAGTGACGCTGCGTAATCGCGCTGAGCCTTAAGCGCCTGAATTTCTTCTCTTAAAGAACGATTGCGCCGGCGATGAGCGAGCATTTTCTGACGCGACGACTCGGACTTCGCTTCAGCGTGCTCCTTCACCCACCGCTGGATTTCGGCCACAAGACTCGGGTAACGAGATTTCTTCAGAGCTGATGCATCACAACCCGCTTCTTTGGCGACATTGTTCTGGGTGACACGCGCGTCCTTTGGTAGGCGCGCGGGCCGAGCGCGCTTGAGCCGCTGAAATGCATCCCGAAACGATTTCTCAGCGCTACCGGCGCGTCCGGTTGGCTTAGACCATGGCATTCAGGGCATTCTCCGCGGCGCGATCCTGTGCAAGTAGCGACTCACGATATGGCGAGCCATCAGGTGCATCGATTAATCGAGAGGCTATAACCCGCCGCAGCTGACGAATTGCAGGAACCTTTTCACGGTCATACAGTGCGTCTACGCAGGGTGATCGTCCATCTCCTCCACCGCAGCGGACGATGTTGTCAATTCCGCCAAACTCACAGGGGCCGATCTTGGTACAGCCACCGAGCAGTGTTTCGCGCCACGAGACCGTGCCTGCTTTGGCGGCGGCGGTCAGTTTGCGAGCATCCTGTGGATCTACTAGCTTCAAGATGTCACCCTTGCGTTGGTCCCCGTGCGGGCTCACGAATCGATCGGAAAACAGTAGACGGATTTGCTTGCCTATGACCTCGTACATGGCACGGATGTATTCGCTCCGTGCCTCATCGTTGAGGCGAACGCGCGAGTAGCCCCGCCCGTAATACAAAGCCATGGCTCGCGAAGCGTGTTTCAGTTGGTATTGGATCGACGCGTCCGACACTAGGCCGGAGGCCTGCATGTTCACAGCGCCTGTTCGACGCAACTGATGCCATGCCAGTGGCCAGACTTTTCCTACCGCAAATTCTTCGCTATCAAGACTCGGCGTAATCAATCGTGCGATCTCCAGGTCCGCCTTGGTGATTCGCAATTGATCGGGATCAAACAGCCTGTGATACAAACGACAGACGCCCCCGTAATGCAATGGAGCGGGGCGCGGCGTCATCGGCATATCGTGCCCCCTAGAAATCGTCCAGGGCTCGTAGCCGCGGAGGATCATGTATGGTCTATTCAAGTCGTCGGCTGTTAGCGCAACACTTGGATTACCTTTTGCCGCGGTCAGGCGCAGATCAGCGACGCAGGTCACGACCTCGACTGCGATCCTGGCTGACGGTGATGTCACCCATCGAGCAGCATCGTCATCGATGGTCTTGGTTGTAGGGCCTTTCAATAAGTGGATCGGACCAAAGCGGTCATCGTTCTCGATCTCGAGACAGTCTGTGCGAAGCGACCACGCCTCGTCGATTCGCATCAGGGAGAAGTTCATCAGGTAAGCTGCGCCGACATAACTTGCCATTGAGAGGTAAGAACCCAAGAGCCTCACTCCGTGTCCACTCCCATCCAGCGACTCGCCGGGCCGAAGCAGCCAGCGTTGAAGCAAGCCATCAATTCCAAAGCGGCGCGCTGTTTCTGAAAACGGCCCATAAAATTTCAGATACGGACATGTTCGTGACTCATAGGGAATCTGGAATGGCTTTTCATCTTTATCGATTTGATGTTGGCAGGCCGCCGCCAGTGATCCTGCGTTGTTTGCATACGCTTCGAGGCAGAAGCGAAAACAGTCTTCGATACCTTGACGATGCGCGAGGAAATCTTCCAGGAACTGCCTCAATCTGTTGACCTGATACACCCATATACGTGTTGGGATATAAGCGGTCTGGCGGCTCTCGTGACCGGACAAAGGCAGCGCGCCTTCAAGGCGACACAATCCGTCGCGATCTAGCAGAGTGAACCCTAGTTGCTCGCGATGCTCGTAAAGCCCATGCAGGTGGACAAGAGCCTCTTTGCACTTGCTCGCCTGAAGAACAAAAGGGATCTTATCGGCGACGATTGGGAAACGCTCGAGGTCTGACGCAACAATGCCCTCTCTCGAACACAGTACAAAAATACTTCGCATCACCGTGAACCGCGTTTTCAATGTTGCCGCGCCTTTCACGGCCATCGGTCCATACAGCCACCAGGCAACAATCTGACGAAGCAATTCTGCATTCTCTGGAGAGATGGCCGCGGTGCCAGCACGTAATCGCCCGTCGCCAAAGTTAAGACTGAACTCCTTCTTGGCCCAAGGCCACAATTTCCATACTGGATCGCCGTACCGGCTGATCACCTTGCCGTTCTCGTCCGCAACGACAGGGAAATCTCTTGGCGGTGGCCAACTCGGCGGCTTGAAATTTGCGGCAGTTCGAGTCGCGAAAGATGAGTTGATGTTCAGGCCAATAAGCGACGCCACTATGCTCATTTGCGTGCTTCCAGGATTTCAATATGGCCATCCCACATGGGGTGGTAGTCAGATTCCGCAATTCTGGCTAAGGCCTCCGTCACCCATAACGCTCTCACTTCGCTGCTTGCTTTGAACCATTTGAGCTTTCTGGTGGTGCGTTCCACGGCAGCCTCGGCAGGATGGGGCATAACGCTGTTGCCAGTCGCAGCGCGGGCAAGCTCAACAGACTTGAGATGTCGATGTGTCGCGAGTGACCACACATAGTCAAAACTATCGAGGTCACGCTGATGAACGCAAAAGAGACAGCCTGAAGGGCTCGCACAATCTGGCGTTGGGGCGTGAGGTGGTGCGTCCGACAACCTCTCGGGCGTGGCTCTAATACAGATTCCAGGACCCGGCATTGCAAATGCGGGGTCGGAACCTGCGTGAAACCGGCTAATTTCAATGATTGCAAATTGGTGGTTAGGTTGCTCGTATTGACGCAGTAATGTCTCCTGAGTGTGTTGAGCCATTTCTGCTGTCAGCTCTGGGTCACCCAAGCGACGCAACAGCCAGTTGACTCGTGTGTTTCGGATTGCTCTCGGACCGAAATACTTGACGTTCAGCGCGTTGCACTTTCGCTGAATCGCGTCGAAGTTAGTCACCCGTCGTGGATTCCTAGTTTTCCCAGGCGGCGCCAAGAATGGGAACAGCAGGTCTTCATTGCCGTGCGGAAATATTGTCCGTCGCCACTCGACGTAGCGCTCAAAGTAGGTTCGATATTCACTGTAGATTTCAAACTCGACCTCGCCCCGTTTTCGCCCCTTATGAGTTCGGCAAACCCTGTACCCGTCGAGGTGACTTTGGTATCGGAACTTGCCCGCTTTGATCTTTCCGGCTTGGGTTAGGTTCATGCCAGTTTGGGCGACGAAGATCAAAAGTTCCGCCTCGATGCGTAAATTGATCAGTGGGTACCGTGTGCGGTATGAAGTGTCTTCGTGCCGCTTAGCGCGTCGCCGAATACACGTTTCTCTAGTGCTTGGAAATGCGTTAGCGCTCAATGCTTTCACCCTATTTGTTGGACGAAGTCCGCCCCATTCCTCGTAGGTTTGTCCGGTTCGGAAATTGATCCTGATAGGGAGTGGGGCGCGCATCGCATCAACGGTGAGAGCGTCCGAGATGTCGAGCAGTGCGCGACCAAATGCGAAAGTGCGTTCGAGATTCTGCTTGTTCGCCTCTGTACCCAATACTCGCTTTTTCGATACGGGTTCGCGGATTCGCGTCAACTTCAGCAGGGGCACTTTTCGGTTCAGCACTCGATCGAATAAGACGGCAACGCGTGCGTAGTGGCTAGTCGATATGGGCGTGCTCTTTGCTTCCACACGCTCGCGATGCAGCAGATACTCTGCATATTCAAGAAAATCGGACGCAATCGTTTCGACCGTCGGAGACCGGCCGGCAGCATCACTCCAAGCGTAAAATCGTCGCAGGATATGTATGCGATTTTGAGCAGAGTCTCGGCTTCCACCGCCAGTCAGATCTCCCTGGATTTCATCAAACAACATTTTCACCAACGGAATCCGATTCGCGATTGGTTCTCCGAGAGCACCTTGCGCAATTAACTCGATGGCCTCCCTCACGTTTGCGATGGCCCCGCCACGATAGAGAAGTGGACGTAAGTTCCATTTGGTCTCTAGGCGTCCGTACTCAACGCCCTCGAAGGTGAGACCGGGAATGTGCAGGTCACGCATGCGGGGGCTCTCCGCGCTTTGTGATCGCACCGAGGAACTCACGGGTAAAAGCATTGGCTGCTTCTTCCTTTACGGGTGTCTTCTGAATGAACTTTATGTAGAGGAGCGAAGTAGCTTCATGCTTGTGCAATAGGAATTCCTTGACGATCGCGAGCGCGTTGATGGCTCCGCAGATGGAAATCGCCAATCGCGCAAGCTCCGTAGCGAACGTGCATCGGGTTTGGTGGAAGTGAAAATGGCGAAGGACTGCAAGACCGTGCGACGCTCCTCGCGCGCGCAGGGCGTGCATCGCTACGTTAACGGGCTGACTCTTGTTCGAACCACGCGTCGAATATGGACTGCCGAAGCGGGTCAAAAAAATTAGGTTGCGATTTTCAGGCGCGGCGAGGGCCTGACGGGATAAGCGTCGAGCGCTGTAAAAGTACTGACGAAGCGCATTGAGGTGCGCACGCGTGATATGAATGTGACCCGTCACGCCCCCTTTTGTGTGAACAGACGGGTTTGCTCCAGGCCCTACTGCGAGTCGACAAAGCTCGGAACTGGAAGGATCTGGTACTGCACGTTCGAGGGTTTCAATTCTTAGATCGGTCAGTGTGCCGAGCCGCATCCCGGTGAAGAAGCCCAAAGTCAACATCAGAAACAATTCTTCGCCGGCGTTTTCTTGGGCGAAGGCTAGAACCGACTCGCGATCTTTTGTCGAAACTGGCAGTAGGCCATCTTCCAGCCTATGCCCCGGAGCCTTGCGATTCTGGATGGCGAGGTCGGTGGAACTCACCATGACAGTGCGACTGAAGCCGACTGGATCGACTAAGCGGATGCCAATCATCCGTTCGTGCCACATAGGCCAATCAGCAGACACTAACCCTGAGCTGTGTAGCCAGCGATAGAATCGAATCAGAGTAGCCATTCGTTGCGATGTCGTCGAAGGTGCGAGTTCTCCGTCATCGCGGGCTTCAATCAAGGCGCCACGATAGCGAACGAGACAGCGGTCCGCTTTTCTCGGTGGAAAATCCCACCACTTGGTCCCGGTTTCCTCCAGCCAATTGGCATATGACTGCAGTGCGATCATGTTGGACTGCACGGTCTTGAGGCCCACATCTGTGCTCGTAATCCGCTCGTGCGCCCATAGATTCGCTTCGCGCCAAGGACTGCCGTCCTCCCAAAAAAGATGGGGCAGATCCTCGATCACCTTGCCTCCTGACACCGGCGACCACTTCACGCTGTCATTGAGGATCAATGATCGATGCGGGGCGAAGCAGATCGACTCAAGCCGTGCCATCGCAGGCACCAGCGTCTAGGGTGATCAAATTGCGGATGCGCTTTTCTGAGCCAGAAAACTGCGCATTTACATGCACGCAGGAAACTGTTGCGATGCCAGTTGCAAAGCAGGGGTAATGGACGCGCACGCGAACTCCTCTCAATACGACAACGTCCGCCGCAGCACAATCGGCGGATGCCAGAATCGAGGGGTGCGCAAACCCGTAAAATGAAAGTAACTCACGAACGCACTATTCGCGAGTGAGGTGTCAACGCGAGATCAGGTTCCATCACTCACGATGAGGGTCATTTGACTCACATGCTGTGAGCCTCACCTCTGCGCATGGCGAGGCACGCGCGCTAATGACCTGCCAACCAAACTACTTCGAAGTGATCGAAATGTCCATAGATCGACACGCATGACGTGCGCGTCCATGCGCTGCAACTAATCCGTAGCCGGACAGCCCATGTTGATGTCGATGATCTGGGCGCCCTGGTCGGCGTTGTAGCGCGCCGCATCGGCGAGCATCGCCGGGTCGTAGCCGGCAATCTGCACGCTGACCGGCTCCGGTTCGCCGCTGTGATCCATGCGGTGCAGCGACTTGCGCGTCGTCCACAACCGTGGATCGGACGTCGTCATCTCGGTCGTCGCCAAGCCGGCGCCGAGCCGCTTGCACAGCAGCCGGAACGGTTTATCGGTGACGCCGGCCATCGGCGCAAGGCCGAGAGCCGGTTCGATGAGATGGGGGCCAATGCGCATGACCGCGCATTGTACCCGGATCAAAAATCGAAGCCGTCGCGGAAAATCACGTCGTCGAGCGCACCGGCTTCCACCGAGCCGGCGTCGCAGTAGGCATTGCCGTCCGCGCGCACATAGCCGCGCTGATCCAGCGAGGTGCAGACATAACTCCACCCGGCGTCGATCAACGCACTGCCGGCGAGCGGCAACAACGTTGGTGTCGGTCCACCATTATCGGCGAGCGCGCCGAGATGCAGGCTCGCATCGGCGACGCTGTTTTGACTGAACAATCCCAGATTGCACGTATTGCCAGGGCTTTCGACATTGCCGAGCAGCGCATAGAACGTGCCGCTGCCGCCTCCGGTTTGCATGCAGGCGCCGCTGATCACCGTGTTCTGGAAATCCGGCGGCGCGCCCAATCCGCCTACGTCGTTGAAAAAATACACGGCACTGCCGCCGGGCGCGGTATTGCCGTGCAACGTGGAAGAATAGATATGGAAGCCGTCGCCCGAGCTGCCGCCGCCCGTCGTCGTCGCGAATACCGCGCCGCCGACCGACGATGCCGTGTTGCCGCTGAAGGTCGACAACTCGATGTCCAGCGGCGGTGACGCATACACACCGCCGCCCTGGACGGCGCCATTGCCGCTCAGCGTCGATTCGTGAATCTCCAGCGCCGTGCAGGAGCAGCCCGCGTGGCCATGGACGCCGCCACCGTTGCCAGTGGCTGTATTGTTCTGGATCCAGCTGCGATAGATGCGCGCGCCATATCCATCGATTGCACCGCCGTTGACCGCATGGTTGCCGGTGATCGTCGAATCCAGGACGAGTGCACCGCCCGTGCCGGTCTCGATTGCGCCGCCGTTGCCGGAGGCCGTGTTGTTCGTGATCTGTACGCGCCGCAACGTCATCTCGTAATTGCTGTTGCTGCGGATCGCGCCACCATCGCCGCTGGCGTGGTTATTACCGATAATGGCGTCTTCGACGGTCAATGTCCCGTCGTAGAGATTGATGGCGCCGCCGAAGCCGGACATTCCGCCGCCCAGCGTCATTTTCCTCAGGGTGACGTTCACATTCGAAATGAGATTGAAGATGCGATCGTTGTTTTCCGCAATGATCGAAGTCGTATTGGCGCTGACGCCAATGATTTCCACGTCGTCGGTCAGGTCGAGGTCGCCCGCTACCGCACCGGGATTCGGACTCGGATTGACAATCGTAAGCTGCAAGATACCGGCTGGCAGCAGAATCCGGTCGGCGCCGGGCAGCGCGTTCGCTGCAATGACTGCCTCGCGCAGTGAGCAGTCCGTGGGCAGGCATGCGCCGGGCGCGGGATCGTCCAGACGCGTGACCGTGATGTCCGCGGCGCCCGCGAATCGGGCGAGAGTGGCAAGCAACAGCACAGGCCAAAGCAGTTTGTGCATGTCCGACCCTCCATGTAGGTGCGAAGTGATTCTACTTCTACTCCCGCCCGGGGCCTAGGTGCTGAAGCGTCGCATCACCGCATCGAAAGTCGGCATCGCCGGCGCCGTGCCGATGATCTCGGTCGACATTGCGGCGGCGCGATTGGCGTGGACCACGGCATCGCGAAACGGATGTCCTGCAAGCCGGATCAACGCGGCAACCAGCGTGCCGCTGAACGCGTCGCCGGCGCCCGTGGTGTCGATCGCCTTTACTTTTTCCGCTTGCAAGCGGTAGTACGCATCGGCGTCGCCGCGCCGATCGTCGCCGTGCGAGACAAAACAGCCGCGTGAGCCCAACGTGATCATGACCGTGGCGACACCGAGTTTGCGCGCGAGCGCGTGCAGATCGGCGTCGCCGCGCTCGGCCAGAGCGGCCGGATCGACGTGCTCGCCGGCGACGCGTTCGAGCAGCAGCGAGAACTCGGTTTCGTTCGGCGTGACGATATCGGCGCGCCGTAACATCGTCGCATCGAGTTGCGCATGCACGGGCGCCGGATTCAGCACGCAGGTCAAACGGTGTTGTCGGCCGAGATCCAGCGCAGCGGCGACGGCGTCGAGATTGTTTTCGAGCTGCAGCAGCAGGATTTGCGCATCGCCGAACAGCTCGCTCTGTGCATGCACGAACGCCACGTCCAAATGCTCGTTGGCGCCGAATGTCATCGCAATCTGGTTGTCGCCCTGGGCATTGACCGTGATGCTCGATGTCGCGGTCGGTTGGTCGCCGCGGATCTGCCAGCGCGCAGGCATGCGCTCATCGCGCGCAAATTTCTGCGCCGCCGCGCCGAACGTATCGTCGCCGATCGCGCCGACGAACGCCGTGGCGACGCCTTGGCGTGCGCAGGCGATCGCCTGATTGAAACCCTTGCCGCCGGGCCCCGTGTTGTAGCGATCCGCGCGCAGCGTTTCGCCGGTGCGCGGGAAGCGCGGCACGAACCAGGCCTGGTCCTGCACGTAGCTGCCGACGATGATGACCGCGGGCGCCATGCCTAGAACAAACTGAGGACGCCGGCGATCGTCGCGGTCATGAATGTCGCCAGCGAGCCGCCGAGTACCGCGCGCAAGCCGAAACGCGCGAGATCGTGGCGGCGTGTCGGCGCGATGCCGCCGATGCCGCCGATCTGGATCGCGATCGAGGAGAAATTCGCGAACCCGCAGAGCGCGTACGTGGCGATCAGCTGGCTATGCGGCAACATGTCCTTCAGATGCTTGGACATGTCGACGTAGGCGACGAATTCGTTGATCACGACTTTCTCGCCGATGAAGCTGCCGACGAGCGTCGCATCCTGCCACGGCACTCCGATCAGCCACGCCAGCGGCGACAGCACCCAGCCGAGAATGGTCTGCAGCGAAAGATCGATCGGATGACCGGCAAACCCGGTCAGCCAGTCATTGATCGAAGAGCCGGTGTCCGCGGTCCAGGCGTGCGCGCCGAGCCACTGCAGCGGAGCATTGACCAGCGCGATCAGCGCGATGAACGCGAGCAGCATCGCGCCGACATTCAGTGCCAGGCGCAAGCCATCGGCGGCGCCGGCCGCCGCAGCATCGATGACGTTCGTCGTCGTACGCTCGACTTCGAGCTTGATCGTGCCGCGCGTCAGCGGTTCGCCGGTTTCCGGCATCAGCAGTTTGGAAATCATCAGCGTTGCCGGCGCCGCCATGATGCTGGCGGTGAGCAGATGCTTGGCGAAAAACTGCTGCTTGACGGGATCGCCTTCGCCGAGCAGGCCGACGTAGGCGGCCATCACCGAGCCGGCGATATGCGCCATGCCGCCGACCATCACCGTCAGCAATTCGGATTCCGTCATCTTCTCGATGTACGGCTTGATCGTCAGCGGCGCTTCGGTCTGGCCGATGAACACGCTCGCGCAGACGCTGGTGGTTTCGGCGCCGGAAACATTCATCGCCTTGGTAATCAGCCAGGCCATGCCGCGCACCACCTTCTGCATCACGCCCAAGTGATAGAGCACGCTCGTCAGCGAGGCGAAGAAGATGATCGTCGGCAGCACCTGCACGGCGATCACGAAACCAAATTTGCTCGTATCCATGAAGCTGCCGAAGATGAAACTCGAACCGGCATTGACGAAGCCGAGCAGCTTGACGAAGCCGGACGCGATCGCATTGAACACATCGCTGCCGTACGGCACTTTCAGCACGACCGTGGCGAGTGCGATCTGCAGCAGCACGCCGGTGGCGACCAGTTTCCAGTCGATCGCGCGTTTGTTCATCGAGAACAGCCAGCCGATGCCGACCAGCACGGCCAACCCGAACAGGCCGAACGCGGCCTGACCCAAAAATGCACCCATCGCCATTCCCCACCGGCCGCGTGTTGGCCGGGTGGCGCGAGCGTACGGGAATCTCGGTGATCCTGCTAGACTGCAGTGGAGCAGGGAATTTCCATGGTGCTAAGCATCAAACAGCGGTTGCTGGCCAGCCATTTGTTCGCGGCCGTGGTGCTTGCGGGCGCGTTCGGGGCATTCGTCTATTTCATGGCCGCACACCAGGTCGTCGAGCGCCTGCGGGTCGAACTGCAGGACAATGCCGCGTCGATTGCAACGACTCTCGACGCCGTGACGCTCGAAGCCGCGACGCACGACGCCGGCGCGCATCGCGCTCTGGTCACCCGTCTGCAAGGCGCGGCCATCGGCAACTCGAACCTCGCGCGCGTTGCGGTGCTGCGCGACGGCGCCGAAGTGGCGAGCTCCGACGGCACCGCCGCGGCGACCGAAGGCGACCTGGACGCGCGTGCGCCGTTGCACAGCGACGGCCACTTTGTCGTGGCGGCGGTGCTGCGGCGCGGCGCGATCGGTGAGAATTTGTATACTTTGCGCACGGCCGCCGCGTTGGCATTTCTGCTTTGTGTGCTCGCCGCGCTGGTGCTGAGCCGCGTGCTCGCCAATCGAATCCTGGCGCGCATCACGGATCTGGCATTCCGCTGCCGCATGCTCGCGGCCGGACAGCCGCTGCCGCCGCGTCCAGCGGGCGCCCAGGATGAACTGGACGACCTGGCGCACGAATTCGATGCGATGGCCATGCGCCTGCGCGACTCCGCACAGGAGCGGGAAAGCGCAGCCGCTGCGGTGCGCCAGGCCAACGCGCAGCTCGAGGCCAACGTGCGCAAGCGCACCGCGGAGCTCGAGCGCGCCACCGCGCAACTGCGTGGCGAACTTGAACAGCGCACGCACGTGCAGGCGCTGCTCGCCGAAGCGGCGATGACCGACGTGCTCACCGGCTTGCTCAACCGCCGTGCGATGATGGAGATGCTCGGCCAGGCCGCGGCACAGCGCAAACCCGGCGACGCTTCGCTGTGTGTGGTCGTCGCCGATATCGATTACTTCAAGCGCATCAACGACCAGCATGGTCACGATGTCGGCGATCGCGTGCTGGTCGCGGTCGCAGCACGGTTGCGCGAGCTGACCGGCGATTCGCTGCAGCACCACGTCGCGCGCTGGGGCGGCGAGGAATTCCTCATCCTGCTGCCCGGAACGCGATTGGCGGACGCTTGCCGCCAGGCCGACCATATCCGTCGCGCGATCGAAGCGTTGAACGCCGATGGCCGCGGCTTGCGCGTGACGATCAGTGCCGGCGTTGCCGAGCTCAGCGCCAGCGACACCCTGGCCGATTGCCTGCGGCGCTGCGATCAGGCGCTGTACCGGGCCAAGGACGACGGCCGCAATAAAGTCATTGCCGCGCAAGGCGAGAAATTCGCGACAGTCGCCTAGTAGGCGAGCAGGATCCAGAGTCCCAATGCGGCAAACAGCAGCGCGGCGATCAGGCGTGTAACGCGCAGCGGGAAACGGTTCGCGAAGCGCGCGCCGAGCCACACCGCCGGCACGTCCGCGATCAGCATGCCACACGTAGTGCCGGCAACGACTTGCCATAGTGGATGATATTGCGCGGCGATCACGGCCGTGGCGATCTGAGTCTTGTCGCCGATTTCGGCGAGAAAGAAACTGATCACGGTTGCCAGCAGCACGCTGCGTCGTCCACCGCGTGCGGCCTCGGCGTCGTCGACTTTGTCCGGGATCAGCGTCCATGCGGCTATGCCGAGGAAGCCCAGCGCGACGAGCACACGCAGCGTCTGCGGCGAGAGCCAGTGGGCGAGCATGGCGCCGAACGTGCCGGCGAGCGTGTGATTGACCAAAGTGGCGAGCAGAATGCCGAGACAGATCGTCCACGGCTTGCGGTATTTCGCCGCGAGCACGAGCGCGAGCAGTTGCGTCTTGTCGCCGAGTTCGGCGAGGGCGACGGTCAGGGTCGAGATCAGGAAGGTTTGCAAATTGCCGTCCACGTGAGCGATGGGCGGCAGCAGCGGCATCCAGACCCTTGCCGCATCGGATCCGATGCGGCAAGTTTAACCGAGCAGAACCTCAAACCTGGTTGCGATCCGGCGGCGGCGCCGGCGGTGCGGGCGGCGCGGGTGGAACCGGCGGCACGGGCGCGACGCGCGGTGCCGGCGGCATGGGCGGTGCCGGAGGCGCGGGAGGTGCCGGCGGCGGCGGTGGAGGAACAAATATACCTTTATACTCCGGCGCCTTCACGCTCAGCGTCACCGGCTTGTGTTGGCGCAGCACCTGCACTTTCACGTCGCTGCCGGTGGGCTGCTCGCGCATGAGGCGCAGCGCGTCTTCGGGACGCTCGACTCTCTGGCCCGCCACTTCCTGCAGCACGTCGCCGGATTTGAGGCCCTTGAGTCCTTCCTCGTCGGCGGACAATACGAGCACGCCCTTGTCGGTACCGAAGTAGCTGCCGAGGTCCGGATTCAGGCTGGTGAGATTCAAACCCCACCACGGCGTGGAAAAATGCAGATGGTCGAGTGCATGGCCGGCGTGGCGCATCGCCATGTCGACTTTCTCGCGGATCTTGTGATCGAAATCCGGCGGCAGGAAATCGCCGGCATCCGGCGGCACGCCGTCGTGATCGCCGAACGCAAAACCGAAATTGAACGGCTCGCGGCGTTCGGCAGTCACGTCGATGTCGAGCTTCTTGCCGTCGCGCAGCACGCCGAGCTTGAGCTTCTGGCCGATTTTCAGTTCGTGCAGACGCTCGTCGGCATCTTCGTCGCTGGCCAGGCTTTTGCCGTCTACGTCGGTGATGACGTCGCCGTGCTTGATGCCGGCTTTTTCAGCCGGTCCGCCAGGCGTGACGCCTTTCACGCGCAGCCCCTGTTTATCGTTGTCAAGGATGATGCCGACCATGCCGCTGTCGGGGTCGCCCAGATAGCGGAACGCATAGGTGCGCGGCCCGACGTCGCCCATCTTCGCCTGCATCTGCGCCATCTTGCGCGACATCTCGCGCATCTGTTCGCGCATTTGCTCGAGATCGCGACGTTGCTGCGCGAGGTCGGTGCCGGAATCGCGCGGCGGCGGCGCGTCGGCGGCGAACGCGAAGCCGGGCAACGCGAGCGCAGCGATGAGAGGGAACTTGTACAAATTCATATTTCAAATACCTCAGTTGGTCATGCTGGCAGCCGTGACGCGGCCGCCGGCGGCAAGTTGGTACGAATAACGCAACGCGGACAAGTCCTCGAGCAATGCCACACGCCGCTGCCACAAATTCGCGTCCGGCAATTCGCGTGACGCCGAGAGCTCGACGTCGACGAGACCGATCAGGTTCTCGATCTCCGTCGCCGCGGCCAGATCCTG
>Ga0157369_10004192_pt1 | contig 17078 bp, 15 predicted proteins | sample C25metaG_FD_113461 | JGI IMG/M metagenome (GOLD analysis project Ga0157369, IMG submission 113461) | Corn rhizosphere microbial communities from Kellogg Biological Station, Michigan, USA - C2-5 metaG | ecosystem: Host-associated > Plants > Roots > Rhizosphere > Soil | place: USA: Michigan... | reverse complement strand
GGCGACCGGATCGGCGTACACGAGCTCGAGTGAGTCGGGCGTGCTTCCATGCGCGTCACCGACACTCGCGACGTCGACACCGAGCAGCTTCAACGTTGTCGAGGTGTCGGCGCCGTCGAACGTCGCCTCCTCGCCGGCAAGACGCGCGGCGACCACCTCGGCCATCTCGTAGCCGGGGGCAACCAAGCCGTAGCACCGGCCCGCGGCGCACGCGACATCGCCGATCGCGTAGATGTCGTGGTCGATCGTCCGGCAACCGTTGTCGACGACGACGCCGCCGCGCTCACCGATCTCGAGTCCGGCCGCACGCGCCAGCGCATCCGCCGGCCGCACGCCCGCGCTGACGACAACAGTGCCGGCGTCAAGGGTCGCGCCATCGGCAAGCCGTACGACGTCGGCCGCGCCGTCCTGGCCCGGCGCGATGCTCTCGATCGAGGTGCCGAGATGCAGTGTCAGTCCGAGTGCTTGGATCTGTCGGCGCAGGACTGCGCCGCCACCGACGTCGAGCTGGGCCGGCAGCAGATGCGATGCAACCTCCACGACATGTGTGTCGAGGCCGAGCAGCCGCAGCGCGTTCGCGGCTTCCAGCCCGAGCAGGCCACCGCCGACGACGACGCCCGGACGATCGGGACGGGCGCGGGCCCAGCTCGCGATCGACTCCAGGTCGTCGAGGGTGCGGTAGGTGTGAGTGCCGGGGAGATCGATCCCGAACACCGGCGGGAGCCACGGGTCAGCGCCTGTGGCGAGCACGCAGACGTCGTAGGAGACGATGCGACCGGATCGCGTACGCACGACGTGCGCCGCCGTATCAAGCGTGACGACCGGGTCGCCGAGCGCGATGCGCACCCGCCGGCTCCGGTACGCGGCGGGATCGAGGGTGAGCTCGTCCGACGACGCGCCGGCAAAGGCAGACGAGAGCTGCACCCGGTCATATGCGGACCGCGTCTCGCCGCCAAGCACGACGATGTCGTTGCGTTTCGTGAGGCCCCGCGCCGCCAACGCTTGCAACAACCGGTGCGCGACCATGCCGTAACCGATCAGGAGAATGCGATCGCCACGCGACAAGGCTCCACCCACGCAGCGACGATGCTGCGCTGGTGTTGCGATTGTGGGAACTACGGATCAGATCGGTGTAACAAGCCGTTCACGTCGCCCCCGAATCGGATGTGACCAGACGGTCCAGGTTGGCCATCGACTTCTCCAGCATCTTCACCGGCACGATCGGAAAGCGGTCGCGGATGCTGCTCTGGCGCACACCGGTCCAATCGACGTAGAGCGTGACCTTGGTCGTCTTCGGCCCTTGCGGCTCCAGGTGGTAGCCGTAGACGTGACCGAACGGAGGCTGGTCGACGCCGCCGACGTTCCACTCGAAGGTCTCGTTCTCGACGTACGCCGTGACGGTGTTCTGCACTTGGTACTTGCCGAGGGGGATGTCGCCGAGCGGCTCGCGGTCCATGTTCATGATGAACGTGTCGCCGACTGCCGACACACGCTTGGCATCCTGGGCGGCGACGAGCATGCCGGACCCGTCGATGTCGACGTGACCCTGCGGGTCGGTGATCACGGCGAAGACCGCCTGGGCCGGCGCCTCCATCACCCGGCTCAGCTCAAGCCGTGATTCCGTCTGCCGAACATCTGCCGTGGCATCACTCATTGCCGGATCGTGGCACATCGGGCGAACCTGATCGGCGGCACCATGAGCTCGAGCCGCATGTGAAGGGCGTCGGGCGTGAACTCGGCCGGCAACCCGACTTCGGCACCGTTGAGCGTCGTCACCGCCTCGAACACTTCTGCGTGATGGTGGTGCATGGCGCCGGACAGACCGCGGTAGCTCCAGGCGAGCGATCGGTCGACGACGATCTCGCCGTAGCCGGGATGCTGATAGCGACCGGCGTAGTCGGCGAGCGGCCGCGATGGCGGGGCAGGGCTTTCAGGGGCGCGAAGAGCACGGGCAGCGTCGGCGGCGGCGAACCTCGCCTTCAACCGGTCGCGGAAATAGCTGCCGTGGTCCGGACTCGGGACGCCGTCGATCGCGTCGAGGAGGTAGTAAGGCAGCGAGTCGCGGAACGATGTCGCGTGTAGGTTGCTCAGCAAAGCGATGCCGATGCCGTCGTCGCGAGTGAGGATCTGGCTGCTGAAGCCGTCGATGTTGCCGCCGTGGTGTGCGACGTGATGGCCGCGGTAGGTCTCGAGCATCTGTCCGAGGCCGTAGCCGATGGCTGTGATCGCGCTGCTGCTGTCGGCCGGCATGTCGATCGCAGGCGTCCGCATCTGTTCGAGGATTCCGTTGCTCAGCAGCGGCCCGCGTCCTTCGACGCCGTGCCCGGTCAAGGTCAGCAGCCAGGGCACGAGGTCGCTGGCCGTCGAGTTGAGGCCGCCGGCCGGACCGGCGAGATCGAGCCGCGCAAACGGGATCTCCTGTAGCTCGTCGTCGGCCGCGCGGAGGTAGGGCTTCGCGTGGTCGGGGTCACGTTTGGTCTCGTCGACGGAGAAGTTGGTCCGTGCCATCGCGAGCGGTTGCAGGAAGCGCTGCGCCACTGCCTCTTCATAGGTGCCGGCCTGCAACTGTCCGGCGATCTCACCGGCGACGATGTAGAGCAAGTTGTTGTATTGATACGCCTCGCGGAAGCGCTTGTTCGCCGGCAAGTATGCAAGGGCATCGATCAAGTCACGGCGGTTGATGACGCCGTCGCCCGCTTGCCAAAGGATGTCGTGGCGAGGCAGGCCGGTGCGGTGCGAGAGGCAATCGCGAATCGACACGTGCTCGCTGGCAACCGGGTCCAGCAACGCGAAGTCAGGCAGATAACTGCGGATCGGCGCATCGAGGTCAAGACCTGCAAGCAGCGCTGCGGTGAACGTCTTCGTCGACGACCCGATCGGAAACAGCGTCTGCGGTGTCACCGGCAGGTCGTTGCCGACATGCCGCCGACCGAACCCATCGATGAAGACGACGTCACCACGGCGTACGACGACAACCGCACAACCAGGTACGCCGGCGCGAAGCCGCTCGGCTTCGATGATGTCGCGCAGGATCTCGGCGGTCACTCGTACTTCCATCCACCGTCGCAGAGCACTGTGACCGCGGTGCCACCGTTGGTGCGGAGCCACTCCATCGCGGCGTGCACGTTGGCAGCCGCGGTGAAGCCGACGTGCAGCCCGCAACGCTTGGCCAACCAGCTGCGCGTCTGTGTCGCATCACCATCGCCGACTTGGAGAAAGCCGTCGACGACGGACGGATCCCAATGCGGCGGCACGCTTCCGTATCCCGCGCCTTGCAGCAGATGCTTCGGATCCGTGACGTCGTGACCGGCGAGCACCGCGGCGTTTTCCGGCTCGACTGCAATCGCTTTGACTTCTGCCTCCCTGGCCTTGAGGCCGCGGGCGGCGCCGATCAGCGTCCCGCCGGTGCCGACGCACGCGACGAAGGCATCGACGTCGCCGCCGGTCTGCTGCCAGATCTCAGCGGCGGTGCCGTCCTGATGAGCTGCTACCGAACCAGGATTGTGAAACTGGTCGACGTACCACGCACTGCGCGCGACGGCCTCGCTGCGCGCCCGGTCTTCGGCAGCGGCGATGTCGGCGCCGGTGACAGATCCTGGCGTGCCGTCGACCTGGTCGACGAGCACGACCGCCGCACCGAGGGCGCGCATCATCGCTGCACGCTGCGGGCTGTTGCCGCACGACATGTACGCCGTGAACGGGTGGCCGAGCACGTTGCACACGACCGCGAGCCCCACGCCCATGTTGCCGCTGGTCATCTCGACCACCGGTTGGCCGGCCGACAGCGCGCCTGTCGCCAGTCCGTGCTCGACGCAGCCGAGAGCGGAGCGGTCTTTGACGCTGCCCCCGGGCTGGAGAAACTCGGCCTTCGCGAGCAGCCGGCCGGGGCAGTCGTCCGGCAGTGAGAGGTCGATCAGCGGCGTGTTGCCGATCGCGCCCAGCGCGGCTGTCGTCGGTGGCATCAGTGGATGATCTGGGTGCTGCCGGCGTAGACGAAGCAGGAACACCCGGAGTTGTAGGAGAGGTTGCGGTAGCCGGCTGCTGCGTCGTGATGCGTTGTGACCCAGCGGATCGCGAACGTGCTCGCCGGGGAGAAACTCGATCCGATCGCGTCAACCGCCTGCTCGAACACAGCCGTCGATGTCGTCGCGCCCGCCGTCGCCATGACCCGCTGCAACGTCAGGAACACGTCGCAGCTCGTGCGCACCAACGCGTTGCCGAGCCCGGACTCGTCGAGCCCCATCTTCTTGCCGAGCGCGAGGCATGACTTGGCTGCTGGTGTCTGTGCGGTCGGATCTTGGGCAGCGGCGACGTCGAGGCCGGGCAGGTAGCCGACACCGATCGAACCGGCAAGCTGCGACTTCGGTGCTGTCGTCGCGAGCACCGACGGCGAGTCCGCGCTCCAGATGCCGTACTTCGGGTGGTAGCCCTGCGTCTGCGCGTTGCTCATGAAATAAGTCTCGGCGGCGCCGCCAGGGCTGACGAACACGACGAGGTCGATGTGTTCGTTGCTGAAGCGCAGCTCCGCGCTTGTCGCGCCGGAGGCGATCGCACTGTTGTCCGTGCTGGAACTTGTGGTGACCCGGTCGGTCAGGCTCAGCCCGACACTCTTCAACGCCGGGATGAGGCCGTCGGTGACGGCGTGGTCGTAGACGGCGCCGGGGTATTGCACCAAGCCGACCCTGTGCACGTCGGCGAGATAGCCGCGTTGCTTCAGGTTGCCGATCAGCAACTGCAGGCCGGAAGTCAGGTTGAGCTCGTCCGGCTCGTAGGCGTAGCGGTGATACTGCGCGAAGAACCTTTCGTCGCCTTGCGTCGCCGCCGAAAACAGCGGCACGTCGTGCTTCGCAAGACACGGCAGCAGCTCGCCGGCACCGCTGTTGATGCCGCCGACGACGAGGAACACGTGGTGGTCTTGGGTGAAGGTCGCGCAGGCAGCGGCATCTTGCGCTTGCGGATCCTGGCCTTCGTTGTAGGCGAAGTAGACCGGCTGCACCTGGCGCCCACCGAGACCGCCGTGAGCGTTGATGTATTTCACGAACGCGTCGAAGACCGGCTTGTTGTCGGGGATGACGAGGCCACCGAAGCCGGCCGCGGCGAGCGCCGCGTTGCCGCCGTTGAGGTAGTAGGTGCCGATCTGGATCGGCGGCAGCTTGGGCCCGGTCTGCCCGGTCGTGCCGCCGGCAAGCGCGGATCCGCCGTTCGTCGCGCCGACGCCGCTTTGGCCGCCCACGCTTGTGGTCGTACCGGCTCCTTGGCCACCGCCGCCGATGCTCGATGTGCCTGGCGGCACCGACAACTGGCTACTGCCTTGAGTCGTCGTCGAGCCGGCCGTCAGTCCGGAGTTGCCGCCGGCGGTCGGCCCGGTGACCGTGCTGCCGCAGCCCGCGACCGCGACAAGCGCCAGCGCAATAAGAGAGGTGCGCAGGGCCATGAAGTTCACCTCCCGACAACCTTGACATATCGGACGATATTTAGATACTGACTGATATGTCAATGCCGGTTCGGTCGCGTCGCGAGCGGCAACAGGAGACTCGGCAGGCGCTGCTCAACGCGGCTCGCGAGGTGGTCGCCCGGCGCGGCATCGAAGGTGCGTCGCACCGCGAGATCGCGGCCGAGGCGGGCGTGACGATCGGCGCCATCTACGCCAACTTCGCCAACAAGAACGACCTGATCGTCAGTGTCATGGATGACGTGGCCGGCGACGGCACGATGCTGAGCGCGAAGGCCCCATCCGTGCGGGCCTGCCTGGAAGACCTCGGCCGGCGGCTCGTCGCGCAAGCCGACTCGCAGCCGGAGCTCACGATGCTGTCGATGGAGTTCGCGCTCGCGTCGATGCGCGACCCTGACATCCGCTCGCGCCGGCTGCCGCATCGTGAGGCCGAGCATGCGGCGTACGCCAGGGTGCTCGAGGACATCGCCGCGCGATCCGGAGAGACGTTGCCGCTGCCTGCGGGCGAGTTCGTCGAGGTCGTCGCCAACCTCGGATGGTCACTGCTCTGCACACGCGCGATGCTTGGCCCGGACGTGATCACCGAAGATCTCGTCGTGAAGGCCCTCGGCCTGCTGATTCAGGGGGAGTGACGATGCGACGTGTTGTTGCGGGCATGGCCGCGGGCTCGATGGTGGGGGCCGCGTTGGGTGCAATTGCGCAGCGACGGGCGGAGGCCGGCGACCTCCGTCGGTTCCCGATGCCCGGTCGACTGGTCGACGTCGATGGTGTGCTGCTGCACGTGGTGGTCGAGGGTGCCGGACCCGTCGTCCTGATCGACTCCGGACTCGGCGGCTCGTGCCTGGAGTGGGCGCCCGTCGCGACCGATCTCGTCCGCGACTTCACCGTCGTGCGCTACGACCGGCCCGGCTTCGGCTGGTCGCCCGGCGCGAACTGTGACCGAACCGCGCTCGCCGCGGCGCGGCGCATCCGCGGACTGATCTCGGCACTCGACCTCTCTGGTCCAGTGCTACTGGTCGGTCATTCGCTCGGCGGGCTGCACGCGCGAGTCGTCGCCTCGCTGTATCCGGAGATCGTCAGCGGCGTCGTGCTCGTCGACCCGTCGCACGAGGACATGCTCGACGACCCGTCGACCGCGCGTTCCGCCGCGGTGATGAACCGCGTGATGTCACTCGTCGCCCGTACGGCGCGTCTTGGCACACCGCGCCTCGTAGGCCCGCTCTACACCCGGATGACCACATCGCAGATTCGCACAGCGCTCGACGACGAGACGCGCTCCGCGTTGCGCCGCTCCACCTTGCTCACGGCAAGCTCGGTCGCGGGCATGCGAGGCGCGGTTGCCGAGATGGTCGCCTTGCCGGCTTCGCTGCGTGAGGCGAAAGGTTTGGCGCCGCTCGCCTCGGTGCCGGTCACGCTGATCACCGCCGGCGCTGCTCCGGTTTCGGCCAACGAGGGTAAAGCGCGCGCCGTCATCCGATCGCTGCACGAGTCTGTGGTTGACGCGGCTAGCTGCGGTCGTCTGGTCGTCGCCGAGCAAAGCGGTCACCTGGTGCCGATCGACGAGCCGGAGTTGGTCGCGCAATGTGTGCGCGAGACCGCGGCGACGGCGGCTGCTGCGTCAGCGAAGGCGTGACCCCTCAGCTGCTGCACGGCGGCAACGTCTTCGACGGGCGCGACTTCGTCGGTGCGCGCGACGTACTGATCTCTGACGGCGTCATCGCCGACGTCGACGTCGGGTTGTCCGTCGGCACCGACGTCGAGGTCGTCGACTGCTCGGGTCGCACGGTGATGCCCGGCCTGATCGACGCACACGTGCATCTCGCCTGGGCGGGACTCGATCCGCCTCCCGCTGATGCGGCTGGCAGCAAGGCCAGGGCAGTCGGAAACGCCGCACGACTGCTCGCCGCGGGCATCACCACGGTCCGCGACACCGGCGGCCCGCTCGAGGTGCTTCACGCGGTGCGCCGCGACATCGCCGCGGGACACGTCGTCGGGCCCGACATCGTGCACTGCGGCCGGATCCTCTGCGCACCGGGCGGACATGGCGCGGAGTATCCGTTGCCGGTGCCCATCGCAGCTGAGTGTTCAGGCCCCGACGGCTTTCGGGCAGGCGTTCGCTCGCAGCTGGCCGGCGGTGCATTGGCGATCAAGGTCGCGCTCAACGGTGCCTCCGGCCGCGTCGAGTTGACGATCGATGAGCTGCGCGCTGTGGTCGACGAGGCGCATGCCGCCGGCGTACGGGTCGCCTGTCACGCATCGGTTCGTGACGCCGTAGCGCTTGCCGTCGACTGCGGCGTCGACACGATCGAACACGGCAACGGCCTCGACGACGCCCTGGCCAAGGAGATGGCACGTCGCGGCATCGGCCTCGTCCCCACCACCGCCATCTTCCGGGAGCTGAAGGACCAGTTCGACGCCGATACGTCGCCGCCGGACGACCTGCGCACCGCACAACGCTGCGCGGTCGACCAACGCATCGCCGAACACGTGACGACGATGGCGGCAGCTCTGAACGCCGGCGTCACCATCGGCTTCGGGACCGATCGCGTCCCCGGCGGCGACGTGGTCGCGATCGTGCCCGAGGCGGTGACGCTGCAGCGGTATGGACTTTCGATCACGCAAGTGCTGCGCGCTCTGACCTCGATCAACGCACAGCTGCTCGGTCTCTCTGACCGTGGCATGATCCGCGCCGGAGCCCGCGCTGACATCGTGGTATTCGACGGTGAGCTGGGGTCCGATCTCAGGACGCTGGCTTCACCGCATCTTGTTGTAACAGGTCATGTGCAGACCGGCCCGTATCGCTGCGGTGCACGGCAACGGCGGCAGCTACCCGGTGGTTGATGAGCGTCGGGTTTCAGGAAGTGCTCAATCATCCATCGCAGCCACGCGGCAGCATGGCGTCGTGGTTCCCGTCATCCATCTCAAGGTGGGTCGTGGATCGGGATCTTGGCTGAGGTCCGTATGACGCCGGCCGGTCCGGCGAACGTGTAGCCGGTGTCGGGTTCGCGACGCATCCGCCAACGGGCTTCGTGAACGAGCCAGTGGTGGAACCCGCACAGCCAGGCGGCGTTGTCCAGGTCGGAGAGGCCCCCGTCGGCCCACTCGATGATGTGGTGACACTCCTTGCGGCGCGCCTGGCAGCCCGGGAACACACACCGGTCGCCGTCGCGCAAGATTGCCGCTCGGCGCACCGCCGGGGAAAACGTGCGGCTGGCGCGACCGAGGTCGAGCACCTGACCGTCGCTGCCGAGCACCGCGGGAATGACTTCGGCGTCGCAGGCCAGCCTGCGTGCGGTCGCCGGAGAGATCTGCGCCCCGCTCGGGAGCAACGCCCACGCGGACTGCAGTCGAGCCTCGAGGGTGGCGAGATCCATCGTGACTACTACGCGCGCGGAGGGCTCGCCGAGATCTTGGTCGGGACTGTCGTTGCCGCCGAGGTAAGAGTCGACGATGTCTTCCAGCGCGTCGTGGAACCGCTGTGCTCGCGTCCGGTCATCCTCAGGACCGGTCGGCTGCCCGGCGAACTCCAGGGCACGAGTGATCTTGTCGGTGAGCACCGCCGTCAACGTGCCGGACAGCGACCCCGTGCCACCGAATGTCTTTGCGACCGTGACTCCGCGTGTGCCGTACCGGCGCGCAGCCACCGCGTCGGAATCCTGGTCGACTCCGCACGCCACCAGGATCGCGTCGACGGCCTGGGCGACTAGGTGTGGTGCGCAGTCGCGGGCGAGCTCGAGCAGTGACTTCTCGACAAGCTCGGTCAGCTCCGTCGGCACCTGCTTGAGCGCGGCCAGGATCACCAGCACGTGCTCTTCGCTGATCTGCCCGGCCGCCCACGCAGCCTCGGTCGCCGGCCAACGCCACAGTTGCCGCGCCACCCGGAGCTTCCGGTAAGCGCCGTGACTGTCCAGACACAGTTCTTCGACGAGCCACCCGCGCGTCCCGCGCCCGCAGGCATCGACCGTCGCGTCGCGACTGTCGATCACCGCCAGCCGCCGCGAGATCGCCAGATCCAGCTGTGAGCGCAAGGTCAGCAACTGCTCGGTGTCGCTCAGCAACACGATGTCCGACTGCTCCGCGCACATGTCACCGAGCAGCGCACGGACAGCGTCAGTGACGCCGTCCACGACCGGCGAGGTGACGAGCACCGCGGACACCTTCCTGCCTAGGACGGATGGAAAGCCACGTGTCCGAGCAGTCAGAGTGTCGAGATCAGTGTCGACATCAGTCAGTTGTCAGGTGAGTTCGAACGTATGTTCGAGGATAGCAGCTGAGGAAGCGTTGTCAAACGCCGCGTCGAAATTCACAAGCCCAACGGACTTCTGCTCGTCCACAACGCGAACCAGATTGCAACTTGCTCGTCGTACGCCGCACGCATTCTCGCCTCACCACCCGACGAGCGAGGAGGCACAAGGTGCACGAGGAAGAGCAGGTTGCGAGGGTCAACATCGAGATCGCTGCAGACGGCAGAAAGGAATGCATGTTCGCCGAGCCGGTCGGCGTGATCGAAAGCGACGGATCCGGGCTCTACCGGCTTCTCAACACGGCGTTCTTCGCTCCGTTCGTGCTGCACGACATCGTCGAGGTCGATCGCTGCGAGGGTGAGTTGACGGTCACCGGGTTGGCAGAGATGAGTGACTGCCGGGCCTATGACGTTCGCTTCGGGCCGCACGTGACGGTCGCGCAGATGCAGGAGCTGACGCAGCGCTGGCTCGATGCCGATGCCTACGTCGCCACATGCGAAGACGAGGTCTATGTCGTGACCGTGTTGCCCGAGAGCAACGGCCCGACCGTGCACGAGCTCGACGCGTTGCAGGATGACGGCTTCATCAAGTACGACGGCGTGCGCATTGGTAACGAGGACCTGTCCAGCTGGCCACCACTCTCAGAGCCGCGACCGAAGGGACTATTTCCGAAATAGTCCTGCAGCGGGCGCTGGCCGCGGTCGACGTCTAGAGCGTGACGGTTGCTGCCAAGTCGGTCCGCAAGACAACCACCGCCAAGAAGGCCCCGGCGTCGAAGACCGCGAAACCGGTCAAGAAGACGACAGCCGCGGCCAAGAAGGTGCCGGCTCCCGAGAAGGCATCGGTGCCCAAGAAGGCATCGGTTCCCAAGAAGGCAGCTGCTCCCAAGAAAGCACCCGTGGCGAAGGCTCCAGCGGCGCCACGACGCGCTCCCCGTTCGCCGAGGCCGCTGCTGCAGCTCGTACGCCGTCCGGACGGTCGTGCGATGTCCTTCACTGAGCGGCTCGAGGAGAAGATGCACAAGCAGTTCGGCCACGGCGGCCCCATCTGCCACCAGTGCCGCACCAACGCGAGCCGTCTCGCGCTCATCGCCGGCGCCTAGCGACGGAAGGTCTTCACCGCGCGTGTGACTTGCGGCGGGCGTTGACGTCGTACGACCAGTTGCGGTCGGTCAACGCTCCGAGTTGGTAGTCGGGGCCGAGTCCGAGATACTCACCGCGGGATCGTTCTGACCAGGCGCGCGCCTCGGGCGTGGAGCTCTTCCAGAAGTTGACCATGTAGCCGCCCTCGAACATGCGGACGACGGTGTAGCCACCCGGATACTCCTTGACCGCTCCGCCTTCGAAGTAGGGCACGGTGCCGGTCTCGGTGTTGGTCGAGTGGTTGTTGCGATGAGTGTGTCCGGCGTAGACGCCAGCGACGTTGTCGTGCTTGCCGAGCAGCTGGCGGAACTTCATCGCGTCCTGCACGTCAAGCCCGTCGTCGATCGGCGGCACGCCGGACAGGCTCGCGGTGAAGCTCGCCGGATGGTGGAACAGCGGGATCGTCGCGTCGCCGTGTGCGAGCTCAGCCGCCAGGTAGTCGAGCTCGCTCTGCCGGAGCACGCCAGTCGTCGTCTTGTCGTTGGAGTCGAGGCCGACGAAGCGATAGCGCGCGCGGTCGTTGCCGAACGTGATGGAGAAGTGCGTCGTGCCCGGCACGAAGCCGGCCGTGAAGGAGTCGTCGAAGCAGTCGTAGAGACCGTCACCGCGCAACGTGCAGGAGGAATAGGTCGGACCGCTCTCCCACCGATCGTGGTTTCCCCGGGTCACGAAGTAGTGCCGCTTGCCACCGGGCGCCACGTGCGTCGTGCCGCCGAGTTGGCCGAACGCGTCGAGCGCGCGTTTGGACTCTGCAAGGGCTGCGGGCTCCGCTGCATTCGAGAGGTCGCCATTAGCGAGCAGCAGCGTGCACCCGCGCGCCGCTGCCTCACTGATCGCGGCCTGACCCATGAATCGCCAGTAGGGGTGCTTCGGATCAACCGGGAACCCCGGCGGCAGCCCACCGCGCGGAAGACTCGAATTGCTGTACGCCAGTCCCGCGACCTGCTCGCCGTAATGAAGATCATTGAGCCATGCGACTCGACCTATCTCACGACCTGGCGGCGTGACCATGGTCGTGAAGCTTGGCGGGGCCGCGCTGGCCGGGCCGGTACCGGGCGTTGCCGAAGGGGTGGCCGGGATGCCGCCCGACTCGGCGCGCCAGTAGTACGTCGTACCGGGCTCGAGGTGGCTGATCTCGACGTAGTGATACGGCGTTGAGCCGTGCGTGCCGACCTCGTGCCAGGTCGACGGATCGGGGTTGGTGCCGATGAGCACTCGACCGGGCGCGGCGACCGGTAGGGGTCGGCCGAATTGGTCCGGCTGGGTGGGGTCACCGGTGAACCAGGTGATCACGGCCTCGGTGTCAGTGACCGTGACCAGCTCGAGGTTCTGCGGTATTGCCTGACCGTTGCCGGCGTGCGCGGACAGCAACCAGCCCTTGTCGATCGCGCTGGCCACCGGGAATGTCGCCCCGACCAGCGCGGCGTAGCGCAGCAGCTGGCGGCGGGTCAGCGACGACTGGCACACGCCCGGAGAATTCGGCGCCGCTCGCCGCATCCCCTGCCGTTCAGCAAGAAACGCCGCGTGAACGTCATGAAAACGCTTTGACCTGAACGGCGTTCGGCCGCACCCTCAGTCCTCGTGCGCCAGGTGAGAGAGCATCGAATGCCCGGTCCCGGATCGCGGCAACCGCTGCCCTGCGCGCATCAAAGGCGACCCGACAAGCGCAGTCAAGAGCCGCGTCGACGTTTCTAGTTCTGCGGGTGTGCGGCGCCGCAGGCGCTGCCCGCGACGCGATCCCGCGACCATTGTGGCCGTAGCTCAATGGCAGAGCGCCGGGTTGTGATCCCGGTGATGTCGGTTCGACTCCGACCGGTCACCCACGCTGACGCTCGGATGCCGCTTGGGTCTCATGAACCCGACGTGCGTGGTTCGACTCCACGGTCAGCGACGCGCTAACCGCTCTCGTGGGCGCAAGCAGTTGTCGGTCGGGTCGATGGCGAGGCGCACGTGGAACGCCGACAAGGCCATGCCGCTGCTCGACGAGCATCCGTCGGCCTACAAGTCGATTGACCAGGTGATGTCGCCCAGGCGGACCTCGTCGAGATGCAGCACACGCTGCGGCAGGTCTTCAATTACGAGGGGACGTGACACTCGACGTTTCCCACATGGTCAGCGCCGCCTGTTGCCGGCGCCGACGCACGTCATCGAGCACTCCTGCGGCGTCGGCTGCACACAATGCCGCCTCCAGCCAGTCGAGCCGCTGTTGCGGGGTCAGGCAAGCGTGGCGGCGTGCCCGGGCCGCTGCGGAGCCGGCGAACGTGGCCTCCGCCCACTGGTCAGCCACGGTCCTTCTCCAGTTCCTCGAGTGCAGCGATGTCCGCGAGATCCTGCGGTCGACCGGCCTGGCGCTTCATCGCGATCAGGTGTCGACGGGATGCGACCGCCACCGGCACACCACCAAGAGTGAGCACCGAAGCCTCTGCGAGCAACTGATCGAGCGGTAGGGGCTCGGTGGCGAAGACGTCCACCTCGCGCATCGGCGATTGCGGATCGTAGAAGGAAAAGACCTGGAGATTGCGTTGCTCGACCCACGCGCGACGCTTGTCCGCATCCGCGAAGTCGGCAGCAGCCACGGGCAGGCGCGGCTGCAGACCGAGATTCGTGAGCGCCGCGACTGCGATACCCGCCTTGTCGGCAGCGAGATCGACGACCAGGTCGAGATCAACGGTCATCCGTGGATGACCCTGGAGCACCACAGCCATGCCGCCAACGACGACGTAGCGCACGCGAGCAGCGTGCAGAGCCGCGAAGACGTCGTCGTAGATCGCCACAGTTCGTAAGGCTAGGTCCAATCGCGCCATGCTCTCGCGCAGGCAACCTGCGGACTCGGGGCGTGGAAACCGCGGTGCGCGTCGTGTGACCATGCCCATGTGCCGACCGATGACCTGATCGCCGAAGGCAATGCGGCAGTGCGCCGCGGTGCCGGTGCGGCTGCGCGGTCGGCCTTCGAGCAGGCCATCGCCGAAGGGGCGGGAGCGGCAGCGCTCGAAGGGCTGGCCCGCGCCTGCTACCTCACCCTCGACTTCGCTGACGCCACGAGGCACTGGGAAGAGGCGTACGCCGCCTACCGCGCGTCCGGTGACGACGCGGCTGCGGCTCGCGTCGCGCGCACTCTGGCGCCCGTGTACGGCTCAATCCACGGCGACTGGGCGGTCTGCCAGGGCTGGCTCAGCCGAGCCGAGGCTCTCGCCGGCAACGCCGCCGACGATCACGAACGCGGCTGGGTCGTGCTCAACCGCGGACTGTTCGAACCGGACCGGTCCCGCAAGGATGCGTTGTTCCGCGACGCACTGGAAGCCGCCCGCAGACATGGGGATCGCGACCTGGAGTTCCACGCGCTGGCCTACCTCGGCGCCAGCCTCGTGCACGGCGATCAGACCGCAGAAGGCATGGCGTTGCTCGATGAAGCGCTCGCGGCCGCAGCCGGCGGTGAGGTGGACGACTTCTTCGTCTTGGAGTCGATCTTCTGCCAGTTGTTCTCGGCGTGCGAGCACGCGCGCGACGTCGTGCGCGCCGACCAATGGATCCGAGTCGGCGACGAGATCGCTCGGCGGCGCAGCCTTCCTGCCGTGTCGGCGTTCTGCCACACGCATTACGGCGGTGTCCTCACCGCCGCCGGTCGTTGGGCTGAGGCCGACGCTGCATTGACCGAGGCAGTGCAGTTGTGGAACACCGGGCAGCGGTTCGGTTTGCGCGGCGGTGCACTGTCGCGGCTCGCCGACTTGCGCGCGCGCCAGGGTCGGATCGAGGAGGCCGCGCAACTGCTCGACGGGCTACCCGCCGAGGACCCGGAGGTGGCGCGGCCGCTTGCCGCCGTCCACCTGGCCCGCGGCGACACCGCCCTTGCCTGCGAGGTGCTCGACCGCAGCCTCGCGGACTGCGGCGCCAGCGCCCTCGCCGTACCTCTCTTATCCCTGCTCGTCGAGGTGCACATCGCCGCCGGCGACCTCGCCGCTGCACGCACTGTCGCCGATCGGCTTGCGAGCCAAGCGGGACGGCAGCCGGATCCCTATCTGACCGCGGTGGCCGCGCTGGCTCGCGGTCGGGTGTGCGTAGCGGCCGGCAGCGGTGACGCGACAGCATGCCTGCGCGAGGCGCTTGCCGGCTTCGCGCGAGCTCAGCTGCCGATGGAGCTGGCGCGCGCCCGCCTTGCGCTGGCCACGGCCGTCAGCGACACGCACCCTGACGTCGCGCGCGCCGAAGCGCGCACCGCGTTGGAGACGTTCGAGAGCCTCGCAGCGACGCGCGATGCCGGCGCGGCAGCCGCGCTGCTGCGCTCACTCGGCGCCCGGGTGCCGGCACCGCGACCCGGCGGTGAAGTGCTGACCCGGCGCGAAGCAGAGGTGCTCGAGTTGTTGGGCCTCGGCCTGTCCAACCCGGAGATATCCGGGCGCCTGTTCATCAGCCGCAAGACGGTCGAGCATCACGTCGGCAACATCCTGGCCAAGCTGGGCCTGCGCAGCCGCGCCGAGCCCGCGGCATACGCGACCCGCACAAAACCAGGCAGCAAATAGGGGAGGTCCCCGATGCGGGTTGGGGTGGTGCGGCGGCATTGTCGGCGCCGACCACACCAAACCGGAGGGGAACTCATGGCAACTTCGTACGACGCCATCGTCATCGGCGCACGTTGCGCGGGCTCACCGACCGCGATGCTGCTTGCGCGCAAGGGTTATCGCGTTCTTGTCGTCGACCGCTCGACGTTTCCGAGCGACATCCTGTCGACCCATGTCATCCAGCCGAAAGGCGTCGCCGCACTCGCGCGCTGGGGTTTGCTCGACCAGGTCGTCGCGACCGGCTGCCCACCGGTCAACGTGCACACGTTCGACTTCGGTCCGATCACGATCGCCGGTACGCCGCGCCCGACCGACGGAAACGCGACGGTCTACGCTCCGCGTCGGACGGTGCTCGACAAGATCCTCGTCGACGCGGCGCGCGCCGCGGGCGCCGAGATGCGTGAGGAGTTCACCGTCGACGAGCTGCTCGTCGACGACGGCGCCGTCGTTGGCATCGCCGGGCACGACCGCGGCGGCCGGCGAGTGACCGAGCGGGCTCGCGTCGTCATCGGCGCGGAGGGCCGCAACTCGTTGGTAGCAAAGACAATGCGGCCGGGGGACTACCACACCAAGCCTGCGCTGGAGCATGGCTACTACACCTACTTCGCCGACCTGCCAGTGTCAGGCTTCGAGATCTTCGTCCGGCCCGATCGCGGGTTTGCCGCCATCCCGACCAACGACGGCCTTACGATGGTCGTCGCCGGCTGGCCCGTGGCGGAGAAGGACGCCTACCGCGCCGACATCGAAGGCAACTTCCTCGCGACCATGGACCTCGTGCCGTCGTTTGCCGAGCGGGTGCGCGCGGCAACCCGAGCCGAACGCTTCACCGGCGGTCATGTGCCCAACTTCTTCCGCGTTCCATTCGGTGCCGGCTGGGCGCTCGTCGGCGATGCCGGCTACACCAAGGACCCGATCACCGCGCAAGGAATCAGCAACGCATTCCGCGACGCCGAGCTCGTCACTGCTGGACTCGATGCCGTGTGGCGCGGCGAGACGTCCTACGCCGACGCGATGCGCACCTATCAGTCGACGCGTGACGATGAGTGCCTGCCGATGTACGAGTTCACGACGCAGCTCGCGACTTTGGAGCCGCCACCGCCGGAGATGCAGCAACTGCTCGGCGCGATAGTCGGGAACCAGTCGGCGATGGACGGCTTCGTCAGCGTCGCCACCGGCACGCTTTCACCGGCCGATTTCTTCGATCCAGAAAATGTCGGCCAGATCATGATGGCCGCACCGTCGGCAAAGCAGCCAGCAGCGGTCTAAGGCGTCGGCCCGAGTAGGCCATGCGGCAGGTCCAACTTGGCTACCTCTCCGCCGCGGCAATGACCGCCTTCGTCAAACACCCAGGCGCGCTGAACCGGAATGTGAGCGTGCGCAGTGTCCACGCAAGCAGCGGCGTTGCGCCCGGCACTCGCCGGGGTATAGACGCCGCAACTTGTGAGTCCCAGGACAGATCGCACATAGCCTGCCAGGCAGCCGGCGTCGCGCCGGGTCGACTGGCCGTGATCGCGCTTCCCCGTGCCTACCTCAAGACCTCTAACGCGTTCGACAGCCCGCTGTCAGGGTTTTTGCTTAGAAGCACTTCAACGTGCCGCCGAATGGGTGATACAACGCGGTTATGCGGGCTACGGGGGCGGATGAAGAGGTCCGCTCCGCCGCATTCGCCTACCTCGACCAACTG
>Ga0157369_10004191_pt1 | contig 17079 bp, 19 predicted proteins | sample C25metaG_FD_113461 | JGI IMG/M metagenome (GOLD analysis project Ga0157369, IMG submission 113461) | Corn rhizosphere microbial communities from Kellogg Biological Station, Michigan, USA - C2-5 metaG | ecosystem: Host-associated > Plants > Roots > Rhizosphere > Soil | place: USA: Michigan... | reverse complement strand
GTTGCGCTTCAACAGCGGCGAGCTGTTCCTGGCGCTGAACAAGCAGACCCCCGACGAGGTGGTACAGAAGCTGCAGAAGGCCCTTGACGACATGCGCCAGAGCGGCGCGGTTCAGACCATCTTCAATCGATATCTGTGATCCCGGCGGGCCGAGCGATCGGCGCGGACGGTCGCCTGAGGAGAGAGCTATGCGCAAGTCCTGGTTGGCCATCGCCGCCGTGCTGTTGAGTTGCACCCTCGGCCTGGGGACAGCCCGGGCGGAATTGCCAGCGGGCTATCGCGTGGTGCTGCTGACGGAGAACTTCCCGCCCTTCAACATGGCGGTGGACGACAAGAACTTCGCGCGTGACGACGCCATCGACGGCATCAGCGCCGATCTGGTGCGCGAGATGTTCAAGCGCGCCGGGATCGACTACAACCTCTCGCTGCGCTTTCCCTGGGATCGCATCTACAACCTGACCCTGGAAAGCCCCAACTACGCGCTGTTCTCCGTGTCGCGCACCGAGTCCAGGCTGCCGCTGTTCAAGTGGGTCGGCCCGTTGGGCAAGACCCGCAAGGTGTTCATGGCGCTGTCCGGCAGCACCCTCAAGGTGCCAGACCTGGCCACGGCAGCCCGGCTGCGCGTCGGTGCCTACAAGAATTCCGCCGTGAGCCTGATGATTCAGGAAAAGGGCATCGTCCCCATCGACGCCCTGCGTGATCAGGAGAACATCGCCAAGTTGCAGAAGGGCGAGATCGACGTCTGGGCCACCACCGACGTGGTCGCCCGCTACCTGGCCAAGCAGCAGGGCGTCAGCAACCTGCAGACCCTGCTCAGCTTTCAGGAATCCGACCTCTACCTGGCCCTGAACAAGGACACCCCCGACGAGGTGGTGACCCGCCTGCAGCAGGCCCTGGATGCCATGCGCCGCGAAGGCCTGGTCGACAGCATCACCAACAACTATCTCTAGTGCGGCGCCGCGTGGCGGGCGCCTGGCGAGTTGCGCTGGAGGTAAGCATTCGCCAGCGTCCTGTCTGGACGCGAGGTACCAGGGATTCCGCATGGCCCCGGCAGCTGGACGGGGCCGCGAAGCCTTGAGGATCGCGGTGAGGTCAGCCGCAGTGAGCGCTGAACGTTGTAAAGGGATACTCAACGAAACCTCGAAAATGCGGCCTTGCGTCGCCAGGGAGTTGTAATGCAAAAGCTGTGGTTGCGTCTTGCAGGGGTACTGCTGGGTTGCACGCTGGGCTTGACCCAGGCCCGTGCCGAGCTGCCGGATTACTATCAGGTCGTGCTCCTGACCGAGAATTACCCTCCCTTCAACATGTCGGTCGATGACAAGAACTTCGCCCGCGATGACGCCATCGACGGTATCGCCACCGATGTCGTCCGCGAGATGTTCAGGCGTGCGGGCATCAAGTACAGCCTTTCGCTGCGCTTCCCCTGGGATCGCATCTATCGGCTGACCCAGGAGACGCCCAACTACGGACTCTTCTCCGTCGCCTACACCGAGGCGCGCAAGGATCAGTTCAAATGGGTGGGACCCTTCGGCCGTTCGAGCTGGACCCTGCAGGCGCTGCCGGGCAGCAAGCTGGACATCAAGACGCTCAAGGACGCCGCCCGCTATCGCATCGGTGCCTATCGCAACGATGTGATCAGCAAGACGCTGACCGCCCAGGGCATTCCGGTCATCGACGCCCTGCGTGATCAGGAAAACGTCGACAAACTGGTGAAAGGCCAGATCGATATCTGGGCTACCGCCGATCCCGTCGGCCGCTATCTCGCCAAGCAGCAGGGGGTGACCGGCTTGCAGACGCTGCTTCGCTTCAACGAGGTGGATCAGTATCTGGCGCTGAACAAGGACACGCCTGACGAAGTGGTGACACGCCTCAAGGCGGCCCTGGAACAGATGCGCAGGGAAGGGGTGATCGACAGCATCACCAACAACTACCTCTGATGCCTGGAAGCCGTCCGCCGGTCGCTAGCGATAGCGACCGCTGCGGCCGTGCCCGGGCATGGCCTGGTTGGCGCGCAGGGCGATCATCTGCGGCAGGTCGATGACTTCCACGCCCTGGGCCTTGAGCAGGGGCAACTGCTGGGCCAGCACCGCCAGGGTTGCCGGGTGCGGATGGCCGATCAGCACCGCGCTGCCCTGGCGCTGGGCCAGCCGCACGCCTTCGGCCAGCTGGGCCGCCACCGCCGCCGGAGTGGCGTCGTTGTCGAGAAAGACATCGCGCGAGACGCTGGCCAGGCCGATCTTCTGGGCTTCCGCCGCAGCCACGGTGGCAGCGCTGGTGCGGCTGTCGAGAAACAGCAGGTGACGCTCCTGCAGGACCTGCATCAACTCGGCCATGGCCGGTCGGTCCGCGGTCATGCGACTGCCTTCGTGATTGTTCACCCCATCCGCCTCGGGTACCCGCTCCAGCGCACGGTCCAGGCGTTGCAGGCGTTCGGCCGAAGACATCTCCGGATGCCAGGCATAGGGACCGCCGGCCGGGTCCATGGGCAGGTGCAGCAGTACGGTGCGTCCGGCACGGTGGGCGGCGGCGGCCAGTTCGGCGGCGTAGCGGGTCTCGGGGATGATCGCCAGGACCACCGGCGCGGGCAGTGCCAGGACCTGACGATCCCGGGCCGGATTCTGCCCGAGGTCGTCGATGACGATGGTCAGCTGCGCGGTGGCGGCCTGGGCAAGCATGCCGACCAGGGCGAGCGCCCCGGCCAGTAGCCAGCGTCCAGCCCTCACGGGGTATGGGTGACGTTGAGTCCCTTGAGCAGCGACAGCGCCTGGGAGAGCTGGAAGTCGTCATCCTGCGGCCGTGGACTCTGGTTCGGCGCCTTGCTGCCGGTAGGCCGATCGGCGCCGCCATTGCCATTGCCCAGGTGACCGGCCAGATCGGCTTCGCGGAAGTATTCGTCGCCACCGCTCTGCGGGGTGACCTTGGCCGGCGCCACGGCGATGTCCGGAGTGATGCCCTGGGCCTGGATGGAGCGGCCGCTTGGCGTGTAGTAGAGCGCCGTGGTGAGCTTGAGTGCCCGGTCGTTGTTGAGCGGCAGCACCGTCTGCACCGAACCCTTGCCGAAGCTGTCGGTGCCCATGAGGATGCCGCGCTTGGAATCCTGCAGGGCGCCGGCGACGATCTCGGCGGCCGAGGCGCTGCCGCCGTTGATCAGCACCACCAGGGGCACCTTCTCGCTGGGATCGGCGGCATCGGCCGAGAAGCGCAATTCGGAATTGGGCAGGCGGCCCTTGGTGTAGACGATCAGGCCGTGGGTCATGAAGGCATCGGCCACCTCGACCGCCGACTGCAGCACCCCGCCCGGGTTGTTTCTCAGGTCGAGGATCAAGCCCTTGAGCTTGCCCTTGTTTTCCTGACGCAGCTTGGCGAGAGCCTTGACCGTCTCTTCGCCGGTATTCACCTGGAACTGCGAGATGCGCAGCAGGCCGTAGCCGGATTCGAGCAGCTGGCTCTTGACGCTGTTGACCTTGATCACCGCCCGCGCCAGCTTGACGTCGAATGGCTGGCCGCCACCGCGGACGATGGTCAGCACGATGGGGCTGCCCGGCTTGCCGCGCATCTTGTCGACCGCTTCGTTGATGGCCTGGCCCTTGGTCGGCTGGCCGTCGATCTTGACGATCAGATCGCCCGGTTGCAGGCGCGCCTTGGCCGCCGGGGTGTCGTCGATGGGCGAGACCACCTTGATGAAGCCGTTCTCCTGGCCGACTTCCAGGCCCAGACCGCCGAATTCACCGCTGGTAGTTTCCTGCAGTTCGGCGAAGTCTTTGGGTTCCAGATAGGCGGAATGCGGATCCAGGTTGCTGAGCATGCCCTTGATGGCGTTTTCCAGCAGGACCTTGTCCGACACCGGCTCCACATAGGCCGCCTTGATGCGGTCGAACACCTCGGCAAAGGTGCGCAGCTCGTCCAGCGGCAGCGGAGCGCTGGCCGGGGCCGCGGGCGCGGCGCCCGGTGCGACCGGCGTCACCGCAGCCGGCGTGCTCTGCGGCGATTGCGCCTGGACGACTCCGACGCCGCTGAACAGCAGGGCGAGGACCAGGACGGTGGGACGAAAGCGATGCGGCATGTGCAGCTCCTAAACCGAGGTGTGTCGCACTATCCCTGAGCACGGCACCAGATGACCGGGTCCGTCGGGCGGCCCTGTTGGCGGATGGCGAAGTACAAGGCGGAGGCTTCCTGACCGCCGCTGGCGCCGACGGTCGCGATGGCATCCCCGGCCTTGACCACGTCACCCGCAGACTTGAGCAGGCTCTGATTATGTCCGTACAGGCTGAGATAGCCATTCCCATGATCGATGATAACCAGCTGGCCGGCGCCTCTTAGCCAGTCGGCGAAGACCACTCGGCCGTCGTGCACCGCCTTGACCCGGGTGCCGGCCCCGGCCGCGATCAGGACACCGTCCCATTTCGCGCGGGGGTCGTCACCGCGGGCACTGCCGAAGCGGGCCACCAGACGGCCATCGACCGGCCAGGGCAGCTTGCCGCGGGCATTGGCGAAGGCGCCGCCATAGGCAGGTGCTGCACTAGACACCGCCAGCTCCGGGGCGTTCGAGGGGCGCGGGGCTTTCGGCTCGCTTTGCGCCTGGCGCCGTGCCGCTTCCCGCGCCTGGGCGGCGCGGGCTTCGGCCAGTTGTCGCTGCCGGGCTTCCTCGGCTTCGCGGGCCTGGCGCGCGAGGGTTTCCTCGATGGTCTTGAGCACCTTGTTCAGCGCTGCCTGATCCTGCTCGCGATTCTCGATCTCGCGACTCTTGTCGCGGTAGTCCGCGTTGATCTTGGCCAGCGCCGCCTGGCGCTCCTTGCGCACCTCGGCGAGCTCCGCCTGCCGCTTTTCCAGGTCTTCGCGGCGGGCGACCAGGTCGCCCTGTTCCTGCTGGATGCCCTGTTCCACCTCGCGCAACTCGCGCAGGGTGTCGTTGAAGCTGGCGAGCTGATCCAGGCGGGTGCGATTCAGGTAGTTGTAGTAGGTGAGGGTGCGGCTGACCTTTTCCGGATGCTCCTGGTTGAGCAGCAGCTTGAGGTATTCCTGGCGGCCGCTCTGGTAGGCGGCGCGCACCTGCACGGCGATCAGCTGTTGTTGCTCAGCGCGAGACTGGTCGAGCTTCTTCTTGCGCCCGTCCAGCTCTTGCAGCTTTTTTTCGCCGTTCTCCAGCTGCTTCTGCAGCGAGTCGACCTGCTTTTCCAGCTCGCCCATCTGGGTCTCGGTGCCCTGCAGCTGCTTCTGCACGCCGGACTTTTCGGCCTGCACCTGCTTGAGGACCTTCTGCATCTCCTGGATTTCCCGGCGGGTCTGCTCGATCTGCCGCTGGGTATCGGCGCGGTCGTCGGCCAGGGCGGGAGCGAGAACGCTGGCAAGCAGGAGAAGGGCGAGAACACGGCGCATGCGAGGTCGTACGTTTCTAGGGCGAAGCGCCTAGTATGCCCGTCACATCCGGCAAAAAAAACGGCAAGGTACGCCGTTCAGCGTTCACAGCCCGACCAGGCGGCCAGGCTGCGAACGAGAGGGCATTTCTACTTCAATAGCCGACGGTGAAGCGGGTGCGGTGATGAGCGGGCCGTTCGACCTCGTCCAGCAGGGCCACGGCGAAGTCCTCGTAGGAGATATGACTGTCGCCGGCCGCGTCGAACAGCAGGGCATCGTCGTCCAGGCGGAACCGCCCGGTACGGGTGCCGGGCGCGAAGACCATCTGCGGGCTGACGAAGACCCAGTCGAGGTCGCTCACCGTGCGCAAGATGTCCAGGGTAGCGATGCCGGCTCCGGCTTCGCTGCGGTATTCAGCGGGAAAGGCTGGCGCATCGAACAGCCGCGAGCCGTCCGGCAGATTCAGGCTGGCGGCGCCGCCAACGATCAGCAGCCGCGGAATGCCGGTGGCGCGGGCGAAGTCGACCAGGGCGCTCGGCGCGAGGTCGGCGAATCTCAGGCTGCTGATCAGCACCTCATGACCGGCCAGGGCCGGGGCGGCCTGCAGATCGGTGACATCACCGGCGACCACCGTCAGGTCGGGCCGCGCCGCCAGGCGCGCGGGATTCCGTACCAGGGCGGTGACCCGGTGGCCGCGGGAGAGGGCTTCGTCGAGCAGGCGGCTGCCGACGTTGCCGGTGGCGCCGAGCAGGGCGATGGAGGTCATGGCTGGATTCCTCGGAAGTGAAGGGAAGCCAAGCCTAGGCAGAGCCGCGGAAGCCGCCAAGGAGGCAGTTCGAGATGAGCTGGTTACCTGCGGATAACCCGGGGCCGGCGAGGGTATGGCGCCATCGGGGGGCTGTGTATACTGGCCAGCATTTTTAGCCCTCCTTGGATAGCTCTTTCATTATGGAATTTATCGGTCGGGCGGTTGAATTCGCCACCCATCATCCGCTTCTCGTCGCCGCCTTCCTCGCCATCGTCGCCCTGATGCTGTTCAACGAGACCCGTCGTGGCGGGCGCAGCCTGTCCACCGGCGAACTCACCAACCTGCTCAACCGCGAGCAGGGCGTGGTCCTCGATATCCGTCCGAGCAAGGACTTCGCCGCCGGGCATATCGTCGGCGCGCTGAACATCGCTCAGGAGAAAGTCGCCAGCAGCCTGTCTCTACTGGAGAAGCACAAGGCCAAGACCCTGATCGTGGTGGACAGCGCCGGCCAGCAAGCCGGCGCCGTGTGCGGCGATCTGCAGAAGGCCGGCTTCACCGCCGCCCGGCTGAACGGCGGCATCGCCACCTGGCGTGCAGAGAATCTGCCCCTGGTGAAGTGAACCCCTAGCGTGGCCGCCCCATCGGCCACTGGAGACCGCGCATGTCTGACGTCGTCATCTATACCAGTGCCTGGTGTCCCTATTGCCATCGAGCCAAGCACCTGCTCGATCGCAAGAACGTGGCCTACCGGGAAGTCTCCGTCGACGGCCAGCCGGCGCTGCGCAGCGAGATGGCCCGCAAGGCCGGTCGCACCAGCGTGCCGCAGATCTGGGTCGGCAGCACCCACGTCGGCGGTTGCGACGAGCTCTATGCCCTAGACCGAAGCGGACGTCTCGATCCGCTGCTGTCCGCCTGACCAACACTCACAACTCAAGGCCCTACCATGACCGACCAAGCCAATGGCGCCCAGGAAGACGGCGCTCAGTTCTCCCTGCAGCGCATCTACATCCGCGACCTGTCCTTCGAGGCGCCCAAGAGCCCCGAGATCTTCCGTCAGGACTGGCAGCCCAACGTCAACCTGGACCTGGCCACCCGCCAGAAGACCCTGGGCGACGACTTCCACGAAGTGGTGCTGACCCTGACCGTGACCGTCAAGAACAACGAAGAGACCGCCTTCATCGCCGAAGTGCAGCAGGGTGGCATCTTCCTGATCAAGGGCCTGGACGCCGCCTCCATGGCCCATGCCCTGGGCGCCTTCTGCCCCAACATCCTGTTCCCCTACGCCCGTGAGGCGCTGGACAACATGGTGGTGCGTGGCTCCTTCCCCGCGCTGATGCTGCAGCCGGTGAATTTCGACGCCCTCTACGCCCAGGAACTGGCGCGTATGCAGACCGCCGGCGAAGCCTGATCGGCGCCGCGCGGTACCGGACGCCCCTTGCGAGGGGCGTTCTGCTGTCTGGTCCCAGGTCTTTTTTGGGGAGTGCCTAGGCCCTGTCTGCCTCTGGCTCGCGCGCCTTTGCGCCCGCTCTGAGCTTGCGGCTGGCGCGCCAGAGATCGAAGCTGAACACGGCCAGGCCCGTCCAGATGCAGCTGAAGGCGAACAGCCGCTCACGGGGGAAGGGCTCGCCATAGAGCCAGACCGCCTGGATCAGCACCAGGGTCGGTGCCAGGTACTGCAGGAAGCCCAGCGTCGAATAGGGCAGCTTGCGCGCCGCGGCGTTGAAGCACAGCAGGGGAATCAGGGTGACCGGACCGGCCAGCACGATCAGCAGGCCCAGCGAGGACTGCCAGGTCTCGGCCTCCAGGCTCACCCCCGGGGTCAGCAGCGGCAGCGCGACCAGGGCGATCGGCACCAGCATCCAGCTCTCCACCACCATGCCCGGCAGGGCGGCCACCGGCGTCTGCCGCCGCACCAGGCCATAGAAGGCGAAGCTCAGCGCCAGCGCCAGGGAGACCCAGGGCAGTTGCCCCAGGGTCCACAGCTGCTGGGCCACGCCCAGCACCGCCAGGCCCACGGCGATCCACTGCAGCGGGCGCAGGCGCTCACCGAGAATCACCAGGGCGAGCAGGATGTTGACCAGCGGGTTGATGTAGTAGCCCAGGCTGGCCTCGACCACGTGGGCGTTGTTGACCGCCCAGATATAGACCAGCCAGTTGCAGGCCACCAGCGCGCCGGACACCGCCAGCCAGAGCAGCCGTCGCGGGTGGGCGCGCAACTCCGCCCACCAGCCGCGATGGCGCCAGACGAGCAGCAGGAGGGCGCTGAACAGGGCGGACCAGAGGATGCGCTGGAACAGGATCTCGGTCGCCGGCAGGGCCGCCAGCAGTTTGAAGAACAGCGGAAACAAGCCCCACAGCCCATAGGCGGTAAGGCCCAGGGCGTAACCCTGGCGCAAGGCAGACATGAGGATCCTTAGGCAGGCAACTTTCTTGTCCGGGCAGGATAGCTCAAGGGGCTGCGGGATGTCGGAATGGGTGGGGCTTCCTGTCGTCAGCCCTGGCAGGCTGGCATCTCGCACGCGCGGCCATGGTAGTGCGCCGCTGCCACCGCTGCGTAGGCCGCAGGCATTGTCTGATCGCGGCCATGGTGGTCCGCCAATGCGGCCGCTCCTGGGGGTCAGGTTCCGGTAGGAGCGGCCCATGGCCGCGATCAGTGTTGTAGCGTGGAAAACGGCACAGTCTTTTCCATTGAAGAGTTCATCGCAGGGCCTACCTTCACCCCGGCCCTCTCCCAAGGGGAGAGGGAGCATTGGCGCCTGTAGCGTGGAAAACGGCGCAGCCTTTTCCACTGAGTCGCACAAAGGCTAGAACAGTCGCAACGGCGCCTCGTCCAGCGCAGCGCGCTGTTCGCGCAGGGTGAGGATCTGGTCGCCCCAGTAGCGTTCGCTGCCGAACCAGGGAAAGCTCTTGGGAAAGGCCGGATCGTCCCAGCGGCGCGCCAGCCAGGCGCTGTAGTGCATCAGCCGCAGGGTGCGCAGTCCCTCGATCAGGGCCAGCTCGCGCGGCTGGAAATCGTGGAACTCCTCGTAGCCATCCATCAGCTCGGACAACTGCGTCAGCCGCTCCTGGCGATCGCCGGCCAGCAGCATCCAGAGATCCTGCATGGCCGGGCCGTGGCGGCAATCGTCGAGGTCGACCATATGGTAGGCATCATCGCGACAGAGCAGGTTGCCCGGATGGCAGTCGCCGTGCAGGCGGATGACGTCGTAGCTGACACTCTCGAAGAGTTCGTCGAGACGCAGGAGCAAGTCGCGCGCCACGGATTCATAGGCGGGCAGCAGGCTCTTGGGAATGAAATTGCCGGTGAGCAGGGTGTCCAGAGAGGCATGGCCGTAGCCCTGGACGTCCAGCGTCTCGCGGTGCTGGAAGGGTCGGCTGGCGCCCACCGCATGCAGGCGACCGAGCAACTGGCCGAGGCGATGCAGCTGGTTGAGATCGCCTGGCTCCGGCGCGCGACCGCCACGGCGAGGAAAGAGTGCGAAGCGAAAGCCGGCATGGGTAAACAAAGTCTGGCCATCGCGCTGCAAGGGTGCGACCACGGGCACCTCGCGCTCTTCCAGTTCGGCGGAAAAGGCGTGCTCTTCCAGAATGGCCGCATCGGTCCAGCGATCCGGCCGATAGAACTTGGCGATCAGCGGGGTCTCGGCTTCGATGCCGATCTGATAGACGCGATTCTCGTAGCTGTTGAGCGCCAGTACCCGGGCATCGCTGAGATAGCCCAGGCTTTCGATGGCGTCGATGACCAGGTCGGGACTCAGATTTTCGAACGGATGAGACATGGCGCGCTCCTCGGTCACGGGGGACGATGGCGATTGCCACCCTGCATCCGGGAGATGCTAGCGCATGCCCGAGCCCCATGGCGAAGGCTCGAGCGCTATCCGCTCGCCGGTCAGGCGCCGATCACACCGCCGTCTTCGCGGCTGATGACCATCACCGAGGAACGGGGCTGACCATCCGCTCGTTGCTCCGGGAATTGGGAGCCGCCTTCCTCGCCGGGGTGCTGGATGCCGACGAACATCGTCCGGTAGTCCGGCGAGAAGGCCAGGCCGGTGACCTCGCAACCGACCGGGCCGACCAGGAAGCGGCGCATCTCGCCGCTGCGCGGATCGGCGCAGAGCATCTGGTTGTTGCCCATGCCCTCGTAGTCGCCTTTGTTGCTGTACTTGCCGTCGGTGAGCACCCACAAACGGCCGGCAGCGTCGAAGCCCAGGCCGTCGGGACTGTTGAACATGTTCTCGGCATTGATCTGCTGCGAGCCTGCTTCCGGCTTGCCCGGGTGTACCTTGGGATTGCCGGCGATGACGAACAGATCCCAGTCGAAGCTCAGGGCCGCGGCATCGTCGTCGCTCTCGCGCCAGCGCACGATCTGGCCGTAGAGGTTGTTGGCGCGGGGATTGGGGCCGCCCACTGGCATGCCGTCTTCACCGCGCTTGGTGTTGTTGGTCAGGGTGCAATAGACCTGGCCGTCCTTGGGGCTGACGGCGATCCACTCCGGACGGTCCATGCGCGTGGCGCCGACCTGGGTGCCGGCCTGGCGGGCGTGGATGAGCACCTCGGCCTGGCTGGCGAAGCCGTTGGCGGCGGTGAGGCCGTTCTCGCCATGCACCAGCGGCAGCCACTGGCCGCGGCCCTTGGGGCGGTTCGGATCACGGTCGCCTTCGTCGAAGCGGGCGACATAGAGGGTGCCATGATCGAGCAGCTCGCGATTGGCCTTGGGATCGTCCTGCAGGCGATCGCGGCTGACGAACTTGTAGATGAATTCGCCGCGCTCGTCGTCACCCATGTAGACCACTACGCGGCCATCGCGGGTGCGGGTAAGGGCGGCGTTCTCGTGCTTGAAACGACCCAGGGCGGTGCGCTTGACCGGCTTGGCCTGGGGATCGAAGGGATCGATCTCGGTGATCCAGCCGTGGCGGTTCAATTCGTTGGGATTCTGCGCCAGGTCGAAACGGTCGTCGTGCAGGTGCCAGTCGTTCTCCACACCGACATGCTTGACGCTGTAGCGCTTCTGGGCCGCATCGAACTTCAGGTTGGCATCGCGACTGCCGAAGACGTCGGTGAAGTTCTCTTCGCAGGTCAGATAGGTATGCCAGGGCGTGGCGCCGCTGGAGCAATTCTGGAAGGTACCCAGCACCTCGCGTCCGGCCGGGTCGGCGGCGGTCTTGAGCAGGTCGTGGCCGGCAGCCGGACCGCTGACGGCGATGGGCGTGTTGCCGTGCACCCGGCGGTTATAGGGCGAGCCCTGGACGAAGTGCCATTGGCCGTCCACGCGCTTCACCTCGATCACCGAGACGCCCTCGGCGGCCTGAGCCTTGCGGGTGTCTTCCAGGGACTTGGGCGGCGTGCCGTGGCTGAGCAGGTAGCGGTAGTTGGTGTATTCGTTGTTGATCGCCATCAGTGCCCGATCCTGATCGTCCGGGAAGGGGTAGAAGGCCATGCCGTCGTTGTTGTCGCCGAATTGCACCGCCTGGTCGGCGGCGCTGGGGCTGCCATCGGGGCGGAAGGCCGGACCATCGGTGTGCAGCGGCTGGCCCCAGCTGATGAGCACGCTGGCGCGATAGCCGGGCGGCACCACTAGGGTGTCGGCGGTGGAGGCCGGGATGTTGGCGAAGCCGATCAGGGGATTGCCCGTGGCCTCGCTGACGGCGTCGGCCAGGGCGCTGCGCCCAAGCAGGCCACCGCCCAGGAACAGGGCCGCGCTGGCCAGGGCGCCGGCGCCGATGAAGCGGCGGCGGCTGAAGTGGACGAGGCGTTCGAGATCGGTCTGGTCGTTGTGCATGCTCATGGCTCCCTCACGGTGTGCAGGCGAGGCTAGTCAGACTAAATGACGTTTTGGTGACAGCGGCTAGTCGCCGGGTGGTGCCGTCCGCGCCAGGCAATAGACGTCGACCCGCCCGGCGCCGGCGCGCTTGAGCAAGCGCGCCAGGCTGTCGGCGGTGGCGCCGGTGGTGAGGACATCGTCCACCAGGGCCAGGTGGCGACCTTGCAGCTGGGCGTCCTTCACCAGGGCGAAGGCCTGCTTGAGATTGCGCCGCCGCTGGTTGGCGCTCAGACCCTGCTGGCTCTGTCGCTCCTGTACCCGCTGCAATAACCTGCCATCCACCGGCAGTTGCAGCGTCTTGCCGAGCCAGCTGGCCAGCAGGGCGGCCTGGTTGAAGCCGCGTTGGCGCAGGCGCAAGGGTGAGAGGGGAACCGGCAGCAGCAGGTCCGGGCGTGGCTGGCCTTCGTCGAACAGATGCTGCAGATGCCGCGCCAGCAGCGCCCCGGCCAGGCGACCGAGACTGCCCTGGTCGCGGTGCTTGAATCTGTTGATCAGGGTGTCGACCGGAAAGGCATAGCGCCAGGGCGCCAGTACCTGGTCGAAGGCCGGCGGCCTGACCAGGCAGCTGCCACAGAGGAGGCCGTCTACCGGTAGGGGCAAGGCGCAGCATTGGCAGTGTGGCCCGAGCCAGGGCAGTTCGTTGTCGCAGCCTTCGCACAGCGGCATTCCGGGCGGAAGCCAGGTGGCGCAGAGGGCGCAGTGGGTCCCGGGCCGCAGGCGTTGCCAGTGGCGCTTTAATACAGAGGAGAACGGTAGGGTCATGACGGCATCCGTGCCGAGCGAGAGCCCTACTGTGCCAGGCCGCCGGCCTGGCCACCAGTCAGCCGCGAATCAGCCAGCCCATCACCATCAGGCCCAGGATCAGCCAGATGACGCCGCCCACTATCGAGCGGGCCATGAAGGCCCGTACCGCGGCGTAGAGCAGCAGCAGGCCGATGGCCAGGACCACGAAGCTGATATAGGAGTCGTCCATGCCGATGGAGCGCGCCATGCCATGGAGAAAGTCGTGCACGGCATCGGCGATGCCGCCCAGGACCGAGCCGAACAGGTCGATGATAAAACGGATGACTTGGCCGAGCGCCGCGCCGAGCCAGTCGAAGAAGCCTTCAGTACGCATGGATGTTTCCAGATCCTTGGCAATGTCCCTTGGAACCCGCGAAGCCCGCCGGGTTCGCTGGTGATCCGCGCTACACTGCGCGTTTTCCGCAGTGTCTCTCAAGTTCTTAGTGATGACAGCTACCGACGCGCTACCCCTGATCCTGCTTCCCGGCCTGCTCTGTGACCAGCGCCTCTGGGCCACCCAGGCTGCCGACCTGGCCGACACCTGCCCGGTGTCCATCCCCGACCTCACACGCGACGTTGGCATCGCCGCGCTGGCCCGCCGGGTCCTGGCCGAGGCTCCACCGCGTTTCGCCCTGGGCGCCCTGTCCATGGGCGGCTATGTGGCCTTCGAGATCCTGCGCCAGGCGCCGGAGCGGGTAGTGCGACTGGCGTTGTTCGACACCATGGCCAGCCCGGATACCCCCGAGCGTGCCACCCAGCGTCGCGCCATGCTCGACCTGGCTGAGCGCGGTCGCTTTCTCGGCATCAGTCCGCAACTGCTGCCACGCCTGATCCATGCCTCGCGCCTGGGCACGCCGGTGGCCGATACCGTGCTGGCCATGGGCAAGGCGGTGGGCAAGGAGGCCTTCCTGCGCCAGCAGCAGTCGATCATCGACCGCCCCGATTCGCGGCCGACCCTGGCCCAGGTCCAAGTGCCCACCCTCATCGTGGTCGGCGCCCAGGATCAACTCACCCCGCCTGCCGAAGCCGAACTCATGGCGGCCGGCATCCAGGGCTCGCATCTGGTGGTGCTGGACGACTGCGGCCACCTGCCGCCACTGGAGCTGCCGGAACGGACCACGGCACTGTTGCGGGAGTGGCTGGCCTGACCCCTTGTCGCGGACGCTGAACCCCGGCGGCAGGCGGGCCTCCATTGGCAAAGCCCCCTGGAGTCCCGCATGGCGCATCGCCCATCACTGTCCATCCTCTCCCTGGTGCTGGGGCTCGCCCCCACCACCGTGGCCCTGGCCGCGCCAGTGGGGGCCGGTCAGCCCGAGCAGCTGCATTTCGCCGACGACGGCGTCATTCCCAATAGCCGCCTGCCCGTGCTGCTCTATCGCCAGGTTCCTCTGGAAGGGACCGACCGCGCGGCGGCGCTGGAGCGACTGTTCGCCGACAACGCCTGGCCGCCGCAATGGCGCTACGGCGTCTATAGCTACCATCACTATCATCCCAATGCCCATGAAGTGCTGGGCGTGGCGCGCGGTCGGGCTATCCTGCGCCTGGGTGGCGAGCAGGGGCAGGATGTGGAGGTGAGCGCGGGCGATGTGGTGGTGCTACCGGCGGGCACCGGCCACCGCAACCTGCAGTCCAGTGCAAATTTCCTGGTGGTGGGCGCCTATCCGCCCGATCAGCAGGACTTCATCACCCAGCGCGCCGATCCGGCCGCCCACGCCCACTCGGTCGGACTGATCGCCGGGGTGTCCTTGCCGGCAAGCGATCCGGTGACCGGGCGCGAGGGCGCACTGCCGGCGTTCTGGCGCTAGCAGAGGCGGGTCAGGGTGGCCTCGTCGGGCCGGCCGGCGAAAAAGGTCTTCAGCGCCTGGCGAAAGGGTTCGGGATCTTCGGCTACGGCGGCGAAGAGGGTGAGGCTGGAGTGGAACTTGAGATCGTCCGGTTGCCCGAACAGCGCGGTCGCGGACAGCTCCGGATGCTTCAGTGCCGCCGCAGTGATCTCCCGCAGGCGCGATCCCAGCAGCGGATGTGCGAGGTAGGCACTGGCCTCGTCGCGGGAGGCAATGGCGTAGTGGCGTGCCGTTTCGCTACGACCCAGTCCCTGGATCTGCGGAAAGATGAACAACATCCAGTGGCTGCGCTTGCGCCCGGCGCGGATCTCCGCCAGGGCGGTGGCATAGGTGTCGGCCTGGGCGTCGAGGAAGCGTTGCAGATCGTGAGTGGCGGGCATGGGGGAAACTCCGGGCCTTTTGCCTATCGGCAGACGGACCCGGAGGAAGTGCCGGTCACGAGACGAGCGGTCTAGCTGCGCACCGCGCGATAGCTGACCTCGCCGCCTGCGCTGACGTCGTCCAAATCGATCCGGGAGGTCTCCGGCAGGCTCAGGCCACCGACCAGGCCCAGCAGGGCGATCAGGATCAGGTAGAGCGCTGGCGAGAGGTTGCTGCCGGTGGCGCCGATCAGCCAGGTCGCCATCAGCGGGGCGGTGCCGCCGAAGATGGTGTAGGCCAGGTTGTAGGTGATGGCGCCGGCGGTGTAGCGCGTGCGGGTCGGGAAGACCTCGCTGAGCAGCGGCGCCGTCACCACGTTGCACAGTACCGCTCCGGCGCCCAGCAGCAGCGAACCCAGCAGGGCGCTGCCGAACTGGCCACTGCTGGCCAGCAGCAGCGCCGGATAGACGCCCACCGCCAGGACCAGGCTGGCCAACACCGTGGTCATGCGCCGACCGATGCGGTCGGTGACACGTCCCAGCACCGGGCAGGCGGCTGCGGCGGCGAACAGGGTGATCAGGCTGATGGCCAGCGCCGCGGCCCGGTCGAAGCCGCCAGCCAGCTGCAGGTAGGTGGAGAAGTAGGTGGTGAACATATAGAAGGACAGCGCCGTCAGCGAAATGAAGGCGCCCAGGCGCAGGATGGAACGGCCCTGCAGCCTGAGCGTCTCGCCCAGCGGCGAATGGCTGACCTCATGGTCGGCTTCCAGGGCCTGGAAGGCCGGGGTCTCGTCCAGCTTCAGCCGCAGGTAGAGGCCGATCAGACCCAGCGGCGCGGCGGCCAGGAAGGGAATGCGCCAGCCCCAGTCGGCCATGGTGGCGGCGCCCAGCAGCCGCTCCAGGCCCCAGGCGGTCAGGGCCGCGCTGGCGAAGGCGAGAAAGGTCGAGACCGGCACGAAGCTGCCATAGCGCCCGCGTCTATCGCGCGGCGAATGCTCCATCACGTAGGCGCAGGCACCCGCGTATTCGCCGCCGGCGGAAAATCCCTGAGCGCAACGGATCAGCGTCAGCAGGATGGGTGCCCAGATGCCGATGGTGGCGTAGCTGGGCAGGATGCCGATCAGGGCCGTGGCGCCGGCCATGATCAGGATGGTCAGCGCCAGGACCCGTTTACGGCCGATACGGTCACCCAGCAGGCCGAAGACGATACCGCCCAGCGGCCGGAAGGCGAAGGCCACGGCGAAGACGGCAAAGGTCTTGAGCAGCCCGGCGGTGGCATCGCCACTGGGGAAGAAGTGCGCGGCGATCAGGGTGGCGAGAAAGCCATAAAGGGCGAAATCGAACCATTCGACGAAATTGCCGATGGACGCGGCGGAGATGACCTTGCGCAGGGTGGCGGGTGAAACGGAAGTCGCTGTCTGGCTCATGGCGGGCCTCGGGAAAGGGCGGAGACGGAGGCAGAAATGGAGCGCCTTGTTTTATTGTCGAGAGATCGGGGCGTACCGCAGCTTCGACCCTAATCCTTTTCCCGTGACCGAGCAGTCCCGCCAGCGACTTGTCCACCGTTGGAACCGACTTCAGGAGCCCCGCCATGACCATGACGACCACCTATGCGGAAAAGGAGCCCGCCCGCACCGATGTCGACGCCCTGCCCGGTGTCACCCTGCTGGAGTTCGGCGCACCCTGGTGCGGCCACTGTCGTGCCGCCCAGCCGCTGCTGGCCACGGCGCTCGCCGACTACCGCGGCGTGCGTCATCTCAAGATCGAGGACGGCCCCGGCCGCCGCCTGGGACGCTCCTTTCGCGTCAAGCTCTGGCCTACGCTGATCCTCTTCAAGGACGGCCAGGAACTGGCGCGGCTGGTGCGCCCGACCGCGGCGGCAGCCCTGCGCGAAGCCCTGGCCGAAGCGGACTGACCGGTCGTTCCACTCGTCCTCGCCACGCTTGACAGGGCAGGCCTGGAACATTAGTTTCAAACAACTGTTTAAACGCCCTGGCGGAAGGTCTGCAGCGACGCTGCCGCCACCCTCGACAACAAGCATTCGCAAAGAGGTAACAGTCATGCCCGATTACAAAGCCCCCCTGCGGGACATCCGCTTCGTTCGCGACGAACTGCTGGGCTATGACGCGCACTACCAGAGCCTGCCCGGTTGCGGCGACGCCACCCCCG
>Ga0157369_10004189_pt1 | contig 17086 bp, 13 predicted proteins | sample C25metaG_FD_113461 | JGI IMG/M metagenome (GOLD analysis project Ga0157369, IMG submission 113461) | Corn rhizosphere microbial communities from Kellogg Biological Station, Michigan, USA - C2-5 metaG | ecosystem: Host-associated > Plants > Roots > Rhizosphere > Soil | place: USA: Michigan... | reverse complement strand
TTTTGCCCCACTTCGTTCCCACTTTCCTCTGCTTCAGCAAAATCTTGAAGGCCCCTGCCAACGCACGAGGCTCATCTTCTGCCTGATTTCGCCCGAGGCGGATATGCTGTCAGAGAAGAATCGAATAGCATTAAAACTTGTGTGCATAGATTAGCCCGAGGGGAGGAAGTCTAATAAAAGATTTTAGATAGAACAGCTGTCAACTTTTTAAAGCCCTTTCGCCGGCTGGCCATAGCCGTTAACTTAACTTCAATCCCCGTTGTAGGTGTCCCCACCTACAACTACTATTTAAGCAGTTTGGACATTCCTTGTTTCGTGTTTCCATTCAAAATCTACTCTGATAATTGCAGGTGGGGACACCTACAACGGGAGAAAGTCCCTTTACAATATTCCTTAAGTTAACGGCTATGGCCAACTGGCAGAGAGGGTTGGGAGGGGTATTAGTCATTCGTCCTTCTGTTCTTTAACCAGTACCGCCCCAGGTTAAAGGCAATTACACCGTGGTTAAAAATAGTTGGAATAAGCCCATAATAGCGACGCATAATATCAAAGCGCTCTTTGAGACTTTGTTTATGCTTCTTTTTTGACATGCCGCCTACCAGGTATTTGGCTACATACTGATTTACATTTACAATCTTCTCAGCCTTCTTTGCAGCCTGCAGAATCCAGTCAATGTCGGCGCTTAGATGGTACCGTGGGTCATACGGCTGAACCAGCGAACGCCTGATGTAAATGGCCTGGTGGCTCACGCTCATACCATATTTAAAGCTTCGCCAGGTGAAATGGACTGGAGCCTTGTGTCTGCGTTGGCCCAGGCTTTCGCCTGCATCGTTGATCATTTCGGTTTCGCCGTAATAGATGTCAGCGTCCGTGGCTGTGGCAAACACTTTCGCAACAGTGTCTGAAGCATAAATCTCATCGCCGGAATTCATGAAGAGCACATAGTCGCCTGTGGCCAGGGCGAGGCCTTTGTTCATCGCGTCGTAAATGCCTTTATCTTTTTCGCTTTTTAAGATGCGGATCTGACTGCGATATTTATTGAGCAATTCCAATGTACCGTCGGTTGAAAGGCCATCGATCACGATGTATTCGATATTACTGTATGTTTGGTTAACAACGGACAGCATGGTACGCTCAATATCGCGCACGTTGTTAAAAACAACCGTGATAACACTTAATTTAGGGTTGAACATTGGTTTCTGTGTTTCCGGATGTAAGCTTATTCAAGACCTGCTTATACAAACCGATGTGTTTTTGCGCAATTACCGGTTCGGCAAAGCTATCCATGATGACTTTGCGGGCTTCCTGCTGTAATTGTTGTTTATCGGGATGATTGAGTACCCATTCCATACCGTCGGCAAAACTTACTGACGAGCGGTATTCGGCCAGATAACCGTTTTGCTCATGTTTCACCATATCAGGTATGCCGCCGGTGGTAAAGGCAATAACAGGGGTACCACAGGATAAGCTTTCCATAACGGTATACGGCAGGTTATCTTCCAGCGAGGGAATCAGAAAAGCATCAGCCGCAGCATAGCAGGCTGATAACTTTTCGTCGTTACTAATAGTTCCGAGAAAGGTGGTTTTAAACGGCATTTCCGGCATACCTTTCGTATCGCGGTTCCCGAATACCACAAGCTCTACTTCATCGGCCTTTACACCTAAACGCTCCTTCAGCAGTTCAAGGCTTTCCAGCAAATAGCTGGTGCCTTTATGAAGATCTTTGCGCGACGGCATAAATCCGGTAAGAAAAATAAACTTGTCCTTAGGGAGGCCGAGCTGCTCCCTAACCTCGGCCTTATTTTTGGGTATAAAAATGTCTGTTTCGAGCGTATTAGGCAGTTGCAGAACCGATCTGTTCTGCATCAGGCTACTGCTCAATACCGATTTAAGCATCCATGAACTTGGTGCAATTACCGAAAACTTGAGCTGCTCATAGGCTTCCTTCTTTTGCTTCCAGATCCGATGCGAATAGTCGTCTGCATCCGAGTGTTTCAGCAGGGGGCAATAGCCACATTGCCGTTGAAAATGATCGCAGGTGTAACGCACATGGCAGCCGCCGGTAAAGGCATTACTATCATGAAAGGTCCATACGACAGGCTTGTTCAGCTGAGCCAGTTCCGCAAGATGTTTTGGGTTTAGAAAACTGTGGTTGATCCAGTGCAGGTGAATAATATCGGCCTGTTGCACATCGGGATGGTCAATGACCGAACGCCCGAACCAGGTAAAGGAAAAGGGCGTGCGTTTCATCGGCTTTAGGATGTTCTTTGCCAGTATGCGCTCTATAATAATAGATGCCGCCGCTATAGCCTTTTCTATGAAGTTTTTGTTGAAAGTGCCTATCTGTTCATTATGCCCAAACTTGTAGTGTACAATCACTTTTGAATCGATATTTTGCTGCAGCAGCGCACGATTAAGCCGCAAACAGGCCCGGCCAGCGCCGCCATTACCGTCATAAGTATTAAGATGTACCACTTTCAGCATAGGTCAAAAATACGTTTATTCAATTTTTAACAACGGAAAAAAATCATTCGTTGTTCTTTTTAACATTTTCAACCCAATATAACCTCTTTAACCATTTCAACACTTTTAACCTCATATAACCTTTTAACCATTTTAACTTCGTTAACTATCTGCAAATTCTTTTCTTTGCACCTGCATGAGCAACGAACTCACCGATAAGCAATTTTGGGCAAATTACTGGGAATCAAAAAACGACCTCGCTTTTGATGTCCCTGCCAATTATACATTTCACGGACTGTTAAAAGATATTATAGCACGTAAGCAGTCGCAAACGGCTATCGAGTTGGGAGGATTCCCCGGCTATTATGCCATCTTTCTGAAAAAATATTTCGGCCTGCAAACTACCCTGTTCGACTTTTACGTGCATCCCCGAATCCTGAAGGAAGTACTCGCTGCCAACAAGCTTCAAGAAAACGATATAGCGGTAATTGAAGGAGATTTGTTTAAATACGAGCCACAACAACAATACGATCTCGTACTCTCATGCGGTTTGATAGAGCATTTTCATGATACCAAAGGCATTATTGAAAAACATCTTCACTTTTTAAAGCCAGGTGGAACGCTATTTATCACGCTTCCAAATTTTACCGGCGTAAACGGATGGGTGCAGCGTAAGTTTGATATGGACAATTACAACAAGCACAACATCAGCAGCATGAACCCTCAAATGCTGGCCCAATATTGTTCGGAACTGGGGTTAAAAAATGTTCAATCTTACTACAACGGCAAATTTTCTATCTGGCTGGAAAATATGCGGCAGCAAAGCGGTCTTACTAAAGCATTCCTCAAAACGCTGTGGCTAACCGGGAAAGTTGCTACCAAAATAGTTCCGGTAGAGGGTAAAGCGCTTTCTCCTTACATTGTGGTGATTGCAGAAAAGCTCTAAGGTAGATTTTTCGGGGGATTCGCCTTCTATTTTAGAAACCTGGTTCTTAGCTGAACAATAAAACGCAATCCTCTTTGTAATAAGTTGCCCTTCCTATTCTTCAGGAAGCTCTTAATTGCCTCAAAGGCCTGCCGATTTTCCTCTATAACTGTGGGGTATTGACTAACCGGTTTTTGCGCCATGCGAACCTGGTAAATATCCTCGTTGTTAGAATGCACCCCAGAGCCATCATGCCCGATGTTTTGAATAAAGGACCGGGAAGGATTAAGCGTTAGTCCGCCTTTCAAAAAGATGGAGGCGTACCAACGGATGGCCCACGAGTTATTTTTACCAGATTTAAACTGAAGCATCTGCTTCCAGAAATTCATACTGCCTTCGATTGAGAACTGATGGATCCTTTCTTGGTCAAACTGACTGATCAGTGTATCAATATTGGGTTCAAAATATTTCCAGGCGCGCCCCCAGGTGGCCCAGCCCCAACTTGTGGCGGCCCGGTAAAAAAAGGTTTCGGGCAGGGATGGATCCTTAAGGTCATACATGTAGGCTCCCACATGCATCACTTGTTCCTCGTGTTCATATCTATCCAGCGCCTCGTTAAAATATTGTAGTGTATAGGGGGAGGATAACAGGTCATCCTCAAACACGATAACCTTTCCATACTCCTGAGTAAGTTGCGTTACACCCCGGACGATCGACTCTGCCAGTCCCAGGTTAGTTTCGCTGGCGAGGATCTTTACCGATTTGAACCCCGTAATACCATCCAGTATCTGGCGCACCTGCTCAACGCGGACTTTATCAGCCTCGGTCCTGGCACCATCAGCAAAGATGAATAGCCGCGAATTTTCTGCAAGCTGATTTTTCTGTAAAAAAGTAAGCGTACGGCGAGTATGATCAGGCCGGTTATAAACAAAAAGGGCTATGGGCGCAAGATTTTGCATAAAATAGCAGACGTATTAAAATATATTAAGTTGCTCATCGGCTTTCTTTAAGAGCACCGTATAAGCGTTGGCCAATTCCTCTCTCTTCCCTTTTCCCAGCAAGCTGCTCAAAATGTTTTTCACTTTATACTCCACGCCAATTTTCAGATCTGCAATGAGGCTCTTCGGCTTTTTCTGGTTAACGTACCGGTTAAATTTTGTCACTTCGGGTGCTATCATTGATGTCAGGTCGCGCACAATTTCAAATCCCTCTGTACGTAACAGGTATCTTAGAGAAGTAGGTGTGTAGACATTAATATGTCCGTAAGCCATAAAATGTTTTATACGGTTATCCACATCTGGCTTATAATCACGGGGTACTTCTATAACAACCATCTTTGCAACACGCTTTAGCTCTCTCAACAGCATACGTTCATGCTCCACATGCTCCAACACGTGCGACAGAATAATGAGGTCGAAAGAATTATCTTCAAAAGGCAAATGATAGCCATCAAATACCTGAACCGATTGCAAGTTTTTAATCTGCCTGGATTTAATATATTCTACCCCACTTGCCGAGATCTCAACCGCATGATATTGCTTTGCAAAATCCTGACTGCTCAGGTACTTCAGAATGCTGCCATCGCCCGCGCCAACTTCCAGCACCTTATCAAAGCTGTAGCCCTTACAGATCTCGATAATGTGAGCGGCCTTGTACTTTGCACCTAACATTCGCCAGGCCTCGTCGTGTTCCTGGTAAAAGCTGTCATAGGCTGATTTAATGTTGCCAGTTACGCTATTCTCCTGCATTTCTTTCCGGTAAGATGTATTTATTGAACAACAGGCACTGCCTCCTATCTCTTAAAGATAAATTTATCAAATACCTGATTTATATCTTCTGATATTTTAAACCAATAAGCAAGTATCGCATAGACCAAACCTACCACCAACGACCTTACTCCCATGTCGATAATAAAATTATTAAGCTTTGGGATGTATAGCCCTATGGCAAGACTTATAGAGGCGATAACAAAGACTATTAAAAAGGATCGGTCAAAAGGTTGAAGCTTAAACTTTATTTTTATAAAAAGCCAGTAGCTAAAATTAAGCAAAAACATTGTAAGCAGATATGCTATTGCGGCACCTGCCATTCCTATTTTCGGAATAAGCCCCCAGTTAAGCGCGCCGCACAATAACACCGCTAAACTAAGCAATAAGGTTATCAGGCGATAGTACTTCGAACTGCTGATAATATGGCTATTAAGTCCGCCAGTTATATCAACAAGAAAGGCCACGCCAACAATAATAAAAACGTCAAAATATTGATTGTATCCGGGTTTATGCAAGAGCAAGACTATATTTTCGCGATTAACAACCAAACCAACAAGCAATAAACACCCTAACAGGCACTGTACAACGGAGGTTTTGTGATAGATCTTTCCGATTTTGGCCATATCGTATTCCTGCCAGGCATTAGAAATGATCTGATAAGACGTTCGGCTCAATGCCCTCGCCGGTAGGTTTATCACTATGGCAAGACTAAAGAAAGTACTATAATAGCCCACGGCAGCATCGTTAGTGAGCGCGCTCAACATAAATACATCAATATTCTGAATCAATACTACTGTGCTGCCGCTCAATAAGGCAAACATGCCATAGCTCATCAGCTCTCCCCTTTTCTCCGAGACCGAGGGAGAGAGACGTTTTAATTTAAAATGTTCCTCCTTCCAGATGCTCAATAGAAGAATAAGCGCTATAACGGCATTTCCCCATAAATAGATCGTCATAAAGCCGTCGTAGTGCAACATCTTTAAGGCGACAAGGATAACGGCTGCCAAAGTAAAAAGCCTTAGCAATATCTCTTTCAAAAAGGCGGATAGCACATTTTTAAAAACCGCACGGGCCAAACTTTCCAATACCAGATAAACCAGGGTGAAAAAGGAAAGCGGAATAATATAGTTGTAATACTGTACCAGTAATGATGAGCCAGGCTTCTGTTCGTAATAATGTATGATCGGGGAACGGAAGGCAACAAAAAGCAGGGTTAAAATGGAGAAGGCCGCAATACACAACATGGCTACAAATGAGACAAAGCCTTCGTTTTTTTCGCGGAAATATGGAAAGTATCTTAGAATAATATTACTGGAACCTGCTGAGGCCAGCTGAGCGTATATCCCGGAAATTGCGATTAACAGATTAAAAAGCCCAATTTGCTCAATTGACAGGTAGCGCTGAAAAAGAAAGATAAGATTAATAAACCCCAGCGCTGTGCCGGTGTAAAGTATTATACTATTATAAAATCCCTGTTTCTGTAATAAGTTCATGTATTATGTACGATTTGCCGCATTCTTATAAGCACTCGTATGATGATATTCCTTTAACGAATTGCTGATAATCTTATCAAGCTTTTCTACCTGCTTAACCACATTATAAGCAGCAATCATATGCTCTCTGCCAACTGCGCCCATCCTTGGAGCCAAATAAGACTGCCCTAATAAGCTGATCATTTTGGCGCCCATATCCACTATATCATGCTCCTCCACTAAAAAGCCAGATTCGCCATCAATAACCGCTTCTTTAATGCCGCTATGCCGGGTACTAATTACAGGCAGGGCCGATGAACTTGCTTCCATAATGGTAACTGGAGTACCTTCTTTATCACCGTTTGACGCAGTTACAGAATGTTGAACAAAGCAAATTGCCTGTTTCATTAATTCCTGAATTTGAGCCGATTGCTGTACGCCTTTAAAAATCACTTTCTCTTGAAGGCTCAGTTCATCAACTAAACGCCGTGTATCGACATACAAAGGCCCTTTTCCAACCATAATCAGCTTAGCATCTGCATACTGTTTTGAAACAACCTCAAAAGCTTTAACAACAGAAGAAGGTGACTTTTTCTCAACAAACCGGCCCACAGAAAGAAACGTACGGCTACGCAAATCAATCTTAACCGGTGAAAAAAAGCTGGTATCAACCCCACACGGAACATTATATATTTTGTTTAAAGGAGCGCCAAGTTTATTAAGGTCGTTTATCATATCCGCCGAAACCACTATAAAGGCGCTTGCATACTTAAATGCTTTTTGATAATAATCGCGATATTTTTCAACGGTTGGACGATGATATACATCGGCACCGTGAAAGTGAATCACCAAGGGTATACCTGCTGCAGCACAGGCTTTGGTTACCATTGCCCCAACCATTCCATATTCTGCAAATACAATATCAATTTTATTGTCTTTGAAATATCGGACCAAAGCCCGGTTACGCACTTTAATATCGTTCCGTTTCAGTACCCGTTTCTGGAAAAGATAACTGAGCAGGCCAAGCTTTGATTTGATAAGATACTTACCGTCCTCGTCATACACCGGAAATGCCCCACCATATAACACCTTCTTATTGCCTTGTAGCCGCTTAATATGTTCCTTTATAAAGGTTTCAGAAAAAGCATCGGCATTGGGTTTAATAATGCACAAGTTATATGGTTCCATACGCGTTACGCCTTGGGCTTTTGGGCCAACACAATATATAGAGATGCGTCTCTGTCGCGCTGCGGCTGACTGTTAATTTTGTCAAATAATTTTATTAGACCCTGCATCACCAACGCAAAAGGCGGAATCAAAAACTTAGGCAACTTTACACTGATCGCATCCTGAAATAATTGCAGGCCGCTTGCAGCCAGACCCATAATACCTTTGAATGAGCTTATTTGAAAACCCTCTGCTTCAATTGTCTTCTTTAAGCCAGCACTGGTCCAGCGCCAGTAATCATTAGGGGTGGGATGATAAAACCAATAGCCGTGAGTGGTAATAATTGCAGTTCCGCCCGGCTTTAAAATTCTGAAAGCCTCCTGCAAGTAGCCCGAAGGGCTATCAACATGTTCAAGCACCTGGTTTGAAAGTACAATATCGGCATAGCCATCAGGTAGCGTTGTCTTGCTGTCAAAGTTTATGAAGTGTTCTGCCTTAGGGTTGATAGATAGATCAACACCTAAGTACTTTTGAACTTTTGGCTCTATTACAGTACGGTAAGGCATATCGCCGCAACCGAAGTCTACCAGCACCTGCTGTTTGTTGGAGGCTGTAAGATCATCAATTAACCTTACTGTGGCATCTCTTAGTTGAGTTAAATGGACGTATCTGGTATGAAATATATTAGGACTAAGCCGGTCGTTACCTTTCATTCGGCTAATTTAATGGATATTATCTAAACAGAAATCTAAATTATTAAACTGGGCTTCATAAAAGAAAAGCCGGGATTATTGTCCCGGCTTTCTATCTCTAATTGATGATACTTATCAATATGCAGTTTTAAACAATTTTTGGATCGCATTGCTACTTAAGGCTCGTCCATAGATTCGAACATCATCGAGAGCTCCCTTAAAGAAGTATCCATCACTATAAACGTCAGGATTATCTCTTCCGATATACATGAGGGCGGTAATCGCTGGATTAGGTGTCAGGATATTATTTACACGGCTATCCAGAACGCCGTCAATATAAATACTTATCTGTTGGTGCTGGTTATCATAAACGGTTGTTAGCATGTGCCAGCTTTGAACCGGAATAATAAAACTACCGAAAGCATTTACGCTGCCGCCTCCGGCACCATAACTCAACACATGCTGAGGTGAGGATAAATCACCTGATATACTCCAAACCCAACCGTTATTTAAGCCGGATAACCTTTTATTTAAAATATTAGACCCGTAAGTGCTACCATAAGCATCTAAGCTTACCCAGGCATTAAAGGTGAAATCAGTATTATATAACCTCAATTTAGGATTGTCATTAACGGTAATATAACTATTGATACCATTAAAATAATAAGCACTGTTTGCAACACCGAATCTATTTGCTGTAGGAGTGACATTGTACGCTGTTCCATTGTTACCGTAACCGGAAGAATCCCCCACACTGCCGTTAAATGGATAGTAAGCAATTAATCCCTTACGCAAGGTATCCTTAACGGTCACCAGACAGCTTACCGAAACTGTATTGACAGTATTATAAACGGTAATTTTCGATAGGCCTGCTTTTTTTGCCTTTACGCTACCACTACTAATAGCAATTATGGAAGTATCTGACGACTTCCAAACGAGCTTACTTGGGTCATAATTAGACGGGTCCACAGCATAATTTAACTGTACCACATCGCCCTCATACATAGATAGGGTGTCCTTTCCCAATAAAATAGACTTGAGTGTATCTGCAGGAGTTGCGCCTTTATCTTTTACACAGGCGGCAAACACAGTAACTAAAACCAGTAACGGCAAAATGTGCTTTTTCATTATGATAAAGTTTAGAACATTGTCTTTAAAAACAAAAATATATTATTTAAATAAGTATATCAAATAAACATCAAAGCCCAGCATTTCTGCCGGGCTTTGATGTCAAACATTTTTTTGAACCTTATCAATAAGTGGCTTTATATAGTTGAGTGATCTGTGAAGCACTCAGTGCAACCCCGTATATTCTCAGATCATCCATACTTCCCTGGAAGAAGTAGCCACCGCTTGGAACGGCAGGATTATCCCTTCCTATACATAGTTCAGCCGTAACGGCGGCATTGGGGGTTACAATGCCACTTGTCACATTATCGAGCACGCCATCAATATAAATACTTAACTGTTGCGTTGACCCATTATATACACTGGTTACCATATGCCATTGATTTAAAAATATTTGCTTGGTACCAAAAGCATTAGTACTACCACCACCGGGGCCATAAGAAAGCACCCCGATAGGACTGGACGCCATACCGGTTACACTCCAGGTCCAACCATTGTTAGCACCAGAATATCTCTTTGTCATAATCTGTGAACCATAAGAAGAATTATAGGTGGAGTCCATTTTTATCCAGGCATTCAATGTAAAATTAGCCAGGCTTAATCGTAGGGCCGAGCTATCAGGTACAGATATATAGCTGGTTACACCATCAAAATGATAGGCGCTATTGGCATTACCGAAGCGGTCTGTAGTTGGTGTAACATTATAAAGACTTCCATCATGACCATTGCCAGAAAGATCGTTTGCGTTGCCATTTAGTGGCCAGTATGCAATTAATCCGTTTGTTGGCTCCTTTAAGAGCTGAATAACGGCTGATTGGCTTAAGGCTTTGTTATAAATACGTATATCATCCATGCTTCCGTGGAAGAAGTAACCGCCACTTGGGACAGCTGGATTATCCCTGCCTATGTATAATCCAGCAGTAACAGCGGCATTCGGCGTAGTTATGCCGCTTGTTATATTATCCAATGCACCATCTATATAAATAGTTAGTTGCTGTGCTGATGCGCTATAAACGCTGGTCACCATATGCCACTGATTCAGGCTGATTGTTTTAGTTCCAAAAGCATTGGTGCTTCCACCTCCGGGGCCATAAGAAAGTACACCAACAGTGGTCGACGCCTGGCCGGTTACACTCCAGGTCCAACCGTTGTTAGCCCCAGAATATCTTTTTGTCATAATTTGGGAGCCATAGGATGAATTATAAGCCGAGTCCATTTTCACCCAGGCATTAAATGTAAAATCAGTGCCACTTAGACGAAGGGAGGGATTGTCTGCCACTGAAATATAACTGCTCGAGCCGTCGAAATGGTAGGCACTGTTACCATTACCAAAACGATCAGTTGTTGGCGTAACATTGTAAAGACTTCCGTTATTCCCATTGCCAGATAGATCATTACCATTGCCATTTAATGGCCAGTATGCAATTAATGAATTTGTAAGATCAAGATTTTTTACTTTGTTGTAGAACTGATGGGTGGTTACCGACGAACCTGAATTTGTATTCTCTACTTTTTTACAGGAGGATGCAAACAAGGAAGTTAGAAAAATAATTACCGGAAAAGCAAAATTTAACTTAGGTAGCTTTTTCATAAAAAATAAGTTTTAGGTTAATACTGTATTTATTTATGAATAAAACTATATAATCAAATGTTAAATAAAAATTAACTATTAAAATTATGACTTATTTGTTAGGCAAAGCCATTATTAGATTTAAAAAATATTCAATGGAGAAATTATTTATTTATTAATGAAACAATGCCCACAAAAATAAACGGCAGGCGAATATTAAATAATCTAATACGGCACACGCCGGATTAAGCTGTTAGCCCAAGGGAACGTTTATTTATCTAATTAATTCAGTTAGATTAACAAAAAGATTAGCCAACAAAAAAGGCCCGGACGATGACGGGCCTTCAAAAAACTAAAATAGGTAATCAATTATGATTGGAACTTCTTGGCATTTATCTTCCGCTCGTTCTCATTGAGGTAGATTTTACGCATGCGGATACTTTGAGGAGTAACTTCAATGTATTCGTCGGCCTGTATATATTCCATTGATTCTTCTAAAGAAAATTTAATAGCAGGGGCAATACGCACGTTTGTATCACTACCAGAAGCGCGCATGTTGGTTAACTGCTTGCCTTTTGTAAGATTGATCACCAGGTCATTATCCCTGATGTGCTCACCTAAAACCTGGCCTTCATAAATATCAACTCCCGGATCAATGAAGAAACGACCGCGATCCTGTAATTTATCAATTGCAAAAGCAGTGGTTTTACCAGTATCCATTGATACTAACACACCATTTAAACGCCCCGGAATAGTACCCTTCCATGGTTCATAAGCCTTAAAACGGTGGGCCATAATAGCTTCGCCACCAGTTGCAGTAAGTACGTTGTTACGCAAACCGATGATACCGCGTGATGGAATTTCAAACTCCAAATGCTGCAGGTCGCCTTTTGGTTCCATGATCAGCAGTTCACCCTTACGTTGAGTAACCAATTCAATTACCTTACCGGCAACATCACCAGGTACGTCAACAATTAAAGTTTCAACCGGCTCACATTTAACGCCGTTAATTTCTTTAACAATTACCTGTGGCTGGCCTACCTGCAACTCATAACCTTCTCGACGCATGGTCTCGATCAATACTGATAAGTGAAGGATACCCCGGCCATACACGAGGTAAGCATCGGGCGATTCAGTTTCTACTACCTTCAAAGCCAGGTTCTTTTCCATCTCTTTGTACAGACGGTCGCGCACGTGGCGTGAGGTAACAAACTTACCTTCTTTACCAAAAAATGGAGAGTTGTTGATGGTGAACAGCATGTTCATGGTAGGCTCATCAATTTTGATTACCTCCAACTGTTCCGGATTTTCAAAATCAGCAATGGTATCGCCAATATCAAAACCTTCGATACCAACAACGGCGCATATATCACCTGAGCTTACTTGTGTAGCCTTAACTTTTCCTAAGCCTTCAAAAGTGTAAAGTTCTTTAATTCTTGATTTCTGGATAGTACCATCGCGTTTTACCAATGATACAGGTTGTCCTTCTTTTATAGTACCCCTTGCTACACGGCCGATTGCGATCCGACCTACGAATGAAGAATAATCAAGCGAGGTGATTTGCATTTGCAGTGTACCTTCATTAACTGGAGCCGGAGGAATATTGGCCAGAATGGCATCCATTAATGGGAAGATGTTATCCGTAGGCTTCTTGTAGTCGGTACTCATCCAGCCTTGTTTAGATGAACCGTAGATAACCGGGAAATCAAGCTGCTCTTCTGTAGCCTCCAGGTTGAAGAACAGTTCAAAGATCTGCTCATAAACCTCTTCAGGGCGACAGTTTTCTTTGTCTACCTTATTTACCACTACAATAGGCTTTAAACCTAATGATAGTGCTTTTTGCGTTACGAAACGGGTTTGCGGCATGGCACCTTCAAATGCATCGCATAAAAGCAATACACCATCTGCCATTTTCAACACACGCTCAACCTCACCGCCAAAGTCGGCGTGGCCAGGGGTATCAATAATGTTGATTTTAACGTCTTTGTAACGAACAGAAACGTTTTTGGAAACGATGGTGATTCCACGTTCACGTTCAAGATCGTTGTTGTCCAGAATCAGTTCACCGGTTTCCTGGTTATCTCTGAAAATGGCACAACTGTGCAGGATTTTGTCAACCAGAGTGGTTTTACCGTGGTCAACGTGGGCGATTATCGCTATATTACGGATATTTTGCATGAAAAATGCGCTGTATTAATTTTGGCGCAAAGGTATGCTTAATTTATTGCATTTTAAAGCATTGGCAAGTTTTAACACGATTATTGCAATTACCAGATAATTGGAATGGCATATGCGTTAAAGTATTGATCAGCAGAGATGACCGGGATATTTTCTTGAATAGCTTGTGCAATTAAAATCCGATCAAAAGGGTCGCGGTGATAAGCAGGAAGGCCCTGTAACACTTTTAAATCGGCCAGTTGAATTGGTAATATCTGAAAATCCTTTGATGTTAGATGGTCAACAGACTTCTCGAAAGGCATCGGTAATCTCAGCTTATTTAAATCTAATTTTATTACGATTTCCCATCAGGATGCCAAGCTGAAATAACAATTATTTGATTTATCTGCGATTATGTCCTTTGCTTTTTCCGACAATTTAGGATCAGAACTTAAATATCAAAGAAGCACATGCGTGTCTAAGAATACTCGCATCACATGTATTCATTAAAGTCTTCAAGTGGTTCATCAAAATCGTCAGACGTGAAAATCTGACCTTTAAACTTCCAAAACCCCTGGCGTAACTCTCTGTTGGTTCTGCAACCTCATTACCCGTCAGCTGTATTCCTGGTGTCTGCTTAGCCAATAAAAAGTCGACAAAATCCTCCACCTCTCTTTGTTTATCCAGCGGCAATTTTTCTAACTTTTCAATCAATACATTGCTTTCCGTCAACTACTAAATTACAATTTATATAGCAATTTACATTCTATAATATTAAACGGCCCTTCTTCTAACGCCTGTCTCTTTGGGGAGGGTTTGAGGGAGTTGCTCCAAATGCCCCGCGCAAGAAAATGACAAGGCACGGTATAACAGCAATTCTATTGCGTGGGCCGCTCAACCACCTTTGTCAGAAAAAAAACCATCCACAATAAACCTGACATAATTATCGTATATTATTTAAGGTATTATATTTAATTTTGGCAAATGGTTCAAACTGTGATCATCGTCATACTTTTTGCAGCAGCCTTATTTTATGTGGGCCGGCTTATGTACAGAAGCCTTACATCCAAAAAAGAGTGTGGCTCAAACTGTAAGTGCGGGGTTGACTTTTCAAAAATGCCCTCCAACAAGCACTGATATTTAACCTTGTTTTATAATTCATTATATTTTCATAGCCAAACTTTTAAATTTGTTTACAGTTAAACCAATTAATGGCCGATAAACAAGTATTTCAAGCTGAAACTCCAAGCCGCTGGAACCGTTTTAAGTGGCTCAGCCGTGGGCTCATTGTGTTGCTTGCTGCAGCTGTAGTGGCCTCTGCTATTACTATTACCTCCAAGCAATATCCGGCATTACCTAACCTTGACCCTGCACCTAAAAAGCTTACCAAAGAGGAACTTGATCAATTAAAAAGATCAACCAAATACAAAGATTTCAAGATACAGGAAGCAGAAATCAGAGCCCTTGCCCGCGCAAGGCACTTGCATCAACTTAAGCATCCTAACAACAAGGACCGTATCAACGCCGGGTTTTACCGTGCCTGGGAAGCGCAGGCTTATAACTCGCTTGCTGCAAATATCCAGAAACTGGATATGATTGTGAGCGAAGGCTTTTTTGTAGCACCAAATGCGGACACCATTGTTGCAAAGCTTGATACCGGGCTAATGAACATCAACAAAAAGTTTCATAAACCGATTGTTGTTTCTTTGTCTAATTATGTAAATATTAACAACCAAACCGGCTCATATGACACTAAAGATCTGCTGCGTATTTTCAAAAACCCCAAATTGCGCAGCAGCTACGTAAGTAATATTGCCTCAAAACTTGCTCAATATAAACTACGCGGCATTAACCTAGATATTGATGAGTTGAAGAACCGGGAGGCGCCTGATTTTAAAGCCTTCGAGCACGAATTATATGACACCCTGCATACCAAAGGATTTCTGGTTACACAAAACGTAATACCGGAAGACGATGAGTATAATATTAAAGAACTGGCCAAAGTCAATGACTACCTCTTCCTGATGGCCATTGACCAGCACAATGAGTCAAGCAATGCCGGTGATGTATCGCATCAACATTGGGTTGAAGAGATTCTGGACCAGGTTTGCAATGAGGTACCGAGCGAAAAGATAATCTTAACAGTAGCCGGTGGTGGGTACGACTGGCCCGAAAGTAGTGTGGGTACGGGTGTTGGCTACCAACAAGCCATCAGTACGGCGCAGGAAAAGCACAGTAAAATTATCTTCGACCCTAACTCTGCCAACCTCCACTTTCAGTATTATGATTTGGACAGCCTGCAGCATTCGGTATATTTTGCTGATGCGGCCACCAATTTCAACATCATCCGCATGGCCGACGACTGGGCCACGGGCGGGGTTGCCTTATGGCGACTCGGAGCCGAAGACCCGCGCTTGTGGAGCTTCTTCCAGAAAAACTTATCGGTCGACTCGTTGCGTAAAACAGGCATTGATACCCGCAGGCTAACCAGCGTAGGTTTAAATAACAAGATCGATTACGCAGGCGACGGTGAGGTACTGGACCTTGTCACAGAGCCGAATCCAGGTAAGATCAAGGTCGATTTTAACAGTTCGACCTATACTATTACCAATCAGCAATATATCACTTTGCCCACTAAATACGTGATCAGGAAATATGGTTACGCACCTGGCAAAATAGTATTGACGTTTGACGACGGCCCCGACCCTGATTATACCCCGCGTATACTTGACATACTCAAAAAGGAAAAAGTTCCGGCTGCATTTTTTGTGGTGGGCTCCATGGCCGAAAAAAACATGCCTATTCTGCGACGCGAGTTTGAAGAAGGCTATGAAATTGGTAACCACACCTTTTTCCACCCGGACATCTCGCAAGTAAGCCCGGAACGGGTGAAACTGGAATTAAACGCCACCCGAAAACTTATCGAGTCAGTTACTGGTCGCAGCACTATTTTATTCCGTCCGCCATTTAACGCGGATGCTGAGCCGCAAACACTTGCAGAGGTTATCCCCGTAGCTGTTAGCAAAAGACAGAGCTATATCAACATTGGCGAATCAATAGACCCATGGGACTGGCAACCCGGTGTTACCGCCGACAGTATTATAGCCCGTACCATTAGGCAGAAAGATGCAGGTTCAATGCTCCTCCTGCATGATGCCGGAGGTGATACGCGCGAAGAAACAGTAAAAGCACTACCTGCTATTATCCATTTCTTTAAAAGCCATGGTTACAAGTTTACAACCATAGCCGATGTATTAGGAAAATCTAAAGCCGACCTGATGCCGCCCATACGGGATAACGCTAACAGCGGGGTGATAGGAACGTTTTACAATCTTTTTATAGTTGGCTCCTTTTATGGAAACTGGTTTATACTGTACCTGTTCTTTACAGCTATATTCCTGGCCCTGGGCCGCGTTGTGCTTATTGGCATACTGGCTCTACGGCAGTATTTAGAAGATAAAAAGCTTCAAAAACAGTTGCCAGATGCATCTACCCTGCCTCCGGTGAGCATTATTGTGCCTGCTTATAACGAAGAGGTTACGGCTATCAAAACTATTCAAAGTTTGCTCAAGCTGGAATATCCGCAAATGGAGATCATCTTTGTTGATGATGGCTCTAAAGACAAAACTTTTGAAGTGGTAGACACAGCCTACGGTAACCACCCTATAGTTAAAGTATTAACCAAGCCTAACGGTGGTAAAGCTTCTGCCCTTAATTTTGGTATCACCCATGCACAGTATGAT
>Ga0157369_10004188_pt1 | contig 17087 bp, 18 predicted proteins | sample C25metaG_FD_113461 | JGI IMG/M metagenome (GOLD analysis project Ga0157369, IMG submission 113461) | Corn rhizosphere microbial communities from Kellogg Biological Station, Michigan, USA - C2-5 metaG | ecosystem: Host-associated > Plants > Roots > Rhizosphere > Soil | place: USA: Michigan... | reverse complement strand
GGTAGGCGGCGATCGTCCAGTTGACGGCCAGGTCGTTCTGGGCCTTCAGCTGCCGGTTCAGCGCATCGACGGCGCGCGCCTTGCCGACGCGCGCCTGGTCGAGGTCGGCGAGCAGTTCCGGCTCGGGGTCGCCGGCGAGCATGATCAGCGCTCCGCCGTCGGCGATCGCTTCGGTGCGCGCCATCAGCCAGGTGGTCGTCTCGGTGAGATCCTCCTCGGCCGCGTGCTCGATGAACGATCGGCGGAGATGCTGGTCGACGTAGCGCACGTCGACGAGGCGGGCGCCGGCGTCGTAGCCGGAGCGGGCGACCGCGCGAACGAGCGGCGCGTGCTCGACGAGCGCAGAGACGAACAGCGTCTGGCCGGGCTGGACGTTCGCGCCGATCCGGACGATCAGGTCGGCGTAGCGGTCGAGGCGCTCCATCGCGGCGGAGAGTATGGACTTCTCGATCAGGTGTCCAACGGGACGTCGTCCCACGACTCGCCTCGGCCGCAGAGCCAGTTGAGCGCCCGGTGGCGCTCGAGGGCGATCGAGTGCGCCTCGGCCAGCTCGGCGGGCGCGAGATGGCGGTAGACCTTGTCGTAGGCCCGGAAGTCACCGCGGAGAGGCGGCGGGAGCAGTCCCTGCTCGGAGCCGCGCATCGCCGTCGCCGCGATCAACTGGTCCAGGGACGCGTAGCGGTCGGGCAGCGCGACGTTTCCCGACGCCTGGAGTGCTGCCGTTCGTGCGCGCCAGTGCCACAGGCGTGCGGACTCGCATTCGCCGTGCAGGTCGTCGGCGTCGCGGAGGCGGCCGTCGCCGGGGTCGACCTCCACGACCGCAGCCGTGTCGAACGGCCTGTCGTACGGAGGCAGGCGCTCGACGGCGTGCAGGGCCCAGAGCAGCGTTCCCAGCGCCTCGCCCTGCCAGATCGTGTCGACGTCGGCCGGGTCGTCGCTCGGGAGCCGGCCGAGTGCCGCCCGCACCTCTTCCCGAAGGGTGCCGGCATGCTCGAGCACCTCGGCGTGCGAGCGGTGCCGGCGGCGTCTGGAGTCCATGGGGACTGATCGTTCCAGAGTCGGCACGGTTGCCGTCGGGACCTGGGCGTACCGTGTGCTTCCCCATGGCGAAGACGGCGGCCGTCCAGCACGTGTGCTCCGAGTGCGGGACGGCGTCCGGCCGCTGGCTGGGGCGCTGCCCCGGCTGCGGCGAGTTCGGGACGCTGGTGGCCGAGACGGCACGGGTGCGCGGCGACCGCCCGGTCGCGAAGCCGTTGCTGCACCTCGTCGACGTGGTCGCCGAGGAGGCGGGGCGGATCCTCACCGGCGTGCCCGAGCTCGATCGTGTGCTCGGCGGAGGGCTGGTGCCCGCCTCGCTCGTGCTCGTGGGCGGCGAGCCGGGTGTGGGCAAGTCGACGCTTCTGCTCTCGGCGCTCGGGGCGATCTCGCTCGACCGGCGTGCGCTCCTGATCACCGGCGAGGAGTCGGTGGCCCAGGTGAAGCTGCGCGCGGCGCGGCTCGGCGGCTGCGACCGGGTCGAGATCCTCGCCGAGACCGAGCTCGACGTGGTGTGCGAGACCTTGGAGCGGGAACGCCCGGAGGTCTGCGTGATCGATTCGGTGCAGACGCTCTGGTCGCAGGAGATCGGTTCGGCTCCCGGCTCGGTCGCACAGGTGCGTGAGGCGGCCGCACGCCTGCTCCGCGTCGCGAAGGCGAGCGGCGTCGCCACCTTCCTGGTCGGGCACGTGACCAAGGACGGCTCGGTCGCAGGCCCGCGGGTGCTCGAGCACCTCGTCGACTGTGTCTTGCAGTTCGAAGGCGACCGTTACCACGCCCACCGCATCCTGCGCGCCGTCAAGAACCGCTTCGGCTCGACGAACGAGCTCGGGATCTTCGAGATGACGGGCGCCGGCCTCGTCGGTGTTCCCGACCCCTCGGAGATCTTCGGCAAGACGCACGGCGGCGAGATCGGCGCGGCGGTCGTCTGCACGATCGAAGGGACGAGGCCGCTGCTGCTCGAGATCCAGTCGCTCGTGGCGCCGACCGACCTGGCGATGCCGCGGCGTGTCGGCACCGGCGTCGACCCGAAGCGCCTCGCGATGATCGTGGCCGTGCTGGCCCGCCACGCGGGTCTGCCCCTGGGTGGGGCCGACGTCTTCGTCAACGTCGCCGGCGGCGTACGCATCGACGAGCCGGGGGCCGATCTGGGCATCGCCCTTGCGATCGCGTCGGCTGCGAAGAGCCTGCCGGTGCGCGACGGGGTGGCCACCTTCGGCGAAATCGGGCTGACGGGCCGCCTGCGCGTCGCCGCCCAGGCCGACCGGCGGGTCGTCGAATGTCACAAGCTGGGGCTGAGATCGGTGGTTGCCCCGGCCGGCACCAAAGGCGCGGCCGTCGAGGCGGAGACGCTCCGCCAGGCGCTGGCTGCCGGGCTTGCCACAAATCACGCTTAAGCAGGCATTTTGCTCAAAAACCCTTGTTTTCCAGGGTTTCTGCTAAACTTGATGCGTCGCCGGTGGAGCCTTTAGGGCCGCCGGCACTTTCGCGACAGAGTCTCGCGAAGCCGGCGTCGTTCGAGAAGAAGGAGCTCGCAGCTTTGTACAAAGTCGGAGACAAGGTGGTGTATCCCCACCACGGCGCAGGCACGGTCGTGAAGCGCGAGAAGCGCGAGGTGCTCGGCGAGAAGCGCGAGTACCTGACGATCAAGATCCTCCACAACGACATGACCGTGAACGTGCCTGCCGAGAACGCCGAGCGTGTCGGGCTGCGCAAGGTGATCGACGAAGAGGCGGTCAAGAAGGTCGTCAAGTACCTCACCTCGGGTGGCACCGAGATGCCGAAGAACTGGAACCGTCGCTTCAAGCACAACCGCGACAAGATGAAGACCGGCGACATCTACGAGCTCGCGGAGGTCGTTCGGAACCTCGCGCTGCGTGACGGCGAGAAGGGCCTGTCGACCGGCGAGAAGCAGATGTACGTGAAGGCGAAGAAGATCCTCGCCTCCGAGCTGATGTACGCCAAGACGATGAGCGAGGACGACGCGCTCGAGTGGCTCGAAGAGACGCTGACGGACGGTGTCAAGCCGAAGACGGCTGCCGAGAAGAAGGCGCCCGCGGCGAAGAAGGCGGTTCCGGCCGCGAAGAAGGCTGCGCCGGCGGCGAAGAAGGCTGCTCCGGCCAAGAAGGCGCCTGTCAAGAAGGCCGCGGTTGCGAAGGCGCCGAAGACGGCCGCCGCTCCGAAGAAGAAGACGGCCGCCGCACGGTGAGCGTCTGGGCTGTTCTCGTCGCCGCCGGGCGAGGGGAGCGGCTCGGGGAAGACCGTCCGAAGGCGTTCGTTCGCCTCGGCGGTCTGCCCCTGCTCGCGGAGCCGCTGCGCCGGCTCGACGAGAGCGAGTGGATCGACGCGGTCGTGCTGGTCGCGCCGCCGGGCTGGGAGGAGCCGTCGATCCTGCTCGCCGAGGAGCTGGGCGCATCGAAGGTCTCGGCCTGCGTTCCCGGTGGTGAGACGCGCACCGACTCGGTTCGGGCCGGGGTCGCCGAGGTGCCCGACGACGCGACCGCCATCCTCGTGCACGACGCCGCGCGGCCGCTGCTCGCCGACGACGTGATCGCACGAGTGCTCGCTGCGCTCGGCGACGGCTTCGACGGCGCGGTGCCGGGGCTGCCGGTCGCCGACACGGTCAAGCGTGTGTCCGGTGAGGGCGTTGTCGGCGAGACACTGCCGCGCGGCGAGCTGATCGCGGTGCAGACGCCGCAGGCGTTCGTCCCGGCCGCCCTGCGCGCCGCGCTCGAACACGCAAGTACCAGTCTGCTACAGGCGACCGACTGCGCATCGCTGGTCGAGGCGAACGGCGGCCGGATCAGGGTCGTGGAGGGCGACGAGCGGCTGCTCAAGGTGACCACCCGCGCCGACCTCGAGCGGGTGGCCGCGTGGCTGTAGAGGCGGTCGTCTTCGACGTCGGCGAGACGCTCGTCGACGAGACGGGGATGTGGACGCGTGCCGCCGCGAACGCGGGTGTGACGCCGTTCGCTCTGATGGGCGTGCTCGGCGGCCTGATCGCGCGCGGCGAGCATCACAACCAGGCATGGGCGATCCTCGAGGTCGAGCATCCCGAGGACACCTGGACGTTGGACGACTGGTATCCCGACGCGTTGCCGTGTATCGAGCGGCTGCGTGCCGCGGGCTACCGCGTCTGCGCCTCCGGCAACACGCCTCGGTTCGTCGAGGACGACCTGCGTGCGCGGGTCGACGCCGCCGGTTCGTCGGAGCGCTGGGGCGTGCACAAGCCCGACCCTGCGTTCTTCGCGAAGGTGGTCGAGCTCGCAGGCGTCGAGCCTGAGAAGATCGCTTACGTGGGCGATCGCACCGACAACGACGTTGTCCCGGCGCTCGCCGCCGGCATGGTCGGCGTGCACATCAAGCGCGGGCCGTGGGGGCACCTGCAGGAGCCGCCCGCCGGCGCGATCCGTATCCGCTCGCTCGACGAGCTGCCCGGGGTTCTGCAGTGAACGTACGGGTCGGGCTCGGCGTCGACGCGCACGCGCTCGCCGAAGGCGTGCCGCTCGTGCTCGGCGGCGTGACGCTCGATCATCCGCGCGGTCTCGCCGGTCACTCCGACGGCGACGTGCTCGCGCATGCGCTCACCGACGCGCTGCTCGGCGCGGCGGGGCTCGGCGACATCGGCGCGTTGTTCCCGTCCGACGACGAGCGGTACCGCGGCGCGGACAGCATCGAGCTGCTGCGTGAGGCGTACCGGCAGGTGCAGGAGGCGGGCTGGACGCTCGTCAACGCCGACTGCGTGCTCATCGGCCAGGAGCCGAAGATCGCGGCGCATCGTGACGCAATGCGCGGGCGTCTCTCGGAGGCGGTCGGCGGCGGCGAGGTGAACGTGCGCGCGACCACGACGGACCACCTCGGCTTCACCGGCCGCGGCGAGGGTCTTGCGGCCCACGCGGTCGCACTGCTCGAGCGCCCCTGACACGCCGTTCGCCGACGAGTGACCGCCGCTCGTCGGCGTTGTCTGGCCTGACGGTCGCCGCGCGGTCCACATTGGCGGTGTGGCGTTTGAGATCCAGGCGCATCGCGGCAACGACGAGCTGACGCTGAGCAGGCTGCTCGCGGCTACCCCGTCGTCGATCGAGCTCGATGTCGGCCTTGCGAACGGCGAGCTGGTTGTGGCGCACGACACCGATCTCGGCGACGCGACGGGCCTCGAGCTCGCTGCTGTCCTTGCTGCGTCGCGCGGGACGCGTGTGGTCGTCGAGGCGAAGTGCTTCCCGCCCGCGACCCCGCCGCCGCGGGCGTTCGCCCAGGCTCTGCAGCCCTTGCTCGGCGAGATTGCGCTGTGCTCGTTCAACGAGCGCGTCCTGGTCGAGGCGCAGCGTCTCCGTCCGGAGCTCGAGACGACCTTCCTGTTCGAGCGCCGGTTGCGGCTCGAGACTTCGGCGGCGACGATCGGCCCGAGGCGCGAGCTCGTCTCGGCCGATCTGGTCGAAAGTGCACACGCCCGCGGGCTGCGCGTCGTGCCGTGGACGGTCAACGACCCAGAGGAGATGGTGGCGCTGATCGAGCTCGGTGTCGACGGTCTCGTCACCGACGAGCCCGCCCTCGCACGCGCGGTTCTACGCGGGCAGCGAAGCGAGGCCGTCGCGTAGGACGACGAGCCCGTCGCGTTCAAGCGAGACGAGCGCGTCGCCGTCGACCGGCTGCTCGCCGGCCGCGACTGCACGCAGTGCGATCGCGCGACGCTGGCGGAACGAGCCTTCGAAGCGCGACTGCTTGCGCAGCGGCTCGTAGCGCGACCCGCGTGACGGGCAGCGCGCGGCGAGCGGGCAGATCTCGCAGCGTGGGATTCGCGCGAGACAGATGGTCGCGCCGAGGTCGAAGAGCGCCTGGGTGCAGGAGCCGTCGAATGCCTCGCGCGTACGTTCCTGGATGCGCGTGACGTTGGTGTCGACGGGCAGCACGTCGCGGCCGAACGCGAAGTTGCCCACCGCTGCCGCGGTGTACGGCCCGATCCCCGGCAGTTCGGCCAGGTCGTCGGGCCACCCGTGTTCGGCGACGATCTGCGCCGTGCGATGCAGGCTGACGGCGCGGCGGTTGTATCCGAGCCCCTGCCATTCGACGATCACGTCCCCTGCGGAAGCGGTGGCAAGCGCGTCCACTGTCGGCCACCGCTCGAGCCACGCGCGCCAGCGTGGAATCACACGTTCGACCTGAGTCTGCTGCAGCATCACCTCAGACACCAAGATCGCGTACGGATCGCGCGTGTGGCGCCAGGGTAGGTCGCGGCCGTTTACCTGGTACCACGCCAGAAGGAGACGTTTCACCGGCCGTAGCGTAGGCGGCCCGGCGGCGGGCCTGGCGGTGGCCGGTCGACCGTCTCAGCTTGACCCGTCGAATTTGTCCAAGTAATCTTGTACAAGATCTCTTTGCTAATGAGCGTCAACGATCACGAAGTAGAGCGGGATGCCCGAATGCTGCGTGCGCTCGCGCACCCACTTCGACTCCGCCTCCTTGCCGTTGCCGCTTCGGAGGGAACGATCACGACGACGAGTGCGAGCGAGCACACGGGGGAGAGCTCAGGGAACTGCTCGTTCCATCTGCGGTTGCTTGCGAAGTACGGGTTCCTCGAGGCCGCTCGGGGGCGCGATCAGCGAGAGCGCCCATGGCGCCTGGCTGGGTCTCAACCCCTGGCGCACATCTGGCGTCAGCTCTCCAACGACGGCTGGCAGAGCGCTGATCGCGACGAGTCTGAGCTAATGCGGTGGCAGCTCCGGATTTTCGATCCCGACGCGCTTGAGCGGGCAGCGTGAAGCTCGTCTGCGATCGCGAGGGATTGGTGGCTGCGCTGACGGGTGTGGCTCGGGTCGCCACGTCCCGCGGCGGGGTACAGGTTCTCGCCGGCGTCCGGCTTGGCGTCGAGAATGGGACGCTTACCCTCGCCGCAACCGACATGGAGCTCTCGTGCCGAGGTTCCATTGAAGTCGATGCGCAAGAGAGCGGCGTTGTTGTGGTGCCTGCCAGGGCGCTGTTGGACATCGTCCGGCGCATCCAGAGCCAGGATGTGACGCTCACGGCGGAGTCGGCGGACGGCGTCCTTCGTGTGACGAACGGCGAGTCCGACTATGCCCTCAACGTCTACAGCGCGATGGATTTTCCGGCGTTGCCGACGTACGCGAGCGGGCTCGGGACCGAGGTCGACCGGGTGCTGTTTCTCGACACCGTGGCCCGGGTCGTGCGTGCGGCATCAACCGATGCCTCGCGGCCGGTGTACACAGGTGTTCGGATGAGCATCGGCAGCGGCGAGGTGAACCTGGCGGCGACTGACGGCTATCGACTTGCGAGCAAGACGACGTCTTTGCGTACGTCGGGTGAGATGGCCGAAGCGCTCATACCGGCGCGCGCGTTGCAGGAGCTCGCGCGACTCGCCACGGCTGGTGACTCGCTGCAGATCACGCTGACGCCGAACCTGATCGCCTTTGAACTGGCCGATGTCGTTCTCACCTCGCGACGTCTCGACGGCGAGCAGCAAAGTCACGAACACATCCTGACCGGTACGTTCGCGCATCACGCTACGGTCGCCCGCAACGAGTTGCTCGAAGCCGTCGATCGAGCCGCGGTCATCGTCCATCGGAACTCACCGATCGAGCTCGCCTTCAGCGAGACCGAGCTCCGTCTTCGCGTACGGAGCCCTGAGCTGGGCGAGGCGAACGAGCGTGTCAAGCTGCGCGGGCCGGGCCCAACAATCCGGATCGGCTTTAACGCGAGCTTCTTCCGTGATGGCGTCGAACTCGTGCATGGCGAGGAGATGCGGTTCAAGATGAACGACGGGATCCGCCCCGTCGTCCTCCAGGGCACGCAAGACGACTTCGCGTATCTGGTCGCGCCGATTCGACTCTCCGAGTGAGCTACGGCGGGCCAAGGCCGAGCAATCGGCCCATCTAAGCTGGGCAGGTATGAAGCCCAACCGCTCGATCCCGTCGGCTGTCGTGATTCCGGTGCTGATCTATCCGGACGTGCGCGAGGCCGTTGCGTGGCTCACCGCCGCCTTTGGATTCGCCGAACGGCTCCAGATCGGCGAGAGCCACCGTTCGCAGCTGAGCGTTGGCGAGGGTGCAGTGATCATCGGCGACGTGCGGAACGAACGCCGGCCGCCGCGGCCGGGGGAGGTCACCCATTCGGTGATGGTGCGCGTGGACGACGCGCATGCCCACTGCGAGCACGCTCGCGCGCACGGTGCGCGGATCGTGATGGAGCCGACCGACTTCGAGTACGGAGAGCGTCAGTACATGGCCGAAGACCCAGCCGGTCATCAGTGGACGTTTTCCGAGACGCTGGCTGACGTCGATCCGGCAGCGTGGGGCGGAACGCTCGTCGCCGAATAGCGGGCCGGATTAGGCCGGCGGCGGCGGTCCGTGGCGAATCAGCCCATGCTCGCGCTCGACGGCCTCGATCGCTCGGCGGGCACGCGCGGGCCACCGGGGGATGGCGGGAGCCACGGCCATAAAGAGAGGTCAGCGCCGCGCGTTCAGGACGAGCCGGTCGCGATGCACGGCTTCGACCTTCGCAGGGCGGCCGCGTAGCTCCGTGGCGTTGACCGACGCGATCCCCTTCGCGAACACCGTCCCGTCGGGGCCGGCGATCTCGACGCCGTCGCCCGCACGGAAGTCGCCCTCCCAGCCGGTCACGCCCACCGCGAGCAGGCTCGCGCCGTCCTTGACGATCGCGCGCCGCGCACCCGCGTCGACGACGATCCGTCCCGCGATCCGCTTGCCGTGCTGCAGCCAGAGCTTGAACGCGGGCGACGCTTCGGCCGCGGCGAAGCGCGTGCCCGATGCGCGACCCGCAAGCGCGGCTGCGAGCACGTCCGTGCCCGTTCCGCCGGCGATCATCGTCGGGATGCCGGCGCCGGCGGCAAGCTCCGCCGCGGCGACCTTGCTCTCCATGCCGCCGCGGCCGGTCGAGCTGCTCGGCCCGAACACCGCCGAGCGCGCCGACGCGCCGTCTTCGATCACCACTCCTTCGCGCAGCACACCGGGAACGGAGGTGAGCAGCACGAGCAACCGTGCGCGCAGGAGCACTGCAACGTGTGCTGCGAGCGCGTCGTTGTCGCCGAAGCTGATCTCGTCCGTCGACGTCGCGTCGTTCTCGTTGACGACCGGAACGGCTCCGATCCGGAAGAGCGCGCGCAGCGCGTTGCCGGCATTGACGTACGCGTGGCGTTCGCCGATCTCCGCGCTCGTCAGGAGAATCTGCGCCGCGTCGAGACCGTGCGGCTGCAACGCGTCCTGCCATGCTCGTTGCAGGGCCGCCTGTCCGAGCGCCGAGGCCGCCTGGAGCTTCGGCAGGCTGCGTGGCCGCTGCGAGAGGCCGAGCCGGCGCAGTCCGAGCGCGATCGCGCCGGACGAGACCACACAGATCGGGATGCCGTCACGTTGGATCGCCGCGATCTCGGCGGCGCGGGCGCGCAGCAGCGCTCGTCGCGGGCGGCCCTGCCCGTCGACCACGAGGCTCGAGCCGAGCTTGACGACGAGCGGCCGCTTCACCGGTGTTGCGTTCCGTCGCCGGTAACGCGGAACTGGCGGAGCCACAGGTCGCGATAGGTGACAGGCCCGCGTGGGCCCGGGACACGGTCGACGTTGATGCCCGTCTCAGGAGACCCGGTCAGCGCGAAGCCGTCGGTGAAGCGCGTCGTCGCGTTCCAGAACGCGGCCGTGCCGCGATAGGTGGCCAGGAAGCGGTCGGCAATCGCGGCGTCGTCGGTGACGATCGAGGCGGCGAGGCCTGAGGTCTCGTCGTTCGCGAGCGCGACAGCCTCCTCGAGCGACGCGACGACTCGCAGCGTGACGGACGCGATCTGCTCGGAGTCGTTCGCCCACTCGTACCCGAGCCGCTCCGGCTCGCGCACGGCGATGCCGAGGCGGTCGAGCACCGCACGGAGCCGCGGCAACTGGCCCTCGGAAGCGCGGTCGACGAGCAGCACGTTGAGCCGGTTGCACACGCCAAGGCGATCGAGGCTTGCCTCCACCAGCGCCTCGGCCATGCCGGGATCCGCGGCCGGGCCGATGTAGAGGACACCGCCGCCCTCGGCATGGGCGAGGGTGCGTACTCCGTGCTGCGCGGCTTCGCGCGCGAGCTCGGCGGTCGTCGCGCCGCTGCCGCGCAGGATCACGAGCGGCAAAAGGTGCGGGAGCGAGACGAGGATTCTGGCCCCTTCACGGTCGGGCGAGCGGACGAGCCCGACCACCTCAGGCGGCAGGCCCGCCGCTGCGAGCGCCGGCCGCAGCACCTCGTCGACCAGCACGGTGACCGTGCCGAGCGCCGCGCCGCCGGTGCGCAGCACCGCGCCGTTCAGCGACTTGAGCAGCTGCCCGGCAATGTCGACCGCCACGTTGGGGCGCGCTTCGAAGTTCGCTCCGACGGCGCCGATCGGGATCCGCTGCGTCGAAACTCCGAGCCCGTTCGTGAGCGTCCAGCTGTCCTCGACGCGCTCGAGCGCCGGGAGAGCCGACAGTTCCTCGAGCTGCGCGCCGAGCGCGGCGATGCGCGGCGGGTCGAGGCGCAAGCGGTCGAGAGCGCCGTCGTCGAGCCGGCCCTGCGCAGCCCCGAGGTCGGCGGCGTTCGCGGCGGCGATCGCTTCGCGGTGCTCGCCGACGAGCCGCGCTGCAACTCCGAGCGCCTCCGCAACCGGCTCGTCGGAGAGCGCGCCGACCGCGGCGTGCGCCGCACGCGCCTCGCGCTCGATCTCCTCGCGCATCGTCATGCGACTCACTGTAAACCGAGACGTTAGATAGAGCCCTGGGCGGCCTCCGCGCGCCGCCGCGCCGTGCGCCACCACACGACACCGACGCCGAACAGCACCACCTCGACCACGGTGATCAGCAGCCGGTTCACAAGCGTCACGCCGAGCGCCGGGCCCTCGGTGGTGACGGCGAGCAGCAGCCCGTACATCGACGCCTCTCGGGCGCCCAGGCCCGACGGGGCGAAGAACGCGAGCACCGCGACGATCGCGCCGACCGCCGAGACGCCACCCAGGAAGGGCACGGATGCGATGCCCGGGTTCGCGCCGAGGCTGAGCAGCATGAAGTAGACGGCGAAGCCGCCGATCAGCCACGTGCCGCAGTAGAAGAGCAGGAGCGCGATCGTGGTCGGAAACGGCAGCGGTTCGATCGAGTGGGCGCCGAACGGCTTCAGGAGGCGCCGGCTGAGCGGGCGCAGGACCCGCGGATGGAGGATCGACGCGAGCACGACCGCGAACGCGATCAGTGCGGGCAGTGGCGCATTGACTCCTCGCACCCACGCGAGCGAGACGACGAAGACGATCACCCCGGAGATCGCCGACAGCGCCGCCTCGACGAGGATCGACGCGAGCACGGTCGGCGTGTCGGTGACGTTGGCCGACCGGCGCAGCGCGACCGCGCGCGCCGCCGGAGTCCACACCCCGCCTGGCAGGTACTTCGCCAGCATCGAGACCATCTCCGCCTGCAAGGCGACGTGGTAGGGAATCCGGATCCCCCAGGCGTCGAGGATCCGCATCCACCCGAGGATGAAGACGAGGTAGTAGGCGGCCACCGTGGCGAACGCGAGGCCGAGATAGCCGAGGCGTGCGTTTGCGAGCAGCGGCTCGGCCTTCGACCACTCCTCGCTGACGGCCCAGCCGCACAGCCCGAGGGTCACCGAAACGAGTGTGAGCTGCACCGCCAGCGCCACCCGCCGGTGCGCGGAGTAGTACGCGAGCGCGGCCTGGATCCACCGAATAAGAGCGCGAGCGGCGAGGGTCCCGGAGCCCATCGCGCGAGTCTGCCCGAACCGTCACGTCTGCTGCTGGGCCGTCTCTACAGTCCTGAGATGGCCGAGCGACGCCAGCACCACAACGTGACGCTCGGGATCCTGGCGTTTGCCTGCCTCGGCTACGCCCTGCAGCAGACGATGATCCTGCCCGCGCTGCCGCAGTTGCAGAGCAGCCTGCATACGACGACCGCCTGGGCAACCTGGCTCTTCACGGCGTTTCTGCTCGTCTCGGCGGTCGCCACGCCGGTGCTCGGCAAGCTCGGCGACCAGTACGGCAAGGGGCGCTTCCTGCTGATCAGCCTGGTTGTCTTCTTCGTCGGGTGCGTCGCCGCGATCTTCGCCTGGAACATCTGGTCGTTGATCGTCTTCCGGGCGATCCAGGGCTTCGGCGGCGCGGTGTTCCCGCTCTCGTTCGCGATCGTCAACGACGAGTTCCCTCGCCATCGGGTCGGCGCGGGCGTCGGCATGGTCTCGGCAATCCTCGGGATCGGTGGCGGGCTCGGCCTCGTGCTCTCGGGGGTGCTCGTGGACAGCGCCTCGTGGCGCTGGCTGTTCATCGTCGGTGCGGCCGTCGTCGGCATCTCGGCCGTCCTCGTCTGGCGATTCGTGCCCGAGTCGCCTGTGAAGACACCTTCGCGGCTCGACCCGGCCGGTGCGCTGCTGCTCTCCGGGTTCCTGATCACGTTGCTGCTCGGCCTGACCGAGGGGCCGAGCCTGGGCTGGGGCTCGGCCGCCGTGCTCGGGCTCTTCGTCGCGTCGGTCGTGCTCGCGGTTGCATGGGTGCTCGTCGAGTTGCGCGTGCCCGAGCCGATGGTCGACATGCGCATGCTCGTGCAACGCACCGTGCTGTTCACGAACCTGGCGGCGATCTTCACCGGCTTTGCGATGTTCGGTGCGTTCGTGCTCCTGCCGAGCCTGATGCAGACCCATCCGGGCGGCAACGTGCACTACGGATTCGGGCTCTCGGCCGCGATGACCGGCGTCTACCTGCTTCCAGGTGGAGTGCTCGGGTTCGTCGCCGGCCCGGTCGCCGGCCGCCTCGGAACACGGTACGGGTCACGGCTGCCGCTGGTCGCCGGCCTGCTGCTGACGGCGGTGGGTGTCTCCGCGCTTGCGCTCTGGCATTCCCAGCCGTGGCAGATCTCGCTCGGCATGGTCTTCGTCGGGATCGGCGTCCCCTTCGCCTATGCCGCGATGGCGAAGCTGATCATTGACGCTGTACGGCCGAGCGAGACCGGCGTCGCGACCGGGATGAACACGGTGATGCGTACCGTCGGCAGCGTGATCGGCGGCCAGGTCGGCGCGGCGATCGTCAGCGCCGACACGATCGTCCACTCGCACATCCCGGCGGAGTCGGCGTTCGTCGCCGCGTTCTGGGTCAGCGCCGCCGTCGCCCTGGTCGGCGCCGTGCTCGCGCGCTTCATCCCGGGCAGCGCCCGGTCGACGGCGCCGGCTCTTGCTGATTAGCCTCTCCCCATGATCCGCGTGCGTTTCGCTCCGAGCCCGACCGGGTCGCTGCACATCGGCAACGCCCTGAGCGCGGTCGCGAACCGCGGGTTCGGCGACTGGCTGCTGCTGCGCATCGACGACACCGACCCGGCCCGGAACGTGCCCTGCGGCGAAGAGGGCGTGCTCGAGGATCTGCGCTGGCTCGGAGTCGGGTGGGACGACGGGCCGGCCAGGCAGAGCGCGCGCGCCGCGCGCCATCTCGAGGCGGCGCGCGCGGCCGGGCTGCCGCAGCGCTTCGAGGGCGTGATGCTCTGGCGTGACGACGACTCGCCGACGTTCCACCTGGCAAGCGTCGTCGACGACGCCGACTTCGGCATCACGCACGTGATTCGTGGCTCCGACCACCAGCCGAACGAAGAGCTGCACGCGGCGCTTCATCGCGCGCTCGGCTCGATCCCTCCCCAGGTGATCCACCACGGGCTCGTCGTCGGCGCAGACGGCAAGAAGCTGTCGAAGCGGGCCGAGGGCGCGACGGTCGCGTCGCTGCGCGAGGCCGGCTACCCCGCCGAGGCGGTGCACGCCTATCTCGAGGAGCTGGGGCTGCCACGGCACGACGTGCACTACGACCTGCAGCGGATCCGCTCGCTCTCGGTCGGCCAGCTCGCCGAGCTCGACGACGCCGAGCTCGCCGCGCGTGCCGGTGTGCCGGTGGAGGCGGCTGCGCTGATGCGGGGCGCGCACGACCTGGTCGAGGCTCGGTCGCTCGCGCACACGGTGCTCGATCCACCCGACCCTGCAAGTAACAGACTGTTACGAAGTCCCGAGACGCTCGGGCGCTTCGTCGAGCTGCGCGCCGAGCTGCCGGATGTGCTCGACAAGGATGCGGCGAAATCGGTCGTGCGCGAGCTGAAGGCCGTCGGCGGAAGCCTCAAGGCGCTCCGCGTCGCGCTGACCGGCCAAGAGCACGGGCCGGAGCTCTGGGCGGTGCTGCGCGCGCTCCCGCGAGACGAGGCGCTGCGCCGCGCACTACCCTGACGCCGCACTACTCTGACGCCGTGCCGATGCGCCTCTACGACACGTACACGCGCTCGCTCGTCGAGCTGCCGGCCGCGCCGGGCCCGGTGCGGATGTACTTCTGCGGTCCGACGGTCTACGCGCGCGCCCATATCGGCAACGCACGTCCGTTCATCGTCGGCATGTGGTTTCGCACGTGGCTGCGCGCCTCGGGCTACGAAGCGACGCTCGTGCACAACATCACCGACATCAACGACAAGATCTACGACGCCGCGCCGGGCGCCAGCGCCGAGCTCGCGGCGCGCGCGACCGCGTGGTACCTCGAGGATACGGGCGATCTCGGGCTCGGCCTGCCCGACCACCTGCCGCAGGCGACCGAGTCGGTGCCGCAGATCGTCCACTTCATCGAGGAGCTGATCGAGAACGGAAACGCGTACCAGGCCGGCGGCGACGTCTACTTCCGCGTCGCAAGCTTTCCCGAGTACGGGCGCCTCTCCGGGCAGCGGCCCGACCAGGTGGAGGAACAGGAGCCGAATCCGCTCAAGGAGGACGGGCGCGACTTCGCGCTCTGGAAGGCGAACAAGCCCGCCACCGAGGACACCTGGTGGGACTCACCCTGGGGGCGCGGGCGGCCCGGCTGGCACATCGAGTGCTCGGCGATGGCCGAGGAGATCTTCGGCCCGGCGTTCGAGATCCACGGCGGCGGGCTCGACCTCGTCTTCCCGCACCACGAGAACGAGGTCGCGCAGTCACGCGCGCTCGGGCATCCGTTTGCGCAGATCTGGGCGCACAACGGAATGCTCCAGTTCACCGGCGAGAAGATGTCGAAGTCGACCGGCAGCGTCACGACGATTCGCGCGGCGATCGACGAGTGGGGGCGCGAGACCGTGCTCGTCTTCTTCCTCTCCGCGTCGTGGCGCAAGCCGATCGACTACTCCGAGGAGACGATGCGGCAGGCGGCCGCGCGAATGGAGACACTCCGGAATGCGTTCACGCTGCCCGCAGGTCAGGGCAGTGAGGATGGCTGGGACGGGTTCGCGGCGGCGCTCGACAACGACTTCGACACGCCCGCGGCGCTCGCGGTGCTGCACGACTGGGCCTCGGCGGGGCGGCTCGAGCTGCTCCGCCGCGGGCTTGCCGTGTTCGGGCTCGAGTCGCTCGCCGAGCGCGACGACGCACCCCCGGCGGTGGTGGAGCTGGCCGGGCGCCGTGCCCAGGCACGCGCTGCGCGCGACTTCGACGAGTCTGACCGGCTGCGCGACGAGCTGGCCGCGCTCGGCTGGACGATGCGCGATCGTCCCGACGGCTTCGACCTCGTGCGAGCATGACGTCGGACTTGGTCTATGGCCGCCGGGCCGTCCGCGAGGCGTTGCGTGGCCGGCGTGGCGTGCTCGAGGTGTGGGCGACCGAACGGGCGGTCAAAGGTGAGGACTGGCTCACCGAGGCCCGGCCCAGGCTCAAGCTCGAGAAGGAGCTTTCGGAACGGGCCGACACCCGCGACCACCAGGGCGTTTTGGCTCTGGTAGAGCCATTTCGCTACGCCGACGCCTACGAGCTGGCGGCCGCTGCCAGGCCGCTCCTCGTCGTGCTCGACCGGGTCACCGATCCGCGCAACCTCGGCGCCGTGTGCCGGAGCGCGGAGGGAGCAGGGGCGACCGGCGTCATCGTGCCGGCCCACGGGTCGGCGGTCGTCACTCCGGCCGTCGCCCGGTCGTCGGCCGGCGCAGTCGAGCATTTGCCGGTCGCCGTCGTCACCAACCTCGCGCGCTACCTCGAAGAGGTGAAGGGCGCCGACCTCTGGATCTACGGCGCGGCGGGCGAGGCGCCCGCGCAGCCGATGTGGGACACCGACCTCTCCGGCGGCGTCGCGCTCGTGCTCGGCGCGGAGGGAAAGGGGCTCCGCCCGCTCGTCCGGCGGACCTGCGACGCGCTTGTCTCGATTCCGCTTGCAGGCCAGATCGAGTCGCTCAACGTCAGCGTCGCCGCTGCGGTGCTGTTGTACGAGGCGCGCCGTCAGCGTGGCTGACGCGACCCTCTATCTCTTCGACGGTTACAACATGCTGCACGCCGGGCCGTACAGCGAGCGCGACGAGCTCGTCGACGTGCTCGCGAGCTTCGTCGCGATGCGAGGCGCCCGCGGCGTGGTCGTCTTCGACGGTGTGGGGGAGGACGCCGAGCGCGGGCCGCTCTCGGTTCGGTACGCGCCGCACGCCGACACGCTGCTCGAACGGCTCGCGGCCGACCACCGGGAGAGCGAGCCGGTGCTGCTGGTGACGAGCGACAACACGGTCGCCTCCGCCGCGGGCGGCCAGGTGGCCAAGCTCTCGTCGCAGACCTTCTTCCGCGACCACGAACCGGCCCGGCACTCCGAGGAGCGGCCGCACGGGCTTGCCGGCAAGTTGGACGAGGAGACGAGAGCACGGCTGGAGCGGCTGCGTCGAGGCGAGTAAACGGGTCCAGTGCAATTACGACTTGTGCTCTTTGTAAAGCCATGCTAGATTCACCTCAACCTCAGGGTGAGACTTCGGTGGGTTGAAGCAGGACGCAGGACGGAGGTCTCACTCAAAATCCCGGCAAATAAAGGGGTAGCCACCGTGTCCGTCCGCACCGCAACCGTCCCGAAGTCACCACAGAAGGTTCAACGAGAGCTTGAGGATCTGCAGCTCGTCCTGAAAGCGCGCAACGGCAGTTCGGTGGCGATGGACCAGCTGATCCGCCGCTACACGTCGTTCGTGCGGCTGAAGGCGAGCTCCTATTTCCTGGCCGGCGGCGACTCGGAGGATCTGATCCAGGAGGGCCTCGTCGGGCTCTACAAGGCGGTCCGGGACTTTCGCCCCGACAAGGAGACCTCG
>Ga0157369_10004185_pt1 | contig 17095 bp, 38 predicted proteins | sample C25metaG_FD_113461 | JGI IMG/M metagenome (GOLD analysis project Ga0157369, IMG submission 113461) | Corn rhizosphere microbial communities from Kellogg Biological Station, Michigan, USA - C2-5 metaG | ecosystem: Host-associated > Plants > Roots > Rhizosphere > Soil | place: USA: Michigan... | reverse complement strand
CGTCAGCTTCCATCCTGACCACGCGCCCGGACGCCATAATCTCGGCCAGCAGAGCCTCAATGTCCACGTTGTCCATGGGCAGGACTTGCAGCTTCAGCTTCATGGCATCGTCCGCCAGGTGCCCGTGGTCGCACATCGTGAAGTTCCACATGCCGATGTAAAGCAGGCGAGCGAAGGGGCTCAGGCGTACCATGTTCCCGTCCGTCCAAAAGTCCGGCTTAATGGTTCTAATGCGTGCCACGTAGGGCACCGTCCTTTCGTTGGTTATGCGGCGCTCGTGCGCGCCCGCTGCTTCTTAGCCCAATGCCCGTGCGCTTCGTCGGCTGCGGCTTGGAGTCCTTTTCGTCCGCCGTACATGGGCGGTGGTAGCCGCTTTTTGCCGGTGGTGACCTCGAAAATGGCTTCTTCCATTTCGCGTTTCCGTTTGGCGTATTCTTCGGCTTTGCGTTTGGCGGCCCGGATTTCGCGGAGTTGCCGTGCGGTTTCTTCGGCTTCGGCTTTCTGCTGTTCGGCTTCGGCTTGCGCTGCGGCGAGCTCCTGCGCGTAGGTTTGCTTGCCCTTGTACTGGTAGGCCATTACTTCTTTCCTTTCATGGCTCGGCGGATTGCTTCGTTGGCGGTTGGATCCCTATGGGTGTGTCCGCTGCCTTTTTCTTTGGCGGGTCGCTTGTCCGCCCAGTGGCAGGCGCACGAGCGTTGTTGCGCGCACGCCTGCCAGGGAGTCCAGCAGCACCCACGGGCGCAGGAGGTCACGCGACCTGGGCGGCTGGGGTGGTGTACTTGGCGAGGTTGTCCGGGTGGAAGCCGTGCCAGTGCAGATCCAAGTCAGGCGTGCGGCCGGAGACGATGACGACGGGTACGCCTTCATAACCGAGGGCTTTGATGGCTTGGAGGTCGGCCGGCGAGGTGGTTACGTCAACGGTGGAGTAGTCAACGGCGCGCTTATCGAGCCAGCGTTTCGTTGCGCGGCAGGGCTGGCAGTTGGGCTTGGTGTAAACGGTGATAGTCAAGATTGGTTCCTTTAGTTTTCGGTGTACGCATCTCGGACGAGTGATGTGTAGTTGCGTGAGTAGTTTTTTAGGCGCCCGCGTTCTTGCTTGACGAGCGTGTAAGCCCAGGCCCCGGTTACAGGGTTTTGGTGTTCGTTGACGAGCCGCCCTGTGCGCCGGTTGCGTACGTCACCGTCCTGGGTTATCTCGTATTTGGGGAACTCGGGGATCGTCCGCCATTCCGCGGTGGTCAGGTCCCGGCCATCAGCGGTACGGGTCATTCATCGCCGCCGAACAGGTCCAACTGCTTCCGGTAAGGGTTGTTGTTCTCAGCCAGTTCAACCTTCGTGCCATCGGGGTAGACCATCGCGGCTACTGCGGCATCCCAGCCGACAGCCAGTAGTTCGCGGCGTGACCCCTCTAGGCGGTCTGACATGTTGACTACCTGCTGTGCGAGGTTGCGATTGGCGTGGCGTAGGCGCTCGTTTTCGGCGCGCAGATCTTCGGTCATGGTTGGCTCCCTAGAATGAGGAAGGGGCGCCCCGTGTGGAGCGCCCCTGTGGTTTGGGTTATCGGTCTAGTTGGTTTTCGTGGCGGCGAATTCCCATGCGGTGCCGCCGTGTTCGTCCAGCCATTCACCGACCGTGTTTCCGTCTGAGTCGCGGAGTTCTACGTGCAGGTAGTGGTGTTCATCTTCCAAAGCCCCATCAGCGCCAATCTGGTTCAGCGCTTCCGTGGTTTTGGTGATGAGCCGGAGCTGTTCAATGAAGAAACGGATAGCCTCGGGTGGTCATGTCTGCTCCTTAGTTGTTTCGGTTGTCGAGTGCAGCGGCTATGTCAGCCAGGGTCGGTGGTTTACCTATTGCGCCGCTGTCGTAGTAGTCGCCTAGTGCGTCTTGGAATGCGCCCATGTAGTTGCGTGGTTCGCAGTCGTGCCGGTCAACGCGCCCGTTACTTATGCTCAGTTCGGCCCGGCAGCGGTGGCACTCGGTCAGGAACGACAATTGCTAGCCGCGGGGCTTCGTGCGGAACGCCATCAGAAGGCCGACTGTCCGTCAGGCGAGCCCCATCCGCCGCTGTTCTGCGGCTGCCCACCCCAACCACCCTGCGACGTAGCGGGGGCCTGCTGCGGCTGCTGGTTGCCGTTCTGTTGGCCGCGGGGGACGAACCCAACCGAGTCAGCGACAACATCCAGCGACTCCCTCTTCTCACCGTTGTGCTCATACTCGCGGGTGGACATGCGGCCCGTTACGATGACCTTGCCCTTGCCACCCTGAGCTGCGATCTGCGCGTCAACAGCCTCGGCCGTGTAGCCGAACAGGGTTACGTTGAACCAGGTTGTCCCGCCGTCCACGTACTGCCCTGACTGGTCCTTGACGCGGGCCGTTTCCGCTGCGGAGAACGACAGGCGCGGCTTACCGTCCTGGCTGAACTTGAGGCCCTGGGACTTGCCGATGTTGCCGGTGAAAGTTACGTTCGCCATTTACTTGTTTTCCTTGCTGTGGTTGGTGACAAATTCGAGGATGTGTGCGGGTGCGCCGTTTTCGGTGAGCCAGGTAAGGTATTCGCCCAGTTTCCCCTCAGCTATTGCGCGTTGAGTTTGGGTAATCACCTCATCCGGGATAGCCGTATCGGCCTGCTTGGGCGCGTCGGGGAGGGGCTGCACGGTGTACGTGACCCGCTTGCCACGCGAAGCCGTTACCTTCAGGTTCAGCGGCTTCTCGATGTGTGACAGGTGAGAGATTCGGATGCCGCCGAGAACGTCACTGCCGAACCTGACTGTCTGATCCCGATACAGGGTGACGCGGCGCCCTACCCACACTTCCGACTCATCGCCCCACGCCTGCATCAGGACGCGGATCATGCCGAGCGGTGGACGCCACGCCCGCGTTTCGCCTTCCAGTTCGATGTCGTACTTCTGTTCGGCGGTTCCGTCCTTGACCCCGGCGATGGTGAACGTCCGCGCTCCGCCCAGGAAGTCGTCTGCATTCCACTGGTCCGAACGCGGTTCTGCTGTGATTTTCAAAGTTTCAACTCCAAATCGTTGTCGATGCCTAGCAGGTCTTCGGTTTCGTAGACGGCGAAGTTGGGTAGGCTGATGGGTTCGGCGGCGGGATAGCCGGGCCAGTTGCATGTCTCTGTGCAATCGCGGTAGATGCGTTTTGCCCGGTCGTTGAGTGCCCGGCCCAGGTCTATGGCTTCCCAATCAAGTTCCACAACGGACACGAGATAGGGCGCGGTCTTTTCAACGAGGATGAACGTGAACGGGAGTTCTTCGCCGGTCGCTGCTTTTACGCCGTCGATGTAGTGCGCCGCTGACTGGTGGTAGCCGAAGTTGTGTGCGGTCTTCCCGAACTCGCGGGGGTCAGCGTTCACGGTGGTCTTCAAGTCGATGAGCTGCCCCGGCTTCCATGCGTCCGGCCGGCACTTCAGCGTCAGCCCGTCCTCATCCCAGAACACGGATTCCTCGGGCTTGTGCTTGGTGAGAAGCGCCGCCGCCTGTGAGTGGTTGTACACGGCGTTACGCATCGCCATGACTTGATCGAACTCTTTACCAAGGAGGGGCTGCTTACCCTCAGCAAGTGCGGCGGCCTTGTGTTCTTTCGCCGCCTTGGTCAACCAGTTGTCGGCGGTTACAACGACAATGCCGGTGATGTCGTCTTCAAGGATTACCGAGTGCGCCGCAGTCCCGAGCGTGAAGGCGTCGGAGAACTTGGGGTGCGCCTGGTCGTGCTTGTAGTGCGCGGGCGTCTTGGTTGCGAGCGTCTTCAGGCTGGTCGAACCTAAAGCTGGATCCGCATGGTAGGCGCTATTCGTAACGCCGGAGTAAATGCCGGGTTTGTAGGTCATTTGCGTGCTTCCTGTAGGACCCATTGGAGGGCTTCGGGCTGTGTCCAGAAGTGGTGCCATTCACCATCCGGGGTGACCGCGGTCCAGGGTTCGGCGTTGCCTATGTCGAGCCGGGTTCCGTCCACGTCGTATCCGCCGTTGAATACGGCAGTCGCATTGCCACCGCGGGCCTCTATCCATTCGAGGCTTCCAATGCGCGGGGGTTTAGGCTTCGCGGGCACTAAAAAAGGGACCTTGCGGGTCCCTAGTTCGGTGGTCAGTTCGTACATGTCACGGCGTGGTGGTTGGCTAGTCGGGTTACACATCACTGCTTCCCGCCTTGCAGGTCGATGTCCGGGATAAGACCCTCGGGCTTCACAACAACGCGGGTGTGATAGACCGATACGTCGATGGCATCCATCTGCGTGGAAACCCAAGCAACGTCTGTGGCCTGCCCGATGTAGTGCTTCCGGTACTCGTTCGGCCCCTGCTTGCACGTAACGATCAGGTCCCCGGCGCGTTCAATGGAACAGCGGCCTTCCACATAGAACAGGTATTCACCGGAGCGGGTGTTGATGCCGACGATCTTGCGCTGAACCTCGAACTGGTCAGCGGCCTTCGACAGGTTGTCGGAGGCAGTTTTGGCGTCCGAGTCGCAGGCTCCGGCAGTTGCCAGGATGGAGATGGTCAGCGCTGCGGCGATGGCAATGGGTTTCTTACGCAATTTCATTAGGCTCTCCGTGTTTCGGGCATTCGGGGTTGGTGGGTTTGGGGTGGGCAGGGTTGTAACGCCATGCCGGGCAAGTACAGCCGGGGTACCTGTTGGTGGGGCGGGTCCAGAACGATCCAGAGCCCGTGCCTACTTGGTACTCTTTGGGTTCGCTGGGGCAGTCACACATTGGGGCTCCTTCGCCTCCGTGGTGGGTTTGCGGTAGTCGGGGGCACGGACGCTGCGGCTCATTAGTCGGCCCTCCTGAATGGGTTGCGGCGGAACTCGTCGCGTTCCTGGCGGCGGCCAACACGCACGCCCCACTGGAACATGCAGGCAGCCAGCACACCGTTCGCGATACCCGCCCACAGCAGCAGATTTTGCGCCATCACTGTCCTTCTTTCGGGTTGAGCGCGTTCTCGATAGCGGCCACAGTCGGGCACGGCCATGCGGTTTCGTCGTGATAGTCGGTGTCGTCATACTCGCAGTCGCCTATCAGCTCCAGCACGGAGTCTCCGGTGCAAGCGGCACAGAGGGTCTTCATCTCGATTTGCTCACCCTCGCCATCCTGCGTGAAGGTGCCGTTCGTATCGTCGTACTCGTAGACGGTGATGGGCTGGTGCAGACCCAGCACTCCTTCGACGGCTCGGGTCAGGCGGGCCACGTCCACAGGGGCAGCAGCGATGAACACGGCGTTAGGAATACTTGGTCGCTCCCCGTCATAGTCAACGACGACATGAGATGCGTCACGCCATGAGCGGTCCTGCCGGATGCAACCCGCGTAAGCCGCCCACGGCCCGGGTGTGGCTGCGTTGAGGCGTTCTTTGATCTGGGCTAGTTCTGTGGCAGCTGTCATGGCTTGTCCTTTGTGTCGGTTTCCCATTCGCGGGGCCGGTAGTGGGGTTGGGGTGGGAGTGGCGCGGCATAGTCGAACACGCGGCCGGTGTGGGTGTGTTGTTCGGTGAGTGCACGGTACTCGGCTGCCTCCCGTGCAAGGTCAGCAGCGAGAGCCAAGTTATCCGCGGCCGTCATGAGTGCAACTCCCATTCCAGCCACGCCTCTTCGATGTAACTGTTGGCCTTCTTACCGCCATGCTGTGCCATGCGGAATAGCCTGGTCTGCTGTGACTTGGCTGCGGTAAGCGTTGTATACGGGCCATAGGTGCGGTCCATGTAGCTGCCACTGCCATCCGCGTACAGGTGTTCGATGGTCACCCGGTAGACGTAGTTTGTTGGCTTGGATTGGCGTGTCATTTTGTCTCCTGGAACCTTGGGGCTGTGGTGATGTTGCGCCGGCACTCGGCACGTTCAAAGTCGGTGAGTGAGTTCCATTGGGTCAGGGTCAACCCCCATGCGTGCGCGGTGATGATGTCAGCCTGCGTCGTGGTCCGCACCTCCGGCATGGACGGGCGGCGCTTACGAATGTGCTTGAGGATGTTCACGATGCGACCTTCAATCCTTCTTCGGGGACGCCACGCTTCCGGCGGGCACGGATGAAAGCCTCGAAAGCCTCACGGACAGCAGCTTCGGACGGCTGCTCAACAGGCGGGCGGCGCAACTCGTCCCGGTAACACGGCCAGCACATGCCCTGCCCGTAGCGTTTCAGTGTCGGCACGTTGAACTGGTTAGCTGTTGCGTTGCTCGGGCGAGTAAGCCGGCCGCAACCAGTGCAGTCAGTCAAACCCTTGACGTACATGCGGCTAGTCGCCATCACGGGCCTCCTTGAACCGCTCGTAATCCTCGTCATTGCTGTTGTCTGTTTCGTGGTTTTCGGCGTCGTGAGTCTCGGCCCATTCATAAGCCCCTTCTTCACTCTCGTAGGGCCCATCCGCTCCAGTGCCGCAGTTAGCGCAGTACACGTTGAACAGGTAGACGGATTCGACTTTCGCGCTCATTTCCACCACCGCCGGTCCAGCACGTCGGGGAACTCTTCAAGGAACGCGGCCAGTTCCTCATCGTCTAGGTTGTCCAGCATGAACATCAGCCGGTCATGGGCAAGAGCGCGGGGGATAAGGACCACGGCGCCGATGATCGTCGCCGCCACTACCAGGACATACAAACCGTTCAGTATCATGACTGTTCCTCCTTGACTGCGGCCCAGATGCGGAGTGAACCGTGCTTGCGGGACCGGGCTGTTGATGTGATGTAGTTGACGGCTTCGATGTAGCCGAGTTTCTTAGCGGTACTGAACGCGATACCGGGCCAGTACGGGGAAGGTGCGGCGCCGATCTCCCTGCGGAGGTCATCGGCGGTGACGTAGGTCTGCGTGGTAGATAATGCGTGGATCGTCGCCACCGCATCCTCCAACCAGGTAGCGCGGTCAACCTCAAGTGCGGCGGCTTTCATGCCGGCACCGGGAAGTTAGATTCAGTCCAAGCCTTCGGCGCTACAGAGGCGACAGCGCGGCCCTTACGCCACGCGTTCCATGCGTTGATAACCAGACCAAGCTGCTCTCGCTGCGTGCGGCGGCGCTTCGTCCTGCGGTCTGTTTCAAGACGCTGACGCAACGCAAGAATTGGGCTGCCAGCCTCGAGGCCCGCGCCCGTAGACAGCTTCTCGAAAAACATGTGCGCCTGCTGCGGGCTGATCTTGGCGAAAGCAAAAAAAGCTGCCCGCGCCACTGACGGCTGAGCATCATTCTTAATCAGGTGCTGGTGTGACTCATTGGCAAGCCTGATGAGGTCAGGGTGGCTATGCACCCATTCCTGAATCTGCGGAGCGGTGATGAGTTGCGCCTGGTGGGTATCGCGGAAGATAACGCCCGACTGCCAAACAAGGAAGAATTTGGCGCCTGCCGCGTTGTGGTTGTAGTTCTTGATGCCCGCCATAGCCAACTGGTTACCGGGGGTGCGCTTGCGGCCCTGGTCGATGTAGAAGCGTGATTCCGGGGGAAGGCCACGGGTCACGTTCATAGCTACGCCCTGACCACTTGCGAGCTGGCTGATGGCGTAGAGGCGGTGCTGTCCGTCGATGATGTTGCCATCGGCGTCCCATGCAATGCCGGCGTTGGTGAAGTGCCAGAGTCCGGCTTCCATGTCGCGGCGGTACTTGGCAACGGTGATTGCGCTGACGGGCCGGTTGCTGACATTCCTTTCGAGCCAGCGCTTTGCCATCTCGGGGGTGATGATAACAACGGAAGTGGTGGGGCGGTCGGTGATAATGTCAATGGTGGTGGTGTTCACGGTAGAATCTCCTTAGTTGGTGTTCATGGTTTGCAGGACCTCAGCCAAGGTCGCTGCGAGTCTCTGAAGGTCGCTCTCATGTTTGAGGGCGACCTTCTCTTTGTTTGATGGGTAGCGGTCGTCTTCGGTTAGTTTGTGGAGTCGTTCGACGTTGCGTTTCAGGTCGTAGACGGTGTTGAAGAACTGTTCCGTGAGGGGCTGGCGCTTCGGCGCTGGCGGCTCCGTAGGTTCAGGCTGCGGTGCGGAGCGGGCGTAGGTTTTGCCATCCATGCCCTGCACTTGGGCAGGTGGCTCAAACTGAGCCACCTCATTTAGATCGCTCATCACGGTATTTCGGGCGGCGCCAACAATCGGGGCGATGGCCCGCGTGCTCATACCCTCTGCGGATAGCATCTGCACCATTTCCTGCCGTTCGCCACGGGCAAGGCGCATGGGCTCTTCGCCCAGCACCTCGGACAGGTAAGCGGTCCAGGATGCGTACCCAAGGGCTAGGTGCGCGTTACCGGCCTTAGCCTCGGCCACGTACTGCTGTAGCTTTTGGCGGGCGTCCGCGTAGTTGTGGGCGGTAATGCGGATCTTCTCGGTGAGCTTCCGCGCTTCTGGTTCGGTAAGTTCTACCGTTGCTACCGCGCTCATGCTGCCAGCCCCAGCGCCTTGTCAGCTTCGCGGGTGGCTTTTTCCCCGGTTGGGTCGCTGTACTGGATGAACCGGGCGAGTTCGGGATCAAATAGGCCCTTCTTGAACTTGTTTGCCAGTTTGTCGGCGCGGGCGTCCGAGAGTGTTTCGTTGTTCGCGGTGGCGATGTTTTTGAGTGCCGCTGCTATGTCGTTCTTGGTTGCGGAGCGGTCTACGTACCGAAAAAACACAGAGTTCTCCCTAGGTAACTCAAGTCTCGAAAGACAAGAGGGGATAGCGAATGTGGTGTTTGCCCAGACTGTGGGCGGAAGGTTGCCGGCGCTTAGCGCAGCGGCGGGGGTGTTACTTGTTTGGTGGTTCGGTGGGCTGTGATTCGAGCCATGCGGTGAGTTCTGCGGCCATGATGACCGGTTTCGTATTTACATACCTGGCGGTCAGGTCGTTGTTGCGGATGGCCCTGCGGATTGTGTCGGTCGAGTACCCGACTGCGGCGGCGGCTTCTTCGATGCTGAACGCGATCTTCATGCCGCGTCCTGAAAGAGTTCGAGGAAGCTGATGCCTAGTGCCGCTGCGACTTCTCCGAGTTCTTCTACTTCGAACTTCTCGGGTCGTTCAAGTCGGCGTGTGAATGTGTTGGGGGAGAATCCTGCTTTTACTGCGAGTGCGTGTCGGCTGATCTTGCCGTCTGCGATTGCGTGTCGGATGGTTCGGGCTGCGAGTTCGCCGGGGGGCGGCGTTGCGTTTTCTTCCATATGGACACTCTATTCCCCGTTTGGAGAAAAAGGCAAGTAGTGGCGTGTCGCGTTTCTGAGTACTTGGAAGCAAGTAGTTCGGTGGATTGGCGCAAGATCTGCGCAGGATTCTTGGATAAGACTTGTTAAGTTGTCCATTTGGACGATATTGTCTCCACATGGGAACTTATGGACAAGAGATCGCCGCAGCTATGATCGTTCAGATCAAAGCGGAGATGGCAGCGCTGGACTGGAAGCCGCAGGAGCTTGCCAAGCGCGCCGGGATCTCCACCAGCTCCATGTACCGCTACCTCGACGGGGAACGGAAGATGAAGCTTGAAGACATAGCCGACATCGCCGGCGCGCTCAACCTCTCCTACTTCGAGCTTGCAGCCCGCGCACAGCGCCGCCTAGACGGCAAGGATGTCCGGTAGCGTCAACCCATGCAGGGCGGCAAGGTCACCCGCTTCCTCAACAGTCAGTTGATGTATCTGCTGGCGTGCCATTTCAACGCCCTCCGCTGATAGCCCCCAGGCCTCGCGGAGGGCGTGCGTCGGTGTGTTATCGGCCAGTTCCTTAGCCCGCTGAAAGTGCATGTAGATCCCCAGTTATTCGAATGCGTGTTCGGATGCTTTATCACCATAGATCATGGCTCCGACAGAGATCAGCGGCCGGCTGCGTGACAGCAGAATCTCACATGGGTAATTCTGCCACGCATGGGGCACTACTGCGGAGTAGGTCACACCACCAAGGGTACTTACCTTCTGCCGCAGAATCGGCGCTTGCGCTGCCCCATTTGGGGCGCATAACCTCATAAGAGGCGATTCGTCGTGTGACAACACTTTCTAGTGTTAGGGGCAATAAGCTGTGGCGGTGCCATCCGGAAAGCAGCCTGCACCAGGCCCACTTGCCCGCGCCATTTCAGCGCAGATCCGAATGCTCATGGGGGAACGACGCATGACAGCTCAAGCGCTTGCCGAGAAGGCGGGATTATCCCGCAGCTACCTTGGCAAAAGACTGCGTGACGAGGCGGCCCTCACGAGCAACGACATTGAGGCGCTTTGCGCTGCCTTGGAGATTGATATTTGGTCGTTCGCTAACGCTGCGCTCAATCGCATGAAGGAGCGCTGAAACACAAAAGAGGCCCCGCACTCATGGTGAGTGCGGGGCCTTGTCTATTGTTCGAGTAGTTTGCTCATCTTGTTCATAGCGTCGGTCAGTTGTCGTGTGTTGCCTTTGGATTTGTATCCGCGGGTTACTGCGCGGGATGAGTGGCCGACGATTTCGGAGACGACCGCCTCGTGGACGCCTGCTTCTATGAGTAGGTCCACCGCCCCATGGCGCGCACCGTGGAGTGATACGTCGTCGGCTGTGATGCCGGCTGCTTTGAGCGCGTTCTTCCATTCGGCGGACGCGCCGTCTGGATCCCAGGGCAGGCCGTCGCGGGTGAAGATTAGTCCTGGTTCGCGGTTGGCTATGTGTGCGTGGAGGATGGAGCGCAGGGGTTCGACTAGCGGGATGATGCGCCAACCGGCCGAGCTCTTGGGCCTGGTCAGATACAACGTGCTGCGTAGGTGGCGGTGTTCCCAGTCGGCGGGCGCTTTGGATATGTCTGTGATGCGCTGTAGCTGCCATGAGAGGTCTAAAACGTCGGTAACCCTATCGACCTCCAGCCCGAGTATTTCGCCCCGCCTGGCGCCTGTTAGGAGCGCTGTAGCCCACATGGCGGCGTTCATCTTGGCTTGTTCGTCTTTGCCGTCTAGGTGGGTGGCGAGGTGTTTGAGGAAGGCTATGGCTTCGTCTAGTTCGAGGGCGCCTTGTTCTGCTTTGCGCTTGCGTGGCCGGTCTACGTTTTCGCAGACGTTGACGGTGACGTGTCCTTCGCGTAGGGCGGCTTTGAGTGCGGTTGAGAGTACGTTGTGGCCTAGCAGCGTGTAGGTGCTGGAGAGCATTTCTGTGCCCTCTGGTAGGTCTTTCTGGCCTCTTAGTGCGGGGTCTTTGGGGGTGTTCTGCATGGTGGTGTGCAGGGTGCGGACGTCTTGGGCGGTGAGCTTGTCGATGCGTTTGCGGCCCAGGATGGGGATGATGTAGCCGTTGACGACGGTCTTGTATCCGGCCAGCGTCTTCGGCCGGATCTTGACCGGGGCTATGTCGTCCATCCAGTGGGTCATCCATTTTTCGACGGTGAAGGTGGATGTGGCGAGGTTGCCGTGTTTCTCTAGTTCTTTCTTGGCCGTTCGCAGCTCAGTCACTACGGCGCCCTTGTCCTTTCGGCAGATCACCTTTCGCCGGCGCTTTCCATCCGTGGAAGGCAGTTCCAGGCTGACACACCACATCCCGTCCGCCCTCTGGTAGACCCCGCCTTCTCCTTTGGGGCGGCGTCGTTTGGCGTGTCGGCGGCGTTCGGACAGTTCCGCAAACTCGTCAGCGAGCCATTGTGATGGTTCTTCGCCGCGTGCTTCAAGTTTCTTCAACACGGTGCGGTCGGCCACGTAGTTACGCTCATCCTCAGCCGTCCACCGCGGGCTAGGCATCAGGGGCCTTCCTGTAGGGGTTTACGGGCACGGGTTCGTACATCTGCCGCTCGTAGCATTCCCGGTAGCCTTCGTCCCATGCCGCCGCCATCAGGTGCGGGGCTGCGGCTTCGAGGGCGGCGCGGGTGAACGCAGTTTCAGTGCTGCGAAGGTGTTCACTCTGCGAATCCCAATCGACACCGCCACGCGCTGCGAAGGATGCCTTCGCCGCCGCTTCGACTGCCTCGTCCGGGATCACGCCTTACCTCCTGTGTGGATGATCTTGAATGGCCCGCGCCTGCCGGCCTCCAGCCAGGATGATGACTCTCCGGGATTGAGCCATGACACCCAGTGCCCGGATTCCATGAGTTGCCACGCGAAACCCGCACGCTCAAGGATCACCGAGTAGACCGGCAGAACGTCTAGCTCTGCTGCTGTATGGACCACCTGGCCTTCTACCGCCTCGTCCGGGATCATGCCGCAGCCCAATCGTCCTGGCTGTCTCGCGATTCCATATCGTGCAAGCATGAGTCGCAGTATTCGAACTCTTCACCTTCCAGCGCCTCGTAGCAGATCTTGCATTGGGCCGCCCCTGAGCGTTCTGGCTTCATTTCTTCCCCCGTTGTTCTATGTAGTGTGTGAGTGCTTGCCTGATGATGTCGGACAGGTTTTCGCCGCGGGACCGGGCCAGGGTAAGGGCCGCAGTCCACAAGTCGTCAGGGATGCGGACGGTGCGGCGCGGGGTCGCGTTAGACGGCATTGCGGTAAGGGTTATGTGGTTCGCCTTCGTGCCGCCATTTGTAGAGCGCGCCGTTTACTTCCGGCGTTGATCTGCTCCACGCCGCAGCCGCACCTTCCTCCCACGCGGCCGCCCGCGCTTCCCGAATCTTCTCATCCAGCCAGTCCTGCGCCGTCGTCGGGTCGTCGGCTAGCTCTTGCGCCATGCACGTCTCGTAGCCCTCATTGAAGCTGCGTGCGTGGTTCTCGATGTCGTGGTGGTGAACGTGGATCAGCAGGTGCTGGGCTGCTGCTTCTAGGGCTAGGCGGATTTCTGGCCTTGTCACGTTGGACGTTGGTACGCCGGGGACATCCCAGAATGTAGCCCACGCCGCTTCTACCGCTTCGTCCGGGATCACTTGGTGGCCTTTCGGTAGGGGTTCTTAGTCCAGCCTGGCTGTTCTTCGCGGACACCGTCCGAATAGCCCTCATCCCACGCGGCCGACTGCAGGTGCGGGGCTGCGGCTTCTAGGGCGCGTTTTGCCTGGCTTGTGCAAGTCAGTTCTTCCATTACTGTCCATTTGCGGCCTCGCAAACCAAAGATCGCTATTGCCGCCGCTTCGACCGCCGCGTCGGGGATGTTCATGCTGCCCTCCTAATTCGTTGCTGGATGAGTAGAAGGTATTCGGCTTCGCGCTCGATAGCGATGCAATGAAAGCCTTCGAGTATGGCTGCTTCCACCGTGGCTCCTGATCCTGCGAAGGTGTCCAAGACAACGCCGCCGGAAGGCGTGACGAGGCGTATCAGCCACCGCATGAGCGACAACGGCTTGACAGACGGGTGAACCACCCCGCCGACAGACGGACGTTCTGCCTTTGACGGCTTTGCAACATAGAAGAACTTTGACTCAGCAAGCCGGTTCGCCTGAGCCTCATCGAGGACGACATTCGCGGGCCAACGACCACCGTCCCCGCCGCCGGTCCTGATCGTTGACCGCTGCCCAAAACCACCGGGGCCGTAGTTAGCACCACGAATACTCTTGCCCTGCGGCCTACTAGTGTCGTCATCACTCGGTATGCGGGCCGCGTCTATTACATATTCGCCCGTCCCATATACCGCCTTATTGTTTTCCAGGGTCCCCTTTAGTGGTTTCCGAGCAACGACGACCGGCTCAAACGCAGCCTTCAATGTGGCGTTATTCTTTGGGAACCCTTGCGAGTGCATCCAAGCTATCGAGTCGCGTATCTCAAACCCTGCATCTTCTATGGCGACTGCAAGTCGGTGCCATGTCCGCGTGCCACCAAAAGCCAGCAGATACCCGCATGGCTTCAGTACCCGCAAACATTCTTCGGCCCAGTCCTGTCCCGGTGGAAGTTTGTCCCATTCCTTACCCATGAATCCGAGGCCGTAGGGCGGGTCGGTAACGATACTGTCTACCGAGTCGTCCCCCATCCCCAGCATCACGTCGATGCAGTCGCCGTGGATTATCTCTGGCCCGTCCCCAATACCGTCTGTCATGTCCCCTACTTTAATCGCTGTCATGACAGTATGCAAGCCTGTACTGTAGCCAATGCTGGCGTAAGTTAGCGTATGCTGGCGTTTCTGGTGTGACTCGAGAACCGCTAGATTCCGCGGATTTCCGCGCCAGAACAGTAGTAAATCGAATGGATTAAATGGTGAGCGCACGACTCATAATCGTGAGGTCCGGGGATCGAGTCCCCGCACCGCTACCGGTGGGAAGGCCCCTAGATCCCCTAGATCTAGGGGTTTTTCTATGTGCAGATGGCGAGTCGATGCGCCCCAAGGTGTAGCCAAGTAAAGCCGTTACTGTAGCCTATGGCCCTTTGTTTTCTCAGCACACCACAGCACATCTCAGCCCGCCTCACTCAAAATTCTTCGCCCGCCCACTCATCAGCGCTAACCCTGCGCACCTGCCATTTTTCATCCCACCGGCAGTGGTACTCACCGAACCTGACCCACTCATGCAGGACGTGCGTGGGCGTAACAGCTACTGCGCGGCCCCAGGTGACCCGTACACGCACCAACGGGCGCGGATCGAGTAGTTGGGCCTTCGCGCCCGGTGCGCGTGCCAGAGCCTCACGCAACGCCATCCGCCGCCGCATAGACTCCATCGAATCATCGTTCACGGGACCATGTTAAACGCGTATAAGCCCCCACCAGCCCGAAGGCTGATGGGGGCTAATACGTTGGGGAACTTAACCGGTCTTATTGGCACGATCGAGGCTCCCGTCCAGGCACTGCGTTCCGGTGCCTTACACTTTTGGTAATCAATTGTCACGTCACCTTGGGGGAACTGTGTCTACGTCCAGCGGGAAAAAGCTCAACAAAACGGCACTTCAAGCCATAGGTGTCGCGTTGCTGGCCCTGCTGACGGCCGGTGTGGTCGCCTTCGCGCTGATCCCGGCAGCCCCGCCGGAGCCAACCATCGACATCGCCGCGGTTGAAGCCCGAGCTTCCCAGAAAGCTGCGGACAAGGCTGCCAAGGCTGCCGCGGAGTTGGAGGCCACGAAGGTGCCGCTGACGTTCCCGGAGGGGCGCCCGTTGAAGGTGCTCATGTCCGGCGATTCCCTGGCGGTTGGCTGGCACGCCTCGGTGGAGGCGAACTCGTTCCGGGTGAAGACCTTGGAGGCGCTTCAGAAGCGTGGCCCGATTGATTTCGTCCCGTCCTATTGGGCCGGCGCGAAGGTGGGCGATATGATGACCCAGAAGGCCCCGAAGCCGGGCCTGAATCTGGACCTCGCCATCCTTGAAATCGGGACCAATGACTACGTCAAGCTGACCGACGTGGCGCTGTTCCGCACCCAGTACGCTGCCTATCTCGACGCGCTGAAGGCCAGCTCACCCGATGTCCGCTTCCTCTGCATGGGTGCTTGGTCTGCGGCTCAGGGCAAGGTCCAGGAGTACGACAACGTCATGAAGGAAGAGTGCGAGTCCCGCGAAGGTAAGTTCATGGACCTCCGCAGTATCGCCGGCTACCAGCCCTACCGAAGCGTGCCGGGTACGCTCGGTTGGGCTGGCGCGACGGACTCAGGTCACCCGAATGACGAAGGCCACGCGGTCATCACCACGGAAATTCTCAACCGGCTGAGCAAGACGCTCGCCTAACGGGCCTGCCCAAGGTACACGGCGGCCTGACGTGCGCCTTCCCGCCCCAGTGCGCGGGCGCCGGCACTGGTCGGGTGGATGCCCCCAACGTCACGGGCGAACACGTCTGCCGGGCCGTCTCCCGTTGGGGAGGTTACGGTCCCGGTGCCGGTCCAGAGGTTCAGCGTGGTGTCCATCAGGTTGATGAATGGGAGCCCGACTGCGGCGGCTGCCGCTTGGGCTTCGTCGCGGATGCGCGTCTGCCCTGCCGTGGGAGTGGTCATGTACATGTCTGAAGCGACCAGGAATATCGTGTCCGGCTTGGCTGCTTTCAGGGCGTTCAGGTCCGCGATCATCTGCGTCTGTGCCACGTTTGCTGCTTCTCCGCCGTCGTTGACCGAGGCGAAATACACGCACACGTCCCCGGACCGAAGGTAGGGCAGCACGTCTGCTGCGAAGCGGCTGCTGTAGTTACCGAAGCTGTTGGTCGCGTCCACCTTGACGGCTCCTGTTGAGGGGACCGCGGTGAAGTTCCAGATGTCCGCGAAGCCGAGGTGCCGGCCAAGCTGGATCGCCAGTGCGTCGGCCACGTCGGTCGCGCCGATGCCGTAGTTGTAGGAGTCGCTGATGACCATGAACCGCGGCGAGGGGATCGACGGCGGGAAGATTGCCGCAGTGGGCTTGAGGCGGATGCCTTGGAAGTTCGTGGGAGACACCGGCAGCGAAGCCCATTCGAGGACGATGCGCCGGTAGTCCACGCTCCCAAAGTCCACGCTGAAGTGGTTGGTGCCCGTTCCGGTCGCTCCTGAGACGCTGGACAGGAGCTGCATTTGGGCGGAGTGCGGGCGCTCATTGACCCACAATTTGAACGCCGCGCCAGAGGGCACCTGAAGGGTGAACGCGAACCCGTCTCCGTAGAGGTCGAACTCGATACGGGCGCAGCCGCCCCACGCCGATGCTGTGTCATTGGTCTTGCGGGCGTTGCGCGGGTACGCGGTGCCGGCGCCCATCGGGAACAGCGGTGCGCCGGAGACGCGGAAGCCGGGCCAGTAGTTGGTTTGCGAAGCTTCTGCCCGGACGGTGCGAGTGTAGGCAGCCGGGGCCGCGGTGGCTGCGCTCAGCGTCGGGGACGGAGACATGACCGAGGCGCCCACCATGGAGCGGACCAGGTCAGAGCCGGGGACGATGTTCTTGGCGAACTTCTTTTCGGAGGCCTGGCGGGAGTAGCTGGGTGCGTCGAGGATACCCATAGTTAGCTCACCACAATCTGCGGGACGTTGGTTGCTGCGCCGTTCGAGTTCCGCGTGATCGTCGGCTGCGTGAAGGTCTTGGTGGCTGGCGAGCCGTACGTGATGGTGTACGCGTTCACTGCTCCGGTGGAGTGCCGGGCAGTGATCGTCAGCGTTCCGGGCGTGCCGTCTGGCCATTGCACGGCGGCGCTGGTGACCTGATCCGAACCGTCTAAAGTGACCGCACCGGCAATGAGCAGGTCGGGGTTTTTGGCCGCCTGGATCAGCCCAACATAAGTGGCAGTTAGTTCCGCTCGTGTTGGGGGTTTGGGGTCGAGGATGCTCATGCGGTTACCTCCGTGATGGCGGGCTGGTTGGTGATGTTGCCGTTGGTGTCGCGGGTGACTGCGGGTTGGGTGTAGGTGGTGGTCCCGTGGGTGATGGTGTAGGCGTCGAT
>Ga0157369_10004183_pt1 | contig 17101 bp, 44 predicted proteins | sample C25metaG_FD_113461 | JGI IMG/M metagenome (GOLD analysis project Ga0157369, IMG submission 113461) | Corn rhizosphere microbial communities from Kellogg Biological Station, Michigan, USA - C2-5 metaG | ecosystem: Host-associated > Plants > Roots > Rhizosphere > Soil | place: USA: Michigan... | reverse complement strand
CACAAGTAAGGAGACTTATATGTCTTTTGTTATCGCAGCAATCGCCTTCGGCATCGTTGCTCTCGTCCTCGTCCTCGCAATTCTGTTCTCTACGGAGCGTGGCCCTGCGGCTGGTCTCCTAGGTGCAGCGACACTTGCGTTCCTCGTGTTCGTCGGAATCACTTCGACCACAACGGTTGACGCTCGTAGCGTTGCCATCGTTCAGGGTTTCGGTCAGTACAAGCACACGCTTGGCCCCGGTATCCATCTGATCAAGCCGTGGGAGTCCACTGAGGAGTTCACGACTCGTATCAAGGACACCGACCTTAACGATAAGGACGGTGGGAAGAACAGCGTTTACGTTGCCTTCTCTGCTCCCAAGGCTGTCGATGCCGAGGGTAAGGTCATCTCTGGTCAGACTGATCAGGCCGGTGGTGGTAATGGTAATATCAACGCCATGATCCGTTGGTACATCAACCCCGATAAGGGTAACTCCGGTGCTCGTCTCCTGTGGGAGAAGTTCAGGACTTTCGATGACGTGCAGAACCGTCTCGTTCTCTCTGAGTCTCAGCAGGCCGTGGCAGATGTTGCTAATGACTACACCGCTGGTGTTGCGTCTGTGAACCAGACTGTCATTGGTGATGCCATTACCAAGAACCTACAGGCACGACTTGCCAAGTATGGAGTCGTCGTTGACAGTGTTGCCATTAAGGGTGTTGACCTTGATGGTGCCACCAAGGCATCGCTACAGCGCATCGTTGATAACATCAACAAGACTCAGGCTGCCAAGGAAGAGCAGGCTCGTGCGATTGTTGATAACGCTACCGCAAAGTTGCGTGCTGAGTCTGGTACTCTGAGCGCGGCCAACATGCAGCGTTACTGCCTTGACGTTGTGAACAATTGGGACGTGTCCAAGAATGGTCCGCTCCCTGCTACGTTCGATTGCTCCCTTGGTGGTAACACCAACAAGAGCATCCTCGTGGGCACTGGTAAGTAATACCAGATAAGTGAGCGGGGTGGGTCGAAAGGCTCACCCCGCTCCTCTGATTAAAGGAGAATTAATATGAGAATTACTCGTTCAATGTGGCTCCTCGGATGCAGCGTGTTTGGTCTTGTCCTTCTGCTCAGCATTGTTTTCGGATTTTCCGCTATCTGGGTCACCGGCGCGGTGCTTTCTAATAAGTTGGCCAACACCGCTTTCATGTTGGTCATGCTTGATATCGGCATCGGTGCTACCCTCGCATGTGTTTGGGACATGGTGGATTTTAAGTAAGGAGAATAATGGCAACTAAGATCGGTAGCATCGAGCACGCAAGTACTCTTGCTAACTATAAGTTCCCAAAGAGACGGACCTATGATTGGGCCGGTAAGTCTTTCTGGGAAGAGCAGCCTGAGAAGCGCTCTCCACGAGGCTTTAAATTCCTCGGTGCAGGATGGTCAAGGAATGCATTCCTAGGACCGGACGGTTTTGTCTACAAGAAGCCCAAGCAGTACGATGGCGAAGGTGGAACCATCAAGTATGGCATTGCATGCAACAAGAGCGAGGCTGAGCGATTTAGGGTAATGTCCGATTCCTTGAAGGAAGCCGGGTATGACAAGGTAAGACTGGCAAAGTGCAGACTGTTCAAGAGTGTGAACGTCCTAGCCATGGAATATGTCCAAGGCATCAAGGAAGACTGGAACTGGACGGAGATGAATAAGTTGAATCAGAGCCACGGCATCAACGGTCTATATAGGTTAGGTCTAGATGATCTTCACACCGGAAATGCCTTTCTGGACTCCAATGGAGTGTTGGTGATCATTGACTATGCTGAGAGTGATATCTTCTCTGAGGATGAATGACCTCTTGACCACCGGCCCATGAGGGTATAGACTCCTCCTACAAGACCAACCGACGACAGGAGTAAAGACATGATGCGAGTGATTCAGGTCTGGAAGAGTGGGCGGCTAATCTCTGATGAAACTGCCAAGGATGACCTAGAGGCTGCTTCGATGCTTGTCGATATCCTTAGGGATCAGGACGAGGACCACGATTCATTCACTATTATTATCGACAATGGGGTGAAGTGATGGAGTTTGTCGCTTGCCTGTCCATCATCATCTTCTTCTTCATCTGCATTGAAATGCCTTTTCTTCTCCCGTGGATCATGGTAGCCTGTGTCCTAGGAGTTGTATACTGCATCTACAAGATTTGGAGGCTCCGATGAGTAACCAGAGAATTGAAGTTCGTCAGTTGGATGACGAGAACTGCGAAATCGTTCTGCTTCGTAATGGAGAAGAGTTTGAGATTGCCACCACTAACCATGATGAGCATGGATGGGCAGGAATGGAGGCAGTGGAGGATGCAGTTCGACGCACCGCTGCTGCTATTGGAATTGAGGTTAAGGTAGTATGACTTGGATTCCCACTATTCAGAATTGTGACAACTACATGGATGAGCGAACTGGCAAGTATGAGTACCGCGCTGTCCGCTACCGCGCCGCTATCGACTGGATGTATGAGCAAGGTCTTGATGACTCCATGACTGTCGTTGATGTTGGCGCTGGCATGACCGAATTCGACTACTGCCTGCGTGCCGAGTATGGCTGGCGTGGCCGGTACATTCCCGTTGATGGTGGCATTGACGGCACGGACCTAAATGCTTGGGTTCCGCCCCGTGATGCTCACTTCTTCGTGGCTCTGGAATTGATTGAGCACATCAATGACTGGCCACGTCTGGTGAATGCCATGAAGGGCAAGGCGTCCCGTGGTGTGGTTCTTTCCACCCCCAACCCATTTACCACAGATGTTATCGGAATGGACCCCACGCATGTCTGCGAGGTTTATCCCGGTGAGTTGGAACTATTCGGTTTCAACGTAAAGAATGCAATGTTCTACGGCGGGGTTTTCTCAGGCGGCAGAGCAGATTCACTATTCGCAACTTGGAGGAAGTAATGATGGAACTAATCGCATCTCTGTTGATTATTAACTTCCTCTTTGTTGTCCCGTCGCTCATGGCGTACCATTACTGCGAAAGCGATGACACTGCTGCCGATGCTTTTACCAAGGCACTATTCTGGCCCATCTTTGGCACCCGTGGAGTCTACCGATCATTCAAGAAGACTTGGAGCGAACAATGACCACAACCTTTATCGTACTCGGAGTGCTGCTATGGCTTTACTGTGGCTACGGTGCCGCTAGGGCTGCGTGGATTTTCTTTGAAGAGAATTTCAATAGCGCCGATGGAATGATTGCATTCTCCATCTTCTCGATAGTCTTCGGTGCAGCATCGCTAGGCGGTGCATTTGCCACGGCAGGGTGGGCAATCACCATCGAGGGATTGACCTTTTACCGTCCAAAGAAGCGAAACCTCAATGTTAGCAGGGATTGGGTAAAGCGAAACATCTTCCTAGTTAAGAAGAAGGGTTGTGACTGTTGATGAAAAAGCGAACTCAATGTAACTGCGACTGTCATAAGTACAACAGTGCCAAGCACATCATGGCGTGCTGCGCTATTGACACCGAGACTGACAGCGTGCAAGAATGTCTCTTGAACAACGAGCACGGCGAGCACCTGTGGTGGTACACATCGTATGGTGGTGGTCACATGCTTAGTTATGTAACTGAGATAGACTTTAGAGTTGAGAAGAATCTCAAACTCCACCGATGCCCGGGAAAGAAGGCGGTTATGTCTAACGAGTCCCCTAAGCCAGAAGATTTCCGTATTGGTCTACCGGCCAATCGTCGTGAGCGTCAGGATGCCCTAGAGTCCCTGATCATGGAGCGTGTGAATGCCATGCGTCAGGAGAAGTACAAGGATGCCGTGATGAAGCACATCAAGGAAGAGTTTGACACTCTTGATAAGGAGATGAACGACGATGCCTGAGGATGATGACTGGTTCTGGAACATTTGGGACAACGAGGAGGACGACGATGCCTGACCTTACCCTCACCGCCCAAGAGGTCGGTGACCTAATTAATATGATGAATGGACTACGAGAAGAGAAAGTCATCAACGAGTCCACCTTTCTGGACACCCATTCCAAGGCGGTTTTCTACAAGATTCAGGAAGTTGCTGGACTGCCCAACTATGGCCTAAGGATTGTACAATGAGTGATAGCCGAGTTGTAGTGTCAGAGGATAATCGATACTGGCCTGCCCGCTACAGGGTTATGTTCGATAACCTTGGCGGTGCTGAGATTCAGGCAATTCAGACCGCTCTTATCGAATACGGTAAGAGTCAGCGTGCTTTGTTCAATAATGGCGCTACCAATGCAGTAGGAGAAAGTGCCGAAGGACTAGCAGATAAGTTGTGGGAGGCCCGTAATGTCTAGAATGGAAATTGTCGCAGGCGCACTAGAGTCCATCTATCCCGGCTTTTTCCTCAATGAGAGGCTTGCCGAGACCCTTCCCGAAGTGTATGATCATGCACTACAGGTCTACATGGCCTACGGGTACAAAGAGTCTGAGAAGCGTGAGTTTGCTATCCGTGAGGTAACCAATAAGATTTGGAACGCCTATTCTGGTGGAGATACGGCTTATCAGGCTGCGTGCATGATCGTCACACTATTGGAGGCAAATGATGTTCAGCAACAGTGAAGAGGATAATAACTGGACTGTGATTGAGAGCAGCAGCAAAAGCGTCTTCCAACAACGACTTACCGATTTTGTGGCTGGGAACTTCGTAATCAGCGTCCAGTACTCTGTCACCGAAACTGACAGGCATGTTCGCTACACCGCGCTTGTTCAATACAGGAGGTAATATGACAAACTTTTGGCTTTCTTGGTACCACCGGCCCGACGATGGAGTCTTTGAGATTCATTCCCCTTGGTGGGTGAGTGGATATGCATATGACAATGAGGGAAATGAACTTCCCACCATTGTCGCAGCGGTCAAGGCTGACTCTGAGGATGAGGCATGGCAGTTTGTCAATCTGTCTTATGACAATCCACCGGACAGCATTGATGCGCGGTTCTGTGATGAGATGAAGAAGTCTTCTCCATTTAGCGACCGGTTCCCCAGAGCAGAGTGGATGCAGTGGTGAAGACTACGTACATCATTGTCATGAGGCGCAATCCATATTTCCACGGCAGTGGAGACTTTGTTCTCACTACTGAGAGCGAGGCATACTTTAGGGGAACTCTAGAAGACCTTAGGGCCAACACTCGTCTCCCCGATCTGGATGACGACGCTCTGTATAGTGCCGGGTATCCCGGTTATGCTTATCTAAGGATCGAAGCATATGAAGCGAGACAGGTCAATGTATGAGTTCACTGACAAACTTGGCAAGCATGTTCACACATGGGAGCCGGGTCCGTATAAGGCTGAGCCAATCACCTGCCCCGCATGCCTTGACAGGCTAGATGCTCTGCACATAGAATTGTGCCAGAAGTACGGGTGGTCAGAGTGGCCGTCCGACATTAAGTAGGAGGCGTCATGAAGAGACCCAAGAGGACAGACTTCGGACTTGCCGAAGGAACCACTCCCGAGGCTCCGATTACTGATGAGGAGCGCGAGAAGGCTCTAGAAATTGTAATTCGCACTTATGTTCGTGCAACTCGTGAGGCCAAGTATCAGGCCGCAATTGCCGAATACTCGTGGGCAAACGGAGGCCGATGATGGCAAAGTTCAGGGAAGATGAAGGCGTTGTTTTCGTAAACCTAGAGAACACCCTGTCAGATTGGCTAAATGGACGGGTCTGCGTTGTGCAGCAGGTGTTTGAACAGCCCGGTCTGATGACCGCCTACCATGTAATCGATTCGCACGGCCATGAACTGCGTGGCTATGAGCATGAGTTGGAGTCTCTAGAATGAGACTCTACAATCTCACTGAGTTGGGTGATGGATGGGGATGGGGAAGCCGGGTTATTGAAATAATCGGTCAGACCATAAGCCTTGTATTCATCGCCCCACTCGTGTACACTCATCATGTGCTAGGGAAAGTCCTGAGCAAGATACTACCGTAGGAGGCACAATGCATCCGAGTTCTAAGAAGATGATGGATGCGGCGGGTCTTGTAGATAAAGAACTCGGTGAGATTCTAGAAATCATGGCATTGTACTGTGATTCAGGCAATCAGTTCCCGGCCCTTCGTGGTCTTGGTTATGAAGAAGCACTTGCATTAGCAGAATACATCTTAGAAGGAGGAGAGTAATGGAACTGTTTACCGTAGGCGGCTGTGTCCGCGATGAAATCCTTGGCATTAAGTCCAAGGACATTGACTACTCCGTTGTGCTCTCTCCTGATGAGATTGTTCCGCGCCGTGCCAAGTCTGGCAAGATGATCGAGCAGACTCCATTTGAAATTATGGAGAATGAACTGCGTCGGCGTGGGTTCCGCATTTACCAGAAGAAGCCTGAGTACCTGACTATCAGGGCTAAGTTTCCTAACTACAACTACGCTGACCCTGCCGTAATCCGGCTCGGTCCTTCTGGACTTGATGCTGACTTTGTTCTGGCGCGTAAGGAAGGCTCCTACAGTGATGGGAGGCGTCCTGATGCCGTTGAGGTCGGTACATTGCAGGACGACCTAGCGCGACGTGACTTCACGATGAATGCTATCGCCAAGGACGTTGATGGAAACCTAATTGACCCGTTCGGTGGTCAGGAAGACATTCGTAAGGGGCTGATCCGCTGTGTCGGAAAGCCATTTGATCGAATTCTTAAGGAAGACCCGCTCCGTGGCCTGCGTGCTATGCGATTTAGCGTCACCAAGGGATTCGAAATCGATAACGATATTCTTCTGGTGCTAAAGTCTAGGCACTTCAAGGACGAAATCGTAAAGACCACTAAGGCCGAGCGGGTTCGTGAGGAGTTGGAGAAGATGTTCGCTGCCAACACTCTAGATACTGTCATGCTTCTGACTGAGTTGGGACTTATCGGCACGCTTTTCAACAACCAGACTGGCATCCGTCTGATGCCCACGATGAAGGGATAAGCACATGTTTGTTACCGCTAAGGATATTACCGGCGAGGTTTATACATCTCCCGATGTTACCAAGGATGAACTCCTTGCTGCCTGTGCTGAGGAAGGCATGACCGAACAAGAGGTTATGGACGCTTACAAGCATATGGTGGAACTGCTTAAGGATTACTCCAAACTGACCTTTGTCACCATCAACTTGGGGACTCTTGCTAAGCCTGACTACATCGATCTTAACCCAAACAATCTGATCTACGTCAGGATTGGAAATAGGTTTGAGGAGTGGGACTGATGCATACCTGCGCTTCTCTAACCTGTGAAGAAAACACACCGGCCACGATCCCGATGTATGTGTTCGTGGCCGGTGGTTCTTACCCGCTGTGGGTCTGTACAACAGAGCACGGACGTGATCTAATAGAGGCTGGTCGAGCAAACGATGCCGACGTTCGTTTCATCACAGGAAGGCAGGACTCATGATTGCACTGCTATGGGGTATCGCATATCTCCTCTTTGGAGTTGTCTCTGCTAAGGCTTGGGCATATTGGTTCATCAAGGTCAAGGGTGAGAATTGGTTTACCTCCGTTGGTGAGGTCTTCTTCTTCATCTTCCTAAGTCCGGCCTTCTGGGTTGGCGCTTTGGTCTTCCAGATCATCAATGCCTTTGAGTTTGTAGTTCGTCTGGTGTCTGGTATGGGAACTTCTCAGTTCTTCAAGAGTTTCTTTCACGTTGGCAAAAACATCAAGAGTGGGTGGTAACGTGAAGCGGCGGTGCGGGTGGTGTGGAGACAAGTGCGGACAGCATATCTATGCCTCTCGCACCGTCTCAGTTTATTTCTCAGGTGCTCATGGAGGCCGGTCGTCCGAAAGTGAGACGACAATTTATTTCTGCGGTGTACAGCACCGACTCAACTACTTTAGGGAGATGTGATGGAAGCATTTGGTATTCTTTTCGTATGGATCATTGTTGGATGGGCCGGTGTCTTTTTGGTTAACTACTTTAGCGCCCAAGTCTCTCAATATAAGGACCCTTTCCTTGATGACGGACCACTCGTCTTCTTCGGTGTGGCGCTTGGACCATTCACTATGCTGGCGGGAGTGGTTTATGCCATTACTGTGGTACTTGGTCGAATGCTGAGGCTCAGTGGCATTAACTGGAAGATGCTGTTTTCTGCCCATGACCGTGATATGACTAGGCGCTGGTAATAAATCTATTGACCCATACCGGCCCGGTGGTATAAACTGAGGCTTCGACTAGGAAAGGAACGCTCATGATCTTTGGATACATTGTCGCTTGGCTTCTGTGCTGGCTGTTCGCTGGCTACTTAGGCATCATTTCATGGAACACTGGCATGAAGTTGCACAACTCGCACTCACGAGAGTATATCTCCACTGGTGGTGAAGTAGCCGGTAGTTTTGCACTTGGTGTCCTCATGCTCCTTATAGGTCTTGTTGCTCTCCTGAGTGGACTTGTGGTTAAGTTTAATCGAGTCAATCGTGGAAAGTTCAATAACAACGAGACTTTCCGAAGGGTGTTCAGGATTCCTTCATGAGATGGCTAAGCAGACTTCTAGAAAAGAACTACCGAGTCGTGTCATCCAAGACAGGCCCGGGAATCACTTGGACCCACCGCTCTCGTTGGACGGCTGCATGGACAGCCACATCCTATGAGTACACAGAATGGCGGGCGGGTCTACCAAAGGAATTACGACAGGACTGGAATGTCCAGAAGAAGGCGGTAACTAAATGACTAAGTTCAATATCAACGATCATGTCAGGGTTCGTGGCAGGAGTGACGTATGGGATAACAAGACCGGCGTTATCGTAAAGGTAGAGGACTTCCTTGATGCCACCGACTCTTTTGGTTGGGGTCCAGCATATAGGGTTGCCATGGACGAGCCGTTTCCAGTTGCCCCCGGCGTCAGTGATGGCAAGCATTGCATATTCTTTGAAGACCATCTTGTCCCCTTTAGTAATGGGGTTGACGAGGTTGAGACTGGCTATCTTAACTTTGAGGCTGCTGCTTCGGTTATCAAGAACGCATGCGAGCGCTACGGTGCTGTCAATTTCTCTGTTCTGACTGATGATCAGAAGCGTGAGATTCTGGTTGAGGTAATGCACGAGCGCTATAAGCGCAACTATCCCAACGATGACGGACGTATTGCCAAGGTTATTGCAATCGAGGACGCTGATGTGATCTTTGCCAACCTTGACACTCTTCGCCCCTTCTTCGCGGCGGTGGAGCGTGGTTGAGCAGCGGTGGATTCGTAAGTTGTGGGAAAACGTCTATATCTCCTCCGAGATGGGCAAGGTTCTCGTGATTGCCGCTAATGGCATGAAGACCCGAGAGGTTGAATGGGAATTCAAGTCAGACGATGAGGCTACTCAGTTTGTTTCTGATGCTGGAATTGATCTGGCATCCCGAGGCTTTAAGATTAAGGAGTAAGTATGGATAAGAAGGTTGATCTAGACGGCTGGGAGATTAAGAATCTCTCTAGGCGCGGTAATGATTTGAAGGTCTGGTACTTTCAGATCGTAAAGCCCGATGGTCGAACCCTTACGGTTCCCTCTGGCTATTATGACCATGACCTTAGCAAGCCGGTGTGGGAAGGCTTTTGGTCTTCTGTCTACCCTGCTGAGACAGGTGGCACTACATGGCTGCGTGTGTATGGCAAGAATGAGGTTGCGGCAATTCGTAAGGCGATGCGCTATGTGACTCATCTGGCCAATAGGTGGCAGGCACAGGAAACCATCGCCAAGGAAGAGCCTAAGGCCGTCAAGTTCAAGGGCACAACGCCGGTGATTGTTGATTCTAGCAGGCTCCTTGAAAGTGCTGAGCCTAAGGAAGATGAGCCGGTTAAGGCAGAGAAGCGACCGATCATTGATCTAAATAGGAGGAAGAAGAATGTTTGATAAGTTACCGGGCCGTTCCAAGCCTGACTATCTATTCAACGAGGATGACGGCAATGCTGATTCTGACGTTGATCGTGATGAGATGACTCAGGAGCAGGCGAGCGGGTACGCAGAGCACGTTATATCCCTCCAAAACTCAAAGCAGAGCGCCGCAGATAATTCAGACGGTAGAAGGTTCACCGTGGAATTTAAAACGGCTCTAGCGGAAAGCAGGAGCAACTACTACAAGTACGTGTGCGATGCCGTCATCAAGGACTCCAAGAACCCCGATAAAGTAGTCAACAGGGCAGGCTTTAGCGATGAACCTGATCAGGCATTTGAGCAGGCGAAGGAAAGAGTCAAGGCGTACATCAATGACCTAAAGATCAAAGAGGCCGGTCCTAGCGTAAAGGTGCTTCACTTTGACTAAGCCATATGTAGTGCATACGTCATTCAATGGATCAGAGTTTGCTTGTGGATTGAAGAAGCGGATCGTAGAGATTCCTCCTGACAATAGAGTGATGTGCTACGCATGTGCAATGGTTCTACTGACAAAATACAACGAATTGTGCAAGACCATAGAGCAACTGTGATTTGATACGTCAAGGCCAAACAGGACTGAATTCTCGGTTTTGTTTGGCCTTGACTGATTATCCGGTCAGGTATACACTGAGGGTAAGGAGATTATTCAATGGGCAATGTAAGAGACGAGTTCTACTATGATACCGAGTTCGGTAAGCAGACAGACGAGAGCGGGTTATACAGTGAAGTGCCACAGCCATGCTCAGTGTGCCGTAACCTAACGCATAGAATAGATGTGACCTTTGAGGCGTATCTATGCAATGCAGATCGGCCGGTTTTACTAAGGGAGTATCAGGCAGCACTAGCCAAGAACAATGAATGACTTCGAAGTAATGATGAATCCAGACCTTGACCTATGGTTTGGACAGTACGAATATATATACGAAGAAGAAGACTATGAGGACAGACGAAGAGCAGTTAAGAGCAATGCTAGACGAAATGCGCGTGTTCAAAGAAAGATTGCACGCTCTATCAGAATCAGCAAAGAACGTCACCAAGGCAATTGAGGGAGTGCTTGATGATGATATCCGTGATGCCGGAACCGGGGCGGGTCTTAGCGATGGATTCACACAAGATGCATATAGCACCCAAGACAACTACAAGGAGGCCGGTGGTCTTTTTGAATGAAGCAGAAATACTCCTATGTATAGAACCATGGTGTATTAACACAGAGAATACATATAAGAGAAAGATCAAGGTAGTAAGAGGATCATCTCTAGCAGACTTTCTTTGGGAACATCCCGAATATGAGGATGAAGTAGAGTACATAGACTGAGATAAGACTGAAACCTTGTGAAAACTATACAAAAAGAACAAAAACAGAGCATACAAGATACAAATTGTATGCTTTTGTTGTATGTTTTGATCAATTTGAGTGAATAAAGAGTTGCGAAAGATTGAGACTATGTAACCAAGTGGATACATAACCCTATTGCTACATATGGTGATTATGACTAACTCCCATCGTAAAAGCGGATAAATTGGCCTAAAACAGCCGCAAATGAGGACAAAACTGCTCAGAATTGCCTAAAAATTGATCAAAATGCACAAAAACCTCTCTCCCGGGGAGATTCTGGCTCAAAATATGCCCATCGTAAACGTGAAGACTCTAGATTCTGGCTCTAAATGGCCCTGATCGTAATAGAAGCCTCGTCTTGGTGCAAATCGGACAAAATGGACAACCATATGGTCTTCCCCCGGGGGGATTCACTCTCTTGTGTGTGTCTATACATAGGAGTAGAGTAGTCATTACTACACCACCGGCCCCTGAGGAGGGACAATGAGCAATTCAGAACACTGCTGCCCTGCTGGGGCGCGGTATTTTCGTCAGATGTTGAACGAGAAGCAAGATGTGAAGGCACATGTGACAAAGATGATCAGACGTGCTTATACTAGGGCTGCCGATCTTGCAGAACTAGAACGCTTGAAGGCTCATGAAGCCAACAGCAAGGAGAGATATGAACAACACACGAGAGAATGTGAAGGATAGGCTTGCCATAGCGGTATATTTGGTTGGAGCCTTCCTGATCACCGCCCCCTTCTGGATCATCTTGATCCTCCTCTTGACAGCCATCCTCTTCTGAGAGTAGATTCTCTCTAACACACCACCGAGCATTGGAGAAACATATGTATGACTTCACCACCACGGATGTTCGCAACAAGATCAACGAGTTGGTCAAGGCAAACCCCACCTTCGTCTACGAAAAGCCTGAGGGTGAGACCTTCTGTCAGTACGTCCACAAGAACGAGTACGGACAGTACATCGAGGGTGAGGGATGTGTCGTGGGTCAGGCACTCGTGGCTCTTGGTGTCGAGCGTCGGCTGCTGGATGTGGAGACCGATGCCGTTTCTCTCTTCGAAGAACTAGGCATCAAGGGCAGCGATGAGGATGCTGAGTGGTGCGGAAACATGCAGGGATATCAGGACTCCCGCAAGGAGTGGCGATATGCCAAGGAGAACGCTGATATCGATGAGCGCCAGAGGGATGGTCGCTACTAAGAGATAGGCCCTTCGGGGTCTTTCAACACTCCCCCCGGGAGACACCGCTCCCCCGGGGGGATGTAGGCTCTTGACGACCATATCGGTCCTGAGTATTGTTCTACCTGTCAGCAAGGAACGAGAAACATCCTCCAAAACTTTCTGACACAAACGCTTGACTCACTCCCCAGATGGGAGTAAGGTTCTACCTAAGAGATAGGGACAACGGGTTCCTACTCACCACAGAAAGAGGTACACACCATGTCGAACTCCACCGCCACCGCCCTCCGCGTCTCCGCCTCCGCCAAGCAGGTCCGTACTTGGGCCGAGGGTGAAGGTCTGATCAAGCCCAAGGGCCGTGGTCGTCTCGGGGCCAGCGTCATCAAGGCGTACAACAAGACGCACTCCGTCAAGCACACCGAGGCTGCCTTCCGTCCGACCGTTCGCCACGAGGTCAAGCCTCCGAAGGGTCGCAAGGTCTCGCGTCTCATCAACGTCAACGACGTTCGCAAGGCTGCTGCCGAGGCCGGTGTCCCGGTGGGCAAGCAGGGCACGCTCTCCAAGGCCGTGCTGGACGCCTACGTGCTCGGGACGCTCTCCTCGCTCTCCGCTCCCGCTCCGACCGAGGGCTGAGCCTGTAGGTTGGTGGTGGCTCTGGACAAGGGCCACCACCTTCCTATACACTTAGCATCACAGGCGAGAGAGTAGCCTTCACAACTGACTCTCCCCGATTTGGTAGTTCAGGGCCATAAACTACCAACACAGAACGGAGCACCACCATGCAGACAAAGCGTGAGTATGCAGCATCGCTGGGACTCGCACAGGCAGGAGCAAGGGGCCGGTTGTCTCGTGAGGCACACGCTGCCATCGAAAAGGCCATCGCTGAGGGAATGCAATTCTCTGATGCCAACAAGATCACAGTGTCTTCCAAGCCTGCGACTCCCAAGACCATTCGGGTTGGTAAGCCTGCCAACCCTGAGAGTGTTGGGGTGGCCGGTGATGTGATTAGCCTGTATGCGGCTGACACGAAGTTCACTGGACGAGACAGCACCGGGAAGAAGTTCACCGTGGATGCCCGACAGGTTTGCAAGAAGTCTGGGTATTCCATCACATCGTGTCCCTGTGGGGGACCGGAGCATGAGGTTCTGGTACCTTCGATGGAGCACATCATGGTGACGCCTAAGGGTCTCTAATGGGTCCACGCTCGCCAGAGGCAAAACTGGCTAACAAGATCATAGAGGGCTTGAATGTAGTCCAAATCAATACCGGCTTCATTGCATACATGCTTTACCAGAAGTCGGGCGGTGTTATTCAAAAGCGTATCTTTGATATCTTTATGCATCTAGTCAAGCATTGGTGTGTAATGATTGAGAATGGTGAATTCGATACCGACAACTACGACGTTGGAATCAATGCCATGCGAATCAAAGATGCAATGGAGAAGCACGGCTATACATTCGAATGAGAATTCTGGGGCACCGATAGTTCCATCTTAAAAAGGGACTATCGGTGTTTCAGTTTGCAACTATCTCCCGGGGGGAACTCAATCCCCCGGGGGGACACGACTGAAAAACTGGTCAAAGATCATGCTTGACAACATGGGGTGACAAGAGGAGACTAGTACTAGTGGCCGGAACAGCCGGTCAGTAGCAAAGGAGAAACACCATGTCAAACCTCGCCATCGCCCACCGCGTGCAGGGCGAAACCCCTTGGATCGGCCTTCCGGCAATCAAGGTGGACCCCACCCGAACGGTGACCGAGATGCTGAACGATGCTCACCTTGCAGACTGGAACGTGCGTCTGCGTCTGGTGGACACCGATGCTCGCCGTGACAAGGAGACCTACGAGGTTCTTCGAAACAACCCGTTCGATGGTGGTCTGGATCGTCTGGCCACCTGTGGTGAGCGCTACGTGGAGGTGCAGAACGAGGAAATCGCTGCTCTCGCGGACGGCATCACGAGCGGTGATGTGCAGGCTAACACCATGGGAGCCTATAACAACGGGCGCAACGTCTTCATGGTGTTCAGCCTCGGGGACAACATCGTGCTGGACCCCAACGGACAGGCCGACGAAATCGGCAAGTTCCTCACCATCGAAACCTCGCACGATGGTTCATCTGCCATCGTCGCCGTTACCGGCAACATGCGGATCGCTTGCCAGAACATGCTCACGAGCAACCGACACGCTGCCCTGAGCACCTTCAAGATGCGCCACACTCAGAGTGTCGAGGGTCGCATGCTGGATGCCCGTAAGGCTCTGGGAATCGCCTTCAAGACCTCTGAGGCTTTCGAGAAGGAGATGCAGGCTCTCATCGAAACCGACATGACCGAGGGTGCATTCTGGGATTTGGTCAACACCATCTACCCGAAGCCTGAGGCAGACGTGCGAGGTTCTGTCAAGAAGTGGGAGAACAAGACGGACACCATCATGGGTCTGTGGAATGGCGAGACCAACGCCAATCTGGAAGACTCTGCATACAAGGCGTACAACGCCCTGAACGAGCACCTGATGTGGTACGGCGGTGTTCGCGCTGGGAACGTGGAAAACGCTCTGGTCCGTGCGTCTGGGTTCGATGACGCCACGAACAAGAAGAACCTCGGACTGTACAAGGCAACGCTGCTCGCGGCGGTCTGAGGCACAGGGAGGGGGAGTCGAATTCTGGCTCCCCCTCTCGCCTGTCGTAAATGAGATTTATTTTCTCCCCCAAGATTCCCCCGGGGGGAGAATCCCCCGGGGGGAAGCCGGTGGTTGACCATGAGGCTCCATCCATGTAGATTGATCCCTATGAACCTCAACGACGCGAACAACATCGCCAACCAGATCGTGCGAAACCTCATGCTCTCCGAGCGTGGATGGAAGGTTTCGTGGAACCGTCGCAAGACCTCAGCAGGTCTTTGCCGTTACCGCACTCGTGAGTTGCAATTCTCCATCCCTGTGAGCCAGATGGCAACCGAGGAGGAGTTTCGGGAGACTGTGCTTCACGAGTGTGCTCACGCTCTTGCTGGTCACGCAGCAGGCCATGGTCCCGAGTGGAGCCGGATGCTGGTCAGCATTGGTGGAACGAACACCAATGCACGCATCGATGGTGAGCGTGCTAGGGAGATTGTGCAAGCAACTGCGAAGTGGCAGGCTACTTGCACCACCACGGGAAAGGTGGTAATGCGATCCAACCGGCTCACTGCTCGCCAACGAACGATGATCTGCACCTGTCACCGCTCCCCCATACAGTGGCGTCCCAACTCCTAGCAGATTGGCCCTTCGGGGTCAACCTCTTTAATCCCCCCGGGGGAACCAATCTCCCCGGGGGAAGCAACCCCTTGACATGGGCTGGTTTCTGAGTAGATTGGTCTCTGTCAGGTCAACCAAACGAAAGGGCTACGGCCATGATGCAGACTTTGGGCAATGCTGCCCTCGCAAGCGCTCTGGTGGATCACTTCATCAAGGGTACCGGGTACTACACTCTGCCCGATGGGTGGAATGCCGTAGGCAGTGGGTGCAACCGTTCTGTCTACCGGCACGAGAGCCAGCCGAATGTGGTCTACAAGGTGGACTCCGGTCTCCGCAGTGGCAACGGTGTCGAGTACGTTCGGGAGAACTCCGAGAAGTACGGAAACATCGGTGAGTTCAACGCCTACATGGAGTGGGTGGAGCGTGGTGACAAGTCTCACGGTGCCCGACTGGCGCACACCGAGCGCTACGATCACAAGGGTTTCACCGTACTGGCCGCTGAGTACATCCCCAACGTGGGTGGGTACTTCAATGGTTCGGTGGCTGAGGTTGCCAAACTCATGGCTGCCAGCGCCTACCTGTGGCCCTCCGACCTGCACGCTGGGAATTGGGCGGTGGATGACAACGGTGACCTCGTGGTTATCGACTTCGGCCACTGGTCCAACAGCCCTCAGATCAACTGGTACCAGATCGAACAGCGCTCCAAGCACCTTCGGAAGATGCGTGAGGGCAAGATTCCCAAGTTCTGGTGTCAGTGTGGCTGTGGCGAGGAAATCGCCTTGGAGACGATTCTCGAACAGTGGCACGCCCTCGCCTAGAAAGATGGAACTCCTACCTTCGGGTAGGTTTTCCGTTGTCCCTATTCCCCCGGGGGGAACTAAATCCCCCCGGGAGATACGAGGCATTGACATTGGCTGGTGAACTGATAGATTGCTCCTATGACAAAGACACAGCAGCAGTACCGAAACCACAACTACTTCTCTGACAACGTGCTTTCCAACATGGATAAGTTCGTTCGTGATTCCCGCAAGGCATTGAAGGATGGTCCCGAGTTCGACACCTTCGTTGTTCGTGGAATGTCTGGCGCAATCGCTGGTGGCATCCTCGCACGGTCGCTGGATAAGCACCTGTGGGTCATCAGGAAGCCCGACGACTCCTCCCACGACAGCAGCAGGGGATTCGGCACCTTCGGAACAAAGTGGATGTTTCTGGATGACTTCGTGAGCACCGGAAACACGTTCTGGCGTACCTATGAAGGGGTGGAGGAGTCCGTCATTGACCGTCAGGTCTGGGATTATGCCCTTCGTCGGTACGTGGACCTCACGACCGAAACCGAGTTCGTCGGAGCCTTCCTCTACGCCCGTGAGGGTGTGGTGAGTCGCAAGGCGTTCCAGAGTATTCTCGACTCTGGTTTCTACGGAGAGAACCCGCGACAGATCGGCAAGTAAGGACACGGACCCTTCGGGGTCCGTTTCCCATATGCCCAATCCCCCGGGGGGAGGCCGGTGGTAGATAGATGTTGACACACACCTTGGATGAGAGTAGATT
>Ga0157369_10004181_pt1 | contig 17104 bp, 18 predicted proteins | sample C25metaG_FD_113461 | JGI IMG/M metagenome (GOLD analysis project Ga0157369, IMG submission 113461) | Corn rhizosphere microbial communities from Kellogg Biological Station, Michigan, USA - C2-5 metaG | ecosystem: Host-associated > Plants > Roots > Rhizosphere > Soil | place: USA: Michigan... | reverse complement strand
GCTTCCCTGGTCTCAATGTAATACTTCAACATAGGAGAAATCCCTTCGTTGGAAAGATTCATTTGCATACTCGTCGGCACACAAAGCCGCTCTCAACGCGGTCATTGTTATTATTCGGTCTGAAAATTGTCACCTGATGTTCATTCCTTAACGCTAATGCGCGGCGCCCAATATTGCTCCTGCGCCCGTGAGCTAAGTTCGCTCGGATTTCCAGAAGTAGTTCGGAATTTCCACGTCATGCCGCAAAAACATCGGAAAGCCGGACTGGAGTGGGCTGCATCGCGCGACTGCGGGGCTGACCGCGTCGTCTTTCGATTTCGAGCCAGATCCAATGCTACTGAAAAGATGATAGAAACCAGGTCAGCTGAGCTGCAATCCGACTTGCGCAAGGGACAATGTTCAGAAGAAAGCTTGGCTAGGCGCAACCTGTAGCAGCGGCTGAAAGTAGCAACGCGCTACCGCCAAAACAGGCGCAGTTTTCATCTTCTTGCAGGTCGGACGGCTGCCAAGCTGAAACGGCAAGGTGCAATGCAGGGCGCTCCGATCTCTTGGAGGTACGTCGGAATTGCTAGCGTTCAGGCGCCGTAACTCCGTAAAGATACGGAGTTTGTGTCTCTCTGCTGAGCCTCCCAAACGGCTTCAATCACTCGCCCCACTCAACCTCACGCCGCTAGTTAACCGGCTCTCGTTGGGCCCCATCCGAAAATTACGACGGCGAGCGGCACGACTGCCCCACTCGCAATTGGCGGATGTAGCAGCCGTACACCCGTATCCACTGATTGGGGTGGGAGGCGGCTCCTTAACGATGGCCGCCGGTCACGTCGATGTTTGTGGGTGCGTACAAGCCGCGCCAAAAGGGTGATCGAGGTGCCCCTGAAAGCGAATAGCGGCCGATCCTTCTACAGTGCGCTTACGGACCAGCAGGCAACCAATGCTTCGAGCGATCTGGTGGAAGCATTGTACATCAGGAGCTTGCAAATCGCACGGGTTCAGCGGGCGCGCTGCTGGGAGCTACGTATCGCGTCCGGAGGCAATGGCGCTTCGAACATGAACCGTCTTGCTTGGGAATATGGTCGAAGGCGGCTTGATCGGTGCCGAAATTCTTCGCCAAAGCATCCTTCGGCATGTGCGCGAACATGTCGGTGATGGAGAAAGTAGAGTCCTCGGAAAAGGAACCGTTGGGAAACGCCAATACAAATTCGGCGCCATCCGGTTGCAGTCCCTGGATCGCATGGGGAATACCCGATGGGAAATACCAGAGATCACCGGGTTCGATGTCGGCGACGAAGTTATCTCCATCGTTGTCCACGGCCGTAATGCGTGCCTTGCCAGCCAGCATAAGCGCCCATTCGGCTTCCTTGTGCCAATGCAGTTCGCGTACACCGCCAGCGGTGAGCCGCATGTTGACGCCAGCGATCGTCTTGGCGGCCGGCAATTCCTGACCTCGCGCGACCAGCTACCATCACGCATCTTCACGTGGGTGCCGGAAAATGAGTATCGAAGATTGGGGATCGCGCCATCGTCGGTGTCCGGTGGCTACAGGAAATCAGGGTTTTCGATTTCGCGGGCCGGATCGCGAGGACCTAGGATGGTTGCACCCTTCTTTCCTTCAATGGGTTGCGCTGTCTTGTCCTGGGCAGCTGCAGCAGCAGTCGCGCCTAGCATCATCGCTCCAGTAAGGACCGCTCGGCGTGAAGTTTGGGGTATAGGCGTCGTCCTTTTTGGTGCGTCGCCCCTGCTTCCTCGAACGTAATACCGGAAACAGCGTTCCTACCCGTCAGTGCATTGGCCAAGTGGCGAACATTTCCAGACATGCCCTCAAGCACTGCGCGCCGGAGTTCCTCGACGGCACAGGACAACACTGTGCGTGATGAGCCATTTTGTATAAACTCTCAGGACATCGGGCCATTTTGGGAGAACTGCAATGAAGTCCTTCTTGCTCGCCTGCGTGGCGGCCATCGTCCTTGCTGCAGTCGCGGCCGCGGTTCTAAACCGCATGCAGGAGCCGGTCCAACGGGCCTTCGCAACGACGGGCGTGCGGCTTTAGCGAACGCCTGAGATGGCAGGTCCACCTACTCTGCCGCAGTGACGGAGGGCTGCGGTCGCCCGCCACGCGCATTCTGCTCTTCGAGCCAGAGGCTGTGGTGCTCCCTCGCCCAGTTGACATCGACGGTGCCACTGCCCATCGCCTCGAACGCGCCTTCCATGCCGATCGTGCCGATGTAGATATGCGCCAGCATCACCGCCGTGAAGAGCATCGCCACGATGGAGTGGACGATCTGCGCGAGCTGCATCCCTTCGATGCCTGACAGATAGAACGGGAACATCAGATTGTAGCCGGTGGCTGCCACGAGGCCTCCGCCGATGACCACGATCCAATAGATCGCCTTCTGGCCGGCATTGAAACGATAGGCCGGCGGCTGATCGTGACCCACAATGCCACCACCGCGCTTGAGCCAATTGATGTCCACCGTGTTCGGGATGTTGCCGGCGACCCACATCAGGAAGATCAGCACGACGCCAATCGTGAAGGGAAAGCTCAGGTAGTTGTGCGCATATTTGGCCCACTGCGACCACTCGGAAAACGCCTCATGGCCGATCAGCGGCAGGAGTAACGGACGACCGAAAGTCACGTTCAATCCAGAAATCGCGAGAACGATGAAACAGGTCGCGGTCATCCAGTGCACGAAACGCTCGAACGAGTTGAAGCGCACGATGGTCCGGCCAGAACGACCGCTCTCCAGTCGTACCATGCCTCGGCTAAGATAGAAGATGATCAACACCGCGAGCATGCCAAGAATGGCGATGCCGCCAATCCAGCGCAGCGTCACGTCGCGGAACTCACGCCACTCGCGGCCAGCTGGCTGCACGAGCACGCTGGAGCGCTGGTCGGGAATGCTGACGCGCCCCTCGATCCGGTCCATTTCCTGGAGAAGCTGTTGCTCCCTGACCGAGCTGGCGGTCGGGTTAACCTGCTGGGCAATGGACGGTGAAGCCACGGAAACGAGAAGCACCAGCGCGCCCGCGCCAATCGCGATCCGAACAAATCGTGCAAGACACACCATCAATTCCTCCCGATATTGAGCGATCGCTCGCGATATCGCCTTTCAGGACTCGATCGTCTCGCGATACGCGGTCTTCCAGCCCCAGGCACCGGAGCCATAGCCGCGCTTCATCACGCGCTCCTTGTAGATCTGGGCAATGATTTCGCCATCGCCGGCCAGCAGGGACTTGGTTGAGCACATCTCCGCGCAGAGCGGCAGCTTGCCTTCGGCGAGACGGTTTGCGCCGTATTTCTCATACTCCTCCTTGCTGCCGTCAGCTTCGGGACCGCCGGCGCAGAAGGTGCATTTGTCCATCTTGCCGCGCGAGCCGAAATTACCGACCTTCGGGTATTGCGGCGCCCCAAACGGGCAGGCGTAGAAGCAATAGCCGCAGCCGATGCAGAGGTCCTTGGAGTGAAGGACGACACCGTCGGCCGTCGTGTAGATGCAATTCACCGGGCACACTGCCGCGCATGGAGCGTCGGTGCAGTGCATGCAGGCCATGGAAACGGAACGCTCGCCCGGCTTGCCGTCATTGATGGTGACGACGCGGCGCCGGTTGATGCCCCAGGGCACCTCGTGCTCGTTCTTGCAGGCGGTGACGCACGCATTGCACTCGATGCAACGGTCGGCGTCGCAGAGGAATTTCATACGTGCCATGGTCGTTGCTCCTTATGCCGCCGCGATCTGGCAGAGAGTGACTTTGGGTTCCTGCATACCGGTCGCCGGATCGTATCCGTAAGTGGTGATCGTGTTCGCGCTTTCGCCGAGCACGATCGGATCGGTGCCCTTCGGATAGTTGCCGCGAAGATCCTTGCCTGCAAACCAGCCGCCGAAGTGGAAGGGCATCCACGCGACGCCCTTGCCGACGCGTTCGGTGACGAGCGCCTTCATCCTGGCACGCGAATTGTTTTCGGCACCAGTCACCCAGACCCAGCCACCATCCTTGATGCCGCGATCAGCGGCATCAGCCGGGCTGATCTCGATGAACATGTCCTGCTGAAGCTCGGCGAGCCAGGGATTGGTCCGTGTCTCTTCACCTCCACCCTCGTATTCGACGAGGCGGCCCGAAGACAATATGAGCGGGAATTGCTTGGCGATGCCCTTTTCTACTGCAGCCTTCTGCACGGAGAATCCGATATTCGGCATGCGGAATTGCTTGGCGTCAGGGAGTGTCGGATATTTCGAAACCAGATCCACGCGTGGCGTGTAGATCGGCTCGCGGTGAACGGGAATGGGATCGGGCAGACCAAACGCATTCATGCGTGCCTTGCCGTTGCCGTAAGGCACGCAGCCGTGCTTTAGCGCCACGCGCTGGATGCCGCCCGACAAGTCGAGCGACCACGATACCGTGTCGGGATTGCTCGGATTGACCTTGTTGATGGTGGCCATCTCGGCGTCGGTGAGGTCCTTGTCCCAACCAAGCTTCTTCAGGATCGCCAGCGTGAATTCCGGATACCCATCCTGGATTTCTGAACCCTTGGAATAGGAGCCTTCTGCAAGCAGGCTGACCTTCCGTGTCGTGCCGTCAGCAAGCTTCTCCTCGCGTTCGAGCCCGAACCGCGGCCTGAACGTGCCACCGCCATCCATCACGTGGAGATTGGTATTGTAGAGCAGCGGCGTGCCGGGATGGCGCACCTCGGGCGCACCCCAGCATGGCCACGGCAGGCCGTAATAGTCGCCGCCGACGTCCGGATCATCCTTGGGCGCTCGCATGGTCAAGAAGTCGAACTTGGCCTGGTTCTTCATGTGCGCCTTGAGGCGCTCGGGCGACTGTCCGCAATAGCCGGTCGACCAGCTTCCACGATTCATCTCGCGCAGGATATCCTCAGCCTCCGGCAGATTGTTCTCGACCTTGATGTTCTTGAACATCTTATCGGCGAAGCCGCACTTCTTCGCCACCAGATACATGACTTCGAGGTCATCCTTCGATTCGAAGATCGGCTTTACGATCTGCTCGCCCCACTGCAGCGAGCGGTTCGAGGCGACGCGCGAGCCCTTACATTCGAATTGCGTACCAACCGGGAGCAGGTAGAGGCCATCCCTGCGTCCCGCCTCCACCGCAAGCGATGCCCAGGTGGTCGGATGCGGGTCGGCGACGACAAGCAGTTCGAGAGCCTTCAGGCCATTGAGGGATTCAGGAACGCGCGTGATGCTGTTGCTGGCGTGTCCCTGCACGAACATCGCCCGCACGTTATCTTTCTGCGCGACCTGATCCTTCGGCAGGGTCACCGCTTCGAACCAGCGGGTGAGCGGGATGCCGGGGGTTTCCATGATCTGCTTGCTATCGAAGCGGGACTTCAGGAAGTCGTAATCGACCTCCCAAACTCGCGACCAGTGCTTCCAGGCACCCTCGGCGAGGCCGTAGTAGAACGGCAACGTGACGACATCGAGCCCGACGTCGGTCGCTCCTTGCACGTTGTCATGGCCACGGAAGATGTTGGCGCCCATGCCGGGGCCACCGACGTTGCCCGTCAGCAGCAGAGCGATGCAGCTCGCCCGCACGTTGGCAGTGCCGACGGTTTTCTGGGTCTGTCCCATGGCCCAGATCAGCGTTGCCGGCTTCTCGGTGGCCAGCATCTTGGCGACGCGCTTGAGCTGTTCACCAGGAACGCCGCTGACGCGCTCGACTTCCCCCGGATTCCATTTCTCCACTTCCTTGCGCAGATCATCGAAGCCGTAGACGCGCTGTTTGATGAACTCCTTGTCCTCCCATCCGTTCTGGAGAATGTGCCACATCATGCCGTAGAGGACCGGGATGTCGGTGCCCGGCCGCATGCGTACATATTCGGTAGCGTGCGCCGCGGTACGCGTCAGGCGTGGATCGATGACGACAAGGTTGGCCTTTTGCAGCTCCTTGCCCTCGAGCAGATGCTGAAGCGATACAGGATGCGCCTCGGCCGGGTTGCCGCCCATGACGATCTGCGTCTTGGCATTCCGGATATCGTTGTAGCTGTTAGTCATCGCGCCGTAGCCCCAGGTGTTGGCCACGCCGGTGACGGTCGTCGAATGGCAGATACGTGCCTGATGGTCGGTGTTGTTGGTGCCCCAGAATGCACCGAGTTTGCGGAACAGATAGGAGCCCTCATTCGTCATTTTGGCCGAGCCGAGCCAATAAACCGAATCCGGGCCGGATTTCTCGCGAACTTCGAGCAGCTTGTCGCCGATCTCGTTGATCGCCGTGTCCCAGGAAACGCGGGTCCACTGTCCGCCCACAAGCTTCATCGGGTACCGGAGCCGGCGTTCGCTGTGCACGAGCTCCCGCACAGAAGCGCCTTTGGCACAATGCGATCCGCGATTGATCGGGGAATCCCAGCTCGGCTCCTGGCCGATCCAGACCCCGTTCAATACCTCCGCAGTCACGGTGCATCCCAACGAGCAATGCGTGCAAATGCTCTTGCGAATGGTCGCACCCGACGTGAGCGGACCTGCCGCTGCCGCCTTTGCCTGGCGCACGCCACCAAGCGGCAGTGTGCCCAACGCGACGAGCGCGCCGCCGGCAAGGCCCGATCGGCGCAGAAACGTGCGGCGGTTGAGGCCGTTGGCTGGGCCGGACAGGCCGGCCGCGATAGATCCCTTTGAGGCCGCTTCGGAATGCTGTTGTGTTCGCTTGATCAGCATGACCGCCTCCCTCAACCAGGATAACGATTGACGCGATAGTAGGCCTTCACGTGATCGGTTTCTTTGTAGCGCGCCTTGCGTTTCTCTTGATCGTTCTCGCTGTCGGCTCGCGCTGGTGTCACCAAGGGTGTTGCCAGCGTCGCGCCCACGCCGACCGCGCCGACGCCGACCTTGCGAAGGAAGTCGCGGCGGCCGACTGTTGTTTTTTTGTCGTCCCTCATCCCATCTCTCCTGGACCAGGCGTGCCGGTCAGTTGGCGAACGTGAAAGCCTCGGCTTCTATTTCAAGCAAAACTCGTCCAAGCGTTCCGACCGACCGGTAGAACCTGGCATTTTCCGCCTTCTCCATGTCGGCGAACAAACGTCCCATCCAGCGGGACACATGCTTTTCGAAGAAGGCGCGCTGCGCTTCTGGCGAGGCCGGCAAGCGCGCCGCCACAAGACCCGCCATGATCTCGCACAGCGTCGCCGCGTGGTCCTCGGGCTCAAAATTGCCCTCCACGCGCTCGATCCCGAGCGCAGCCAGATCGTCGCGCAGGCGTGACAGCGGGCGTTCGTTGAGAAAGCCGGTCAGGTAATAAGATGCGTAAGGCAGCAACTCGCTACGGCCGAGACCGACGAACAGATCGAAATATTCGCGCTCGACCTCGGATTCGACGGCAATCGACGCGGCGTCTGCGAGGCTCGCGTGTGCGCGGCCAAGCGCCGTCGCATCGCCCTCCAGTTGCGCGATCTGTTCGAGCAATGCGGCAGACGGCGCGGACGACAGCAACGTCGCAAGCAGCGCATACTCCTGAGCGCGTCCGGCATTGATCGGATCAATCGCATGGTTCGGTGAGGCAGGCTCGCCGTAAAGATCGGGACGAAGCACCTTGCGCGGCACGCCGGTTGCCGCCTCCACCGCAATCACGCGCTGTGCAGGAACCGTACTCCAGTTCGACACCGAGGGCTGGGCAATACCAATTTTTCGGGCAAGCTGGGCAACGCCGCCCGCCGCATCGATGGCACGTTCAAGGCCTGCATCGCGCACGCTGACCTCCTCCCATCCAGGGGCCCGGGCCAATTGCGTCTTGCGGACCAAAGACTACGGCGCGCGTCGGGAAGCGGTCAATTAACAGCTATAGCTAAAGGCTATCGCATTTAGTCGCAGCCTACCGAGGCAGCGCTCCGCCATGTGTGCGGCGCGGAAGGGAAGTCTCTTCACTTGCAGCTTCCGATTGCGATGCAGCAGAAGTTGACGGCAATTCCGCCACTGCGGGCTCATCGCAGGCCCGAAGTTCCGTGATCGCCTTTGCGGGTTGCGATGATTGCACGAGTTCGGACGTTGCAGGAGTCGATTGCGCCCCCTCCTTGGCAGCCCCTGTGGGCGAGTCGGTGAGGCTGCCAGCGGTCTCCACCACGCCGTCCACGATCCGGCGGACGAGCGCGTCTACCTGCTCGGCAGAATAATCAAGCGGACCGAAGCCCGCCATGCCGTTCGGGTCGTTGAAATCCCAGGCATTTTCCGCCAACCCCACAAAATCGCGGATGGCGGGATCGGCGCTCCAGGCGCGGCGAAGCGCCGCACGGCTTAACTCCTGTGGAATGCCCTTGCGCAGGAAGGCCGTGATGTCGGTGGCCGCATCGATCGATTCAATTGAAGGCAAGCTCGAGAGATCCGTCACGGGCGGAATCAGTTCTGCCGCGGCGCGGTCGGACGGCATCAACTCAAGCGCTTCAGCAGCTTTTTCGGGCGCTGCCTCGGCGTGATCGGCCTTTGCCTGCTGCTTGCGGCGTGACCAGCGCGCCAGGAATTGCTCCTCGCTCATTTGTGCTCACCTTCGTGGCGACGCCGCGCAAGTGCCTCCGGATCGGCCGGGCGGCGCTCGCGCTTGACGAACTCCGTCTCGACGTGGTGCCCGGCGATGAAGTTTTCAATCGTCTCATGCAACACCTCAGGCATCGGCACCGCTTCGACCAGGTTGGCACCGGCTTCCGTGAATGCCTCCCCTTCCGCAGGATCCGCGGTGACCGCCGAAACAGCGTATGGCCAGGCGCCCTCGGACGGTGTCAATATTATCCAGACGCTGGGAACGCCGGTGGCAAGGTTGTCGCGATAGCGCGCGCTTTCCGAACGGTAGAGATCGACCGTCGCGCTCCCGGCATAAAAGAGCGTCGTTCCCTGCTGCTCCCGTATGACAGTCCACGGCGTCAGCTCCGGCTCATCCGGCAACACGCCGGTACCGCGCCAGACAAAATCGATCCATGGCGATTCTGCCTTGCGGCGCTCGACGACGACGCCGACTGGAATGCGCAACAGCGGCAAGGCGGCGGGGCTCACGTAGCAGCCTCCAGGTGTTTGATCGGCAGTCCCGTCAACAGATTCTGCGGTTTCATCCGCACAAGCTGATCGGGGGTGTTTGCAAGTATCAGATAGAACGGCTCGCGGCTGACGGCATCGACGACCAGCTCTGGATCCGCAAAGGTCACCCGGAACAGCGCCAACACGCGCGCCATCGTTCGCTCGTCCAGCTCGCCTTCGTGCCAAAGTTGATCGCCGATCCGGGTGGCTTCGGCATCCAGCCCAACGTACCAGATGAGCTTCGCATCGCGGAGCGCGGTGAGTGGCTCGATTGCGACGTCAACTCCAAGCAGATGAGAAATCCAGAGCTTCATGGCCTCTGCCAGCGCAGCCGGCCCCCGTGTTCCGCCGGTGAGATCAAGCGCAAAATCGAATTGATCGTCGCGACGCCAGTAGCTGTCGGCGTTCGCCTCGCTCAAGATGTCGACCTCGGTGCTCGCTGCGGTCCCGAGCATAGAGATCAGCGACAACACGGGCGTCGGGCTTGGCCCGCCGATAACTTCTTCGTCACCCAACAGCTGCAAATGTTCGTGCGGCACGATACGCTGCGGCCGAAAGAACAGCTCAGCCGCGCGCAGCACGAACGGATCCTCGCAGCCATCCAGCGCATTGCGCAGGATGACGTGCACGAGCTGGTTCAGGAACAGGGGCGGCAAATTGACAGATCCTGAGCGAACCAGCGCAAGATAGGCCGCTTCCAACGTGGGCTGTCGCAGCAGAAGGTCGCGAAATGCCAGCACGAACCGCCAGTTCTCCCGTGCATCCGCATCGGCGATCGCGGCAACCTCCGCCGCCGCGACTGCCCGGCACGGGTCTGCGAACAACTCCCGGTGCAACCTGCGCTCGACAGCGCAGGCATCGTCCGGCGGCACCAGTTCCGGACGCGCGAAATAGGCCTTCAGGAACTCATCCGCGACCACGAGTCCACCGCTCGCGTTGCGATCGAGCAGGTGGTAGCCGCAGGCGATCCAGAAGTCCTTCATCGGCGCCGCTGCTCCTCGCTCATCTTCGCAAGATTGAGAGTGCTGTCGGGCTCGGTATCGTCCTCTACTTCCATGAACGAAAACGCCTTGCCGTGGCGCTGGCCCTCCCGCAGTTGCAATCTGCGGAATGACTCGCGGATCTCGCCATCGCTGGCCGAGCGATGGACTGCGATGAGCGCGCCGAGCGGATGCGTGCAGAGCGATTGCGCAAAGGCGACTTCCTCCTCCGCTGCAATGCGCGCGCTGCCGAGATCCGGGGCCCCGAGCCGCTCCACTAGCTGCCTCGCAAGGAGTTCTATCAAGGCGCCGCAATCGTCCTCGGTCGCGTGGACGATTTGCACAAGCGTCGACCATCCCCAGGAGTTGACTCCGAGAAAGCCGCTCCGGAAGGCCGACCGATCCTTACCGCTCAGCTTTGCCGGATCCCGATCACAAAATCGGAATGCACCTGGCACTGCCCAATCGCCTGGCTCAGCCGGCACATCGAACACGAAAGTGTCGGATGGATCGAGCGCGATAGTGCGCAAGAGTTTCACAGGCGCGGTCCTCCGAGCTTCCGATCGAGCCATGACGGCGATAGCAAGCCCCTCCTCAGATCGTGCCGATCGGCCATGTTCGCCCCGACCCGGCGTGTCATGAGATCGCCGTTGTCAGCGATCACATGCGAAGTTTTTCGTTCACGCGACAGCCGACTAGCGAATTCGCGGGCGATGCCGTCGAAACCGTCGGTTTGCCAGCCGTCGAGAACGCGCATCAGGTGCCGCGCAAAGCTTTCCGTCACCTGGATCGCGCCGGCCTCACCAAAGCCCTCCTGATCCAGTGCGGAAGCGAGCGGATGCACGCCCGCTTCCCGGTCGGTCATCGCAACCGTCCGAATCATGGCGCCGAACACGAGCCACCGCGGGGGCTCATCCTCGCTTGCTGACGGCGGCCAGCCAAGCCGCCCGCCACCAACAAGGCCGCCGTCGACGCGGATCGCGTCCGGCCAGTCGATGGCGATCTCCTTGTTCGGTGGCGCATACGCACGCAAGGCGTCAGTCAGCGCCACCATGCCTGCATAGAAAGCTCGGCGCGCAGTACGCAAGGGCTCGCCGGGTTCGAACACGACCGCGAACTCGGCAAGATCAAATCGTCCCACATAGGTCAGCGTCCCTGCCCCGCTCTCTTGAGCGATGTCGATGGCATGAGCGAAGGCATCACGGCTCTCGCGCAGCCTCACCAGCGTGAATGGCGGAGGCAGAGTGATCAGCTCCGAGATCGAAGAGCCGCTAGGGGCTGTCGGTGTCAGTCGGACCTCCAGCTTCCTTTTCTTCTCTTGCGAGAATAGCTTAATCCAGCAGAAGGGTCGACGCGAATCCGCTCGCGATCGTTCCCGACCTCTCCAGGAGGCAACAGCTGCGCATGCCGGATCCGCCGAAGACAATCCTGATCTGCTCGTGCGAAGACACGATGCGCCTCGATACGGCCGCCGTTAGGCAAGGGTGCCGCAAAAGCGAAATCGCCCAGTTCCGTCAGCTCTGCCGGGCCGAGCTTGATCATTTTCGCAACGCGGCGAAGGCGGAAGGAACGCTCGTCGTCGGCTGCACCCAAGAGGCGCCGCTTTTTGGTGACGAGGCGAAAGGGCGTTCTGGGAAAATGGAGTTCGTCAACGTTCGCGAGACCGCCGGCTGGTCGACGGAGGGAACGCAGGCGGGCCCAAAAATGGCAGCGTTGCTCGCGGCTGCGTCGGAGGCTGCGCCGGCTTTCCCGTTTGTTACGCTATCAAGCGAAGGGGTGATCCTGATCTACGGCCGTGACGAAGTTGCAGTCGAAGCTGGCCGACTGCTCGCCGATCATCTCGACGTGACGGTCATGATCGCAAGGCCGTCGCAGATTATGCCGCCGGCGACGACGTCGTTCCCCATCGTCCAGGGAACGATCCGCAACGCCAAGGGCTATTTGAGCGCGTTTGAGTTGACGATCGATGACTATGCGGTGCCCCGCCCCTCCTCTCGCGACGCGCTTGTCTTCGAAGCTCCACGCAACGGCCTGACCTCGCGCTGCGACATTGTCCTTGATCTCTCCGGCGGAACGCCGCTTTTTCCCGCGCATGACTTGCGCGACGGCTATCTCCGCGCGGATCCAGGAGATCCAGCCGCGATGCTGCGTGCGGTGCTGAGGGCGCGCGAGCTTGTCGGCCACTTCGACAAACCGAAATACGTCAATTTCAGCGCAGAGATATGCGTCCATTCGCGCTCGAAGCTGATCGGCTGCCATCGCTGCCTCGATCTCTGTCCGACCGGGGCGATTACGCCGGATGGCGATCATGTCAAAGTCAACGCGGAGATCTGTGCGGGTTGCGGTCAATGCGCCGCGGCGTGTCCGACGGGCGCAGCGACTTACGCCCTGCCGCCCGCCGAGGCGCTGCTTCACAAATTGCGCGCGATGCTGCTCACCTACCGTGAAGCCGGTGGTTCGAATGCAATTATTCTGTTTCACGATGGCCAACATGGCAATGCGTTGATCGATGCGCTCGCCCGACACGGCGATGGCCTTCCGGCCAATGTGCTGCCGGTCGCCATCAACGAGGTGACGCAGGTTGGACTCGAAGCAATCGCGGCGTCCTTTGCCTATGGCGCAACGGGAATCCGTTTTCTTCTGCGGGCAAAAACGCTGTACGACGTTACCGGTCTTTCCCAAACCATAGCGCTGGCCGATGCCATCGTTTCCAGGCTCGGGTTTTCTGGTCAACGCATCTCGACAATCGAAACGGATGATCCGGATAAGCTGGGGGAAGCGCTGCGCGCAATAGAACCCATGCCGGCCGTGGAGCGTCCCGCAACCTTCAAAACGGTAGGCAAGCGGCGCGACCTGCTTCGCTTCGCTCTCCACGAACTGCACCGCGTCGCCCCTACGCCGACCGACCTGATCGCTTTACCTGAAAGCGCACCACTCGGTGCGATCAGCGTCAATGTGGATGGATGCACCCTGTGCCTGTCCTGCGTCTCGATCTGTCCCACCGGCGCGCTCCGCGATGATCCTGAACGTCCCGTGCTCAAGTTCGTCGAAGACGCCTGCGTGCAGTGTGGGCTATGCCAGAGCACCTGTCCGGAAAAGGTCATTAGTTTGAAGCCGCAGATCGATTTCCGTGCGACCACGGCTCCACCCGTGATCATCAAGGAAGAGGAGCCCGCGCTTTGCATCCGCTGCGGCAAGCCCTTCGGCGTGAAGAGCACGATTGAGAAAGTCGCGGCAAAGCTCGAAGGACGGCACTGGATGTATCCCGCGAGTGATAAGAGGCTAGACGTGGTGAGAATGTGTGCTGATTGCCGCGTCATCGCCATGAGCGAGCAAGAATTCGATCCCTTCAAGGGTGTTCCGGAGCGCGCACCGCCGCGCACAACAGACGATTATTTGCGGCAGCGAGAAAGCAAGGAGTAGGGAGAGTAACGAACCGCGGGGGTAGATGATGTCTCGATTCATCAAAGCTACATCCTTCACTGCTGTTCTATTGGTTTGCGTCACTGCAGCAATGCCGCGGCCAGCCGATGCCGCAAGCCCATCCAAGGCTGACAAGGCTGCCCTCAAACGGGCGATCGTAGCCTGCAAAGCGGAGCGAAGGGCAAGAAGATCAGGTGGCTCTCGCGCCGGAAATACGTGAACAATTGCGTCACCGAGGCGATGAAAGACCATCCCAACATGGACGTATCCACCTTGCTCAAGGAGCATCCGGATCTCACGGATCTTCCGGTCGAGCGATGGCCGGGATACTAGCCGGATAAGCCAAGGCGCGGAGCAATTGAGGCGCCCCTTCGATCGAGCGCAGCCGATTGCGCGACGAGCTATTTCGACGTTGCACGCGCGAGAAACTCAGTGAGCGCCTTGCGATCCTCTGCAGATCCAATCCGTTGCTCCGGCATTTTTGTGCCCGGCGTGTAGGCATTTGGACCAAGCTCAAACAGTTTTGACACCGTCTCGGGCGTCCATACGATGTTCATCAGCTTGAGGGCATCGGAGAAGCGATAGCCGGGCAGCGATGCGATCCTGCGGCCGTACAAGCCCGCAAGCGTTGGGCCGGCGCGTTGCGCGTCTTTTTCGGAGAGAGTGTGACAGGCAACGCAGGCTCTGAACACCTCGGCGCCGTGATCTCCGGGATAGGCGGCAAGCGGATCGCGCAACGTTGCCTGCAACGATGACCCGACGGGTTCGCCGGTCTGCGCGTTCCAACGTCGGATCTTGCCGTCGGCGCCACCCGTCAGCAATGTTGCGTTGTCCGGCGAAATCGCGACCGACCACACGGGCGGTCCGGGATCGGTCAGCGTTCGCTCGATGCGTCGTGTCTTTCTGTTGATGACGGCAACGACGCCGCCAACTCCTGCAGCAGCGATCAACGTGGCGTCCGGCGAGATCGCCAGCGCGACGACCGGAGCCTGGCCAACCTGCACCTCGCCGCTTTCCCGCCCCTCCATCGTCAGGAAGTGGAGCCTCCCGCCGGCCCCAGCCGTCACGATCTCGCCGTCAGGCGCGATGGCCACGGCGTTGAGGGGAGTGTTTAACGAGACGATGTTTGGGGTGCCACCTCCCAACGGCCAGATCCTCAGCTCGCGATCGTAACCCACGCTAACCAGCGATCGTCCATCGGGCGTGAATGCAACGCCGTTGACGTTTTGCGAATGCCCTTCCAGCACCCGTTGCCGCCCGTCACCCAGCGACCAGATGCGAACCGTGTGGTCCCAGGAGGCCGAAGCCAGTCTTGCGCCATCGGGAGAGACGGCAAGTGAGACAATCGGCGCGTCATGGCCTTCGAAAACTCGGTCCGGCTGCTGCTGGCCGGGCGTCCAGATCGCTATCTTCGCATCCGCTCCGGCAGTCGCCATTCGCCCATCTAGCAGGAAGACAACTGCGTTCACTGCATCGGAGTGAAACCGGAGGACCTGCTCCGCGGCTTCGGTCTTGAGCGACCATCGGATTGCGGCGGTGTCAAAGCTGCCCGACAAAACACTATTCCCATCACTGGAAATCGCAATCGACCGCACGGGCCCGCCGTGCCCGGTCATCTGCGCATGCGCCGATGCCAAATGAATCGCCAACATTGCCGCGACAAGGCGGAGATTGGTGCTGAAACTTGGAACCGAATTCATCTGCGGTCTACAGGTGGTGAGGGCACATCGTCCCTTGATCTTGTCAACGATTGAAGCCATTGCTCGGTAACGACGCTGCATCGCAGGAAGGTAATGGCAACTGCTACTCAATGCCGCAATGGCCCTTGCCAACTTGAACAGGGCATAGCCTGATCCTATGCTTGATCATGACACGTCAAGGATGACGGCATGCAAATACGACCTAAAACGTATCTGCATCTCAGCTCTATGTGGCGATCATTTCGCGATACGATTTCGCCACACCATGATGGTGTGCCCGCCAAGGCGTCACCGTCCCTCATCTACACCGTGGTCGTGCTGGCGCTTCTCCTTGCCATTTTGGAAGTCGATGCTCATCGAGGAGAACTGGAATCGCTTGGGAGCGGTCAGTTCGTCCCGGCTGTTTTTGTAGGCCCATAGGCTTACCCGCGCGTCGTTTTCAATCAGCGCTTCATTTCCCTCGGATACACCAATGACTGATCGTCGAAATCTTCGACCGGCAATTTGTCCATGCTGCGGGCGCTTTGCATGTCGTGCAATGTCGATGTGCTCGATGTTCCGGCACGCCCGGTCGTCAAGCCGGAGTGTGATCGCGGGACGCCGGCCAAAGCAGCAAGCAAACCAACGGCGGCGATGAAAAAAGCAATGATCAGAGGCTTCATGCGAAATCTCCCTGCTTTGAAATCCAGGAATATCCTGCGGCGATTTGACTAGTGCGAAGCACGGCAATGCGGTGTGAGCCACCTCACAGCTCTCGCGATGTTGAGCTGAGCGCTCTCCGGTTCCCGCTTTGGAACCGGCGGCAGCGCGAAATGCTCGTGCCTGGCTTATCGCCCACGGCGAAGACTCGTCGGGAACGGAGCAAAAATCTCTCCGTTACCCTCCAAGGGCGGAGCATCGGCAGAAGGATGCAGGCCATGAGGAGCTCCACCGTAGTCGCCGCACTCGTGCTCATGCTCGGTGGCACCGCAGTTTCAACGGCACCATCGAATGCGCAGGGTGAAGTCGAGCTGAGCAACGGCATAAAAGTGCCGCAGAATCCATCGTTGCCGAAACTCAACCTCACGAACATGCAGCGCGAGCAAATTCGCAAGGCCGTGCTGACTGAACACAATGAGGTTGAATTCCGGCTAGCGGCCACCAGGTCCGCCAAGGACTTTAACCCTGCGGTTGGCGCCAAGATTCCAAAAGGGGTTAAGGCCCAATCGTTGCCGGCGCCGGTTCTGTCGCAAATACCGGAGCTGCGTGACTACATGTACGTGAAAATGAAGGACCAGGTGCTGATCGTGAACGGCATGACCAATAAGATCGTTGACATGTTCGCGGAAACGCAGCCGCTTTCTTAAAGGCAACTCTGCCAAATGCGCGAGCGAAGGTCGTATCTCTCGACGACCTCGTCTCAGACGTCAGCGTTCTCCTCGTCTGGTCGGATGTGAGAATTCAGTCCGATAATGTGCCGACAGCCCCTCTCGCATAGTCATCTGATGGTGCCGGCGAGACCCGCCGATTTGTGCGCTGAACGACGCTGGTGCTCTCTCGCAACCAGATAGTGGTTCCGCATCGTGCGCGTTTGGTTCAAAACAAGATGCCAACGAAAAGGGAAACCGCCGAATCAAGACGCGAAGACTTGAGTACGAAGCGCTCCGCGCAACCAAACACTAACGTTCGCTGTGGGTAACAATGTGGAAATCAGTCTTCGCGAATCGCTTTTCGCATCAATAACTTATGCTGTTTGGTGCGCTCGGAGCGCCCAATACCTGAACCAATGCTATTGAAATACTTTGCCTTTTTCGATCTCAATTGGGATATTGTATCACAGTTTGTATCTCAAGCTGTATCCCAATTTTTGCTCCGAATCTGGATCGCAGGGCGCCAAAGATTGGCCGCGGTATCGGAAGCAAGTCACGACCTCTCTACATCGCTGGTCCCGGCAATGTGGAACTCGTCACCACCGTTGCTCCATGTACGGGGAAATACCGGCACGGCCGCACGCCTG
>Ga0157369_10004180_pt1 | contig 17105 bp, 17 predicted proteins | sample C25metaG_FD_113461 | JGI IMG/M metagenome (GOLD analysis project Ga0157369, IMG submission 113461) | Corn rhizosphere microbial communities from Kellogg Biological Station, Michigan, USA - C2-5 metaG | ecosystem: Host-associated > Plants > Roots > Rhizosphere > Soil | place: USA: Michigan... | reverse complement strand
GTGGCAGCCATCGTGCCGTCGCGATCGAAGGATTGGCGGCCTTGCGTGATCCTGCTAATCAACTGGTCGATCACCATGTTGCCAGGGCCGGTATCGAAAGCAATAACACGTTCGGTGCTGGTATTCGGAGGAATCGCTGTCAGATTCGCAATACCGCCGATGTTGACGGCGATGCGGCCACGGCCGCGATGCCGCATCAGCATGTAGTCCAGGTAAGGAACTAATGGCGCACCTTTGCCACCAGCAGCCATGTCCCGCTCGCGAAAATTCGATACGACGTTAATGCCGGTTCGCTCGCTGATCACGCTGGATTCGCCAATTTGTAAAGTGCTGGAGACCCGTTTGCCGAGATACTGCGAACCTTGTCCCTCATGGAAGATCGTCTGGCCATGACAACCGATTAGTTTGATCGTGTCCAGAGGAATCTGCGCACGCTCCGCCGTCTCTTCCAAAGCCTCAACATACAGCTCTCCGAGGAGGAAGTTCAGCCGCGAAATGTCACCCGTGGGGGTGGTGGTGTTCGAGACACCTAGTAGTGCTTCGCGGATCTTTCTTGGATAAGGGACCGAATGGCTCGTCAAGACATTGATTTTTGCCTTGAAGCCCGCACCAGTCATGTCGATGATGGCCACGTCGATGCCGTCGAGCGAAGTCCCGCTCATGATACCTGCTATTCTCATCTCTTTAGCAACTCTTGCTGCAAGTTTTGCAGAATTTCGAAAGCTTCAACCGGTCGTAATTCATTGACGTTCAACGAACGGATCCGATCGGCGAGCCCCTGCTCCATGGGCTCGAACAACTTAATCTGTAGGGGAGCGTTAGCATCACCCGGGGCGAGTTCCTCACGTACCGAGTGTTCCCTTACTTCATGATGCAATAAAACGGACCTCGCGCGCTCGATTACTTGCGATGGTAGACCAGCCAAACGTGCCACCTCGATGCCGTAACTACGGTCGGCCGCGCCTGGTTCTACCTTCCTTATGAATAAGATACGGTCATTTGCCTCTTTTACGGCGACCTGTAAATTTCCTACCCCAGAAAGTTGATCCGCCAGGCTCGTGAGCTCGTGATAATGCGTCGCAAATAGTGTTTTCGCCTTAATCCGTTCGTGGATGAACTCAATGATGGCCCAGGCAAGGGCTAAACCATCGTAGGTCGATGTGCCGCGTCCGATTTCATCAAGTACTATAAAGCTACTAGATGAGGCGGTGTTGAGGATGGCAGCGGCCTCGGTCATTTCCACCATGAAAGTCGACCGGCCGCGGGCGAGATTGTCCGCCGCGCCGATCCGGGTGAAAACACGATCGACGACAGGAAGTAAGGCGGCATCCGCCGGAACAAAAGAGCCAACCTGCGCGAGGATCAGGATTAGCGCGGCCTGACGTAAGTAAGTCGACTTACCTCCCATGTTAGGGCCAGTAATAACGGCAATGTATTGGCTAGATGAATGTAGATATAAGTCGTTCGGGATGAACCGAATTGCATCCCGTTCGGTGAGCTTCTCGATGACTGGATGGCGGCCGGATTCGATGCGCATTTCCCCGGAATCAGAAAAGCGAGGGCGCCGGTATCGGTTTTCTACTGCAACGTGAGCTAGAGAGGCGGTAACGTCCAGTTCCGCGACGGCGGCGGCAGCGGACTTAATGCGGGAAGCCTGGCCAGCGGCGGACGACCGAATACTGTGAAAGATCTCACGCTCGAGCGAAAGTATCTTTTCTTCGGCGGAAAGGACTTTGGCTTCCAGTTCTTTTAGCTCGGGCGTAGTGAAGCGCTCGGCATTCGCCAATGTTTGCTTTCGTTCATAGGCTGCGGGAACCAGCGACAAATTGGTCTTTGACACTTCAATGTAGTAGCCGAAGACATTATTGAAGCGGATTTTCAGGAATTGTATGCCGGTGGAAGCCCGTTCGCGGGATTCGATGGCTGCGATGTACTGGCGGCTGTTGCGGCTGATGTCGCGAAGTTCGTCAAGCGCTGTATGGAAGCCGTCGCGAATGGCGCCGCCCTCTGCCAGATTCACCGGCGGCTCATCGGCAATCGCCGCCAGTATCTCGCGTGCAACATCTTCGACCGGATCGGCCTCGTAGCGTAGGGCATGTGTTTCGGAAGCGGCCGTCAAAGTAGCGAGTGCAGGCAATTGCGCGAGAGAGCGCCCCAGCGCGAGCAGATCGCGCGGCGTGCCGGTGCCGAGCGTCAACTTCGCAAGCAGCCGTTCCAGGTCCTGAATTCCACTCAAGGCCTTTCTCAGATCGCTACGCAGAATAGTCTTTGCAACGAGCTCGGCGACTCCATCGAGCCGCGACTCGATTTCGCCAAGGTGGCACGACGGATTGAGTAATCGATGCCGCAACAGACGACCGCCCATCCCCGTCGAGGTTTTATCCAGCACGTGAATCAGTGTCGACTCGCGGCTTTCACCAGCAAAAAGCGGTTCTAGTAGCTCGAGGTTACGGATGGTCGAACCATCGAGCGTCATGTGATCGTGCCGCTCATAAAACACGGGGCGGTTTAAATGCTCGAGCGCAGATTTCTGAGTCTCGCGCAGATAGTGGAGCACCGCGCCGGCGGCCGCCGTCGCAAGCGGTTTATCGCCCAGGCCGCAGCCATCGAGGGAATGCAGCTTGAAATTCTCGAGGATCTGGCGACCGGCGTAATCGCCGCCGAAAATCCAGGCGTCGAGCGGGGTTTCCAGGCACGACGCGCCGGCCGGATATCCTTCCGGATGCAGCACCTCCCGAATATTCAACGTCTCGAGCGTCGAGAGAAGTTCGGCGGGAGCAAGCTCGGTGGTCCGAAATTCGCCCGTCGAAAGATCGGCATAGGCGAGACCCGAACGGCCGTTTTTCGAAAATACCGCCGCCAGGTAATTGTTCTCGTGCGATCGAAGAAGGTTTGTGTCCGTTGCGGTGCCGGGCGTCACCACACGCGTAATCTCGCGGCGTACAAGCTTTTTACCGGGGCCGGCCTCTTCCATCTGTTCGCAGATGGCCACGCGGTGGCCGTTCTGAATTAGACGAGCGATATAGGCGCCGGCCGCATGATAGGGAACGCCGCACATCGGAATCGGTTCACCCTTTTCTTTGTTACGCGCGGTAAGCGTGATTTCGAGTTCGCGCGCGGCCACGACCGCGTCCTCGTAGAACAGCTCGTAAAAGTCGCCCAAACGGAACAGCAATAATGCTCCTGGCGCTTGTTGTTTCGCTGCTTGATATTGCCGCATCAGCGGCGTAGAAGGTTCTGTCACGCGTACAGGCCGCGGCGTCGAATGGCAAGCGCCACGCGGTCCAGAGCAAGAATATAGGCGGCGGTTCGATTATTGACTGAGTGCTTTTCGGCGTAGCCGGTCACGTCCTGAAAGCTATTCACCATAATCTCTTCGAGCCGCTCATTTACAAGTTTTTCATTCCAAAAATAACCCTGCCGGTCTTGGACCCATTCGAAGTACGATACCGTCACTCCTCCGGCATTCGCCAGAATGTCGGGAATAACGAATACCTTCTTCTCAGTCAGAATGGAATCGGCCTGGAACGTAGTGGGGCCGTTGGCGCCTTCGCACAAAATCTTGGCCTTGATCTTTCCGGCATTGGCCGAGGTGATTACGTTCTCGTGAGCCGCCGGGATCAAAACCTCGCAATCGGTGAACAGCACTTCGTCTTTCTCGACATCCTCGGCTTCGGAAAATTCGCGAACGGAACCCGTTTCACGCCTGTGCGCGGCAAGTTTCGTGATATCTAGCCCGTTCCGGTTATACACGGCGGCATCGTATTCAGCGATAGCAATAATTTTGAAGCCCGCCTGGCGCATTAGACGCGCCGCCATACCGCCCACGTTGCCGAAGCCTTGAATCACAACGCGCGTGTTTTCGGGTGACAACCCAAATCGTTTCAGCGCCTGCTTGGTGACGATCATGCATCCGCGCCCGGTGGCTTCCGGCCGGCCCAGCGAACCGCCTAGTTCGAGCGGCTTACCGGTAACTACAGCAGTTACGGTATGGCGCTTGTGCATCGAGTATGTATCCATGATCCAGGCCATGGTCTGCTCGTTCGTGTTCACGTCCGGCGCTGGAACGTCGCGCTCGGGACCGATGAACTCGCCGATTTCAGCTGTATACCGCCGTGTAATGCGCTCCAGCTCACCTTCGCTCAACAATTCGGGCTCACAAATAATTCCACCCTTGCCGCCGCCGAATGGAATGTTGACAACTGCGCATTTCCAGGTCATCCAGGCAGCCAAAGCGCGCACTTCATCGAGAGACACATCCGGCGCAAACCGGATACCACCCTTCGCCGGACCCCGCGCGATGGAATGCTGTACTCGGTAGCCCGTGAAAACTTCAATGCGGCCGTCATCGAGCACGACCGGAATATGCACGGTAAGCTCCATAGTCGGCTGGCGCAACACCTTACGCATTCCGTCTTCGAGCCGGAGGATCTCCGCCGCTTCGTCGAAACGATGAGCGGCCGACTCCCAGGGGTTCAACTCCGGATCCACGGGCGCGCTCGGCGACGCGTCGAGGATGATACTGGGGCTCACGGATGCCATCCACTCTTACACTGTCATGACTCAGATCGGGTTGCAAGCCGGTGGAACAAATCCCACAACGTTCCCGTCTGAATAGGCGTCTTACAGGCAGAGGAGCCTTCTTCATGACCCCCGATGAACGTCAGATGCTGTCGGACTTGGCGAACAAAATCGCGCAGACGCCCCCGCCGCCCAAAGATGCGGAGGCTGAGGAGTTTATCCGCTCCCGAATTGGGTCGCGGCCGGACGCTTTATACCTGATGACGCAAACCGTGCTGATCCAGAATCTGGCGATCGAACAGGCACAGCATCAAATTGAAGAGCTGAAGCAACAGTCGCCGCAGGCGGCCCGTCCATCGGTCGGCGGGAGTTTCTTGGGAACGCAGCAGCCGCCGAGACCGGGTAGTCCGGGTTACAACACCGGGCAAAATGCCCCTCTTCCACCGCCACAGTACGCTCCGCCGAGTCCCGGCGCGCCCAGTCCAGGGGGCGGACCCAGCTTTTTGCGCGGTGCGGCGCAAACCGCCGCCGGGGTCGCCGCAGGAGCCCTGGCTTTCGAAGGCATTCGCTCACTGTTTTCACATCCGGGCTACGGCGGCGCAGGTCTCGGCGGGTTCGGTGGCAGTCCGGTCGAAGACACGGTCATCAACAACTATTACGATGCGCCGCCGCTCGAAGCAGGTCAACAATTTGCCGACACAAGTGATGTCGGGCAGTTTCAGGATGCCTCCTACGACGACACCCTGACCGACGACGGGCAGTTGGCGGATACCGACTACGATTCGGGCGATGGCGGAGGCGACTTCGGCGGCGATTCCGGCGATAACGATGTTTAGCGGATGGTGACCGGTTCGGTCACTTTACTGAACGTTCGATCCAGATAACTTTGCCGGCTCGTGGTAATTACCCGCCGGACGTCTTGCGGGCCGCCCCACCCTTCCATCTTCGTCTTCGCACCTTGCAGTTCCTTGTAAATGGAAAAGAAGTATTCGATTTCCCGCCGAATGTGTGGAAATACCTGGTCGATCGTATGAATGCTGTCGTAGCGCGGATTGCGCGTCGGGACCGCCAGCACCTTTTCGTCGTTTTCTTTTCCGTCCACCATATGCAACAGACCGACCGGCCGGGCCTCCATCAGGCAACCGGTGAAACTGGGCTCATCGACCAACACCATGATGTCCAAGGGATCGCCGTCATCCGCGAGTGTGCCGGGGATGAACCCATAGTCGCCCGGATAGTGCATGGGTGAATACAAAGCACGATCCAGCCGGAACAAACCGGTTTCGCCATCGTATTCATATTTGTTCACCGAATTTTTCGGGATCTCGATGATCGCTCGTACGATCTCAGGGCAATCGGATCCGGGATCGATGTCGTAGAGCTTCACGCGTTCAGCGTAGCAAATGAGACACTCCTGCATTAAGCGCACAAGATGGCCACCAGACGCCCTGTGCGCTACTATATTGGCCGCGCACAACGGGCGGCGTCAAACGCCGTGCGGGGCGCTGTTAACACATGACAACTAAGAAGATCCATTGGGGCATACTCGGCGTCGCGAATATCGCGATGAAAAAGGTCATTCCTGCGATGCAGCAAGGCGAGCGCTGCGAAATTGTGGCGATCGCCTCGCGCGATCCGGAGCGCGCCAGGCAAGCTGCCGACCAGCTTCATATTTCCAAAGCGTTTGGGTCTTACGAGGAACTGCTAGCCGACCCTTCACTGGATGCGATTTACAACCCGCTGCCGAATCATCTGCACGTACCGTGGTCGATCAAAGCGGCTGAAGCCGGGAAGCACGTTCTTTGCGAAAAGCCGATTGCGCTTTCCGCCGCGGAAGCAGGTCAGCTTATCGCGGCCCGAGACAAGATGGGCGTGAAGATCGGCGAAGCGTTCATGGTGCGGACCCATCCACAGTGGTTACGCGCACGCGAATTGGTGCGCAGTGGGACCATCGGAGAACTTCGGGCCATTGTCAGCATATTCAGCTACTTCAATCGCGACCCGAAGAACGTCCGCAACATTGCCTCGATCGGAGGCGGAGGCGTTTATGACATCGGCTGTTACCCGATCACCATGGCTCGTTTTCTATTCGACCGCGAGCCGGCGCGAGTTGCGGCCGCGATCGAGCGCGATCCGGAGATGCATACCGACCGCCTGAGTTCTGCCCTCCTTGATTTCGCCCCCGGGCAAGCTATTTTCACCTGTAGCACTCAGCTTGTTCCGTTCCAGCGAATGCAAGTCCTCGGAACGAAGGGCCGAATCGATATGGAGATTCCGTACAATATCCCTCCCGATCGGCCTTCACGCATCTTCATCGACGACGGCTCACAGTTGGGCGGGCTCAGTGCGCGGGCGGAAGAGTTTGCCACGGTCGATCAATACACGATCCAGGGCGATGCATTTTCCAGAGCGATTCAGGAAGATATCGAAGTTCCGGTGCCACTCGAAAATGCGCTCGGCAATATGAAAGTCATCGATGCGGTGTTTCGTGCCGCCCAGAGCGGAAGCTGGGAGCAAGTATGAAAAAGCAAAATGCGATTGCGGAGTGGGCCGTCACAATACTCCTGCTTTTATTCGGGACAACCACGCTGGCCGGAGCCTATGTCATTCCGACTGGATCCATGGAAGATACTCTGCTGGTTGGCGACCATGTTTTGGTGGACAAGTTGGCTTACTCCCCGGCCGGAACGATCAGTAAGCACTTATTGCCTTATCAGGAGCCAAAACACGGCGACATCATCGTCTTTCGGTATCCCGGCGACATTAATACGACATTAGTCAAGAGACTTATTGGAATGCCGGGAGATCGCTTCAAAATCGATAATGGCGTGGTCTACAGAAACGGAATTCGTCTCAACGAACCCTACGTGTACCACAAATATGTGTATGACTCCACGCTCGACAATTTTCCAAATCCGTGCTGCCGCCCCGTAAAGGAAGAGCTTGCGCAACAAGCACAGCGGGAGATGCTCGAACACAACGTCATCGCCGGAGAATTGATCGTTCCAGCGAATATGTATTTTGCGATGGGGGATAATCGCGACAACTCCTCGGACAGTCGCTATTGGGGTTTTGTTCCACGAGAAAACATCGTCGGCAAGCCCTTTTTGATCTATTGGTCGTACCGGGCATCCACCGAAGACCTGACCGGGGAATCCATCGATTCCGTGGTCTCGCATCTTGTCGATCTTGGCGAGCATTTTTTTACACGCACCCGCTGGGACCGGACATTTCGGTTAGTGCGCGGCGTTCCGGATTCTCAATTGGCGCTGCAGCCGTTGCCAATCAATCCTGGTTCTACAAACCCTTAGCTTTGGAATAGCGCAATCGCATAGCTGGGTTGTCTTTAGTGAGCGCCGTGTTGCTTGGCATAAGTCGAATAAAGATCGGCGATCTTCTTCTTCGACAGATCGCCCGGATGAACGATCACACGATATTGGAAACGTAGCGCCTCCCCCGCGGCCAGATTATGGCCACCCGGTTCGCTCGCTTTCGGATCGAAATCTTTCACCCCGAACGGATTCACCGCAAACAGACCATAGTCGCGCGAGTGCCAGCGCGGCGGATGATTGTAATTAGTTGGATCGTCCAAAATCAGAATACCTACTTTGTGCCCTTCTACGGTTCCTTCATAGTCGACCCAATCGGCGCGCTTACCCCACACGTTCTTCTCTGTCTGGGCCCCCTCCGAATTGGTCATAATGCCGCCTTTCTTGCCGCTGATGCTGTCGGCGACCCGGATGGCAAAAAAGCCTTCCTTGGTGTCCGCGAACTTCACTGGAGTTTTGGCCGTCAGCGTGAAGTCTACATCGACAGTGCGCAGATCGTGTTCGGCATAAAAGGTCATGGTGCGCTGTTCTTCGATCATGGTGCCCTTGCCGGGCGCCTCCCATGCGAAGCTCGCCGATATACTGCCCGATTTTTTCCCCGGCTTCAGGTCGCCCAATTTCTCGAGAACAATCAATCCCTTAGTTGTGGGATTGTCGCCGCTGGCTTTCGATCCACGTTCCGTTTCCCAGAAATTGACATCGCTAATGTCGCCATAGCCAATGAACAACCCGCGATGGTGAGGATGGTCGTGAGATTCACCTTCCACGGTTTCCATCGGAAATCTACGAGTCACGATAAGTCCAGTGGCGGAGCGAATCGGCGCCAGGAACGGCTTCGGGTAGGCATTGCCAAAACAGAAATCGGAGAAGGGTTGACCGTTAATCGAAATGGCAATGTGGTCGTTATTTACGTTTTCGAGTTCAACCTGCGCATGGAGCGCCGGCGGGGCGACCAAGAACGAGATCAAAAACGCGGGCGGAATCGCTCCCAATGTAATTCGCTTCATAGCCGTTCCAAATCATAACAACGCCTGGTCGGGCCGGAATGCTGGGCTATCATAAGGATGTCGAAGGAAAAAGGCAAAGAGCACTCACATGGGACCCCTAGGAATGCCGGAGATGATGCTCATTTTTCTCCTGGCCCTGCTTCTCTTTGGACCCAAAAAGCTACCGGAACTGGGCAAACTGCTCGGCAAAGGCTTGACCGAGTTTCGCCGCGCCAAAAGCGAACTGACCTCGACATTCGAAAGTCATCTGCACGAATTGGAGCGTGAGACGCGGCTAGATACGACTCCCACGGCCTCGATCCCCGACTATTCATCGCCGCACGACCCATATCCGTATGATGAATACGGCCAGAACGATTCGAGTTATGGCTCTTCCTCGGAATCTACCGAGACGGCTCCCTCCTACGAGACGGCCGTTTCAGAAACATCTACCGCCAGCGCCACCGCGACACAGGACGCCGAGGCCAACCACGAGCATGCCTCTACAGCAAGTTCGCCTGTGGCCGGAACCGTGCCGCGTTCCAACGGCAGTCAATCTGTTGAATCTCCTTCCGCCGCAGCGAAAGAAGAGCATCCCGCGTAACCGCTGAGATCGATGGCTGACGAAATAGAGGAGCCAGGGGCTCCGGCAAGTCAAACTCCCGCTCAAAACCCGGAAGAACCGGTTGCCGTTAGTGCATACAGCAGCACTTCTGATCCATATGGTGAGGAAGTGCGGCTCGAGAGCGCCGCCACGCAGGTTATCGATCACACCGAAGCCGTTCCTGCGATAGCTACGCCCGCGCCTGCTCGGAAGAGCCCTCCGCCAGCGCCGCCTCCTCCAACAGGCAAACAAGACGAAGAGGAAGAGCCCGACGAAGAAGAAGGAATGCTTCGCATGTCCTTCATGGAGCATTTGGGCGAGCTGCGCGGTCGAATCCTGAAAGCGCTCGGCGGAATCGTCGCTGCATTCCTTGTGAGCATCACGTTTTGTAAACCGCTTTGGGAATTCGTGTCCGCCCCCGCCGTTGAAGCGTTGAGCCACCTCGGAATCAATCCGCCCAATTTGGCCCAGATCACGCCGATGGAGAACTTCAACGTCATTTATTTGAAGCTTCCTCTGCTAGTGTCTATTTTTTTGGCGTCACCGTGGGTGGTTTTTCAGGTGTGGGCGTTCATTTCTCCGGGGCTTTACAAACGTGAGAAGAAATGGGCCGTGCCGTTCATCCTTTGCACGGCGGGGCTATTTATTGCCGGCGGATGCTTCGCCTACTTTGTTGCCTTCCGTTTTGGCCTTGAGTTTCTGCTGGGCATTGGACGCGATGTCCATGTTACGCCGGTGGTGTCAATCAACGAATACTTCGACCTATTCGTCAACGTAGTACTCGGCGTGGGTCTGGTTTTCGAGATGCCGGTCATCATTTTCTTCCTGACCTTGTTGCACTTGGCATCGCCCCGGTTCCTTCTGCGCAATTCGCGCTATGCCATTCTCGCCATCACGGTGCTGGCGGCTATTGTCACTCCGACGCCTGACGTTTTCAACATGATGTTGTTCGCGGTGCCAATGGTACTGCTGTTTTTTGTTGGCGTCTTTGTCAGCTACCTTCTCGTGCTGAAACGCGAAGGCAAGAAATTCCCCTGGGGCACAACGCTGCTCGTGCTCTCAATTGTCGTCTTAATTGCGGGTGGCGTATTGGCGCTATTCATATTCGGACTGCACTATCACCTGATTCCTAAGTGGCCGTACTTAGTCAAGTGAGCGACTAATACCGCCATAGGGCAACACCGCCAAGCAAGCCGTCCTCGTTAGGAACGCGAGTAACGTGTTTGGGCAACGCCGAATCGACTTTTATCGCGTTGCCGCCGCCAATATAGAGATGCTCGTAGTTAAATAGTGCTTCGATTTGCTTGATTGCTTTGAGCAGCAGCTTGTTCCACCGCTTGCGGCCGTATTTCTCCAGACCACGCCTGCCTAGATAGTCTTCGTAGGTTTTATCCTTTCGCCACGGGTGATGGGCCAATTCGAGCCCTGGCACCAAATAGCCATTGGTAAATAGCGACGATCCGAATCCAGTGCCGAGAGTGATTACCAACTCCACGCCTTTGCCTTGGATTGCCGCGTATCCCTGCACGGCCGCGTCATTCGCCACGCGAACCGGCTTCCTCCATTGCCGGCTGAGAACTTTCTCCAATTCGAATCCGACCCATTTAGGATCCAAATTGTGGGCGGTTAACGTGGCGCCGCGCTTGACAACTCCGGGAAAGCCAACGGAGGCGCGATCAAATTCCCCGAGCCTTGCGGCGATTCCGTAGACGACGTTGAGAATCGCTGTAGGCGTAGCGGGTCGAGGTGTCTCCGCGCGCGCTCTTTCACTGATTGGTTTACCATTGCTATCCAGCAATAAACCTTTTACGCCAGTACCGCCCACATCAATAGCAAGCGTGATCACATTCTCAGCTTTCTTCGCCACCCTTTCTTCGCTCCTTCTTTCCCGATGTTCGCATTAGTCGTGGACAAGTTGCCGCTATTCCTGTAGATTTTGCACCCTATTCCCACTGTGATTTCGTCACAAAAGTGTGGTCCGATGCGCAGGTCGATTATGGTCCCAAACATGCTTCGATATGCGTGTCTAGGCGTTGGAGGAGTCCGTTAAATTATGAAACAATTTAGATCTTTTTATATTGCCGCTCTGGCAGTTGTGGGTGTAGGTCTTATCGGCACATCATTTGTCCCCAAAGCCCATGCTGATGCGTGGGACAAGAAAACTATCGTCACCGTGAACGAGCCTATCATTGCCGGCAACAAAGTCCTGACCCCGGGCACTTACGTGTGGAGATTGCTCGATTCGCAGTCCGACCGGCACATCGTGCAAATCTACGATCGCGATCAACGGCATCTCGAGCAAACGATTCTCGCCATACCGAATTATCGATTGCAGCCGTCCGGTAACTCAGAATTCTCATTTTGGGAAACACCGGCGGGTGTACCGAAGGCCGTTCGTGCCTGGTTTTACCCCGGCGATAACTCTGGACAAGAATTTGCGTATCCGAAAAAACTGGTGGCCCAGCTAGCGTCGGCCGCGCCGGCTCCAGTCCCGGCATCGTATCGAGAGCCCGAGCCTGCACCGGCACCTCAACCGGAAGCAAAGCCCGAGCCCGCTCCCGAGCCCCAGCCGGCACCGGCACCTGCTCCCGCTCCGGAACCAGCTGCCCCCACGCCGCAAGCACAAGCCGCACCAGCGCCGACACCGGCAGCGCTTCCGCATACCGCGAGCTTTAGCCCCCTGATCGGGTTGCTAGGCGTCGCGTCCTTGAGCTTTGCTGGATTGCTGGCGTTCGCTACGAAACGGGCTTAGTCGGTCAGAAACTCAAAAGCCTGGTCCCAGACATCGGACCAGGCTTCTCTTTCTGGCGGATGAGACAATGGGGCCGCCCGCTGGGGTAGCGATGGGGAGCACGTCCATGAATTGGTTGATGCCAGCGCTGATTGCGAGTCAGCTTGCTGTCTCCAGCGCAATTGGCGCCGCTCAGAAGACACGAGAACCCTACACCATTTCCGATAACGTCGACTTGGTGCTGCTCGATGTGAGTGTCAAGAATCCACATGGTGGTTTCGTGAGTGGTTTAGAAAAGGCAAATTTTCAGGTTTTCGAAGACGGGCACCCAAGAGAAATTACGCATTTCGCCAGCGTCGATACTCCAGTGACAGTAGGACTCGTGGTGGACGATAGCGGCAGCATGCGAGGGAAGCGTCCTGAGGTGGTAACCGCCGGCCTGGCGTTCGCAAAATCCAGCAATCCTCAAGACGAGTTTTTTGTGATCAACTTTAATAATGCCGTCGTACACGGATTACCGCCGCAGGTTCCCTTCACTGACGACCTGCAGGCGCTTCGGGCGGCGCTCTACTACGGCCCACCGGTGGGCCAGACCGCGCTTTACGACGCGATTGGGTATGCGTTACGGCATCTCGGCTTGGGTCATCGTGACAAACGTACCTTGATCGTAGTAAGCGATGGCGGCGACAACGTCAGCCATTTACCGCTATCGAAATTGATGCAGTCCGTCGTGGCATCCCGGGCGACAATTTACACTGTGGGATTATTCGGTCCCGAGAACCACGACCTGAATCCCGGCGTGCTACGCAAGCTGGCGAACGTAAGTGGAGGCGAATATTTCGAGCCGAAGACGCTCGACCAGGTAATTCCAACGTTCGAGAAGATTTCGAAGGATATTCGTAACCGCTATACGGTCGGCTTTGTTCCGGATGATCTGCGCGACCAACGCAGGGTGCGCTCCGTAAAGGTTAAAGCCGAGGAACAGGGACACAAGCTTTTAGTAAGGACCCGGACAACCTATTCGATGGAACCTCTTCCCCGTTGAACATGACCCACGCTGACCATCCAGTTCTTGTGCGGCGAACGCCGAGTGGTTATCCTACCGAGCCCGGGCGCCACAGTCATAACCGCGGCCGACGTGATCGCGGCCCAGCCTCGCGGTCGCTCATCCTGCGGTTTGTGCTCGTTGTATTGGTTACGCTGGGTCTGGCAGGCGTTGGGTATTACGCCTATGCGCTAGGCGATCAGTACGTATATCAGGTGTATGAAAACTGGGCGTTCGATCAACAGATTGCCGGCCGCCACGAGGTTACATTTGCGGATTTCATACGGGAGCGGACGCCTTTTGGATTTTTGACGACGAAAAACGCTTTGCCCGAGGCAACTCCGGCGAAGCGAGAACCATCTCCGGCCGTCCCCGTACTCGCAGAAGGCGCGCTGCTTGGCCGGGTCGAGATCAGCCGGTTGGGCCTTTCGGCGATTGTGCGCGAGGGAGTGGGCGCGCACACACTGAGTACGGCAGTTGGGCACATACCCTCGACATCCTTACCGGGCCAGGACGGAAATTTTGCGATTGCAGCGCATCGAGACACTCTTTTTCGTGCGTTGAAAGATATTCGGACCGGCGATCTAGTTACGTTCCAGTCGCCGGCCGGCTCGTACACCTATCGTGTGGCGGCAACTTCGATTGTGAAGCCTTCCGACGTCAGCGTTCTGCGCGCGGATGGCGGCGGATTGATCCGGGAGAAGCTAGATCAGGAAGGTCCGGACAAGCTGCTGACCATGATTACGTGCTACCCCTTCTACTATGTGGGAGCTGCCCCCAAGCGCTTCATTGTGGAAGCCCGAATGGTCGAGGCTGGCCCAAGTGCGACCGTGTCGCGAAGCACGGTCGAGGTGCCGCTGCCGGCGGCGGCGCCCACGCGAATCCGGGAATCGGCGGCCGTCGCTGAACGCAAAACAGACACCAAACGTCAGTTCCAGTCCTGGCCGCGAAGCACTACGCAACACGCGAAAAAACGTGCTTTCTGGCGTCGCGTCCTGCACATTCCGTGACCTCGCAACACTGACCGGCCAAGCTGCGAAGCCTTGTTATACTGCGGTTGGATCCTTGGGAGGTCGTCTAATGGTAGGACTGCAGACTCTGGATCTGCGTATCGGGGTTCGAGTCCCTGCCTCCCAGCCATTGATTCGAAAAGACCTGACTGCGAAAGTAAAATCCGTCATTCGCGACGAATAAGGGGCCTTGCCCGCCCTTCCTAGTCCACCCCTGCCGCTGCTGGAGTAATAGCCATCGGATGCCTGGGTTCGTACAGCATGACCTCGACGCCACCCGGCAAATTCATCATCACCGTGATGCCATAGCTCTGGGTTTGAGGCTCTCCATCGAACTGGAGGCCCTTCGCTCGTAGCTCCGCGATGGTCGCATGAATGTCATCGCACATGAACGAAATCTGATGGCGTATACCTGATTCGTATGTGGGCCCGGCGTCGGGATGAACGCCGAGTTCGGCGGGCGGCAGTGCAAAAATGAGCCACCCGCCGTGCGCATCCACGAATTTGAAACCAAAAACGTCCCGCAGTGTCGCACGCAATGCCTCGGCGTCTGCCGAATAAAAAAGCATATGCGTCCCGATAATTGCCATGATGCACCTCTTCTCTTTGATTCAAATATATTGAATTCCGCGTTGACGGCCTCTCCCCGGTTTGCATAGACTCCTGATAACATTCGGCTGAGATCCGAGGTCGATCCATGAAACCCGCCACCACTGTTACGAAGGTCTGTCGCATCCTCGACCAGTTCAAGAATCGTCCATCGTTAGGCATCACGGAACTTGCGCGCAGTCTCGACCTGCTTCCGAGCGACGTCCACCGCATCGTAAACTCCCTACAGTGTCACGGTTACGTGGAACAGGATCCCGAAACCAGGCGCTATCATCTCGGCGCAGGACTCCTTCGATTGAGCCTCACCACATCGCAGCGAAACACCTTCCAGGAAAAGGGCCGCAGCGTTCTTGTGCGGCTCTCGGCCCGTCTCGATGCCTCCACCCATCTTGGGCTGCTCGATCTGCACCAATGTGAAGTCTTTTTAGCAGATCAGGTAGAGCATCCCTCACTGAGTGTTTTCAGATCCAGGCTCGGCTCAACTGCCGGTCTGCACTCCACCGCTTTGGGCAAGACGATCATGGCGGGAATGGATACGAAAACATTTCAACGTGCGCTCGAACACTGCGGTCTTCCAAAGAGCACAGGCAAGACGATCACCGAAATGCCGGCGCTCGAAAAAGAGCTCGAAATTATCCGGCAGCGCGGCTATGCTATCGATCGCGAAGAATCGGCTGAGGGAGCATGCTGCATCGGGAGCCCGCTCCGGAATTGTACAGGCATGGTGATCGGTGCGGTCAGTGCGTCCATGAAGGCTTCGCATTTTCGGACCGTAAATCAGAATCACCTGGCAAGCCTTGTGAATGCAGCCGCAGCGGAGCTCTCAGGGCTACTCGGCTATGACCCGCGCAGCGCAGACCAATACCGAAATGCCGGGTAATGGAGGTAAGTAAGTGAATCAGTTTTTTCAAGCTATTTCGAGGAGAAGGGCGCTCGCTTCAGGGTTGTCGGCTACGGCGCTGCTCACCAATCAGAGCCGCGGCCAGAGCAAGGCTCGTGCGCTGGCACTGATCGGCGATCGCTATCACAATCCGGACTACATTCGCGTGGCGCTTGACAAAGTCTTTGCGCCGCTCGGAGTCAAAGTCGATTACACGATCTCCTACGACTCTATTTCGGCGGCCCTATTGAAATCCTACGACTTGTTTCTCGTCCTGCGCGACGGCATGATCTGGCCAGCGGGTTACCTCGGGCCGGATGCATACCCCTATCAACCGGGCTTTGAAAACAAGAGCGACTTTCCCGCTGCTAAACCGGAAAGTTGGATCACCGACGAGCAGGGTCAGGCTATTAAGGACTTCGTGAATGGCGGCAAGGGCTTCTACGCTCTTCACAACAGCAGCCACATCTCGGTTTCTTCCAAAACGTACCGCGAGGTGATGGGCGGCGCATATATTGGGCATCCGACGCTGCGACCCTTTAAGGTGCGGATCACCAACCACGACCATCCGATTACAAGCGGTATTCAGGATTTCATCGTCAATGACGAGCAGCACTACGTCGCATACGACAAAGATCCCAAGTATCTTCTGGCCGAATCCGAAAACATCGACGGTCTCGACTATGACGGCCACGGAACGAAGTCAATGGCGGCTTGGGCTTACGACTACGGGAAGGGCCGCGTGGTGTTCACTGCCGTGGGGCATACGATTCATGCGCTCTGGGTTCAGCAGCATCTCGAGCTCCAAAAGCGGGCGATTCGTTGGGCGCTCAAAGAAATATGAAGAAGACTATTTGGGGATTGCTGGCAATCGCGGCATTCACCGGAAACATGTCCGCGGACAATCAATACCACCTGTATGTAGGGACCTACACGGGACCGAACAATAAGGGCATTCCCGCTTTTCGCTACGATGCCTCTCAATTGACGTTCGAGCCTCTGGGTACCGTAGCCGAAATGGAACGCCCGTCATTTCTTGCCTTCTCACCGGACCGGCGTTTTCTGTATGCAGTGAGTGAATTGGGCAATAGCGGTAAATCCGAAGGCTATGTATATGCATTTGGAATTGATCGCGCGACCGGTAAACTTACCTTCTTGAATCGGCAGACCTCGGGTGGTGGCGGCGCTTGCCACCTCGTGGTGGATAAGACTGGGAAATTTCTTCTGGTGGCCAATTACGGAACTGGAAGTACAGCGTCATTTCCCCTCAATTCCGATGGCTCACTCGGAAACCTCATATCTAAAATTCAATTTGAGGGTTCTGGACCCAACCAGCGTAGACAAAAGGGTCCGCATGCCCACGCCGTCGTTCTCTCTCCCGACAATCGAT